>Ga0247818_10000225_pt1 | contig 34864 bp, 31 predicted proteins | sample 13C_Glucose_Day1_FD_192424 | JGI IMG/M metagenome (GOLD analysis project Ga0247818, IMG submission 192424) | Soil microbial communities from agricultural site in Penn Yan, New York, United States - 13C_Glucose_Day1 | ecosystem: Environmental > Terrestrial > Soil > Agricultural land | place...
CTGTTTTCCGGCAAGGTGAAGACCACGCTGATCGGTTGGGTCTGAGTGATCACCGCAAGGAACGTGGTGTCGTTGGCGGCGACGAGGTTGCCGACGTCGACCTGACGCAGACCGACGCGACCGGCAATCGGTGCGCGGATCTTGGTGAATTCGAGATTGAGCTTGGCGTCGTTGACCGCCGCCTGATTGGTCTTGACCGTGCCCAGGTACTGGCCGACCAGTGCTTCGGCAGTGTCCAGCGTCTGCTTGGCGATACTGTCTTCCTTATACAGGCCACGATAACGCTCGACGTCGACCTGTGCGTTTTTCAACTGCGCCTGATTTTGCAGCAAGGTGCCTTCAGCCTGGAGCAAGGCGTTCTGGTACGGACGCGGATCGATCTCTGCCAGCAGGTCGCCGGCCTTGACCATCTGCCCTTCCTCGAAATTGATCTTCACCAGTTCACCGCCAACCCGGCTGCGCACGTTGATGGTGTTGAGCGCAGTCACCGTGCCCAGAGCCTTGTAATACAGCGGGAAGTCGCCCGTGACCGCCGGCGCTACTCGCACCGGAATCGGTCCCGCCGCGCCGCCGAAGCCCGGCCGCATCATCCCCGAACGTCCGGCATGGCCGCTCGCTGCCTTGTCGGCGCCCTCCTTGTGGGCCGAACCGGCGGGCCAGAATTTCCAGCACAATACGGCGATGACCAACAGGACGAGCAGGCTGATCAGCCAGCGACGGGAGTTGCGAGGGGACGATTGCATGGATTGATTAACCATTGGGCGCGTGGGCTTCTTTTACGGGAGGCTGAACGATAAGCACTGATGGGATTTAAGCAAAGCAGCTTTACCGGCAATTTACCTTCAACTTACGTTTCAAGGTGTGAGGCAAAACACTGATACACAAATGAAAACGGCCTGGACAGGGCCAGGCCGTTAACAATTGTAAAAGCGCTTATTTCAGAACGGCGAGTGCTGCGTCGTAGTTCGGCTCTTCAGCGATTTCCTTGACCAGTTCACTGTGCAGAACGTTGTCGTTCTCGTCCAGAACCACCACGGCACGGGCGGTCAGGCCTTTGAGCGGGCCGTCAGCGATGGCTACGCCGTAGTTTTCGCTGAATTCGGCACCGCGCAGGGTCGACAGGTTCTGCACGTTTTCCAGGCCTTCGGCACCGCAGAAACGGGCCTGGGCGAATGGCAGGTCAGCCGAGATGCACAGCACCACGGTGTTGTTCAGTTCGTTGGCCTGAGCGTTGAACTTGCGCACGGAGGTGGCGCAGGTCGGGGTGTCGACGCTTGGGAAGATGTTCAGCACTTTGCGCTTGCCGGCGAAGCTCGCCAGGGTGACGTCGGACAGATTGCCGGCAACCAGGGAAAAGGCTGGCGCCTTGGAACCGGCTTGTGGCAACTGGCCGTTTACTTGAACCGGGTTGCCTTTGAGGGTGACTTGAGCCATGACTTTAGTCCTTCTTAACGTGGTTATTGAGCATGCAAGAGGCCGAAGTTAACCACGAAATTGTCCGACGACCTATGCCCTGCATGAAAATTGTCAGGGGCCTGTGCAAAAAATTGTATACAACCCAAGCCTCCTGGTAGGAGCTGCCGCAGGCTGCGATCTTTTGACTTTATCTTTTCATCAAGATCAAAAGACCGCAGCTTCGTTTCACCGACAGCTAAAAGATTGGTCAGTCGGGCATGGATCGGATGATGTCGGCTAGATCATCCTTGGTTATTTCATTGGCCTTGATCGCAGCGGCAATATCGGTTTTGGAGAGCGGAAACCGTTTGAAAATTTCTTTCAAGGTTTCCTCATCAACATTGGCCAGCCAGAGCGGGTCTATAAATGAACCGCCATACTCAGGCTTCATGGGTACTTCTTCGTGTGCAATTGCACCCTTATGATTGAGATACACCACATAACGGTCGTGCCCTTCAGGAAAGCTTTTATCGTGATAAAGGGTAGTACCCAAAGGCAGGACATAGTAATTCTCGTCGCCATTTGGCCCTTCAATCAGCAACGGTTCTTTAGTTTTGATCATTTTCATATTGTGCCCCTTCGCAATATCGCCAAAAATCAGAAAAGCCAAAAAAATCGCATTGACGGATAAAACTGCCACCAGCCATAGGCCAAGACGTCTATTTGTAAACATTTTTCTTATCATAGGGGGCCTCGGTATTCGCTTCGAGCATGGCTTGTAAATCCGCAGGCATGAAAATACCGTCCTTCGGACTACTTTGCGTACGCGCTGCCTGTCTTTCGATGAAAGAAAGACCTCGCATCTCATTGAATTTCGCCGGGTTCTGCACAATTGACTTTCCCGAAACCTTTGCTCCTGCGATTGTCACGGTTGTGCAGTTATTCGTGGTCGGATGATAGTTCGATGGCAAGACATACCGAGCTGATGAGGCAGTCTTTTTTCGCTGTTCTTTTTGCTGGGCGACAATACCGTCGAAATGAGCGATCACAGCCTCGGCTTTTGCATTTTCCAAAAAATAAACAAAACCTGTTGTTGTACGCCCCAAACTGTTTTCACCAGAGATATACGCTTTGAAGGACGTCCAGACGTTCAACACGCCTTCGCCCTCGCTATCGAACGTGCCCCAGGTTTTTCCATAGCGACCAAAGTCATAAGTAATGTCTTTGCTACCGACCACTACGTGTAAAGCCGCGTGCCCGAAAGGATGCTCTTCTTTATCGCGGGTGTAGGGACCACCCACCAGCACTTCCATATACGCACCGGATACGACCACCTGATTGGTTTTTGTGGTTTTCCCTGGTGCGCCTGTATTTTTTGCTGCCTGGGTTGTGCTGGTAGTTTTAGTAGACTGAACCATTAAAGATATTCCGTATCTTCAAGTTTCGGAAACTTTATGCTGCAACTCCCCCTGGGAATATTTGCAACATGCACAAAGCCATTTTCGTCGAGGACGCCAGTCATCAAGGTTCCATCGGGAAGCGTCAATTCATACGGCTCGTTGGCTACAGGTTCATCTCTTTCATTAAGCAACTGAAACTCGACGAAAGTCTTTTCTTTCAGAAACTGCGAGAAGAAGCTGGCGGGAGCACTACCAGAATCACCGACGAAGGTGTCGGGTGACCCAGCAGTAATCGTCGCTCCACATGCCGTTTGGGAACCGACATGGGCAACGTCCTTTCCCAACCCAAAAACATGGGGGGCGCCCGTTGTTATGGGATTACTGCCGTGAATCGGGCAGGAATAGATATCTCCTACCAAAGCTACGGGAGTCGAGTTAACAAAAATAGGACTTGATCCAGTGCTGATATTTCCACCATGACTACCTGGATCTCCGAGCCTTGCGACTGGCTTTCCTGCCATCGTTTCTCTCCATTGAATATCACGACCTGCGGATGTTACCCGATCTTGTTTTGGAAAACAGGGTATCCATGTCACCTGCGAACTGGATAGAAAATACGACCGGCTAGAGTCTTTTTTGGTTGGTCGTTGACCGTTCCAACGCGCGGTAAAGGAATGTAACAAGAGAGCTCTGTGCGCCAACTCACGAATCTGACGCAGAGCCTCAAGGGCTGCATTGCTTTGCTGCGCGCGGGAAGGGTCATGATCAATCAGTCTTTAAGTTCTACGTGATCCAGTGCTTGATTTACCGCTAACTCCCCCAGCATGACGACCTGAGCAATGCCCAGTGCTGTTTTGCGCTGGGAGGTTTCCAGCGAGGCAGCGAAGTTGATGAGCATCTCGCTGGCCGAGCCGAGTGTTTCGCTGGCGTTGGCTAGAAGAGATTCGGTGTTGTACTTGGGATTGGCGAGGTACATGGATTCCGGTTCGTTGGCGCTAGACATGATACGGGCGGCGGGATTGAGGTAGTAGTCGAGGGCGCGGTCGGCGGCTTCGTGGAGTTTTTTACTGTCGACTGAGGCGTAAGGGGTTGTGGTGTCGGCGCCTGATTCTGGGGGGTTAAGTGTTGGTTTTTTCATGGTGTAACTCCACTGAATAGTCGGAGCTGCCCCCTTCGGTTTCCGGACGAAGAGGTGGCAGCTGTACGCAGGTTGGAAACCCGGGCAGCGGCGACCCGGACGACCCGAAGGTCCCCCGCGCACAGCCGCCATAACGGAGTGCACACATTCGAAGTGCGCAAGGATACGTTATGAAAGGCGTGTACGCGCCACTAATACCCATCGGGGTTTCCAGTCCCGGTCGCTGAATTGGCAGCGACGAACACAGGCTAGAGACCCGACGTCCGACGGACAACCTGAAAACCTTGTGGGAACGTTCCGCAAAATCGAAACAACTTTTAAACATCCTGAATTGAAATATGCACGGGGAGCTGCCGAAGGCTGCAGTCTTTTGATGTTGGTTTTTAACGACAGGAGCAAAAGATCGCAGCTTGCGGCAGCTCCTGCATTGGCAGTTGCAGCATGTCGGGATGCATTTGTTAAAGCGCAGCTTTGCGTCTTTTATTCAGACACCTGTCGATTCATGCGCGGCCCATTCGACTAAACCATGAATCCCCCCATTCCCTGGAGAAACCACCATGCGATTCATGATCCTTGTCAAAGCCAGCGCCGACTCCGAAGCCGGCATCATGCCCAGCGAAGAACTGATCACCGCCATGGGTAACTTCAACGAAGAACTGGTCAAGGCCGGCATCCTCATCGACGGCAATGGCCTGCACCCGAGCAGCAAAGGCGTCCGCGTGCATTTCTCCGGCGCCCAGCGCAGCGTCATCGACGGCCCGTTCATCGAGACCAAGGAGCTGGTGGCCGGGTACTGGATCTGGGAAGTCAAATCGAAGGAAGAAGCCATCGAATGGGTCAAGCGCTGCCCGAACCCGATGCCGGGCGACTCTGATATCGAAATACGGCAGATATTCTCCGCCGAGGATTTCGGTGCCGAATTCACGCCTGAGGCGCGGGCGCAGGAAGAACGCGTTCGCGAGCAAGCGAAGAAAAACCTGTAATCCCTGCCCCCTGTAGGAGCTGCCAAAGGCTGCGATCTTTTGATCTGGCTTTTAAAAAATCAAAGTCAAAAGATCGTCCGATCGCGGCCCGAGCCTGCGGCAGCTCCTACACGGGCGTAAAGATTCAGCGCCCACCTTTAGTGTGACTCTGTAGACAGAACCAAAGAATTAAACCCTTCGACTGGCTAACTCCCCATTAGCTGCTAGCGTCATTCAGACGTGTCCTACAGGCTTGATAAGAAAGGGAATACGTCCAACGGCCGAGAAGTGCCGGGACCTCCACGCAGTAGCCACCAGGGAAACGGGGATCATGTCGGAAAAATTGGGGATTCACGCCTTGCTGCTGGCGATTTCGCTGGTGCCTGTGGTTTGTGCCTTTGCGAATAACGCCGAAGAGGCCAACAAAAGCAACAATCCGCTGAACCTGGCGCCCGGCGCCAACCTGCAGGATTACTACACGCCCAAGCTGTTCGACAGCAATCTGCACACCAATGATGCGTTGCTGCGCGGCACTTTGCCGATTGCGCCCAACGATTTCATCGGCGTACCGCAATTGCTGCGCGCAACGATGCCGATCAGTACCCGCCCCGATCCGCGCGGCGGCTACAGCACCGGCATCGGCGATCTCAATCTGTTCGACATCTTTCTGCTCAAGACCGACGGCGTGCAGTTGGGCATCGGCCCGCAGGTCACTGCGCCGACCGCCGCCGAGGATGAACTGGGCACCGGCAAGTGGCAGGCCGGCCTTGCGGCGGTGGCGATCGATTCGTCACCGCGCGGCCTGCTCGGTGCGCTGGTGCAGTACCAGAGCTCGTTCGCCGGCGACCAGGACCGAGCGCATGTCGAAACCGCAACCCTGCAGCCCTTCATCATTCATAACCTCGACAAGGGCTGGTACCTGCGCTCTACCGGCACCTGGACGTTCGACCTGAAGAACAACACTCACTACATCCCGATCGGGCTGGGTGCGGGCAAGGTCTGGAAGTCCGGCAGCAATATTCTCAACGCCTTCCTCGAACCGCAGTGGACCGTCGAACGCAAAGGCGATGGTGTGCCGCAGTTCACCCTGTTCGCCGGGATCAACGTGACATTCGGAAAATAAGGACATCGCCATGCACATCGCTTTACGCGCCGCCGGTTTCAGCCTGATGACTCTGTTCGCCAGCTGCGGCGTCGGTGCTCAGGAGCTCGACACCCGTATCGGCAAAATCGCCATGGAAGGCGAACTGCCGGCCCATGAGTCGATTGCCAAACTCTACGCCGAACTGGATTTCCAGCAGGCGACGCAGAGTTACCTGTGGGCCTTGCCGCTGGTGTCCTACGCGCAGTGGCAGGAAGAATTTCGCGACAAGCTCGGCGCGCGCAGCGGCGATCTTATGGTGCTCGACAGCTACGAAGACAAGCTCGGCGTGATCACCGCCAACGCCACCACGCCGTACATTCTCGGCTTCGTCGACCTCAGCGAAACCGGGCCGCTGGTGATTGAACTGCCACCGGGACCGACCGCCGGCGGCATTGGCGATTTCTGGCAGCGGGCGATCATCGACATGGGCCAGACCGGTCCGGACAAAGGCCAGGGCGGCAAATACCTGGTGCTGCCACCGGGCGCGGAACCACCGGCCGATGCCGACAACTATTACCTGGCCAAATCGGAAACCATGAACGTGCTGGTGGGCTTCCGGGTGCTGGATCCGGATCCGGCCAAAGGCAAGGCGCTGGTCGAGAAATTCAAGATGTACCCGTACGCCAGGCGTGCCGAGCCGAGCAAGACCCGCCTGCTGTCGCCTGACGGTAAAAAGTGGTCGGGCACCCAACCGCGCGGCATCGCTTACTGGCAGCGGCTGCACCAGATCATCCAGAAAGAACCGGTCAATGAACGTGACCGCTTTTACATGGCGATGCTCGCCAGTCTCGGCATCGAGAAAGACAAACCCTTCAACCCCAACACCCAGCAGCGTCAGGCCCTGGAATCCGGCGCGCAGGTGGGTGAGCTGATTGCCAAGGCCAACACCTTTGCCAAGCGCTTCCCCGAGGCGCAGTACTGGCCCGACCGGCATTGGGACACGGTGCTGAACATCGCAGAACCGTCGCAACGCGTGGCCTATTACGACCAGTTGTGGGAGCGCAGCGCCTGGTTCTATGAAGCGGTGACCAACACCAAAGGCATGGTCTCCAAGACCCCGGGGCTCGGCCAGACCTATCTTGGCGCCTACACCGACGCCAAGGGCGACTGGCTCGACGGCGGCAAGACCTATCGCCTGCACGTCGGCGCCAACCCGCCGGCCAAGCAGTTCTGGTCGATGACCGTGTACGACATCGACAGCCGTTGCCTGATCGACAATCCGCAGCGCAAGGCCGACCTGTCCTCGCGCCAGGATCTGAAGAAAAACGCCGATGGCTCGGTGGACCTGTACTTCGGCCCAAGCGCACCCAAAGGCTTCGAAAACAACTGGGTGCAAACCGTGCCCGGCAAGCACTGGTTCAGCTACTTCCGCCTGTACGCGCCGACCGAAGCCTATTTCGACAAGAGCTGGAAACTCGACGACATCACGGTCGTGCAATGAATAAGGACGCCGCATGAACACACGCAATCTATGGCTGACCGGCCTGACCCTCGCCTTGAGCAGCAACGCCTGGGCCGATTTCAGCGCCAGCCCCGAAGAAGCCCGAGGCATCGCCAGGGAAGCCTGGCTCTATGGCTTCCCGGTAGTGGAAATGTACAAGACCCTGTACACCCAGGCCGTGGACAGCAAGAGTCCGAACTTCAAGGCACCGTTCAACCAGATCGGTAACACCGCCAAGGCCTTCACCGCCAAAGACACCGCGTTCGTCACGCCGAACGCCGACACGCCCTACTCGTTCGTCTGGATGGATTTGCGCAGCGAACCGCTGATCCTGACCTTGCCGCCGATCGAAGAACACCGTTACTACTCAGTGCAACTGATCGACGCCTACACGCAGAACTTCGCTTACCTGGGCACTCGCAGCACCGGTAATAACGGTGGCCATTTCATGATCGCCGGGCCTGACTGGAAAGGTCAGCAACCGATCAACATCGACCGCCTGGTGCGCAGCGAAAGCAACATCGCCTACGCGCTGTACCGCACGCAGCTGTTCGACGAGAAGGATCTGGGCAAGGTCAAGCAGATCCAGAAAGGCTACAAGGTCGAGCCGCTGAGCCACTACGTGAAACAGAAGGCCCCGGCGCCGGCACCGAAAGTCAGTTGGCCGAAACCGACGCCGACCATGAGCGAAACCCCGGAGCTGTTCCGCTACCTGAACTTCATGCTCGCCTTCACCCCGCCGCAGGACGTCGAAAAAGACCTGCTCGCACGCTTCGCCAGGATCGGCATCGGCGCCGGTCAGCCATTCGACCTGAAAAAGCTTGGCGCCGAGCAACGCAAGGCCCTCGAAGACGGCATCAGTGACGCCAAGGCTGAATTCGCCGCGTTCAAGAAAGACAAGGTCGATACGCACGAAATCAGCAGCGGTGATCTGTTCGGCACCCGCGATCACCTCAAGGGCAATTATCTGTATCGCTACGCCGGCGCCAACATGGGCATCTTCGGCAACTCTGCCGAAGAGGCGAACTACATCGGCTATTTCGTCGACAAGGACGGCCAGCCGGCCGACGCAGCGAAACACGACTACACCCTGCATTTCGACAAAGGCGCCCTGCCCCCGGCCGACGCCTTCTGGTCGCTGACCCTGTACGACGGCAAGAGCAAATTGCTGGTGGCCAACCCACTCAATCGCTACCTGATCAACTCGCGGATGCTGCCCGACTTGAAGCTAGATGCCGACGGCGGACTGACCCTCTACGTGCAGCACAAAAATCCTGGCAAGGACAAGCAGGCCAACTGGCTGCCGGCACCGAACGGGCCGTTCTACGGCGTGTTGCGTCTGTACCTGCCGAAGCCGGAAGTGGCCAGCGGCGAATGGAAGATGCCGCTGCTCAACCCGGTCAACTCAAAACAATAAACGGAGCCAGTGATGGTCAAGCCTTACGTTGTGCGTCCGCTGCTGGCGCTGTGCATGATCGGCAGTACTCAACTCTATGCAGCTGAAGGTGGCGTGGGCCGGCCGATCACCGGGCAACAGGTGTATTCCAACGCCGGGATCATCCCGCCCGAACCGGGCTGGGTAGTCTCGGTCACCAGCATCTGGTACGACGGATCGCTAAAAGGCAGTCGCGGCGCGCCGATTTCCGGTGAAGTCAGTGCAGGGATCGACATGAAAGTGTCCTACACCATGACCAACCTGACGCACATCTGGGACACCGGCAAAGGCCCATGGAACTTCGCCTCGGCAATCGGTGTTCCTGTGCAGTACACCGACATAGACGCGGCCATCACCGGACCGCGCGGACGCACCCTCGGCACCAGCGATTCCGGGACCCAGTTCGCCGACGCGTTGGTCACTCCGATTGCCGCCGGCTACCACTTCGACGAGTTGAACCACATCGCGTTCTCCCTGCCGATCTACGTGCCGACCGGCGCCTACAACGACAATCGCCTGGCCAACCCGGGGCAGAACAATTACACGTTCATGCCCACCGTGGCCTTCACCCATCTGGACGGCAAGGGTGGTGAATTCACCCTGTCCAGTGGACTGGAGTTCTACACCGAAAACACCGCCACCGATTACCGCAACGGCAACATCTTCACCCTCGATGCCTTGTGGACTCACGGCTTCGGCAGTGGTTGGAGCGCCGGTCTGGCGGCCGGCTATATCCAGCAAGTCACCGACGACAAGGGGCAGACCGCCGACAGCCTGAATGGCTTCCGTGGCCGCTCGGTCGGCGCCGGGCCGGTGGTCGCCTGGGCCGGAAAATTCGCCGACGCCCAGGCCAACATCAGTGCGCGCTGGGTGCCGGAGTTCGACACCAAGAACCGCCCCGAAGGCAACGGGATTGCCGTCAACATGACTCTGGCGTTTTTCTAGACCGGCCCCAAAGGACTGTCCCATGACCACACTCACCGACCTCAACGCCCTGCAAGCGAGCATCGCCGAAGCCGTACTCGGCCAGGATCAGGTCATTCGGCAGATCCTCCTTGGCCTGCTGGCCAACGGACACTTGCTGCTGGAAAGCCTGCCGGGGCTGGCCAAGACGCGCACGGTCAAGGCGTTGGCCACGCATCTGGACGCGAAGATGAGCCGCATCCAGTTCACCCCCGACTTGCTGCCCTCGGACATCACCGGCGCCGAAGTGCTGCATCAGGTCGCCGGGCAAAACGAGATCCGCTTCCAGCCAGGCCCGCTGTTCGGCAATCTGATCCTCGCCGACGAGATCAACCGCGCCCCGGCCAAAGTGCAGGCGGCGCTGCTGGAAGCCATGGAAGAACGGCAGATTACCGTGGCCGGCACCAGTCACCTGCTGCCGGAACTGTTCATTGTGGTCGCCACGCAAAACCCGATCGAGCAGGAAGGCACTTATCCGTTGCCTGAAGCGCAGATGGACCGGTTCCTGATGAAGGTGCTGCTGGATTACCCCAGCGCCGACAACGAAAGCCAGGTGCTGCGTCTGTTGCGCGCCGAAGAGTTTGCCCAGGGCGCGAACACCGCGCCGGGCAAGGGCTTCAGCCTGTCACAGGAAGTGATCTTCGAGGCGCGCAAGGAGGTCAGCGCGGTGCATGTGTCGCCGGCCATCGACCGCTACCTGATCGACCTGATCAACGCCACTCGCCACCCGGCCGATTACGACGGAGACCTCGGACGCTGGATCAGCATTGGTGCCAGTCCCCGTGGCGGCATCGGCCTGGATCGTTGCGCGCGGGCTGATGCGTGGTTGCAGGGCCAGGATTTCGTCTCGCCGGACAACGTGCGCGCCGTGGTGCATCCGGTGCTGCGCCATCGCCTGCAATTGAGCTACGACGCGGTCGCGGATGGCGTGACTGCCGATCAGGTGCTCGACCGTTTGTTGGACAAAGTGGCGATTCCGGCATGAACACGGAGGGTCTGGTCTACGTCTCTCTGGCGCAATTGATGGCGCTGGAGTTCAAGGCCCGTGACCTGAGTTTTCTGGCGCGCCAACCCCAGGGCAGCATCCTCGCCGGCAACCATGCCTCGCGCCTGCGTGGCCGTGGCTTGAACTTCGATGAGTTGCGCCGCTATCAAACCGGCGATGATTTACGCCACCTCGACTGGCGCGCCTCGCTGCGCACCGGCAAACCGGTGGTACGCACGTTTACTGAAGAACGCGATCGCCCGGCATTGATCGTGGTCGATCAGCGCATGTCGATGTTCTTCGGCTCGCAACGCAGTTTCAAGTCCGCCCTCGCCGCAGAACTCGGCGCACTGGCAGCGTGGATGGTGTTCAACGCCGGTGACCGGGTCGGCGGTCTGGTGTTCAACGATCAGCGCATCGACAGCATCGCGCCGTTGCGCAGCCGCAAGCGGGTCGAAGCCCTGCTCAGCCGCGTGGCGCAACAGAATCAGGCGCTGAACGCGGGCAATCCTGACGCCGAAGACGAGGATCAATTGGACAAGGCCTTGCAGCGCTGCCTGGCGCTGGCCGGTCACGACCATTTGATCTGCATCGTCAGCGACTTCGCCGGAGCCGGTGAACGTACCTTGCAATTGATGCGGCAACTGCGCGCGCATAACGACGTGATCGCCCTGCAAGTCTACGATCCACTGGCCTTGAAGCTGCCGAGCGATGGCCGGCTGCTGGTCACCCAAGGCCAATTGCAGGTGGAACTGGCTGTCGAGAAACGCAGCGTGCACCAGCCATTGGGCGATTACCTCGGTGGCCGGCTCAAGGACGTCGCCATGCTGCTGCGTCGCAGTCAGGTGCCGCTGATGATGTTCAGCACCGCCGAAGAGGCCCGCGCGCAATTGCGCGCCGAGCTTGGCAAGTCTGCCGGCCCACGGCGATGAATCCGAACATCCCCGACATCAGTCAGCTCAAGGAGCTGAGCCTGCCGGCGCCGGTGAGTTATGCGCCGCAGACCTGGGGCTGGTGGCTGTTGCTCGCGCTATTGGTTGTGCTGGCGTTGATTGTTGGCGTGCGGCGTTATGTGCAATGGCGACGGGATCAGTATCGGCGCGAAGCGCTGGTGCGGCTGGCGCAGTTGCGTGAGCGCAGTGATGATCTCAATGCCCTGCGCGAGTTGCCCGAACTGCTCAAACGCGTGGCGCTCTCGATGCCCTTGAAACACTGCCCTGTAGGAGCTGCCGAAGGCTGCGATCTTTTGATCTTGTTGTTTAAAGGCAACGTCAAAAGATCGCAGCCTTCGGCAGCTCCTACAGGGGTGGCGGCGTTGGGGAGATCGGACTGGCAGGCGTTTTTGCAGCAACACAGCAAGAAACCTCTACCGGCCAATTTCAGCGCACAACTCGCCCAGCTCGCCTACGCCCCCGACGCCACCCTGCGTGCCCTCCCCGTCGAACAGCGCCAGGCGCTGTTCGACACCTGCCAACATTGGGTGGAGCAACACCATGTGGCAGCTTGATTACCCGTGGCTGCTGCTCCTGCTGCCGCTGCCGTGGCTGACCTTGCGTTATCTGCCGGCGTATCAGGAAGCGCGCAGCGCCGTGCGCGTGCCGTTTTTCGGCGCCATGAGCCGCGCCGTCGGGGAAGCGCCGAGCCAGGTCGGCAACCGTCAGAACCCCTGGCAACTGCTGCTGAACCTGCTGGTCTGGGCGCTGATCCTGCTCGCCGCCGCGCGCCCGGTGTTCGTCGAAAAAACCATCGAACGCCAGCAACCGGTACGCGACCTGATGCTCGCCATCGACATCTCGCAGTCGATGGAAACCGAAGATTTCAGCAATGCCAATGGCCAGAAAATCAATCGTCTCGCCGCCGTCAAACAGGTCGTGCAAGGCTTCATCGACAAGCGCATTGACGACCGCATCGGTCTGATCGTGTTCGGCAGCGGCGCCTATCCGCAGGCGCCGCTGACCCTCGATCACGCCAGCCTTGCGCTGTTGTTGGCCGACACCGGCATCGGCATGGCCGGGCCGAACACCGCCATCGGTGATGCCATCGGTTTGAGCCTGAAGCTGCTCGACCAGGCGCACGAACAGCAAAAGGTGCTGATCCTGCTGACTGACGGCAACGACACCAGCAGCGCGATCACCCCCGATCACGCCGCGGAAATGGCCGCCAACAAGGGCGTGGTCATTCACACCATCGGCATCGGCGACCCGACGGCGTCCGGCGAGGCGCAGGTCAATCTGCGCGGGCTGCAACAGATCGCCCAGACCACTGGCGGGCAGTTCTTCCGCGCCGAAGATCGTACGGCGCTGGATCAGGTCTACAGCACCCTCGACCGCCTCACGCCGCATCAGGTGAAAACCCTCAGCCATCAGCCACAACGCGAGTTGTTCCATTGGCCGTTGGGCACGGCACTGGGGTTGTTGGCGCTGTATCACCTCGGCGCCGTGCTGCGCCCGCGCCTGGCACTTGCCCGCCAGCGGCAGGAGGCCTGAGATGGAGATCAATCTCGGTGACTTGCATTTCCTGCGCCCGCTGTGGCTGCTGCTCGCGCTGTTCGCCGCGCTGCTGCCGCTGCTCTGGCGCCGTAGCCGCGACTTGCAGCGCCGGCTGCGCAGCAACATCGCCGAACACTTGCTGCCGCATCTGCTGGTGACTCCAAAGGATCAGCAGCGCCTGCGTCCGGTGCACTGGCTGTGCGCGATGCTGATAATCGGCGCCATCGCCGCCGCCGGGCCGACCTGGGAGCAGGATCGCCCGGACTTTCTGGAGAATCGCGCGCCGCTGATCGTCGCCGTGGATCTGTCGCCATCTATGGACGCCAGCGACGTACCATCGACGCGCCTGGAAGCGGCCAAACACAAACTGCACGACCTGATCCAGCGTCGCGCGGGCGCCCGAACCGCGCTGATCGCCTATGCCGGCAGCGCGCATCTGGTGTTGCCACCGACCGACGATCCGGCGTTGCTCGACACCTTCATTCAGGCGCTGGGCACAGGCCTCATCGACAAACCGGGCAAGGACGTTAGCGCCGTCATCGAGCAGGCCAAACGTCTGCTCAGCGCCGAGCAAACCCCGGGCAGCCTGCTGCTGATCACCGACGGCGCTGACACCACGCAACTCGATGGCCTCGGCAAACAACTCGCCGACAGCCAATTGCAGGTGTTGGTACTCGCGGTCGGCAATGCGGATGGCGGGGTGATCCAGGGCGCCAACGGCCAGCCGGCAGTCGACAGCAACGGGCGCCCGCTGCTCGGCCATTTCGATCCGGCGGCACTCAGGCAATTGGCCGCCGCTCTCGACGCGCCGCTGGGCAGCCTCACCCTCGACGACAATGATCTGGACTGGATCGAGTTGCACGCCCAGCAACATTTCCAGAGTGCCAGCGCCGAACAACAGCAATTGCACTGGAAGGACGCCGGTTACTGGCTGTGCTGGCCTCTTCTATTGTTGGCGCTGCTCGGTATGCGCAAGGGCTGGAGCGTCAACTGGGTACCGGCGCTGCTGCTGGCCACAAGCCTTGGCTGGCCTGCCGCACCCGCACAGGCCAGTGCACTGACCGACGCGTTTTTCACCCGCGATCAGCAAGGGCGCTGGGCTGTCGAGCATGAGCATTGGCCGCAAGCGGCGGCGCTGTTTGTCGATCCGTACTGGAAAGGCGTGGCGGCCTATCATGCGGCGGACTACGACCTCGCACTGGCGACCTTTGCCCGGCTGGACACGGCGCAAGCGTGGTTCTACCTGGGCAACATTTACGTACGGCGCTTCAAGTTCGATCAGGCGATTGCCGCTTACAGCCAGGCCTTGCAGCGGCAACCGCAGTTCCCCGAAGCCACGGCCAATCTGGCACTGGCGCAGGCGTTGCTCAAGGACACCGACAGCGCAGAAAAGAACGCCCCCGAGACCAAACCGGACGAAGTGAAATTCGACAAGGCACCGGGCAAGGGCCAGAGCAAAAAGGTCGAGACCGAACAGGCGACGTCCGATGCGTTGTGGTTGCAGAACCTGACGACTTCGCCGGCGAAGTTTCTCAAGCAGAAGTTCAGTTTGCAGGATCAGTCGGGGGCCAGGCCATGAACCGGGTTGCGGCTATCGCGAGCAGGCTCACTCCTACAGAAGAGTTTCGGCGCACACAAATCCCCTGTGCTCGCGATGGCGCCCGCCTGATCACCGCAACCCTGCTGACCCTGCTCACCAGTTGCCTGTTCACAATCCAGGCCTCTGCCGCCGAACCCCAACTGAAAATCCAGGCCCACCTGCAACCCGCTGAAGGCGCGATGGTCGGCGGACTGGTCGAGCTGCAAGTCGACGTGCTCACCGACACCTGGTTCACCAGCGCTGCCACCCTGCCCGAGCTGAAACTCGACGGCGCCCTGGTCACGCCGCCCGACGGCCAGGCGCAACACCTGAATCAGACCATCGACGGGCAATCCTTCAGCGGCTTGCGCTACAGCTACCTGATCACGCCGAATGTTGCGCGCCGCTTCGACATTCCGGCGTTGACGGTCAGTGCGACACCGGGTCAGGCCAGCACAGCGATCAGCGCACACAGTCAACCATTGCACTTCAGTGCCGCTCAGCCTCCAGGGTTCATGCCCGGAGAAACGCCGCTGGTGGCCAGCGGTCTGCGTCTGAGCCAAAGCCTGATCAATTCGGCAACTCCGTTGAAAACCGGCGACAGCATCACCCGTCAACTGACCCTGCAGGCCGATGGCGCACTGGCGATGGCGCTGCCGGTTCCGTCATTGGCTGACGTGGCCGGCCTGAGTCGTTATCTGCAGACCCCGCAAGTCACCCGCCTGGATGACGGTCGCGGCAACGTGCTCGGTGGTCAGCGGATCGACGCCGTCACCTACCGCATCGACAAGGCTGGCGCCTACACCCTGCCGGCCATCGCGGTGAAATGGTGGGATGTGAAAGCGCAGCAGAGCCGAACTGCGCAAGTGCCCGCCGTGACCTTCGAAGTCACAGCCAACAGTGCCTACAAACCGGTGTTCTCGATCACCGAGGATCTCCAGCAGCTCGGCCGCAATAACCCGCATTTTTCCACGCGCTGGCTGCTGTGGCTGGCACTACTCGCCGTCTGCATTGGCATCGGTTATTGGCTGCGTCCGGCGCTGATGCGTGCCCGGCGCCAATGGCAGGCACGCAAACACGCGCGGCAACTGGCCTGGGAGCAATCGGCGGAGTTCGCCTGGCAGCAAATCAACCCGCAACTGCAGGCTCGACCGGCGCAATTGAGCGCGTTGTACCTGTGGCTGCGGCGCAGTCGGCTGGGGCTGCAACTGGTGAATGCCGGCCCACGCCTGCAAGGCCTGTTGCGCGGGCTTTACGGACGTGATCCGCAGCCTGCACAAACACTCGCTCAACTACGTGCATCGTTGACTACGCTTCACCATCAGGCCGAACAAAAGGCGCACAAACCGGCGTCGGCCCTGCGCCCGCTCAACCCCGTTCAGGAAAGGGAGTTCCCATGACCAACCCGCCGCAGCAGCGACAACGTTTCAGCCTTGCGCTGTGGTTCACGCTGGCATTGCCACTGCTGGCCCAGGCCAGCGAGCCACTGCCGTCATGGAACGACGGCCCGGCGAAAAACAACATCATCGCGTTCGTGCAAGCGGTCACCGATCAGCACAGCAAGGACTTCGTCCAACCTGCCGAGCGTATCGCGGTGTTCGACAACGACGGCACCCTGTGGAGCGAACAACCGATGTATTTCGAGTTGTTGTTCGCCCTCGACGAGGTCAAGCGCAATGCGCCGCAGCACCCGGAATGGAAAACCACTCAGCCATTCAAAGCCGTGCTGGAAAATGACCACAAGGCACTGGCCGCCGCCGGCATGGACGGGATTATCAAGATCTTCGGCGCCACCCACACCGGCATGACCACCGAGGCTTTCGACGACTACGCCAAGACCTGGCTGAGCCAGGCGCGGCATCCGAAGACCGGCAAGCCCTACACCGAAATGATCTTCCAGCCGATGCTGGAAATGCTCGACTACCTGCGCAGCCAGGACTTCAAGACCTACATCGTTTCCGGCGGCGACACCGGTTTCATGCGCGCCTTTGCCGAGAAGGTCTACGGCATCCCGCCGGAACAGGTGATTGGCACCACGTTCGTCACCGCGTTCCAGTTCAAGGACGGCAAAGCCTCGATCCTGCGCACCCGGAAACTGGCGCACAACGACGACGGCCCGGGTAAACCGGAAAGCATTGATGCAGTGATCGGCAAGCGCCCGATCCTCGCGTTCGGCAACTCCGACGGCGACCTGCAGATGCTGCAGTGGACCGCCGCCGGCCCCGGCAAACGCTTCATGGGGCTGGTGCATCACACCGACGCCAGACGCGAGTGGGCCTATGACCGAAAATCCGATATCGGGCGACTCGACAAGGCCCTCGACGAAGCAAATTCCCGTGGCTGGACCGTGGTGGACATGGCGACCGAATGGCGCCGGATCTACCCGTTCGATCCACCGGCAACCGGGCAGGTGCAATAAGAAAAAGCGTGATGCAGGACTGCAAGAAACGTAAGTCGCAACAACGACCCCCGCGATAAGGAGCAAGTCAGATGACTCGCATACGCAAGTGGCTACCGAAACTCGCCCTGGTGGCAACCTCGGTGATGGCGCTGTCGGCAACCGCCACAGCGGCTGAGAAACCCAACATTCTGGTGATCTTCGGAGACGACATCGGCCAGACCAACATCAGCGCCTACTCCATGGGCGTGGTGGGCTACAAGACCCCGAACATCGACCGGATTGCCAAAGAAGGCATGATGTTCACTGACTACTACGCGGAGAACAGCTGCACCGCCGGACGTTCCTCGTTCATCACCGGCCAGACGCCGCTGCGTACCGGCCTGTCGAAAGTCGGCGCACCGGGAGCAACGGTGGGCCTGCAAAAGCGCGATATCACCATCGCTCAGGCGCTCAAATCTCAGGGTTACGCCACCGGCCAGTTCGGTAAGAACCATCTTGGGGACAAGGATGAATACCTGCCAACCAACCATGGTTTCGACGAATTCTTCGGCAACCTCTATCACCTCAACGCCGAAGAGGAACCCGAACGCCCCTACTGGCCCAAGGATGACCCGGACTTTGTCAAAGCCAACTCGCCACGGGGCGTGATCCACAGTTTCGCCGACGGCAAGATCGAGGACACCGGCGCGCTGACCACCAAGCGCATGGAAACCATCGACGACGAAACCACCGCTGCCGCGCAAGCGTTCATCGAGAAACAGGCCAAGGCCGACAAGCCGTTCTTCGTCTGGATGAACACCACGCGCATGCACCTGTTCACCCACGTGCGTGATTCGATGAAGGGCCAGAGCGGCATGCCCGGCAACGAATACGCCGACGGCATGCTGGAACACGACGGTGATGTCGGCAAATTGCTCAAGACGCTCGACGACCTGAAAATCGCCGACAACACGATCGTGGTCTACACCACCGACAACGGCCCGAACCAGTTCTCCTGGCCGGACGCGGCGACTACGCCGTTCCGTAATGAGAAAAACTCCAACTGGGAAGGCGCCTACCGCGTACCGGCGATGGTTCGCTGGCCGGGCAAGATCACACCGGGTGAAGTGTCCAACGAGATGTTCTCGGGTCTGGACTGGTTCCCGACCTTGCTCGCTGCTGCCGGTGACGCCGAGGTCAAAGACAAGCTGCTCAAGGGCTGGGCGCCGGCTTCCGGAGGCAGCAACTTCAAAGTGCATCTGGACGGTTACAACCAGTTGCCCTATCTGACCGGCCAGAAACCCAACGGTGAGCGTAAGGAGTTCTATTACTTCAACGACGACGGCATGCTGGTTTCAATGCGCTTTGGCAACTGGAAGGCCGTCTTCGCCGAGCAGCGAGCGCCGGGTGGTTTTGCGGTCTGGAGCAACCCGTTCACCCCCTTGCGCGTGCCCAAGATCTTCAACCTGAGAATGGACCCGTACGAACGGGCCGATGTGGTTTCCGATCAATACTACGACTGGTCGACCAAGAACGTTTATCTGGTTGCCGTTGCGACAACCAAGGCAGCACGCTTCCTGCAGACCTTCATCGAATACCCGCCAAGCCAGAAACCGGCGAGTTTCAGCATCGACCAGATCCGTGCCGCGGTCGACGCGAAGATTGAAGAGAAAATGAAAGCGGCTCCGGCTGCACAGTAAGACCGTTGAACTGCCGCCCGCCCTCATCGGCGGGTGGTCCTGATTCTTCACTTGGGACCTTGTTGGCCCCGATCGCGAGCAGGCTCACTCCCACACTGGACTTGTGTCCACCACAAATCCCCAGTGGGAGCGAGCCTGCTCGCGAAGAGGCCGGCACCGTCACAGCACTTTCCGAATTGAAATAAGGCAATCCGCATGCCCTCACGTATCGCCAGCAAGCCGTCGGCCATACCCACCACCCAAGCCACCACCCCGGCGCTGCTGATCCCTGCCCTGCTGCTGTGCATCTCCGGCGCCGCCGCGCTGGTGTATCAGGTGCTGTGGATCAAGCAGTTGTCGCTGGTGGTCGGCGTCGAGGTCTATGCCATCACCACCGGCATCAGCGCGTTTTTCGCCGGGCTGGCCATCGGTGGCTGGCTGTTCGGGCGTTGGGCTGATCGCTTGCAGCAACCGGTGCTGCTCTACGCCGGGCTGGAAATACTGGTGGCGATTCTTGGTGTTGGCGCCACGGTTGCCATGAGCCTGGCGGCGAGCCCGTTTGCCTGGCTGCAAGGTCATGTCGGTCTCCTGGCCTGGCTTTTGCCATTCGCTCTGGTGGGCATTCCGGCGGTATTGATGGGCGGCACGCTGCCGGTATTGGTGCGCTCGCTGGCGGCTGATCCGGGCAGGGCCGGCGGTCAGTTGTATGCGGCCAACACCCTGGGCGCAATTGTCGGCACCCTGCTCGCCGCGTTCGTGCTGATCGCCACCCTCGGTGTACGCGGCAGTGCGTTGTTTGCGGCGATGCTCAATCTGCTGGCCGCGGCCGCTGCGCTATGGTTGCAGCGTCAGCATCCGATGCCGATTGCGGCCCCGGTCAAACATCACACCGAGACAGCCGCGGATCGCACTGCGTTGTGGCTGTACGCCATCGCCGGCGGCGTGGCGCTGGGTTATGAAGTGGTCTGGTCGCAGTCGATCGTGCAGTTCATGAGCACCCGCACCTACGCGTTTGCCGTGGTGCTCGCCACATATCTGGCCGGGCTGTTCATCGGCAGCGTCCTGCTCGCCCGTCGCGTCGAGCGCATTCGCGATCCGTGGGGTGTGTTCGGTTTGTTGATTGCCGGCGCCGGGCTGATCGCCTTGCTGGAAATCACCCTGCTCGGGCGCTGGCTGGTGTTGGCCCAGAGTCAGGCCGAGAGCTGGCTGCTGGCCTTGGGCGCCAGCGAACTGGTCGGTATGAGCGCACGTTTCGCAGGGGCAGCGCTGAGCATCGTGTTCGTGCCGACGCTGTTGCTCGGCGCGGCGTTTCCACTGGCGCTGCGCTTGAGTGTGGGGCGTGAGCGCGTCGGTCGCGACGTCGGTGCCGTCGTCGCGTTCAACACGCTGGGCGGGATTGTCGGGGTGATGCTCTGCGGTTTTCTGCTGATCCCGCTGCTGGGTCTGGTGCGCACGCTGGGCTTGCTGGCAATCATCGCGGCCGGCATCGGCTACGTGGCCGTGCGCAAGGGCCACCACGTCAAAAAAGGTCGGCGTCAGGCGGTGGTCGCGCTGGGACTGATTTCAGTGGCACTGGCCGTACTGACGCCGGCCGACAAACTTGCCAGTCTGCTGCCCGGAGCACGCAACGGCACGCTGGCGTTCTACGAAGAAGGCCGTGGCGGCACCGTGGCGGTGGTCGCTCAGGGCCGTGGTGAGAACACCTTCCACCGTTTGTACATTCAGGGCGTGTCCAATACCGGCGATGCCATGCCGTCGCTGCGTTACATGCGCATCCAGGCGCTGCTGCCACTGCTGATCCACAACGGCGAGCCGCGTTCGACGCTGGTGATCGGCTTCGGCACCGGGATCACCGCCGGCGCGCTGCTGCGCTATCCGGGGCTGGAACAGCGGGTGGTCGCCGAGCTGCTGCCATCGGTGGTCAAGGCCGCGCCGCTGTTCAAGGGCAACTTCAACGCCGCCAGCGATCCTGGTGTCGATGTGCGCCTGCGCGATGGTCGTCAGGAACTGCTGCGCAGTGCGCAAACCTACGACCTGATCACCCTCGAACCGCCACCGCCATCGGCGGCCGGTGTGGTCAATCTGTACTCGCGGGACTTCTACCAGTTGGCGGCCAGTCGCCTGGCACAACAAGGCATCGCCGCACAGTGGCTACCGTTGCCCACCCAGAACATCGACGATTCGCGTTCACTGGTGCGCAGCTTTCTCGACGTGTTCCCGTATGCCTCGCTGTGGACCAGCGAGTTCCACGAGATGCTGCTGGTCGGTTCGCTGCAACCGATGGAGCTGGACGCGGCGAAAATCACCGAGCGCTTCCAGCAGGCCAGCGTGCGCAGCACCTTGCAGGATGTCGGGATTGGCTCGGCCCCAGCGTTGCTCGCGACCTGGGTCACCGACCGCGCAGGCCTTGAGCGCTTTGCGGCGAATGCGCCGGCAGTGACTGACGATCAGCCCCGAATCGAATACGCACCGTGGGTGCGCAGCAAGGAAATCACCCGGGTGCTGCCGGCGCTATTGGATCTGTATGTGCCGCCACCGCTGGTGAATGCCGAGGCCGGGTTCACTGAGCGACTGGAGACGCACCGCCAGCGCCTGATGCAGTTTTACCGCGCCAGCCTGCATGCGTATGACGGTGATCGGGATGCGTGGGGGCGGGATATTCGCGAGGTGATGCAGGGGGATCGGGCGAACCCGTATTTCCGGTGGTTTGTGGGGCAGTAATGCTGCCCTCTGTAGGAGCTGCCGCAGGCTGCGATCTGTCGATCTTGATCTTTAAAAACAAAGTCAAAAGATCGCAGCCTGCGGCAGCGCCTACAGGGACCCGGGGTTATTTGCTGGACTTGAGTTTCAGATACATCTGATGCATGTCATTCGCCCAACCATCAATCACCGGTTTGACGTCGCTGGCCTTCATCGCCTGGGTTTCATTTTCCAGTGGTTTACCGGTGCCTTTGCGCACCACTTGCGCCACGACCTTGTTGCTCGCACCGTCGAGGAACACCGCTTCGGTGGCCAGGGTGGTTTCCTGATCGCGGATACCGCTGGCAGTGCTGACCGCTGCCGCGACCAGCGCAACCGGAATCACTTCATACACCTGCAGGCCTTCGGTCTTGCTGCTCACGGCAGTGATCGCCGCTCGCACCACAATCACCCCAGGGCCGGGGCCGTTGGCCAACGGCAGATCCTTGCTGATTTCACGCTTGAGCGCCTGATCGTAATAGGAGGTGATGCCGTTGAGGGTCTGCTGCGAAATCTTTGCGGTCGGTTGCGGCTTTGGATAGAGCTGGGTTGGCTCGATGTACACGCTGGTGAACTTGCTGATGTCGACCTTCGGATCGATCCAGCGCATCACCTCGGCACCGGACGGCGATTTGGCCTCCTTGAGCTGGCTGTAGTCCTTGAGAAAGCCGGAATACTCATCGGGAGCGACGGTTTTGCTGGAGCAACCCACCACCCCAAGGGTGGCGATGCAAAGGGTGCCCATCATTACTGCTAGCTTCATGCTGTAACTCCTGTCAGAAGGCCTGAATCTATTGCGTTGGGGGAGTTACAGGTATAGCTAAAACTCCGGCGATTGCGATTGAAAACCACAAAATTCGCACGAGACCGGGCACTGCTTCACAACCGGCGTTTGACAGACGCCGGGCATCCGGCAAAGCTGCATCAAGCTTGAATGCACGCCAGCAGGCCAATGCACCTGGACCATGGAAGTCGTAATGCCCAAGCATAAAAATAAAGTCGTACAGCCTGATCCCGATTCGCCCCGACCGTCCCCTTCACGTTACCTGTTCCCCCTCGCCATCGGCGTGCTGCTGGCCGCAGTGGCAGGAATTGGCTGGTTTCTGTTCAGCCCCGCGCCCGCGCCGTACACGGCCCCGCCGATCAGCGCGGTGGCGCCCGTCGTCGCCAAACCGCATCCGCCGGCGCAGCAGCCTGCGACCATGGTCGATGAACAACAATGCCAAGGCTGTCACACCGAGCAGGTCAAGGACTGGCAAGGCTCGCATCACCAATTGGCGATGCAGGCAGCGAATAGTGAAACCCTGCTCGGCGACTTCAACAACGTCACCTTCAAGGCCGAAAACGAGACCACCCGCTTCTCACGCAAGGGCGACGAGTTCTGGGTCAATACCCCCGGCATCGATGGCAAGAACGCTGACTTCAAAGTCGCCTACACCTTCGGCATCGCACCGTTGCAGCAATACCTGATCGAGGTCGGCGAAGGCCGTTTGCAGGCGCTCGGTGTGGCCTGGGATACCGAGAAACACCGCTGGTTTCACCTCTACCCCGGCCAGGGCGTGAACTTCAAGAATCCGCTGCACTGGAGCAAGCCGAGCCAGAACGCCAACTTCATGTGCGTCGAGTGCCACACCACCGGTTTCAAGCGTAATTTCGATGCGGCCAGCAATACGTTCGACAGTCAGTGGAACAGCCTCGGCGTCGGCTGTCAGGCCTGCCACGGCCCGGCATCGAATCACCTGCAATGGGCGCAGAAAAAAGACGACCTGATCCGCAAGGGTTTCGTCGTCGACCTCAAGGACAAGAACGCCAGCGTCGAGATCGAAACCTGTGCCCGCTGCCATGCTCGCCGTGCACCACTGGGCGATGGCTACACCGTCGGCAAGCGCTTGATGGACGACTACCTGCCGAGCACCCTCACCCGCGAACTGTATGCGCTGGACGGCAAGATCAAGGATGAAGTGTTCGAGCACGGCTCGTTCCTGCAGAGCAAAATGTTCGACAAGGGTGTGCGCTGCAGCAACTGCCACAATCCGCACAGCACTGAACTCAAGGCACCGGGCAACGCCGTGTGTCTGCAGTGCCACAACACGGCGGGCAAGACTTCGGTCGCAGGCGTCGACGGCAAGGGCCTGCAAGCGAAGAACTACGATTCCATCGAACACACCCGCCACGCCCCGGGCCAGCCCGGCTCGCAGTGCGTGGATTGCCACATGCCCGGCAAGTTCTACATGGGCAACGACTGGCGCCATGATCACAGCTTCAGCATTCCCAACCCGGAACGCGCGCAGAAACTCGGTACGCCCGACGCTTGCCTGAGCTGTCATCAGGGCAAGGCCGGCGACAAGGTCACCGCGCAGTTCAAGTTGTGGAATGCTTCCGCGACTGCCCCGCAGGCACCTCGCTATGACGAGAGCCTGTGGCTGATCCGCAACGGCCAGCCCGGTGCAGCGAACGCCTTGTATGAGCAGTTGCAGCGCAGCGATCTGCCAGCGATTCAGCGTGCGACGTTACTGGCTGAACTGCCGCTGTACCCAAGCGATCAGGCCTTGAAACTGGCGACCCGGGATCTGCAGAATCCGGCACCGCAGGTTCGCGAAAGCGCAGTGCGGGCGATCAGTGCCTTCCTGCCACCCGCCGAGCGCGCGTCGTTGCTGACACCACTGCTCGGCGATCCGGTGAAAGCCGTGCGCATCGTCGCGGCGCGGGACCTGCTCAGCGTTGCGCGCAACAACGGCCTCGGCGCCGCCCAGGCCAATTGGGACGCGGCGATTGCCGAGTATGAGGCGGTGCAGAACAATCTCGCGGAACGGGCCGAGGCCAACCTGAATCTGGCGATGTTGTATCAGGCCAATGGCCGCGCTGCCGAGGTCGAAGGATTGCTGCGCACGGCACTCAAACGCGATCCGGATTTCTACCCGGCACTGGTGACGCTGGTGCAATGGCTGGAGGCCAATGGCCGGGGACAGGAAGCGCAAACCCTGCTCGACAACAGCCTCAAGGCACACCCGGAGGTTGCGTTGTTACAGCACACCCGTGGTCTGTCATTGATCCGCGCCGGCAAGACTGCCGAAGCCATGACCGCGCTGCACAAAGCCGCGCAACTGGAGCCGCAGAACGCGCAGTACGGATATGTGCTGGCGGTGGCGTTGCACGACAGTGGCAAGGTGACTGAGGCGTGTGACGAGCTGGAGCGCTTGCTCAAGGTGCAACCGACGAACCGCAATGCTCGGCTGTCGCTGATCCAGTACTACCTGGAAAACGGCCAGGAGCCGAAGGCGCAGGTGCTGCTGCAGGGGTGGAAGAAGATGAACATGAGCGATCCGGCGCTGAAATAAAGCGCCCTGTAGGAGTTGCCGCAGGCTGCGATCCTTTGATCTTGTTTTTTAAAAGCAACATCAAAAGATCGCAGCCTGCGGCAGCTCCTACAGGGTCATGTTCAGGGCCGCATCACCAGGAAGACGTTGCCCCGCTCTTCAAGGCCATCTCGCGCCGGCTGTTGGCGCGCATCGCCTTGATCAGCGATACCGAGCCCACCAGCAGGATCGCCGCGCCGAACAGGAAGTCGATGTTGTACAACTGGAAGTCCTGCACCGGCCCCACCAGCAGCACCCGTACCACGGCAATCGTCACCAGCGTGGCGAGGAAGTCGATCCCCGGCTCGTCGCGATAGAACACGTGCAGCAGCGGCAGGCACAGCACCAGCAGGAACAACAGCACCACGACCTTGAACGAGCCTTTGCGCTCGACGCTGAACGCGCACTCGTGCGGGCCGTAGGCCTTGTAGTCCTCGTCGCGGATCATCGAGTTTTTCTCGTTGATGTACTCGACGCGGTTGTACTTCTGGATCGGCGTGAAGGTGTTGGACATGTCCATCAGCGTGGTGATGTTCTTGAAGCGCAGGTCGATGCGCTCGCTGCCCTTGAGGTAATACAGCACCGGTTTGTAGCCGTAGCGATAGGTGTCGAAGGGGAATTCGGTGACCTGGCCCTGCACGCCGATCGGCCGTGGCTCAAGCTCGGCGTAGGCGCTTTTGGTCGGCGAGGCGAGGTTGCGGCTCAGCGGCTGGACCTTGACCTGTTCGAGGAAGATCGGCGTGACGCCATACGACCACTGCAACGGTTCCAGGCGCAGACGCAGTTCGTTGCGGCCCAGATCGTAGCGGTTGAAGGTGCGTTCGGAGACCACCAGCGAGCCACTGAGCATGAACTCGCCGCGCAGGTTGTTGGTGACCCGCAAGGTCAATTGATCCTTGCCCAACAGCGCCGCTTCGGTGGACGGCGGCGCGCCGCACCACGCGGTGCTTTCACCGGCGCCGCCCAACTGGCCGTCGCGGTTTTCCTTGAACACATAGAAGTAACTGGCCCACAGCGTCAGCATCAACAGCAACGCCGTGAGGCCCAAAATCTTTTTGCCCGCACTCACTACCCAGACTCCCTTCTTCGTTCCGTCGTCCAGCCGAAAACCCGCTGGCGACGGCGACTCTACCAAAAGGCCAGCATCGACCCAAGGAAAAATCCGGGAATGGTGCGGGATGTAAGGGTTTCCCTTGCTTGTCACCGCAAAACACCTGTGGCGAGGGAGCTTGCTCCCGCTGGGTGGCGAAGCCGCCCCAAACCAGACAACGCGATTTATCTGACGGATCGCATCATGCCTGTTTGGGAGTGCTGCGCACTCCAGCGGGAGCAAGCTCCCTCGCCACCGAGTCTTCAGCGTCTGCGAAACAACGGCCGTGGTTCTATTACCGAGCGGCCGTACAGCACGCTCATGCCGGCCAGTCCCTTCAGGGCATCCTCGGCCGACTTGTCCTCGCGCACCGCAAAGCTGTCGAACCCGCACTGACGCATATGGCTGAGTTGATCACGCAGCACATCGCCAATCGCCCGCAACTCGCCGGCCCAGCCAAACCGGCTGCGCAGCAGATACGCCTGACTGTAGGCGCGTCCGTCGCGAAAGCTCGGAAAATCCAGGGCAATCAGCGGCAGCGAGGCCAGCCACGGCACCACGCTTTCGACTTCATCGTCCGGCCCCAGCCACACCGCGTGAGTCGAAGGTGATTGCAGCCAGTGCGCCAGCGGCAGGATCAGCAATCCTTGCGGCCTGCCCTGCTCCGGCTCGCGGATCAGCGTCCACGGATCGTCTTCGATCAGCCGCGCAACACCTTGCTCCAGGCGCAGCAGATTGTTCATGCCGACACCTCCAGCGCTTTCGGGTAGACCCGCTCCTTGAACGGCTCCAGGCCAATGCGCGCCACGGTGTCGACAAACGACTCCTCGCTTTCGCGGTAACGCACAAAGGTGCCGATGATCCGTTCGATCACCTGTGGCACTTCGGTCGCGCTGAACGACGGGCCGATGACCTTGCCCAGTGCGCTGTGCTTGCCCTGCGCGCCACCGAGGGTGATCTGGTACCACTCGCTGCCGTTTTTATCGACGCCAAGAATGCCGATATTGCCGATATTGCCGATGTGGTGGTGGCCGCAGGCGTTCATGCAACCGGAGATGTTCAGGCTGATGTCACCCAGGTCGTGCAGGTAGTCGAGGTTGTCGAAACGCGCCTGAATCGCCTGGGCAATCGGGATCGACTTGGCGTTGGCCAGCGCACAGAAATCGCCGCCCGGGCAGGCGATGATGTCGGTCAGCAGGCCGACGTTGGCGCTGCCCAGATTGCGCTCGCAGGCCAGTCGCCAGAGTTCATACAGATCAGACTTCTGCACATCGGGCAGGACAATATTCTGTTCGTGGGCAATGCGAATCTCGCCGAAGCCGAAACGCTCCGACCAGTCGGCCACCGCCAGCATCTGCTGACCGGTGACATCCCACGGCGGTGCGCTCAGCCCCGGTTTGGTCGACAGCACCACGCTGGTGTAACCCGGTTTCTTGTGCGGCTGCACGTTGCGCGCGACCCAGCGGGCGAACGCCGGGCTTTCGGCCAGACGCGTGCCGAAGTCCAGATCGGTATCGCCCAGGGTGTGATAGATCGGCGGCACGAAGGCACTGGCGACCCGCTCATATTCAGCCTCGGTCAGCTGCGCCGGGCCGTCCTTGAGGTATTGCCATTCTTCTTCGACCTCTTTGGCGAACGCCTCGATGCCCAGCGCCTTGACCAGAATCTTGATCCGCGCCTTGTACTTGTTGTCGCGCCGGCCATGGCGGTTGTAGACCCGCAGTACCGCCTCGACGTACGACAGCAGATGCTGCCACGGCAAACCGTCGCGGATCTGCAGGCCGAGGATCGGCGTGCGCCCCAACCCGCCACCAACGATCACCCGCAGCAGCATTTGCCCGGCGCGCCCCGGATAAAGATACAGGCCGATGTCATGCATCATGATTGCCGCGCGATCCTGCTTCGCCGAGCAGATGGCGATCTTGAACTTGCGTGGCAGGAAGAGGAATTCCGGGTTGATCGTCGACCATTGCCGCAGGATCTCGGCCAGCGGGCGCGGGTCGATCATCTCGTCCGCCGCGACCCCGGCGAAGGCTTCGGTGGTGATGTTGCGCACGCAGTTGCCGGAGGTCTGGATCGCATGCATGTTGACCTGCGCCAGGCGCTCAAGGATGTCCGGCACCTGCGCCAGTTCGATCCAGTTGAATTGCAGGTTCTGCCGCGTGGTGAAGTGGCCGTAGCCGCGATCGTAATCGGCGGAGATGCTCGCCAGCGTGCGCATCTGTTCGGCACTCAGGGTGCCGTAAGGAATCGCCACCCGCAGCATGTAGGCGTGCTTTTGCAGGTACAGACCGTTTTGCAGGCGCAGCGGCAGGAACTCCTCCTCGCTCAAGTCGCCGGCCATGAAGCGCTCGACCTGATCGCGAAACTGCGCAACGCGCTCGAACACCAGCGCGCGGTCGTAATCGTCGTATTGGTACATGCAGCGGCTACCTCATCAGAATTGTGCGCAATTCCTGCAGGCTCACTCCTACAGATTTTGCCAGCACTATGGCCCTACGGCGCAGTACGCAACAGATTCACCTGAAACGATAAAAACCGTATCAGGGCGTGGCAGAACGCCGCAGGCAGCACTTCAATCTGATCCGTACAAATGAAAGATTCCTGAGCCTGTTTTGTTTCCAGTGGTCTTCCTACAGTGCAGCTCGTGCCAGACCGGGTGGCCTGGCAAGACTTTGCAACCGTGGAAGAACTGACCATGAGCACAGCAACAATCGGACAGGCTTATAACTACAAGGTCGTCCGCCAATTCGTTATCGCGACAGTTTTCTGGGGTGTCGTCGGCATGGCGATGGGGGTATGGATCGCCTCGCAACTGGTGTGGCCGGACATGAACCTTGACCTGCCCTGGACCACCTTCGGCCGCTTGCGGCCACTGCACACCAGCCTGGTGATTTTCGGTTTCGCCGGCAGCGCGCAATTCGCTGCCAGTTACTACGCGGTGCAGCGCACCTGCCAGGTGCGCCTGTATTCGGACAAGCTCGCGGCCTTCACCTTCTGGGGCTGGCAATCAGTGATCGTGATCATGCTGATCACCCTGCCGATGGGCTACACCACCACCAAGGAATACGCCGAGATCGAATTCTCCGGCGCGGTGTGGATGGCGGTGGTCTGGGTCGCGTATGCCATCGTGTTTTTCACCACCGTGGTGCAGCGCAAGACCAAACACATCTATGTCGGCAACTGGTTTTTCGGTGCGTTCATTCTGGTGATCGCCATGTTGCACGTGGTCAATCACCTGTCGATCCCGGTGGACTGGTTCAAATCCTATCCGGTGTATTCCGGGGCGACCGACGCCATGGTGCAGTGGTGGTACGGCCATAACGCTGTGGGTTTCTTCCTGACCACCGGCTTCCTCGGAATGATGTATTACTTCGTGCCGAAACAGGTCAACCGCCCGGTGTATTCGTATCGGTTGTCGATCGTGCATTTCTGGGCGCTGATCACCCTGTACATCTGGGCCGGCCCGCACCACTTGCACTACACCGCGCTGCCGGATTGGGCGCAGTCGCTGGGCATGGCGATGTCGCTGATCCTGCTGGCGCCGAGCTGGGGCGGGATGATCAACGGCATGATGACCTTGTCGGGTGCCTGGCATAAGTTGCGCACCGACCCGATTCTGCGCTTCCTGGTGCTGTCGCTGGCGTTCTACGGCATGTCGACGTTCGAAGGGCCGATGATGGCAATCAAAACCGTCAACGCCCTCTCCCACTACACCGACTGGACCATCGGCCACGTTCACGCCGGGGCCTTGGGCTGGGTGGCGATGATCACCTTCGGCGCGACCTACCACATGGTGCCGAAAGTCTTTGGCCGCGAGCAGATGTACAGCACGCCGCTGATCAACCTGCACTTCTGGCTGGCGACCATCGGCACCGTGCTGTACATCGCGTCGATGTGGGTCAACGGCATCACTCAGGGCCTGATGTGGCGGGCGATCAACGAGGACGGCACGCTGACCTACTCCTTCGTCGAAGCGCTGCAGGCCAGTCATCCGGGGTTCATCGTGCGCTTTGCCGGCGGGGTGTTCTTCCTCAGCGGCATGCTGCTGATGGCCTACAACGTCTGGCGCACGGTACGGGTCGCCGACGTATCGCTGGCGCGCAGCCAGGCGCAGATCGCCTGAGGCAGGGAGCCGAAGAGGATGGATATTTTCTTGAATGTGCTGGGCGTGGTGTTTCTGTGGCTGGCGGTGGAGTACTGCCTGCGCCACCAGACGACTGAAAGCCTCGATGACGCGAGCATGGTGCCGTTTGCCGATGATCCGGAGGTGGCACGGCGGGTGGAACTGGCGACGGGCAAAACCGTGAAGGCGGTGGCGCCGGAAGAGGCCAAGGCGGGCTGGATCAACCTCGAAATGTAATACCCCGCCCCTTGTAGGAGCTGCCGCAGGCTGCGATCTTTTGACTTTGATTTTTTAAAACAAGATCAAAAGATCGCAGCCTTCGGCAGCTCCTACAGGGGGGTTGTTGTGAGGTCAGGTGCGGTCGCGGGGAATCAGGCTCTGCAACTGCTGCGCCAGAAAGTCCGCATCAAACACAAACGTGTCGGGATCCTTCAAGCCATTGGTCTTGCGCCATTGCCACTCGCCGCTCGGCAGCCCGACCAGCGAGATGCTGCCATAGCGCGCCGCCGTCAGGCCCATCACCGCCAGAGAAATCTGTCCCGCGCTGCCCATCACGTCCGGCACGAATTCCACCGGTTTGCCGGCGATCACGATGCTGAGTTTTTCGGTGTTGAAGGTCGAGGTTTCCACCGGTGTGCTTGGGCCGAACGCGACGTAAGCCTCGCGGCTCACCTCCAGCAGGTTCGGTGCCTGTACCGGTTCCAGCCATTGCTGGATCTGGCCAAACAGCTCGGTGATGCGGCTGGTCCACGCCTGTGACTGCGTTTCGAACAGTTGCTTCTTGTGTGCTTCACTCTCGGCATAGTGACGAAGCATTTCGCCCAGTTGTTGTACGTCGTTCATCGGTACGTTCCTCGGGGAGAGCCTGCGATAGTCGATAGTGACAGATCGAGGCGCCGGCGTACGTTAAACCTCGAACGCCGGCACCGTGACACTTGGCAAAAGGATCAACGGTACAGTTGCTTTGTACTGGCATATGCCCCTGAACCGATGGACACTCCGCTGGAGCCCGACTTTTCCAATACGGGCCATTGTTCGAGGAATTTCAATGCGCACCATCGGCCTGATCGGCGGCATGAGCTGGGAATCCAGCGCTGAATATTATCGTCTCATCAATCAACAGGTCCGCGACCGCCTCGGCCCGCTACGCTCGGCGCAAATCCTGATGTACAGCGTCGACTTTGGCCCGGTCGAACAGGCCCAGCACGCCGGGCGCTGGGACGACGCAGCAGCGATTCTGGTGGATGCCGCACGCAGACTGGAAGCCGGCGGTGCCGAATGCGTGGTGCTGTGTACCAACACCATGCACAAGGTCGCGCAGCAGATTCAGGCAGCGATCAGCATTCCGTTCCTGCACATTGCCGAGCCGGCGGCGCAGGCAGCACTGGCCATCGATGCGCGCACGGTCGGTCTGCTCGGCACGGCGTTCACCATGGAGCAGGATTTTCTCAAGCAGCGTCTGATTGCACAGGGTTTGACGGTACTGGTGCCGGACGACGCCGAGCGCAAGGACGTGCATCGGATCATCTACGACGAACTGTGCGTCGGAGTGATCAGTGACGAATCACGCAAAATCTATCAACGAGTGATCGAAACGCTGACCGCGCGCGGCGCCCAGGCGATCATCCTCGGCTGCACGGAAATCGGCCTGCTGGTCAAACCCGAACACAGCGCCCTGCCCCTGCTCGACACCACCGAACTGCATGCGCAGGCGGCGGTGGCGTTCGCTCTGGGCGACTGAGTCAGGAGGTCGCGCGATTGCGCAGGCGGGCCATGCTCAGGGTGTCGACCCATTGCCCGTCGCGCACGGCGTAGTCACGAAACAGGCCTTCGTTCTCGAAGCCGAACTTGCGATACAGACCGATGGCCGCCTCGTTGTCGGCGTACACCGAGAGTTCGACCCGGTGCAGGTTCATCCAGTTGTCGGCGATGTCCAGCGCCGCCGCCAGCAGTTTCGAACCGACACCCTTGCCCTGCCACGCCACGGCGACCGCCATGCCGACGCTGCCGGCGTGCGCGCGGCGAATTCGTGAATAATTTTCCAGCCCAAGATGACCAACCACCGCGCCCTGATGCAACGCCACCAGTTTGACCATCCGCTCGTTCTCTGCCAGCAAGCGCTGACGCCAGATCTCGGTGGACTGAAACGGCATCTGCAGCACCTGCCGGGTCACGGCCGGATCGTTGTACAGCGCGGTGACGGCCTCGATATGGGATTCGTTGAAGCGTTCGAGGGTGATGGCGGGGTTGTGGTCGGGCATGGCAGATCCTTCCTGGATCGATGTGTGGCCAATCACTCTAAACCGCAAAGACCGACGCATACAAACTGTAGGAGCTGCCGCAGGCTGCGATCTTTTGACTTCGCTTTTGAAAGACAAGATCAAAAGATCGCAGCCTGCAGCAGCTCCTACAGGGAATGGCGTACGCGGGGGATTGGGTCAGGTCTGGAACCATTCCTGGCGTTCGTTGAAGGTGTGGTGGATGAGTTCGACCAGCGTGCGGACTTCTTCTATCGCCAGGGAATCAGCGTTGACCGCCAGCCACGCCTGTAACTGCATCGGCTCATCGAACAACCCCGGCAACGCCACCAGCCCGCGGTCGAAACGGCTCATGTATGCCGGCAGCAAACCGATGCAGGCGCTGCAGCGGATCATTTCCAGCATCAGTTCATAGGATTGCATCTGTACCACGCCGGCCAGACGTTGTTCGACCAGCTCATTCCACGGCCGGAAGCTGTCGATCTGGCGGTCGTGCTGCCATTGCACCAGCATGAAATCGCTCAGGTCATCGGCACTCGCCGGGCGCGCGGTGACGCGGGAATAGCGCTTGGCGATGTGCGGCAGGTAATCCAGACGCGCCAGGGCCTGCGGCTGGCTGGTGGCGAAGGCCGGGCCGGGGTTGGGGCTGTCGCCGTGGGCCAACCACAGCACCACGTCGGCACTGACCGCGCGCAGCGCCAGTTCGCTGTCCAGCGCAATGATCTCCAGGCGCACACTGGCATTGCGGCGCAGCAGCGCGATCAGGTCGCGACCGAGGATGTCATGCAGGATTGATTCGGCAACCGCCAAGCGGATCAGCGGCTGCTCGACCACCGGCAGTTTGCGTTCGTGGGCCAGCGCGACCAGTTGCGCCTGCAGCTGCTGACCTTCACGGGTCAGGCTCAGGGCGCTGCCCTGAAAGCTGAACAGCGAGTGCTGCAGCGTTTGCTCAAGCTGCGCCAGTTGTTTGCGCAGCAAGGTCGAACGCACATTGAGGCTGCGCGCTGCCTGCATGAAGCAACCGCAGCGGGCGCTGACCAGAAAATATTGCGCGACCTCGGCATCGATGCTCGCGGCTTGCGCCAGCCACGGTTCGCGCTCGCCCTGTGCCCAGCGATAGTCGTGGTTACCCTGTCGTCCTGCAGGTTCGGTGAATGACATCGATGACTCCCTGTCGATCTTTGTATTTAGACATTGCGCAGATCCCCTGTAGGAGTGAGCCTGCTCGCGATAGCGTCGGCACAGCTGACATCTCTTTGCCTGACACATCGCTATCGCGAGCAGGCTCACTCCTACAGGGTTTGTGGTGTGCCAGTGCTCTAATGGTTGGATTCGAGGACCTTGTTCAGCTCGGCCCCGTCGATACTCAACGTCGCGGTATTGAGCATCCCGTCCAGATACGCCTGGGCAATCTGCTCCTGACGTTGCGCACGCAAGGCCTGGGTCAGTTGATCACGCAGTTCGTCGAGGGTCGCGGTACGTGCCGGTTGCTGTTCGGTGAGTTTGATCACATGGAAGCCGGCGGCGCTCTGCAGCGGATCGGACACCGCGCCGACCTTCAATTTCGCCACCGCACCCCGCACCTCCGGCACCCATTGCTGTAACGGTTGCAGCCCGCTGTCGCCGCCGCGCTCGGCGGTCTGCCGATCCTGCGAATGCTGGCTTGCCAGTGCAGCAAAATCGCTCGGTGCGGCCTGAGCCTTTTTGCTCAGCTCCGCCGCCTGCTTGCGCACCGCTTCGAGGTTCTGCGGCTCATTCACAGCGAGGAAAATCTGGCTCACCCGATACAACGCCGGAGTCTGCCAGTTGCCTTTGCCAGCGTCATACGCCTGCTGCAACTCGGCCGCACTCGGGTAGTCCGCCGGCACTGTGCTGACCGAGCGCAGGTAATCGCGAAAGACGATCTGCTCGCTGGCCGCGCGGGTTTGCCGCACCACGTCCGGACGCTGCGCCCAGCCCTGAGCGTCGGCCTGCTCCAGCACCGCTTTCTCCGCCAGCCGCGCACGAATCCAGCGTTCCAGTGCTTCACGGTTGCCGCGCAATTGCTCGCGAGTCGCCGGAGGGACCGTCGTCAGCAGTGCCTGCAATTCCTGCGGTGTCACCTGCTGATTGCCCAGTCGCGCTACCGCAGGCGTAGCAGCAACCGCCGCCATAGGCGACGATTGCTGGGCGGCAACCGGGTCTGTGCCCGGTCGCAGCACCAGCGCCACGGCTACCACCAACAGCGCCACTGCCCCGGCGCCGATCACCATGGCAGGCTTTTTCACAGCGCGACTTCCTCTTGCTCAGCGGTAGCGACTTTGGC
>Ga0247818_10000227_pt1 | contig 34735 bp, 28 predicted proteins | sample 13C_Glucose_Day1_FD_192424 | JGI IMG/M metagenome (GOLD analysis project Ga0247818, IMG submission 192424) | Soil microbial communities from agricultural site in Penn Yan, New York, United States - 13C_Glucose_Day1 | ecosystem: Environmental > Terrestrial > Soil > Agricultural land | place...
TATCGACATGAATACCGACCACACCCTTGAGGAGGTTGGTAAGCAGTTCGACGTGACCCGTGAACGGATTCGTCAGATCGAAGCCAAGGCACTGCGCAAGCTGCGCCACCCGACGAGAAGCGAGCATCTACGCTCCTTCCTCGACGAGTAACAACAGAACCCCCGGCCCAGGCCGGGGGTTTTGCTTTATGCAGATTAAATCCCCCGCATACCCCTCCTGCCGTCCAGCCCGTCTACACTCGAAACATTCCTCCGAGCCATAACGAGACCGTTATGCCCAGACTGCCGACCGTGCTTTTTTTGCTGTCGCTGATAACCTGGACCGCAACGGCTGGCGCGCTGACTCTGACCGACGACGAACGTAGCTGGCTGGCCGCACACCCGGATTTACACCTGAGTGTCGATGCCGCCTGGCCACCATTTGAGTTCCGCGACGAGCAAGGCCGGTATCAGGGCTTGGTGGAAGACTACGTCAATGCGATCCGTCACCGGCTGGGCATCACGTTAACGCCCATCGAACCGGGCAGCTGGACCGCTCTGCTGGAACAGGCCAAGCAAGGCAAACTGGACGTTATACCCGGCATCATGTCGACCCCGGAGCGCCAGTCGTTCTTGTCGTTTAGCCGCCCCTATCTCGACTTTCCGATTGTCATCCTGGCCCACGTCGGAGGTGCCCAACCACACAAACTCGAAGATCTGTACGGTCTGAAAATCGCCGTGGTGAAAAACTATGCGCCCCATGAACTGCTGCGTACCCACCACCCGGATCTGAGTCTGGTGCCAATGCCCAATGTGAGTTCGGCCTTGCAAGCACTGGCCAACGACGAAGTGGACGCCGTAGTGGGCGACCTCGCCTCAAGCGTCTGGAGCCTTCGCCAGCTCAAGCTCGCAGGGCTGTATATCAGTGGCGAAACCCCCTATCGCTTTCAACTGGCAATGGCCGTGCCCCCCAACAACAAGGTGTTACTCGGCATCCTGGACAAAGCACTGGCGGACATGAGCCCGAGTGAAATCAGCGCAATTCAGCAGCGCTGGGTGGGCAATGTCCTGGATCAGCGAAATTTCTGGTCGGATGTGCTGATTTACGGCCTGCCAGGATTGCTGTTTCTGATGATCATGCTGGCCGTGGTGATCCGGATCAATCGCAGGCTGAGTTCTGAAATTGCGCGCAGGGTCGATCTCGAACAGGAGCTTCGCAGCAGCGAGTACCACTATCGCGGGCTGGTCGAGAGTCTGTCAGCCATCGCCTGGGAAGCACGGATGAGCGATAACACCTACAGCTACGTGTCGCCGCACGCCGAAGACCTGTTGGGGTACCCCCTGTCCCATTGGCTGATTCCGGGGTTCTGGCGCAATATCATCCACCCTGCGGATCTGACACGCGCCCAAACCTACTGCGATCACGAAGTGCTGGCCGGGCGCGATTACAGCGTCGATTACCGGGTCATCACCGCCGATGGCCGCTGCCTGTGGGTGCGCGACATCGTCAGCCTGATAGAACATGGTCATGAGCCGGTGTTGCGCGGGTTGATGATCGACATCAGCGACGCCAAGCGTACTGAAGAGGCATTGCGCCTCTCCGAGCAAAAATTCGCCTCGGTCTTCCAGCAAAACCCGGACATTCTGGTGATCGCACGACTGTCCGACGGTTGCCTGCTGGAAGTGAACAAAACGTTCGAAGAGCAAATCGGCCTCAAGTCCGAAGAAGTCATCGGCCAAACCGCGACTGACCTGAATATCTGGGGCATTCCCGGCGTTGGGCCGGGGCTGTTGCAGCGGTTGCAGGCCGGCAGCATCCGCAACCTGGAAATGCCCTTTCGTCGCAGCAACGGCCAAGTGTTTACCGGACTGATTTCCGCCGAGCCTTTCGATCTAGACACCACTCCAGCCCTCGTGGTGGTGGTGCGCGATATCAGCCAGCTCAAAGAAACCCAGCAACAACTGCAAACCTCCGAAGAGAAATTCGCCAAGGCGTTCCACGCCTCCCCTGACGGTTTGTTGTTGTCGCGACAGAGCGATGGGTTGCTACTGGAGGTCAATGAAGGTTTCAGCCGCATTACCGGCTTCAACAGCGCGATGTCCATTGATCGATCCACCCTGGACCTGGGCATATGGGTCAACCTCAATGAACGCAAACAGATGCTCGATCTGTTGCACAGGGATGGCTTCGTCCGTGATTTCAGTTGCCACATCCGCCGCAGCGACGGACAAATCCGTCTGTGCGAGGTGTCGAGCCGACCATTGCCGATCGGCGATGATGACTGCATGTTGACCATTGCCCGGGACATCACCGAGCGACACCTGATGCAGGAGAAGCTACAACAGGCCGCCACCGTGTTCGAAAGTACGGCCGAGGGCGTGTTGATCACTGACACACAACAGCACATCAGTGCGGTCAACCGCGCGTTTACGGAGATTACCGGCTACAGCGAGAGCGAAGCGTTGGGCCACACCCCTCGCCTGCTCGCTTCGGGCCTTCACGACAGCGCGTTTTACGCCGCAATGTGGCACCAACTGACGGCCGAAGGTCATTGGCAAGGCGAGATTTCCAATCGCCGCAAGAATGGCGAGCTCTACCCGAGCTGGCTGACCATCAGCGCGGTACGCAACCGGGACAAGTTCATCACCCACTTCGTTGCAGTATTCGCGGACATTTCCAGCCTCAAACACGCCCAGGCCAAACTTGACTACCAGGCACACCACGACCCGCTGACCGGCCTGCCAAACCGCACACTGTTCGAGAGCCGATTGCTGACCGCCCTTAACACCCAACAGGAAAATGGTGGCCAGGGTGCCGTGCTGTTCCTCGACCTGGACCGCTTCAAACACATCAATGACAGCCTCGGCCATCCGGTCGGTGATCTGCTGCTCAAAGGCATTGCCGTGCGCCTCAAGGAGCAGTTGCGCGATATCGATACCGTTGCGCGCCTGGGCGGTGACGAATTCATCATCCTGCTACCGGGCCTGCAACAAAACAGCGATGCCGACAACATCGCGATCAAGCTGCTCAATTGTTTCGCCGCGCCGTTCCAGGCGGGTGATCACGAGTTTTTCATCAGCGCCAGTATTGGCACTAGCCTTTACCCCAAGGATGGCTGCGACGTCGCCACACTGGTCAAAAACGCCGACGCCGCGATGTACCGCTCCAAGGCCAAGGGCCGCAACCGGATTGAGCGCTACACCCGTGACCTCACCGCACAGGCCAGCGAACGCGTGGCGCTGGAACAAGAATTGCGGCGCGCCATCGAGCGCAACGAGCTAGCGCTGCACTACCAACCGAAAATCAGCCTTGATGACCATCGACTGGTCGGTGCCGAAGCCCTGATTCGTTGGTATCACCCGACTTTCGGTACAGTACCGCCAGAGCACTTCATTCCCTTGGCCGAAGAAAACGGCATGATCCTGCAGATCGGCGACTGGGTACTTGAAACGGCCTGTCGCCAGATGCACGAGTGGAGTCAGGTATATGAATGCCTCGGCCCGCTCTCGGTCAACCTCGCTGGCGCCCAACTGCGCCAGCCAAACCTGCTGGGACGGATCGAGCAACTGCTCAAGGACAGCCATCTCCAGCCCGGACTTTTGCAACTGGAAATTACCGAAAACTTCATCATGAGCCAGGCCGAAGAAGCGCTGGCGGTGCTGCATCAACTCAAACAGCTGGGCGTACAGTTGGCTATCGATGACTTCGGTACTGGTTACTCGTCCTTGAGCTACCTCAAGCGACTGCCACTGGATATTCTCAAGATCGATCAGTCGTTCGTCCGCGGCCTGCCTGACGATCCACATGATGCGGCCATCGTTCGAGCGATCATCGCGTTAGGCCGCAGCATGCAATTCACCGTCATCGCCGAGGGTGTCGAGACCCTGGCCCAACAGGAATTCCTCGCCGCCGAAGGCTGCGGGCAGATCCAGGGTTACATCGTCAGCCCGCCGCTTCCCGCCGAAGAATTCGCCGCGATGTTTCTTCGTATAGCCGTATCGGATTTTTCGGATAGCACAGCAGAGAAACCATCGCTATAATCCGCGACCTACTGAGGGCCTATAGCTCAGTTGGTTAGAGCAGAGGACTCATAATCCTTTGGTCCACGGTTCAAGTCCGTGTGGGCCCACCAAACAAAAAAGCCGCGCAAATGCGCGGCTTTTTCATATGCGACGTGTTGGTTTTCTTTAAGTTGTATGTCGCAGCTATCAGATGACGCCCGCCAAGGTTGTAGGCAACATCTGAGAATCGTGTGATGGGTGCATTTGGGCACTTTGCTGCCTTGTTGCGCTTTTGTTCGACGGGATACTCTCCGGACGTCACTGCCAATGCAGTGATCGGGCTTGGAAACCCGTCGAATCAAAACGTAACAGCGCCCCTGATTACGATTGCATCAGCTTATCTGCAATCCTGAGTTATGGCAGCTGTGCGCGGGACGTCTTAGGGCGTGCCGGTTCCTTGATTCCCGGTTTTCCAACCTGCGCACAGCTGCCACCCATTCGCTTGGAAACGAAAGTGGCATCTCCTCAAATCAAGGAAGTTGACCATGAACAACCAATCAGAACTAAAAACCATTGGCTTCACGCCGTTCATATACTGCTCGGACCAGGCGTTGTTCAACGTCCGCCCCGGCGTCCCCATCGTCGAAGCATTGGCACAGGCCTCCGATCTGCTATTCCTGGCCAAGGCATTTGCCAAGGATGCAGCCTACACAAAGAACACCGACCGCCATGCTTGGGCCGCGCATTACCTGACGGCGATGAGCAAAGCGGTAATTGATGATGTGGTGAAAGTGCTGACACCTAGACCTCCTCGTACCGAAATGGAATCAGAGGAGTAATGATGAGTCACCCATGATAGGCGCGCCGACTTTCGGGGCCGCTATTTACGACTGGGATTCCTTCTAGAAAGCAAAAAGTCCCGATACTTTTGCATCAGGGCTTTTTGTAAACCAGAGCATCGGCGATTCCTTTCACGGTTCCCCGTCTATCCCACTCACTGACTAGGAAAGACGTTGGGCACGGCCGCCGCTGCTTACAAGGATCCGGTCCGTACTGACGAGACGAAGATAACCTTCATAAACAAGAGCTATCGCTCACTAGTCGATTATTTTCTTCACATACAGATCTAATCTACGCAATACCTCTAAAGAATCAGCTTAGGGCATGGTGCAGCAGGATCCAGACAAGTATCGTCTGGAAAGCTGATTTATAAGGAAGCCGGCGATGGCCGTGGGTAATTACATAGAAGCGGTTGAGATTATCCGGCGTCTGGAGGGTGGCATTACGCGTCCCTTCCTGTGCCGTGCCAGCAATGACAAGCACTATGTGACCAAAGGGTTGGAATTGCCGCCCAGCGAGCGTATTGCCGAGCTGCTTTGTGCTCGCCTCGCCGCCCAATTCGGCCTACCGATCCCCGAACATGGCTACATCTACATTGACCCTGCTCTGCTGCGCTACAACTTAGAGGCACGCAACGATCTTGGTCCAGGAGACAGCTATGCTCTGGCCTATGTAGCGACGCTGCCGACCTGTTGTACTCACAAGCACAGCAGGTTCCGAGTAACCTGCAAAAAGCCGTTTTTATCTTTGATTACTGGGTAGGTAACAGTGATCGTCAGCTAGGACCATTCGGTGGTCGCCCCAACCTACTGATGTGTGGAATTGATAATCAGCTTCAGCTGATCGATCACAACCAGGCGTTCAAATGGCCTCTGGATGCCCAAAAATTCGCGGAAAGCCATGTGTTTGGTCCGAGTAATCGAACCTGGAAACTGGATATGGTCGACAGAGTTGAATACAGCCAGCGGATGCACGACACTGCCATGCGATTTCATGACCTATGCTTGGACATACCCGATGAATGGCGTGAATCCATTGGCAAACGGGGGCTCGACATTCTGCTCGAAGAAATCGAAAGTAACCTGATGCACTGCCAATCGGACGAGTTCTGGAGCGTCCTGCAATGAAATATACCTGCCTTTACAGCATCGTGCGCTTCGCGCCTTTTGCCGAAACCGAAGAGTTTGCCAACGTCGGCATCGTTCTTTCGGCACCAGCGATCGGACGCATGGAGTACAGACTCGCCCGTAAAAATCTGAAACGGGTCAATCACTTCTTCGAGTGCAACAACCTATTCGCCAAAGCTATGGAAATAGCCCAGAACGAACTGGATAGCGTTCGCCTCATGACAACAGAGGCTCAAGAATCGCAGATCGTTAACCATTTTCGTTACCTGACCGAGCCGAAGGAATCACTGATTCGCTTCAGTCCCATGCGCTCGATCCTGGTGGAAAATTTTGACACGACTCTTGCAACGCTTTTTAGCCGCTATATCGAGCGCCAAGGTATTGAACGTGATCGTCGTGAAGAGATGATGGTTCGAGAAATTCGAACCATGTTCTTGGAAGCATCAATCCGTAATTTCCGCGATGACACCCTGATTGGTGATCTGACCAAACTACACCTGCCGCTGGTTCACCGTAATGAGGTAGTGGCCGCTATCAAGCCCTTGGCTTTCGATCAGCCTGAGCCAAGCGCGATACTCGACCACTGCGATCAGTGGCTGATGAAGTTCGTACGCGCTGAAAAGGAAGGGATTATCCAACTGAAAAACGTACTAATCCCCGTATCCGCCCCATCTGAAAATGAATCACCCCGCCACCGTAGAGCGGTGCACATCGCGAAAGCGAGCATCCAGGAGCGCGGCCTGCAGTTGGTCGACTTCCAGGCGACCCAAGTAATTGCCGCCTTCGCGCAGAACTACGCTCAGTAGTTTATCTAAGGTTCGGTCACTAGCCTTTCAGGCTCTCACAATGAAAAAAGCCGCGCTATTGCGCGGCTTTTTCATGCCCGTGATTCAGCCGTCACTTGGGCAATGCCTATGCAATCACATAACCCCCAGTTCGAATTTCGACCACAAGCGCCCCGCCGAACGAGCCTGTAACATGCTCAGCCATTGTTCCACGCCACTGGAGACGCCCCTTGCCTGATACACGCCCGCCCGTTCTGGACGAGATCGACCGCCAATTGATCGCAGCCCTGCAGATCAACGCCCGCGAGAGCGTGGCCATGCTTGCCCGACAATTGGGCATCGCTCGCACGACCGTCACGTCTCGTCTGGCAAGACTGGAAAAAGCCAGGGTTATCACCGGTTACGGTGTTCGCCTCGGGCAACGTGTGGTGGATGGGGGGTTGCAGGCGTATGTCGGGATCACGGTGCAACCGCGCTCAGGCAAGGAAGTGCTTCGCCGGCTCAGTGCAATGGCGCAGGTTCAGCAGTTGTGTGCGGTGAGTGGCGAATTTGATTATGTGGCGTGGTTGCGTACGGACTCGCCAGAGCAGCTGGATCAGTTGCTGGATCAGATCGGGAGTGTGGATGGGGTGGAGAAGACCACGACCTCGATTATTTTGAGTAGCAAGATTGATCGGGGGCAGCCGGTTTAGACGCGGCTTGAGCGAATGGGTGGCGGATAAGGCCTCATCGCGAGCAGACTCGCTCCCACAGGGATGAGTTTCGTCAGGTTGAATCAAAATATCGTCATATTGATTGTTTAATTGGCAAAACGACGACACATTGCGTCTTATTAACGTGTTCTATGCTCACTAGAATGGCTGGCATCTTTTCCTATACTCAGACGCGCACTCCGCGTCGGGTCGCCAGCAAGGTCAGCCATGAACAAGAACAATCGCCATCCTGCAGACGGTAAGAAACCTGTCACCATTTTCGGTCCGGACTTTCCTTTCGCCTTCGACGACTGGATCGAGCACCCGGCTGGCCTGGGCAGCATTCCTGTGCACAACCACGGCGCCGAGGTGGCGATTGTCGGTGCTGGCATCGCAGGCCTGGTGGCGGCTTACGAATTGATGAAGCTGGGCTTGAAACCGGTCGTCTACGAAGCCTCGAAAATGGGCGGTCGCCTGCGCTCGCAAGCGTTCAATGGCGCCGAAGGCATCATCGCCGAGCTCGGCGGCATGCGTTTTCCGGTCTCGTCCACCGCCTTCTATCACTATGTCGACAAACTCGGACTTGAAACCAAACCCTTCCCGAACCCGCTGACACCCGCCTCGGGCAGCACCGTGATCGACCTGGAAGGCAAAACGCATTACGCACAGAAACTGGCGGATCTTCCTGCCTTGTTCCAGGAAGTGGCTGACGCTTGGGCCGATGCTCTGGAAGCCGGCTCGCAGTTCTCCGATATCCAGCAAGCGATTCGCGATCGCGACGTGCCACGCCTCAAAGAACTGTGGAACACCCTCGTGCCGCTGTGGGACGACCGCACCTTCTACGACTTCGTCGCCACCTCCAAAGCCTTCGCCAAGTTGTCGTTCCATCACCGTGAAGTATTTGGACAAGTCGGTTTCGGCACCGGCGGCTGGGACTCGGACTTCCCCAACTCGATGCTGGAAATCTTCCGCGTGGTCATGACCAACTGCGACGATCACCAGCACTTGGTGGTCGGTGGTGTGGAACAAGTACCACAGGGCATCTGGCGGCATGTACCCGAGCGTTGCGTGCATTGGCCTGAAGGCACCAGCCTCAGCTCGCTGCACAACGGTGCGCCGCGTACCGGGGTGAAAAAGATCGCCCACGCCGCCGATGGCCGTTTTGCCGTGACCGACAACTGGGGCGACACCCGCGAGTACGCCGCCGTGTTGACCACCTGCCAGAGCTGGCTGCTGACCACGCAGATCGAATGCGACGAAACCCTGTTCTCGCAAAAGATGTGGATGGCCCTCGACCGCACCCGCTACATGCAATCGTCGAAGACCTTCGTGATGGTCGACCGCCCGTTCTGGAAGGACAAGGACCCGCAAACCGGTCGCGACCTGATGAGCATGACCCTCACCGACCGCCTGACCCGTGGCACTTATCTGTTCGACAACGGCGATGACAAGCCGGGGGTTATTTGCCTGTCGTACTCGTGGATGAGCGACGCGCTGAAAATGCTCCCGCATCCGGTGGAAAAACGCGTAAAACTGGCACTGGACGCGTTGAAAAAGATCTACCCGAAAGTCGACATCGCGGCGCGCATCATTGGCGATCCGATCACCGTGTCATGGGAAGCCGACCCGCATTTCCTTGGTGCTTTCAAAGGCGCCCTGCCCGGCCACTACCGCTACAACCAGCGCATGTACGCGCACTTCATGCAGGACGAAATGCCCGCCGAGCAGCGGGGGATTTTCATCGCCGGTGACGACGTTTCGTGGACACCGGCCTGGGTCGAAGGCGCGGTACAAACTTCGCTCAACGCGGTGTGGGGCATCATGAAACACTTCGGCGGTGAAACTCACGCCGAGAACCCGGGTCCAGGAGATGTGTTCAACGAGATCGGACCGATCGCCCTGCCTGAGTAAGAGGAATCCGAAATGCGTGTAGCCCTTTACCAATGTCCACCACTGCCCCTGGACGTCGCCGGCAATCTGCAACGCCTGCATCAACTGGCGCTGGAGGCCAAAGGTGCCGACCTGTTGGTGGTGCCGGAGATGTTCCTGACCGGCTACAACATCGGCGTCGATGCCGTCAGTGTCCTCGCGGAGGTGAACAACGGTGAGTCGGCGCAGCAGATTGCACGCATTGCCAAGTCTGCCGGGATCGCCATTTTGTATGGCTACCCGGAGCGCACCGAGGATGGGCAGATCTACAACGCGGTGCAGTTGATCGACGCCAACGGCGAGCGGTTGTGCAACTACCGCAAGACTCACCTGTTTGGCGATCTCGATCACTCGATGTTCAGCCCCGGCGCAGATGATTTTCCGCTGGTTGAACTCAACGGCTGGAAGCTGGGGTTCCTGATTTGCTACGACTTGGAGTTCCCGGAAAACGCCCGGCGTCTGGCCCTGGCCGGCGCCGAACTGATCCTGGTGCCGACGGCGAACATGATTCCCTACGACTTCATCGCTGACGTCACCGTCCGCGCCCGCGCTTTCGAGAACCAATGTTACGTGGCCTATGCCAACTTCTGCGGCCATGAAGACGAGATCCACTACTGCGGCCAGAGCAGCATCGCCGCGCCGGATGGCAGCCGCATCGCCCAGGCCGGCCTGGATGAAGCGCTGATTGTCGGCGAACTGGATCGTCAGTTGATGGAAGACTCGCGCGCCTCCAATCGTTACTTCCTCGACCGCCGTCCCGAGCTTTACGGCGACCTTAACAAGCGCTGAACCCTCGATATCCGCTAGCATTAGCGCTTCTCTGTTCTGGAAGTGCTCATGCCTGCGCTGAATCACCCTCGCCCCCACACTGAAACCCTGGCCAACGGCTTGCGGGTGACGCTGCGTCATGCCCCGAATATCAAGCGCTGTGCGGCGGTACTGCGGGTCGCGGCGGGCAGTCACGATGTGCCGCTGACCTGGCCGGGGCTGGCGCATTTTCTTGAGCATTTGCTGTTTCTTGGCACCGAGCGTTTTCCTGCTGGCCAAGGGCTGATGGCTTACGTTCAGAGTCACGGCGGTCAAGTCAACGCTCGGACCAATGAGCGCACCACCGACTTCTTTTTCGAACTGCCGACTCAGGCATTTGCTGGAGGACTGGAGCGTCTGTCAGACATGCTCGCTCATCCACGTATGAATCCGGACGAGCAGTTGCGGGAACGGGAAGTGCTGCACGCGGAATTTGTTGCCTGGTCACAGGATGCGGCGGCGCAACAGCAATTGGCGTTGTTCGAAGGACTTTCGCCCGCTCATCCCTTGCGTGGGTTTCATGCCGGAAACCGCGACAGCCTGCCCGTGCCGCAGCCTGAGTTTCAGCAAGCGTTGCAGGATTTCCATCAGTGGTTTTATCAGACCGGGCAGATGACATTGAGCTTGGCCGGGCCGCAGAGTTTCGATGAGTTGCGTGAGATGGCTCAGCGCTTTAGCGCCGAGATTCCTGCCGGGCAACGAGTCCCGCAACAAGCGCCTGCAGCACTGATGCATACCTCGGAAAAAACTTATCAACAGGCTGGCGAGCGGCGGCTCGATCTTCTGTTCGCGCTCGAAGCGTTGCCCGAGTCATCGCGTGAAGCGCTGGCGTTTCTGTGCCATTGGCTGAACGCCGCGAAACCAGGCGGTCTGATAGCGAAGCTGCGAGAACAGGGACTGGCTGACAGCCTGAAAGCCGAGCCGCTCTACCAGTTCGCCGGGCAAGCCTTGCTGCACATCGAATTCACCACCACTCAACCGGGGAGCGTGATCCACGAGAAGTTACTCGACTGGCTGGGCTTTTTTGCCTCCCATCTAGACTGGGCCGCCGTGCGCAAAGAATACGCTGCCCTCCTGCAACGCCGGCAACAAGTCAGCGGCGCCTTGCAATTAGCCCAACTGGACAGCGAACAGCTGGAAACCGGGTTATCGGACCAAGGCGTAGCAGCCCTTAAGGACATCCTGATCAAAATCGGCGCTGTGGATAACTTCAGCGGCGATTGGCAACTGCCGACGCCTAATCCGTTTTTACACACCGAAGCACCCGCGACCAATGCCGGACTGATTCGTGGACAGACCAGTAAACACCGTGGTCTACGCACGTTTGCCCAGGACCGTTCGCGCAGTCGTCGCGAAAACTCCCCGATGCAGTTCAGTCAGGCCTTGCCGGACAACACTGATGAAGGGGCGATTTACCTGCGCTGGCGACTCGACTTCAAACCTCACGCCAGCCTTCAGTCGAACCTGGAAAACCAGTTGCAGCCATTGCGTGAAGACGCGCGTCAGGCCGGCGTCGACTTTTCCTTCAGCGCAGCAGGCAATGAATGGCTGCTGAAAATGACGGGCCTACAGGCAGCGATGCCAATTGTCCTCGAACAGGCGTTGAAACAGCTGACAACAGCGGCGGCCGGATTCTCACAGGATGAACCGCCAGGCGTTGCGCTGATGCCGATCAAACAACTGCTGAAGGCGCTGCCTGATCATTGCCTTGAACCCGCCGCTGTCTCAGGGGATTTTCAGCTGCTTTGGTCAGGCGCGCGATGGGAGGGGCTGGCTGTTGGCTTGTCGCCACAGACCCAAGCGGCAATGGGCTTGGCACTGAGCCGCGTGCCCGGCGTTGCGGATCATCAACGGTCGCCGCCCGCTGCGATCAACTCCCGGCGTCTCTGGAGCACCCTCGACATCGATTCCAGCGAGCACGCGCTGTTGCTGTTCTGTCCGACCGCCACGCCGGACATCGCCGATGAAGCCGCCTGGCGCTTACTCGCGCACCTGTGCCAGACGCCGTTCTACCAGCGCCTGCGAGTGGACTTACAACTGGGTTATGCCGTGTTCAGCACGTTGCGCCAGATTCATGGTCAGACCGGGATTCTGTTCGGCGTGCAATCACCGAGCGTTGCACCTGCCGGTTTGCTGGAGCACATCGAACATTTTTTGAGTGAGTTGCCACAACTGATCGAAGGCATCGACGAGGCCACCTTCATCCATCAACGTCAGTCCCTGGTTGATCAATTCGACCTCAACGCCCTGCCCGTCCATCAGGCAGCCGAACTGCTCTGGCAGGGCAAACTGGCTGGCCACTCGTCGGATTATCTGGAGCGTCTGCCTGAGGCAATGCTGATGATCGATCACGAAGCGTTACTGGCCGCAACGCAACGATTGAATCAAGTGCTTGGCGGCTGGCGCTGTCTGGCCAGCTGCCCCGCCCCAAGTGAGATTTGGCAAGTGACAAAATGATCATTACAGGCGGCGCAATTAGCTTTCTCAAAGTTTCATGGGCAACTTCATTGTAATTTTGAGTAACATAGCAACCTAACTATCTGAACCATCTCCGGCTGGAGGTGGACTATATGTATAGATATCACCGTCCCGTCACCTGAAGGAGCACTCCCATGTCCTGGTCCAAACCCGCTTACACCGACCTGCGTATCGGCTTTGAAGTCACCATGTACTTCGCCAGCCGCTAATCTTTTTTGTATCGCAGTGCCAACGCCTCGGCTCGCCGAGGCGTTTTTATTTTCAGTTTCGAACGATGGAGCGGCCATGTTTGTCCAGATTCTAGGTTCCGCCGCCGGCGGTGGTTTCCCCCAGTGGAACTGTAACTGCGTGAACTGCGCCGGGTTTCGCAATGGCACCCTTAATGCCAAGGCGCGGACCCAGTCGTCCATCGCCATTTCCGACAACGGCGTGAACTGGGTGCTGTGCAACGCGTCACCGGACATCCGCGCCCAGCTCCAAAGCTTTGCCCCGATGCAACCGGGGCGCGCCCTGCGCGATACCGGCATCAGCGCGATCATCCTGATGGACAGTCAGATCGATCACACCACCGGCCTGCTCAGCCTGCGCGAAGGTTGCCCACACCCAGTGTGGTGCACTGACATGGTCCATGACGACTTGAGCACCGGTTTTCCGCTGTTCACCATGTTGACCCACTGGAATGGCGGGCTGGACTGGAACCGGATCGAACTTGACCGCAGCTTCACCATTGCGGCCTGCCCGAGCCTGCGTTTCACGCCGCTGCCGTTGCGCAGCGCCGCACCACCCTATTCACCGCACCGCTTCGACCCGCACCCCGGCGACAACATCGGTCTGATCGTCGAAGACCTGAACACCGGCGGCAAACTGTTCTACGCGCCGGGATTGGGCAAGGTGGACGCGCCGCTGCTGGAGATCATGGCCGGCAGCGACTGCCTGCTGGTCGACGGCACGATGTGGGACGACGATGAAATGCAGCGCCGTGGCGTCGGCACTCGCACCGGCCGGGAAATGGGCCATCTGGCACAGAATGGCCCCGGCGGCATGCTGGAAGTGCTGGAGCAACTGCCGAAACAGCGCAAGGTGCTTATCCACATAAACAACACCAATCCGATTCTTGATGAGGACTCGCCGGAGCGTGCCGAGCTGGTTCGGCGGGATGTTGAAGTGGCGTATGACGGCATGAGTATTGTGTTGTAGGACATCGAGACCGCTGCGCGGTCTATCGCCAGCAGGCTGGCTCCCACAGGGGAATGCGATCAACTGTGGGAGCCAGCCTGCTGGCGATGAGGCCGGTCCTGACACCAAAGAATCCACCGGTTGTTCCCCGGAGAACCACAATGACTGACGCCCCAATGTCCCCCGCCGAATTCGAGGCCGCCCTGCGCGCCAAAGGTGCCTATTACCACATCCATCACCCCTACCACGTGGCGATGTATGAAGGCCGGGCGAGCCGCGAGCAGATCCAGGGCTGGGTCGCCAACCGCTTCTACTATCAGGTGAACATCCCCCTGAAAGACGCTGCGATCCTCGCCAACTGCCCGGACCGCGAGATCCGTCGCGAGTGGATTCAGCGCCTGCTGGACCACGACGGCGCCCCCGGTGAAGACGGCGGTATCGAAGCCTGGCTGCGTCTGGGCCAGGCCGTTGGCCTCGACCCGGATCAGTTGCGCTCGCAGGAACTGGTCCTGCCCGGCGTACGCTTCGCCGTCGACGCCTACGTCAACTTCGCCCGCCGGGCCCCTTGGCAGGAAGCCGCCAGCAGCTCGCTGACCGAGCTGTTCGCACCGCAGATCCACCAATCGCGCCTGGACAGTTGGCCACAGCATTACCCGTGGATCGACCCGGCCGGGTATGAATATTTCCGCACTCGCCTGGGTCAGGCGCGCCGTGATGTGGAACATGGTCTGACCATCACTTTGCAGCACTACACGACACGTGAAGGCCAGGAGCGCATGCTGGAAATTCTCCAGTTCAAACTGGACATTCTTTGGAGCATGCTCGATGCCATGAGCATGGCCTACGAACTGAAACGTCCGCCGTATCACAGCGTGACCGAGCAACGGGTCTGGCACAAAGGAATCACCTTATGAGTTTCGACCGTAGCAAGACCCCGACCTGGCGTACCGGCTACCGTTTCCAGTACGAACCGGCACAGAAAGGCCATGTGCTGCTCTACCCGGAAGGCATGATCAAACTCAATGAAAGCGCCGCGCTGATCGGCGGCTTGATCGACGGCGAGCGCGACGTGGCTGCGATCATTGCCGAACTGGATGCACAGTTCCCCGGCGTACCCGAGCTCGGTGAAGACATCGAGCAATTCATGGAGGTCGCGCGTGCTCAGCACTGGATCGAACTTGCCTGATTCCCTGTCAGACAAGTTACCGCCCAAACCCGACATCGGCTTGCCGCTCTGGTTGCTCGCCGAGCTGACTTACCGCTGCCCGCTGCAATGCCCGTATTGTTCCAACCCACTGGACTTTGCCGAGCAAGGCAAAGAGTTGAGCACCGAGCAGTGGCTGAAAGTCTTCCGCGAAGCCCGGGAGATGGGCGCAGCGCAGTTGGGCTTTTCCGGTGGTGAACCGCTGGTGCGCCAAGACCTCGCCGAACTGATTGCCGAGGCGCGCAAGCTGGGTTTCTACACCAATCTGATCACCTCCGGCATTGGCCTGACCGAGCAGAAAATCAGTGACTTCAAGAAGGCCGGCCTGGACCACATCCAGATCAGCTTTCAGGCCAGCGATGAGCAGGTGAACAACCTGCTGGCCGGCTCGAAAAAAGCCTTCGCGCAGAAGCTGGAAATGGCCCGTGCGGTGAAGGCTCACGGCTATCCGATGGTGCTGAATTTCGTGACCCATCGGCACAACATCGACAAGATCGACCGCATCATCGAGCTGTGCATCGCCCTTGAAGCGGACTTCGTCGAACTCGCCACCTGCCAGTTTTACGGCTGGGCGCAGCTCAACCGGGTCGGCCTTTTACCGACCAAGGAACAACTGGTCCGCGCCGAACGCATCACCAATGAATACCGCGCCAAGCTGGAAGCCGAAGGGCATCCGTGCAAGCTGATTTTCGTCACGCCGGACTATTACGAAGAGCGCCCGAAAGCCTGCATGAATGGCTGGGGCAGCATCTTCCTGACGGTCACGCCGGACGGCACCGCCCTGCCCTGCCACGGCGCCCGGCAGATGCCGGTGCAGTTTCCCAACGTGCGCGACCACAGCATGCAGCACATCTGGTACGACTCGTTCGGCTTCAATCGTTTTCGCGGTTACGACTGGATGCCCGAGCCCTGCCGCTCCTGCGACGAGAAAGAAAAGGACTTCGGCGGCTGCCGCTGCCAGGCGTTCATGCTCACGGGCGATGCGAGCAATGCCGACCCGGTGTGCAGCAAATCCGAACATCACGGCGTGATCCTCAAGGCCCGGGAAGAAGCCGAGCACGCGACCCAGACCATCGAACAACTGGCCTTTCGCAATGAACGAAATTCACGACTCATCGCAAAAAGCTGAGCCCTTCAGCGCCGCTAAAGCCGTCGCTGCCGGTGTCGATTTTGCCGAACTTCAGGTCGGCCAGCATGGCCTGTTCTGGATCGAGTATCGGCCCGAGGACGCCGCCTGCCGGATCTGGCATTGGCGCGATGGCCAGGCACATTGCCTGACGCCTGCGGGTTTCAGTGTGCGCAGTCGGGTGTACGAATATGGCGGTGGCGCGTTTTGTCTGACCGATGACGGGGTGGTTTTCGTCAACGAGGCGGACCAACAGCTGTATCGGCAGTCGCTGACGGGTGAAACGCCTGAAGTGCTGACGTCAAGCGGGTACCGTTACGGCGATCTGCAATTCGCCAACGGACAGGTTTTGGCGGTTGAAGAGGACGGTAACCGGCATCGGCTGGTGGCGATTGATGTGAATGATGGTGGGCGTCATCTGCTGGCAGAAGGTGCCGACTTCTACGCGGCGCCGACCCTGAGCCCAGACTCGCAACGCCTCGCGTGGATCGAATGGAGCCGCCCGAATCAGCCCTGGACTGCAACTCGGCTGATGGTTGCCGAACGTCAGAGCGATGGAGAGTTTGCGTCGCCGCGCTGTGTGGCGGGAGAGGATATTCAGGAGTCGCTGCAACAACCTCGATTCGATGACAACGGTCGCCTGTTTTGTCTGACCGATCGCGGCGGTTATTGGCAGCCATGGGTGGAGTCTTTAGACGGTTTGAGTCCGTTGCCAAGCGCCGCAGCGGACCATGGACCGGCGCCTTGGCAATTAGGGGGCTGCACTTGGCTGCCCCTGACTGAAAACCGTTACCTGGCGAGTTGGACCGAAGGTGGATTTGGCCGACTGGGTCTTTGTGGTGACACCCATGACGATTTCACCGGCGAATACAGCCGCTTCCGCCATCTCGCGCTGGATGAGCAATTCATATACTGCATCGCCGCATCGCCGTTCAGTTCGGCGGCAGTCATTGCCATTGACCGCGATAACTGGCAGGTCAAGGTACTGGCCGGCGGCATTGCACCGTTACCCGCCGAGCAGATCAGCGTCCCGCAAACCCTGCGCTACCCCAGCGGCCTGGGTGAAGCCCATGGGTTTTTCTATCCTGCGATGAGCGGCGATGCGAAACCGCCGCTGGTGGTATTTATTCACGGAGGTCCGACATCGGCGTGCTACCCGATGCTCGATCCGCGCATTCAGTACTGGGCGCAACGCGGCTTTGCCGTGGCCGATCTCAACTATCGCGGCAGCAGCGGCTATGGCCGGGCTTATCGCCAGGCATTGCATTTGAGTTGGGGTGACGTGGATGTGGAAGATGCCTGCGCGGTCGTCGCGCACCTCGCCGAACGAGGCTTGATCGATGGCGACAAGGCGTTTATTCGCGGTGGCAGCGCCGGTGGCTACACCACCCTTTGTGCGCTGGCCTTTCACAACGTCTTCCGCGCCGGTGCCAGCCTTTATGGTGTCAGCGATCCCGTCGCCCTGGGCCGTGCCACTCACAAATTCGAAGGCGATTATCTGGACTGGCTGATCGGCGATCCGGTGCAGGATGCCGAGCGTTATGCCGCACGAACACCGCTGCTGCATGCGGGCAACATCAGCGTGCCAGTGATTTTCTTTCAAGGTGAGCTGGACGCGGTGGTCGTGCCGCAACAGACCCGCGACATGGTCACGGCGTTGCAGGACAACGGCATTCTGGTCGAAGCGCATTACTACGCTGACGAACGCCACGGCTTTCGCAAGGCAGGCAATCAGGCCCATGCGTTGGAGCAGGAGTGGTTGTTTTATCGGCGGGTGATCGCGCTTGGGAACAATGCCTGATTAGCGGCGCGTCCATCGCGAGCAGGCTCGCTCCCACAGGGATTTCTGTACACCATAGATCCAGTGTGGGAGCGAGCCTGCTCGCGATAGCGATCTAGCTGACGCTGCGAAATTCAACGCTTGGCGATGATATAAACCGCATGCACGATCCCTGGAATGTACCCGCACAACGTCAGCAAAATATTCAGCCAGAACGCCCCGCCGAAACCGACTTGCAGAAATACACCCAATGGCGGCAACAGAATGGCGATGATGATTCGAACAAAGTCCATGGGGCAGCTCCTGATTTTAAGTAGGCTCGTGTAAGCACTATAGCTAATCGACCTGTGCCGTTCGTCAGGGTTCAGTGCAATGCCTCAGGCCAGTATTTCAAGGCCATGTTTTTGAACGATGCTCAGCAACTTCAGCGCCATGCCGCTGGGATGTTTGTAGCCCGATTTCTATTGGGAGGATGTGATGAAAGGGCCCGATGAACGCTTTAACCGCTCGAAAACCCTTACGGCCTGAGCTGATGACTTTTCTGCAGGCAAAAGAAAACCCCGCCGAAGCGGGGCTTTGCAGACTGTTTCCCTGACATCCATTTCACTCCGCCGTCCTGGCAGAATCCTACGTGTCCGTGTTGTTGCTTTGCGCTTCCTGCGCGACGTCCGTGTAATGAAGATTAACTGTGGATCCAATCTTCGCCTATGGGAGAACAGCAGCACGTCATGTAAGAGATTGCTTACATGACGTCATGTTTTTCAGAACTGCGCAGCATCCAGCAGGAACAGTGATTCACTACCGGCTTTCACCGACGCGCTCAACGAGTGAATGCGTGGCAGCAGGCGGGCGAAATAGAACCGCGCCGTACCCAACTTGCTCGCGTAGAAATCGTCCTGCGTTTCTTTACCCAACGCGGCTTTGGCCATCAACGCCCACATGTAGGCGTAGGCGACGTAACCGAAGGTTTGCAGGTACTCGACCGAAGCGGCGCCAATTTCATTCGGGTTGTTTTTCGCACGGTCCAGCACCCATGCAGTCAGTTCGTCGAGGGTGGTCACGGCGTCGTTCAGCGGCTTGGTGAACTCGGCGAGGCTGGCGTCGGCCGTCGCGGTGAAATGACGGATCTCGTCAGCGAACAGGTTGTAGAACGCCCCGCCGGTGCCGACGATCTTGCGCCCGACCAGGTCCAGCGCCTGAATGCCGTTGGTGCCTTCGTAGATCTGGGTGATACGCACGTCGCGCACCAGTTGCTCCTGGCCCCATTCACGGATGTAACCGTGGCCGCCGAACACTTGCTGGCCATGCACGGTGGTTTCCAGACCCAGGTCGGTCAGGAATGCCTTGGCTACCGGAGTCAGCAGCGCAACCAGGTCTTCCGCACGTTTGCGGGTGGTCGCGTCTTCGCTGAACTTGGCGGTGTCCAGCTGCATGGCCACGTAAGTCGAGAACGCACGGCCGCCTTCGTTCGAGGCTTTCATGGTCAACAGCATGCGACGCACGTCCGGGTGGACGATGATCGGGTCTGCGACTTTGTCTTTGTTTTGCGCGCCGGTCGGCGAACGGCTTTGCAGACGGTCGCGAGCATATTCAACGGCGTTCTGATACGAGCGCTCGCCAGTCGCCAGGCCCTGGATACCGACACCCAGACGCTCGTAGTTCATCATGGTGAACATCGCTGCCAGGCCTTTGTTCGGCTCGCCGACCAGGTAACCGACGGCTTCGTCGAAGTTCATCACACAGGTCGAAGATGCCTGGATGCCCATTTTGTGTTCGATCGAACCGCAGTTCGCCGGGTTACGCGCGCCGAGGCTGCCATCGGCATTGACCATGAACTTCGGCACCAGGAACAGCGAAATGCCTTTCGGACCCGCAGGCGCGTCCGGCAGTTTGGCCAGCACCAGGTGAATGATGTTCTCGGTCAGGTCGTGCTCGCCACCGGTGATGAAGATCTTGGTGCCGCTGACTTTGTAGGAACCGTCGGGCTGAGGTTCGGCCTTGGTGCGGATGATCCCAAGGTCAGTACCGGCGTGCGGCTCGGTCAGGCACATGGAACCGGCCCAGACGCCAGCGTACATGTTCGGCAGGTACGCGGCTTTCAGCTCTTCGCTGGCATGGGCGTTGATCGACAAGCAGGCGCCGGCGGTCAGCATCGGGTACAGACCGAACGACAGGCTGGCGGAGTTGACCATTTCTTCGACCTGCGCCGAAACAGCCTTGGGCATGCCCATGCCGCCGTAGGTCGGATCACCACCGACGCCAACCCAGCCACCTTCGGCATAAGTCTGATACGCCTGTGGGAAACCTGCCGGGGTGGTGACCGCACCGTCGGCCCAATGGCAACCTTCTTCGTCTGCCGCACGGCTCAAAGGTGCGATGCTTTTGCTGGTGACCTTGCCGGCTTCTTCAAGAATGGCTTCGACGGTTTCCGCATCGACGGTATCGGCCAGTGCAGGCAGCTCGGCCCAGAGTTTGGCGACCTCGAAAACTTCATTGAGGACGAAGCGCATATCGCGCAGGGGAGCTTTGTAGTCAGCCATGGCAAACCTCGCAAGATCTAAACGGGTGATTCGTAGGAATGGTGTGTTCGTTGAGTCCGAGTGTAACCCAACAACTTTTGTGACACATAGGGTCAGCCCGTGACCATTTTGTAATGATTAGTCACCGACTATTCAGTCATTAAAAAACTCGCAATTATGCGGGTCTCCTGTGTGACGGATTTTAAAAGACTAAAGCGAAAACAACTCCGCTGGCAGCTTCATCAGACAATCGCTTCCCGCCTCGATGGCCGCCCGATGAGCGGCGGTGCGTGGCAGCAAACGCTTGAAGTAAAACTCGTTGGTCGCGAGCTTGCCCTGACAATAATCTGCATCAGCGCTACCCGCATCGAGCTGCGCCTGAGCCACCAGCGCCATGCGCAGCCACAGATAGCCGAGGATGATGTAACCGCTGTACATCAAATAATCCACGGATGCCGCACCGACTTCGTCGGCATTCTTCATCGCTGCCATGCCAACGTTGGTGGTCACCTCGCCCCACTGCTGATTCAGCGTGTTGAGTTGCGCCACGTAGCTGGCGAGCTGCGGGTGCCCGGCGTTCGCCGCGCAGAACTTATGCACGATTTTGGTGAAGCCGCGCAGCAGCTTGCCCTGACTGCCGAGCACTTTGCGTCCGAGCAAGTCCAGCGCCTGAATACCGTTGGTACCTTCGTAGATCGGGGCGATCCGGCAATCGCGAACCAACTGCTCCATGCCCCACTCACGTATGAACCCGTGCCCGCCAAACACCTGCATGCCGTGATTGGTCACTTCCAGCCCGGTGTCGGTCATGAAGGCTTTGCAGATCGGCGTCAGAAACGCCAACAGGTCTTCGGCGTCCTGACGCGCGGTTTCATCCGGACTCAGATGCGCCACGTCCAGCAGTTGCGCCGTGAAATAGGTCAGCGCGCGGTTGCCCTCGTTGAAGGCTTTCATGGTCAACAACATCCGGCGCACGTCAGGATGAACGATGATCGGGTCGGCGGCTTTTTCCGGCGCTTTCGCCCCGGTCAGCGAACGCATTTGCAGGCGGTCGTTGGCGTACTTGATCGCGCCCTGAAAGCTTGCTTCCCCAAGACACAGCCCTTGCATCCCGGTGCCAAGGCGCGCGTGGTTCATCATGGTGAACATGCAGTTCAAGCCCTTGTTCGGCTCACCGATCAAGAAACCTTTGGCGCTATCGAAGTTCAGTACGCAGGTCGCCGAAGCCTTGATGCCCATTTTGTGTTCGATCGAACCGCAGGAAACGCCATTGCGCTCGCCCGCCTCTCCCTCGGCATCGGGCAAGAACTTGGGCACGATAAACAGCGAAATGCCCTTGGTACCGGCCGGTGCGTCCGGCAGTTTTGCCAGCACCAGATGAATGATGTTGTCACTCATGTCGTGCTCGCCGGCCGAGATGAAAATCTTGCTGCCGGAGATTGCGTAGCTGCCATCGGCTGAAGGCACGGCGCGGGTCTTGATCATGCCCAGGTCGGTGCCGCAATGGGCTTCAGTCAGGCACATGGTGCCGGTCCATTGGCCGGCGGTGAGTTTGCTCAGGTAGGTGTTTTTCTGTTCTTCGGTGCCGTGGGCGTGGATCGCCGACATAGCGCCGTGGGTCAGCCCCGGATACATGCCCCAGGACGTGTTGCTGGAGCCGACCATCTCGCCGATCACCAGCCCCAGCGAACTCGGCAGGCCTTGGCCGCCGTACGTCGGATCCGCCGCCAGACCATGCCAGCCGCCCTCCACGTATTGTGCGAAAGCCTGTTTAAAACCTGTAGGCGTTGTCACCACGCCATTGTCGAAATGGCAGCCCTCTTCGTCACCGCTGCGATTCAGCGGGGCCAGAACGTTCTCACAGAATTTCGCGCCTTCTTCGAGGATCGCATTGACCATGTCCGGGCTGGCGTCAGTGGCGCCCAGCGCAGCATAGCTGCTGTGGAAATCAAAGACGTGGTCGATCAGAAAGCGCATGTCGCGCAGGGGAGCTTTGTACTCAGGCATGGTCGTTTCTCCGTCAGCAGATGCTTCAAACCTACTGCCGCCCACCACGCCCCACAATCACAGTCCAGACGCTGAATGCGCCATCATCACTCAACCCGCGGCGGCCTCCATGCGCACCGCGCCACGGCGCGTCTTACCGAACGCCACCACGCAGTTCCGCCCGGCGCCCTTGGCGTTGTAGAGCGCTTCGTCCGCAGACTTGAGGACTTTTTCGGGCGTCCGTTGCTCCATGCGTTCGGCGACACCGATGCTGACCGTGACCGACACACTGGATGCGCCCGCACCCGAGCGACGCTGGCGACCTTGCTGGTCGTCCTGAGGCCGGTTGTCCTGATTGCGCAGCTGAATATTGTAGGTGGCGATGGATTCGCGGATGACTTCCAGGTGCGGCATACATTCTTCGAGTGTCTTGCCCGCGAACACCAGCGCAAACTCCTCACCGCCATAGCGATACGCCCTACCGCCGCCGCCGATTTTCGACAGTTTGCTGGCGACCAGTCGCAGCACCTGGTCACCGACATCGTGACCGTGGGTGTCGTTGAATTTCTTGAAGTGATCGACGTCGCTCATGGCCAGCACATAATTGCGTCCCAACCGTTGCATCCGTTCGTTCAAGGCGCGACGGCCCGGCAAGCCGGTGAGTTCGTCGCGGAAGGCCATTTGATAGGCCTCGTGGGCGACCGCTGCAGCAATCATCAACATCACCTGACTGCACATGATGTTGAGGGTAAACGGAAGAATGAAGGTTTTCGGCAGCGCCCAGAACAACCCGAGCAAACCAACCAACTGAGCCGCATGCAACGGGCGCGGGTTGCGCCAGTATTGCCAACTCAACAGCAAGAAAGAAGCGATGAACACCGGATAGGACAGCTGGATCAGGCTCATCCAGGCGCCATGCAGCGCCGGCCAGCGGATTTCCGACAGCCACACCAACAAAGCCTGTGGGTAACTTTGCTCCAGCGCCAGCGCCACACTGCCAACGGCCAACAACACAGCGAAGCGCGCCACCATGTCCTGAAACAGGTGGGTGCGTTCTTGCCAGGCGGCGAACACGCCGAACATCAGCGGCAGCAACAGGCAACACAAATGGAACACCACGGCGGCGTCATCACGGACTTTGCCGTTGTCGCGGTAATAATCAGTCTGGGTATCGAGCAAAAAGTAGGCGATGTACACCGTGGCCATCAGAAACAGCTCTCGCTGCCGTCGGTACACCGCGCAGTACGCACCGCCGAGCAATAGCACCAGCGTCGGTAGCACGTTGAACAGCGAGGTGAAGAAAACGTTGAGGTCCTTGATGTAGGCAGCCGCAAGTCCCGCAAGTAAGAGCAGTAACGACGGTAGGAAATGGCTGAAACGTACAGCGGAAGAACGCGGCAAGGGTAAAGCTCCGACCGTCATGACAATAGATGGCATTGTGCCCACCTACTGTAACGGCAGAAACTCCGACTTACTGAGCGTTTTGGCAGGTTTTTTTAGCGGTTGCAGTAAAGCAAAAAAAAAACCGCCACTCCCCAAGGAGCAGCGGTTTTTTGAAGGACTGCGTTAAGGCTTAGTAGCCCAGGTCGAAGTTTTCTTCTTTCATGTCCATCAGGTTGTTGGCGCCCGACAGCATGGTTGCAACGTGAGTACGGGTACGCGGCAGGATGCGCTGGAAGTAGAAACGCGCAGTCTGCAACTTGGCGGTGTAGAACGCCTCTTCGGAAGTGCCGGCAGCCAGTTTTTCGGCTGCCAGACGCGCCATGTCAGCCCAGAAGTAGGCCAGGCAGGCGTAACCGGAGTACATCAGGTAATCCACGGAGGCCGCGCCGACTTCTTCGCGGTCTTTCATGGCAGCCATACCGACCTTCATGGTCAGTTCGCCCCATTCTTTGTTCAGTGCAGCCAACGGTGCGACGAATTCTTGAACGCCTTCGTTGCCTTCGTTGGTCTGGCAGAACTTGTGGACGATCTTGGTGAAGCCTTTCAAAGCTTCGCCTTGAGTCATCAACACTTTACGGCCCAGCAGGTCGAGTGCCTGAATACCGGTAGTGCCTTCGTACAGCATCGAAATGCGGCTATCGCGAACGTTCTGCTCCATGCCCCACTCGGCGATGAAGCCGTGGCCACCGTAGATTTGTACGCCGTGGTTGGCGGACTCAAAACCGACTTCAGTCATGAAGGCTTTGGCGATTGGTGTCATGAAGGCCAGCAGTGCATCGGCTTTCTTCTTCTCTTCTTCGTCCACGCCGTACTTGACGATGTCAACTTGCTTGGCCGTGAAGTAAACCATCGCACGGTTGCCTTCGGCGAATGCCTTCATGGTCAACAGCATGCGACGTACGTCTGGGTGAACGATGATCGGGTCAGCTGCCTTTTCCGGCGCTTTCGGGCCAGTCAGCGAACGCATTTGCAGGCGATCACGAGCGTATTTCAGGCCGCCCTGGAAGCCGATTTCAGCGTGAGCCAGGCCTTGCAGCGCGGTGCCCAGACGTGCGGTGTTCATAAAGGTGAACATGCAGTTCAGGCCTTTGTTCGCCGGGCCGATCAGGAAACCGGTGGCCGCGTCGAAGTTCATCACGCAAGTGGCGTTACCGTGGATGCCCATCTTGTGTTCCAGGGAACCACAGCTCACAGCGTTGCGTGCGCCGATCGAACCGTCCGCGTTCGGCATGAACTTCGGCACGATGAACAGCGAAATGCCTTTGGTGCCAGCCGGAGCATCCGGCAGGCGGGCCAGTACGATGTGGACGATGTTGTCGGCCATGTCGTGTTCGCCGGCCGAGATGAAGATCTTGGTCCCGGAGACTTTGTAGGAGCCGTCAGCCTGAGGCTCGGCCTTGGTGCGCAACATGCCCAGGTCAGTGCCGCAGTGCGGTTCGGTCAGGCACATGGTGCCGGTCCACTCACCGGAAACCAGTTTGGTCAGGTAAGCCTCTTGCTGCTCAGGCGTACCGTGCTCGGAAATGGTGTTCATCGCGCCATGGGACAGGCCTGGGTACATGCCCCACGACCAGTTGGCTTCGCCAACCATTTCGCTGACTGCCAGACCCAGAGACTCCGGCAGGCCTTGGCCACCGTGCTCTACGTCGTGAGCCAGGCTTGGCCAGCCGCCTTCAACGAATTGCTTGTAGGCTTCTTTGAAGCCAGTCGGGGTTTTAACACCGGACTCGCTCCAGGTGCAGCCTTCGGTGTCACCCACGCGGTTCAGCGGGGCCAGTACCTGCTCACAAAACTTGGCGCCTTCCTCAAGGATGGCGTCAACCATGTCTGGAGTTGCGTCCGCGCAAGCCGGAAGGCTCTGATAATGCGCTTCGTAGCCGAGCAATTCGTCACGAACGAAGCGAATATCACGCAAGGGGGCCTTGTAGTCAGGCATAGCGAAAAACCTCTGCTGATGTAACCGGGGATGAACGACCGCGTCGAATTGTCGCTGCGATCAAACAGTTGTTTGAAACATACGTTTACGCCCAAATCTTGTCAAGCATCGATCTTTAGCCGTTTGTCATCACCTCACCGATCTATCGGACACGCAGCAGTACACCACCGTTGAACAAACAAGGTGCTGTGTAGAAAAGATTAGTTGAGGGATAAGGACTTACACAGAAAAACGCCGCGAACAGTCGCGGCGTCAATGGAGCATTCAGCGAGGGTTCAAGCGAATGTGTCGATCAACGTTCCGAGCATTTCATCCGAAGCCTTGGCCACTTTGGCACCCGCTTCAATCTGAAGTTTACCTTGGGCCATGTCGATTACATGGCTGGCCAAGTCGGATAGCTGACTGCGGTCAACCGAACGCAAGCGATCCACCTGAGCCTCGGAAGACTGGCTGGTCACTGATCGCTCGATGGTAATGTTGGCGATCTGCCCGGACGCTTGATCAACGCGGTTCTGCCCTGAATGAATAGTACTCAGACCAGCATAAAAAGCGGTGTTTCCTGAGATTTGCATGGGAAGAGACGTCCTGGAGGATCAATAGTGAGCATTGAATCAGACATGATGGCAAAAGGCCCGTCAAAAACACTAATGGCATAGTGCCTTGCCATAGAGAAAACCTAGTCCAGCAAATCCAGCTGCAAATGTTCCGCCACGGATTCTGCCGTCACCAATTTGAGTTTCGGTACGCGCCCAAGGCAGGGCGCTGGAATACGCTCGGCGAGCGTCGCAAGGTTCTCTTCCAGGCGCGAAGTCTTGGGATCAATGATATTGGCGACCCAGCCTGCCAACTGTAGTCCATCCCGGGCAATTGCCTCGGCCGTCAACAGAGCATGGTTGATGCAGCCCAACCGCACACCGACCACCAGAATCACCGGCAAACCCAGCGCTATCGCCAGGTCAGACAGATTGGCCTGATCCGCCAATGGCACGCGCCAGCCGCCCGCCCCTTCGATCAAGGTGAAATCCGCCTGCAAATCGAGAATCTCGCGCATGGGCGCCAACAGTGATTGCACCGTCAATGCCACTCCGGCCTCCCTCGCGGCCAGGTGCGGGGCGATGGCCGGCTCGAACGCGACCGGGTTGACCTGGGCATACGTCAACGGCAGTGAGCACTCGGCCAACAGCGCCAGCGCATCGGCGTTACGCAACCCCTTGGGTGTCACATCGCAGCCAGAGGCCACCGGTTTTCCCGCCGCCGTGCTCAAACCCGCCGAGCGCGCGGCATGCAACAAACCAGCGGCAACGGTGGTCTTGCCGACGTCAGTGTCAGTCCCGGTGATGAAATAGGCTGCGCTCATATAGGTTTCTCCAACACGGCGTAAACCACCTGGTAAGTCGCTGGCAATCCCTCGGCCTGACGAAATTGCTCATAAGACTCGATCAAGCCAAGGATCCGCGCCCGCCCCGTCAAACCACCCGGTCGTCCAGGGTTCAGGTTGTGCGCACCCAATGCCTTGAGTTCATGAGTCAGGCTACGCACATCCGGGTAGTGCAACACATGTGGATGCGTTTGCAGGCTGAGAGTTCTCAAGCCACTGGCCGCACATAATTGCTGATAAACACCCAACTCGCGGAAACGGTTGACGTGCACCATGCCATCCACCTGACGCCAACTGTCACGCAACTCAAACAACGTCCCTACACATAGACTAGCAAACGCGAAAATCCCGCCCGGTTTCAGCACCCGATACGCTTCGCTAAGCACCGATTCAAAATCCGCACACCACTGCACGGCAAGGCTGGAGAAGATCAAATCGCAGGTCGAATCCTGCAGCGGCAGCCGCTCCGCATCGCCCGCGATGAAATGGTTGGCACCACCCAATGGACGGGCGTGATTGAGCATGCCTTCGGCGATGTCGAGGGCGACACCTTGACCGGTCGGAAAACGTTCACCCAGCGCGCGACTGAAATAGCCGGTGCCGCAGCCCAGGTCCAGCCAGCGACCGGGGACAAAATCATCCGGCAAACGACTCAACAACTGGCTGCCGACATCACGCTGAAATTCGGCGACGCTGTCGTAACTCGCCGCGGCGCGAGAAAAGGACGCGGCCACCTGGCGCTTGTCGGGCAAACCGCCAGGCAAGTTGGGAAGGGATAAATCAGTCATCACCGGACTCGTGCAAAAAGGCCTGAATCGCCCCCGCCACACCGTGGGGGTCTTCCAGAAGAAACGCGTGACCGGCCTGTTCAATCAGACCGATTTCGACATCAGGCAGCAACGCCAGCAAGTCCCCTGCCGCTTCGGCCGGGACCAGGCCGTCAAGGCCGGCGAACAGATGCAGTTGCGGACCGCGGAACGCCTGCAAGGCTTGGCGAGTGTCCAGTTGTGCAAGCACTTCCAGTCCACTCATCAACACGGACACAGAAGCCTGAGGCGCCCCACCGAGCAATAGCCGCGACAACCCGCGCGGGTCCTGCGCGCCTTGGGCACACAGCAACGAAAACCGCTTCAACGTCATACGTGGATCAGCCTTGCAGCCGGCCAGAAACGCATCGAAGGTCTCGGCGGGCATCGCGTTTGGCCATTGCTCATGGGCAACAAAAGAGGCACTACTCGCCAGGGTCAGCAAGCCGCAGCAACGATCACCCCGACGTGCCGCCAACTCGGTCGCCAGCATGCCGCCCAAGGACCAGCCACCGAGCCAGGCATCCTGCGGCACTGTCGAATCGAGCTCTTCGAGCCACTCTTGGGGATCGCTCGACTCCAGTTCCGGCAACGGCTCGATCTCGACTCGCAGATGCTCATCCAGTCCCTGCAAGGCCGCCGCCAAAGGTTCCAGCGGCGAAATCCCGAGACCCCAACCGGGCAACAGAATCAGTCGATCACGCATGACTTGGCTCCGGCTTCAGCTGGGCGAAACAATCGGCCAGGCCGTTTAGCAACAGTTGCACCTGTGCCTCGCTGTGAGCGGCGGTCAGGGTCACTCGCAAGCGGGCGCTGCCAGCCGGCACGGTCGGCGGGCGGATCGCCGTCACCATCAGCCCACGCTCGCGCAACATCTGCGACAGGCGAACCGCACGCCCGGCATCGCCGATCATGATCGGCTGAATCGGCGTGAAACTGTCCATCAGCTCCAGACCGATTTGCTCGGCGCCTTGGCGGAACTGGCGGATCAGCGTCTTCAGATGCTCACGGCGCCAATGTTCGGTGCGCAGCAGTTCGAGGCTTTTCAGCGTCGCGCAGGCCAGCGCCGGTGGCTGGCTGGTGGTGTAGATATAGGGACGGGCGAACTGGATCAGGCTTTCGATCAACTCTTCGCTGCCTGCGACAAAGGCTCCGGCGGTACCGAAAGCCTTGCCCAGTGTGCCGACCAACACCGGCACGTCTTCCTGACTCAGGCCGAAATGCTCGACGATCCCGCCGCCATTGGCACCCAGCGGGCCAAAACCGTGAGCGTCATCGACCATCAGCCATGCGCCTTTGGCCTTGGCTTCACGCGCCAGCGCCGGCAGGTCGGCAATGTCACCGTCCATGCTGAACACGCCGTCGGTGACCACCAGCGTATTACCGGTGGCTTTCTCCAGGCGCTTGGCCAGACTCACCGCATCGTTGTGCAGATAGCGATTGAAGCGCGCGCCCGACAGCAAACCGGCATCCAGCAACGAGGCATGATTGAGCCGGTCTTCCAGCACCGTATCGCCCTGCCCGACCAACGCCGTGACCGCGCCGAGATTGGCCATGTAACCGGTGGTGAACAACAGCGCACGCGGGCGGCCGGTGAGATCAGCCAAGGCTTCTTCCAGCGCGTGATGGGGTGTGCTGTGGCCGATGACCAAGTGCGACGCCCCGCCGCCCACGCCCCAACGAGCAGCGCCGGCGCGCCACGCTTCGATCACTTGGGGGTGATTGGCCAGGCCGAGGTAATCGTTGTTACAGAACGCGAGCAACGGTTGGCCATCGACCACCACTTCCGGGCCCTGAGGGCTGTCGAGCAGCGGGCGCTGGCGGTAGAGGTTTTCGGCACGACGGGCAGCAAGGCGTGCGGCGAGATCGAAAGACATGCAGGCCTCAACTAAGGAATGTCAGATATTCCATGTGGGAGCGAGCCTGCTCGCGATTGCGGATTCACAGCCAACATTGATGTGACTGGAAGGTCGCAATCGCGAGCAGGCTCGCTCCCACAGGGGATCAGCGTCGATTAAACAGCAGCGTTGTAGAACTGCTCGCTGCTCTTCTGCTCAACCAGTGCCTGCTCAATGGCAGCCTGATGCACCTCGTCCGCGTGCTCTTCGCGCGCTTCCGGCAGAATCCCCAGGCGCGAGAACAGCTGCATGTCCTTGTCGGCCTGCGGGTTGGCGGTGGTCAGCAGTTTTTCGCCGTAGAAAATCGAGTTGGCGCCGGCGAAGAATGCCAGGGCCTGCATCTGTTCGTTCATCGCTTCGCGGCCAGCGGAAAGGCGCACGTGGGATTTCGGCATCAGGATGCGCGCAACGGCGAGCATGCGGATGAAGTCGAATGGATCGATGTCTTCGGCATTTTCCAGCGGCGTACCAGCGACTTTCACCAGCATGTTGATCGGCACCGACTCCGGATGCTCCGGCAGGTTGGCCAGCTGGATCAGCAGGTTGGCACGGTCATCGAGGGACTCGCCCATGCCAAGGATGCCGCCGGAGCAGATCTTCATCCCCGATTCACGCACGTAGGCCAGCGTTTGCAGGCGCTCGCTGTAGGTGCGGGTGGTGATGATGCTGCCGTAGAACTCAGGCGACGTATCGAGGTTGTGGTTGTAGTAGTCGAGGCCGGCGTCGGCCAGAGCAACGGTCTGGTCCTGATCCAGGCGACCGAGGGTCATGCAGGTTTCCAGGCCCATGGCTTTCACGCCTTTGACCATTTCCAGCACGTACGGCATGTCTTTGGCCGACGGGTGTTTCCACGCCGCGCCCATGCAGAAACGGGTCGAACCGATGGCCTTGGCGCGAGCGGCCTCTTCGAGGACCTTCTGCACTTCCATCAGCTTTTCTTTTTCCAGACCGGTGTTGTAGTGACCGGACTGCGGGCAATATTTGCAATCTTCCGGGCAGGCACCGGTTTTGATCGAGAGCAGCGTGGAAACCTGGACGCGGTTGGCGTCGAAATGCGCGCGGTGCACCGTCTGTGCCTGGAACAACAGGTCGTTGAATGGCTGAACGAAGAGTGCTTTGACTTCGGCCAAAGACCAGTCATGACGCAGGGTTGCAGAGGTGCTGGCGCTCATGGGCGTTTCCTTTGTTTTATGCTTGGCAAGCGGCTGGGAGGTGGAATACCCACAGACGCGACACGGATGTTCGGCATATTTAAGGAAGACTCATGCGCTGTCAACCACGTTACGATGGACCGGTTTACATCTGGTTAAAAAACAAACAGCGCTGTCTGCTCTGTGCAGAACCGGCCGATGGACAGGTTCCGATCTGCATGCCCTGCGAAACAGAGTTGCCCTGGCTTGGGGATCACTGCCAAACCTGTGCCCTGCCCTTACCAGGCGCCGGTCTGACCTGCGGCCAGTGCCTGAATCAACCACCCGCGTTCGAGCAAGTCGCCGCACCGTGGACTTACAGCTTCCCGGTGGACACCCTGATCACTCGTTTCAAGCACTCTGCAAAGTGGCCGTTTGGCCGGCTACTCGGTGAACTCCTCGCGCAATTCCTGCAACATCGCTTCGACGAAGACCTGCATCGTCCCGACGCGCTCGTTCCGGTGCCGCTGGCCTCTGAACGCCTGCGCCAACGGGGTTTCAATCAAGCCGCCATGCTCGCCCGCTGGCTCGGCACTTGTCTGGATATTCCTTGCGACGAAACGCTGCTGTTGAGGACGCTAGATACCAGCGCGCAGCAGGACTTGAATGCCGAGGCCCGCAAAAAGAACCTGCGCAACGCCTTCGCCCTGACGCCCGGCGCGCGCATCAAGGGCCGGCATTTGGCCTTGGTGGACGACGTGCTGACCACCGGTGCCACGGCGCAAGCGCTCGCCCGGCTGTTAATGGACGCAGGTGCTGCGCGGGTTGACGTGTACTGTCTGGCCCGTACACCAAAACCCGGCGAAATGGCCTGACTTGACTCCCACTGCCCAAGCGGCCAACGTCTTACCCATTGTCACCGCCCAAAGCACCTCGCCATGTCCTTGCCAACGTTGTTATCCCAGCACATTGTTCGTCGTCCGCAGCGCATTGCGTTGCTGCAACACATCGCCGAGCAAGGCTCGATCACCCGTGCCGCAAAAAGCGCGGGCCTGAGCTACAAGGCCGCGTGGGATGCCATCGACGAGCTGAACAACCTGGCGCAGAAGCCGCTGGTGGAACGCAGCGTCGGCGGCAAGGGCGGCGGTGGCGCCAGACTCTCCAGCGAAGGCCAGCGCGTGTTGCGCCTGTATCAAAAGCTGCAAGTCTTGCAGGCTCAGGTGTTGGAGGCGGCCGAAGAGGCCAGCGATCTGGACCTGCTCGGTCGCCTGATGCTGCGCACCAGCGCGCGCAATCAACTGCACGGCACAGTGGCAGGGATCGAAGCTCAGGGGCGCAATGACCGAATCCGTCTTGAACTGGCCGAAGGATTGACCATCGATGCGCAGATCACCCACGACAGTACCTTGCGCCTGGAGCTGGAAACAGGCACTGAAGTGGTGGCGTTGATCAAGGCCGGTTGGCTTGAATTGTTGGGTATTGATCAACAAGCAACACCCGGCAATAACTTTCTGAAAGGCATCATCGAAGACATTCTCGACGCCGACGACGGCCCCAGCGAAGTGCGCATCGGCCTGCCCAATGGCCAGACGCTGTGCGCCTTGGCTGAGCCGCTGCATTTGCGAACGCTGGGGCTTGCCGCTGACAAACCGGTGCGGGTGCAGTTCGCGCCCTCCAACGTGTTGCTCGGTACACCGCTCTGAAACAAAAGCTTCATCGATGCTCTTTATGGTGACTGCAAAAACCCGCAGGGAGCCTGATGTGAGCCTATTAGAAGAAAACCAGTCCACCGACCTCGAAAAGATGGTCGGCCTCAGCCGTCGTGGGTTCATCAGCGCCGGAGCCCTCTGCGGTGCCGCCATGTTTCTCGGTGGCAACCTGCTGAGCCGCAGCGTGCTGGCCGCGAGTGTCAGCGCCGGTACCAGCAAGTTGTTGGGTTTTGAAAGTATCCCCGCCGCCACCAGCGACGCCATTACCTTGCCAGCAGGCTACAAATCCTCGGTGCTGATCAGCTGGGGCCAGCCCCTGCAAAACAACGGCCCGGCGTTCGACCCCACTGGCAACGGCACCGCTGAGCAACAGGAAGTCCAGTTCGGCGACAACAATGACGGCATGAGCCTGTTCGAGTTTCCCGATGAAAAAGACCGGGCGCTGATGGCGATCAACAACGAATACACCAACTATCGCTACCTCTACCCGCATGGCGGCATGCCGCAGTCCGCCGAAGAAGTGCGCAAGGCGCTGGCGTGCGAAGGCGTGACGGTCATCGAAGTGCAGCGCAAGAACGGCCATTGGCAGTTCGTCCAGGGCTCGCGCTACAACCGGCGTATTCACGGCAACGCACCGATCAGCTTGAGTGGCCCAGCCGCCGGCCATGAACTGCTGAAAACCAGCACCGACCCGCACGGAAAAAATGTCCTCGGTACCTTCCAGAACTGCGCCAACGGCAAGACGCCGTGGGGCACCTACCTGACCTGCGAAGAGAACTTCACCGATTGCTTCGGCAGCAGCAATGCCGAGCAGAAATTCGACGCTGCGCAGAAACGCTACGGCGCAGTGGCGACCAGTAAAGAGATCAACTGGCATCAGCACGACGAGCGATTCGACCTGGCGAAGAACCCCAACGAACTCAACCGTCACGGCTGGGTAGTGGAGATCGACCCGTTCGATCCGCAATCGACCCCGGTCAAACGCACGGCCCTTGGACGCTTCAAGCATGAAAACGCAGCACTCGCCGAAACTCATGATGGCCACGCCGTGGTGTACATGGGCGACGATGAGCGGGGCGAGTTCATATACAAGTTCGTCAGCCGCGACAAGATCAACCACAAAAACCCCAAGGCCAACCGCGACCTGCTGGATCACGGCACCTTGTATGTAGCGCGCTTTGACGCCGGCGACGGCAATGCCGATCACCCGAAAGGTCAAGGCGAGTGGGTCGAACTGACCCACGGCAAAAACGGCCTCGACGCCAGCAGCGGTTTTGCCGACCAGGCCGAAGTGCTGATCCACGCGCGCCTCGCCGCCAGCGTAGTGAAAGCAACGCGCATGGACCGTCCGGAATGGATCGTCGTCAGCCCCAAGGATGGCCAGGTGTATTGCACCCTGACCAACAACGCCAAGCGCGGTGAAGAAGGTCAACCGGTGGGCGGGCCAAACCCGCGCGAGAAGAACGTCTACGGGCAGATTCTGCGCTGGCGCACCGACCGCGATGATCACGCCTCGAAAAGCTTTGCCTGGGACCTGTTTGTGGTCGCCGGCAACCCGGGTGTTCACGCTGGCACATCGAAGGGCGGCTCGTCGAACATCACGCCGCAGAACATGTTCAACAGCCCGGATGGCTTGGGCTTCGACAAGGCCGGCCGGTTGTGGATTCTCACCGATGGCGATTCGAGCAATGCCGGTGATTTTGCGGGCATGGGCAACAATCAGATGCTGTGTGCCGACCCTGAGACCGGAGAGATTCGCCGGTTCATGGTCGGGCCGGTGGGTTGCGAAGTCACCGGCATCAGCTTCTCGCCGGATCAGAAGACGTTGTTTGTCGGGATTCAGCATCCGGGGGAAAACGGCGGTTCGACGTTCCCGGAACATTTGCCGAATGGCAAGCCACGGTCTTCGGTGATGGCCATTTCCCGGGAAGATGGCGGGGTCGTCGGCGCCTGACAGGGCTGGTAAATGATCGTTCCCACGCTCTGCGTGGGAATGCAGCCAGGG
>Ga0247818_10000228_pt1 | contig 34652 bp, 46 predicted proteins | sample 13C_Glucose_Day1_FD_192424 | JGI IMG/M metagenome (GOLD analysis project Ga0247818, IMG submission 192424) | Soil microbial communities from agricultural site in Penn Yan, New York, United States - 13C_Glucose_Day1 | ecosystem: Environmental > Terrestrial > Soil > Agricultural land | place...
TCGGCCATGGTGTCGGCCAGCACCTGGGCGGTGCGGGTGTAGTTCTCGAAGGCGAACAGCGGATCGGCACTGGTGGTGCGGTTGCCCCAGAAGCGGAAGCCTTCGCGGCGGATTAGGGTGGTCACCTCGGAGGCGTTGAGCAGGCCGGCGTCGGTGGCTGGATTCTGCAGGTCCCAGAAGATGTCCTTGGACAGGCCCGACACGCCGTTGACTGGCACGTTGGACAGGGTCTTGTGCCAGCCGACTTGCTCGTCGATCTTGGCGCGCAGGCCCAGGGCGCGAGCGACGGCCGAGGCCGGGGCATTGGTGCTGGTGGCAGTGTCCCAGTTGACGAAGTCCGGCCAGATAAGCATGAGCTCGCGGGAGCCGAAGCCGTCCCGGTAAGCGATGGCCTCGGAGACGTTCTCGCAGTCCCAGGCGCTGGCGTAGGAGAAAGCACGCATCTGCTCGGCGATGGCCGCCAGCTCGGTGGTGACGGCGAGGTTGTCCAGGCCCGGCACGCCCAGGATGCGCGGGCGCACGCCGAGTTGCACTTCGGCCGCCAGCAGGGCTTTGAGGCCGGTGTACTGACCCTGGCTGGTGACGCCGCCGATGATCTTTGTGGTTTGGTCCGCTTCCTTGGCGGCGGCATCGGCGCCTTCGCCGTCGGCCACGCGCACAACAACGGTAACTGGGCTGGCCTGGTCGGCAATGGCGTCCAGGCTGCGGGCAAGGGTGCCCAGCTCGCCGGCTTTGCCGGAAGCGGTGAGCACGTCGGTGAGCAGGACCGGGGTGTTGAGCGGAAAGGCAGCCGCGTCAGCGTCGCTGCCGGTGCAGACCATTCCCACCACGGCGGTGGCGATAGTGCGAATGGGGCGGATGCCCTCGTTGATTTCGAGGACGCGAACGCCGTGATGGAAGTCGGTAGCCATTGGGCAGCTCCTGGTGGGCGTGATGCCGTTTCAGTGAGCCTTGAGGGTGACGCGCGCGCGCAAGCGGGGCGAGTGGCGGGCGGTGTAGCGGGGCGCGGTACAGGGCGGACATAAAAAAGCCCCGCCGAAGCGGGGCAAATATCTCCTATTCGAACTACTCGGCCTGCTCGGCTATCCATCCTGGGGAAAGTGGCCGCAGCCAGCTATCGGGGAAGTTTGCCGACTGAGGCCAATCGCGTAGCGCCTGCATGTAATCCAACAGGCCCGCATATTGCTCGGGCGTGATCGTGGTCGGCCGTTCCAGCTCGCGCTCGTCCCGATGCCGGTCGCGAATCCATTGCACGCGCTGAATTTCGCCGTCGCGCCATCCCCGCTCTAACATGGCCAGATCTTCCGGCGGCGGGTCGATCAGGATCGGCAGCCCGTCCGCATCATGCCCCCGCACCTTGCCAGGCGCAGGATTCGCCAGCACCTCAAGGTAACGATCCTCGCTGATTTCCTTGGCGTCGCTCGGCATGGTCTTGTGCAGACCTTCAAGGTAGGTCGTTTGCGTGCTCTGACTGTAGAAACGTTTCAAGGTTTAGACTCCAATCCCAATGACACGAGCCGGCGCGTTGATCGCGCCCCAGTTGTACAAATTCACCGCAACAGGCGAAACACCACCCGCCACAATGTTGCCTGCACTGGAATTGCCAGAGCTGCCCACGGGCGAAGACATCGCCCAAAGGCAGCCTACCGGAAAGCCAATCGGCCAATAAGCCGCCCCTGTCGCACCTGGCGCAATCACCGCGCTGTCCGTCCACTGGATGACTAGACTGCCCAACCAAGGCGGGAAAACGACATAACCCCGCGCGCTGAAGTTGACCAAAAAACCTAGGCGCATCTTGTATGGAGTGACAATCACGTCATCGCCACTGCCCGCATTCACTTGCGCCTGAGTCGCAATTTTAGCGATACCCTTTATGGCCTCAGTCGCCTGAATAACCAGCGCCGCGATACCCGCCGAAAACTTCTTCGGCGTCACGATTGTGGTGTCATCTACCCCCGAGTTGGTTTGCGCTTGTGTGGCAATTTTCGCCCAGCCAAAAGCTGCCTCAGTTGCCTGAATGAGCCGAGCGGATATCGCCTGAAAAACCCGCAAAGCGGTCATAGGCCTGGAGTTGTCCTGGGCAGTTTGCGCCTCAGCATCAGCTTGCGAAGCGACAGAGATCCCATAAGCGGAAAGCGTGGCCGGATTGGTGCCACCGACTACACGCCCATACTTGTCCACGGTGACACTGCGATAGGTCCCGGCGCTTACGCCCGTCCGCCCTGCGACCATCTCAAACAGCAGATCCGACGTGCCAAGCACAATCGGCGCATCCGACACCAGCTGCCAAATGCTGTCACCGTTGACCGTGCCTTGTTCGACGTGAACAAACAGGCCAGGCGTCAATTCGGCGCTAACGTCAGCATCGTCGGTACGTACCCAAGCACCGGCTGCTGCGATGTATGGGCCGTTATCTTTTGACGCGGCCTGGTCCTTAACCAACACACGCTTGCCAGCCGTCACCGCGACACCGTCGATTGTCTGCAAACCATTCAGAGCGATGGGGCCTGTCGTGGCGACTAGCACCGAGTGCTTGAAATCCTGCTTGTTTAGCTCATCGAGGACCTTTTGATCCACATATGCCCGAGTTGCCAAAACCACGCTTGGATCGATCTTGAGGGTGATGCTCTGGGTGCTGCTGACCAGCAGGTTGAGGCGGACCACCTGGGTGCGACCGCTGCCTTGGGCAAGCTGTGGTTTGAAGGTGGGCGGGCAGTTGGCCACGGCGACCAGGTCGCCGGATTCGTCGTAGAGTCCAATCTCGCGGATCCACCAGCCGCCGACATCCTCGGGTATCACCTGCTCGGCGATGATGTTGGAGGCGTTGTTGGGGTCGACCTTGAGCTGGTTGAGCGGCGCGCGGCGGCGCTCGTTGAGCAGCGCGGTCTGCAGGCGATCCGGCATGGGTTCGGCGCCGTTGCCATCTCCCACGCCTAGCTGAGTGATTTTCCAGGCGATGCCGAGGGCCTGGGCATTGGCCAGTCGAGCCTCACCGACGGCGGTGAGGATGGCCATGAACTGCGAGTTCTGGTCTGCCATTAGTAGATGTCCATGCTGTCGATAACGTGTTCACGCGAGCCCCAGGTCAGCGGGCCGCTGACCTCGATGTCACGCGAGGCGGGTGGGTAGATGTCGAGTTCGTCGCCGCTGGTGAGAACGACGCCGATGTTTTCCTTACCGGAGATGTCGAGGCTGATGGCCAAACCGACCAGGTGGCGGCTCAGTGGCTTGGCGTCGTCGATCAGCCAGGTGAGTTCCAGGTACATCTCGTCGGTGATGCCGGTGTCGAGCACGCCGATCAGCAGGCGGAAGGTACCGGGCACGCCCAAGGGGAATTCCTCCCACCACTCGCGCACTTCGATCAGGTAGCCCAGCGGCTCGACCACGCGGCGCAGCGCGCCGATGGTTCCTTTGCGGGAGTGGATGAAGTAGGCAGCCTTGATAGCGTTGCGCTTTGCGCTCTCCGGCCAGGCCTGGGACCAGCGGTCGACCGAGAAGGCCCAGGCCAGGTAGGGCAGCAGCGCCACGGGGCAGGCGTCCGGGTTCCAGAGGTCGCGCGGCGGCACGGGCACACGCTCGATCTGCGCCAAGGCCTGGGCGGCGAGGCGCTCCAGTTCGGTGGCGTTGCCCGGCAGCAGGCGCGCGACCATTACTCAGCCACCGTGACGCTGTAGGCGGTGCAGTAAGGAGCCTGGGTGAGGCTGGCGACGACGTCAGTCCAGCCGGGCAACTCAACGCGCTTGACGCCCTCAATGTGCAGGGCAGCATCTAGAGCGGAGCGGTTGATCTCCTGACCGAGGCGTCGGCGAGCGTTGACCAGGGCAGCAAGGCGGGTCTCGGCGGCGGCGCGTACCGGCTCAGATTCGGGGCCGGAGCTGTTCAGGTAAAGCACGGCTTCCACAGTGTAGGGCAGCTCCTGGGCACTCTGCACGGTGAGGCGGTCAGCCACTGGGCGGCGGTCCTCGTCGCTGAGGTAGGCGGCGACCGCTGCGAGCAGATCGGCCGCCGCGGTGCCGTTGCCTATGGCGCTCTGCACAGTGACGACGACCTCGGCCGGCGCCGGGCTGATTGCCGAGGCATCGGCGACGCGGCCGTCCGCGCTGCGGGCGTGGAATATATAGGCATTGCGTGGGCCGGCGGTGCTGAGGCCTTCCATGGCCATCTGGATGCGCTCGCGCAGGCTCTCGTAATCCTCCAGCACAGCCGCCACCGGGGGCACTGCGGCCGGGTCGGCCGGGGTGATGACCAGGCGCGCGACGTTGAAGCGGGCGCCGATCTGCTCCAGGTCCGCGCCCTGGGCGAAGGGCAGCAGCACGGCAAGGGCGGCCTCGTTGACGCGCTGGCGGAGCAGAGTTTCGCGATAGGCGCTCTCCTGGAGCAGCTTGGTGAGCGGCTCGGATTCCAGGGCGAGGGTGGCAGCCACCTCGGCCTGTTGGTCGGCCGGCCAAAGGCTAACGGCGTAGGTCTTACGCTCGGCGAGGATCGCTTCGTAGTCGATTTGCTCGACCACGACGGGTGCGGGCAGTCTGCTGAGGTCGATAGGGGTAAAGGTGGTGGTCATGTGGAGGCCCCCAGGCTCAGCGGCACGCGCAGGCTGAGCGCTTCGTTGGTGTCGGTGACGGTGCCCTCGATGTCCAGCACGGCGCCGCCCGGGACGTCGGTGGGTGTGAGTTGCACGCGGCTGAGGCGGATGCGCGGCTCCCAGCGCATGAGGGCCATGGCGATGGCGGCATAGGCCTGCAGGCGAGTGGCGCTGTTGAGCGGCCAGTCCATGAGGTCGGCCATCGGGCTGCCGTACTCTCGGCGCATGACGCGGCTTCCGAGAGGTGTGGTGACGATGTCGGCGATGCACTGTGCCAGGTGCTGGCGGTCGCTGATGGTGCGCCCGGTCTTGGCGCTCATGCCGATCATGGGGTTGGCCCGTCCGAAACGGCGGTGCCTCTGGTGACGCCCTTGGTTCGGTGGTTGCGCAGGCTGATGTCGGCTGCGATGACGTCCTCGCTGACGTTGACGGTGCCGGTGACGTGCTGGTTGCCGGTCTGCGTGTAGTCACCGTTGTGGGTGATAGGGCCTTCGATATTGATGCCGCCGGTGCTGACCAGGTGAGTGACGCCGCCTTCGGGCAGGGTGGCTTGGAGCGCATGCGCGACGAAGTCGTACTCGACAACAGCCCCGTCTGGGTAGGTGCGGCGGTGCAGACCCTCGCGGTCGCCGTTGGCCGGGTTGGCGTCACTGAACAGGCCGCCCAGGGCGACGCCCTGGGCGAGCACGCCGGATGGGCTGAGCAAGACGACTTGCTCGCCGACGGTGGGCGGGTCCCATTCCTTTGAGGTGCCTGCGCGCAGGGCCAGCCAGGGTAACCAGGTGGTGGTGATGTTGCCGGTATTCACGCGCACTCGGGGCGGCTGGACTTGCACTTCGGCAACGGTGCCAAGGCGGACGAGGTTTTCGATAAGTCGGGCAAGTTCGGCGAGTTGGTTCATGCCGCTGATGCTGCAGCGCGCGCGCGCGGGGTGCACTTGGTGCTAGCTGTAGCGGGGCGCGCTACAGCGCAAGGTTAGGCAGTGAGATGGGTCAAGAGGCGGTCGCGGATCATTTCGAGGTCGTCTTCGGTGAAGCCGAGCAGCTCGCGGCGGTCGTACTGCACGTCATCCTGGCCGCGTGCGGGGCGGTCGCGAAGGCCGTATTGGTGGACGCGGGCAATGCGGGATACGCGACCAGCGAAGGCGATGGCGATGGTATTGGGGGTGCTCTGCAGGCGCAGATACTTCGCCTGGCGCAAACGGGCGAACATCTGGCGCTTGATGCGGCCGGCCTTATTGCGCAACTGGCGGGGCTTGCGAGCCGCGTAGGCTGTGCCGTCCGGATTGCGCTGGGATGCGATGCGCTTTTGCTGGTTGCGACGCAGGTCTCGGCCGATGGTGTTACCGAGTTTGCGCCGCTCGCCCGGGGAGAGCTTGGCGAGCAGCAGACCGGCCCACTCTTCCAGGGCGTGGAGGTTGTCGGTCACAGCTCGAAGTCCGGCTCTTCGGGGTGGCTGATGTCGAGACTGCCGTCATCCAGGCGCTTGACAATGACTCGCTCGGTGAGTGGCAGCTTGAGCGACATATCGACCTTGCCGCCGTCCAGGATGTCGGCCTCGAAGGCGATTGCATCCTTGCCGCGCTCAAGGTTAGTGAGCAGCTCCGGCTGCTGGCGGCGCAGCCACTCCAGCACCGGAATGAATACGCTGTCCGGGTGACCGGCGAAGTCGGTGAGCAGCACCTGCAGGGTGTAGGTGTACTCGAAGGAAAGGCCCTTAGCTGCCGTGCAGCGGACGCTGCCGGCGTCGATGAATATGAGCAGCCGGTCGGGGTTCTTCTTGAGCCCTGTGACGGCGGTGAGCAGATGCTCGCGGAGGCTGTTGGGTTTGTTCATCGGTTGGCTGCCTTCTGCTGGCACTCGTATACCAGGTCGACCTTGGCGGCGCAGGCTGCCCAGTCGGCCTCGGTGATGTCCTGGTCGTCGAGCAGCTCGCCGTTGGTGGCCGGATCAGTCGCGCTCAGGGTGCAGCGCGTTACGGCCGGACAGCCAGTCACGATATGCGACTGCTCCGGTGATGGCGGGGCGCTGCCGCAGCCTGCGAGCAGCAGCAGGCAGTTGAACAACAGCCCACTCGCGTAGTTCGGCGTTTTCACGTTTCAGCTCCTTAATCTGTTGCTTGCGGACGTCCAGCTCGCGGCGCAGGTCCTGGCCGATCTGTTGCAGCGCGGTCTGGGCCTGACGTTCGTCTGCCAGGGTGGTGCGAAGGGTGGCGATGGTGGTGGCGTCGCGTTCGACGCGAGCGTTGACGGTGGCCAGCTTCTCTTGGGCCAGGGCGGTGCGCGCCTGCTCGGCCTCGCTGCGCTGGTAGGCGCCCCACAGCAGTAAGGTCAGGACGCCGAGCAGTGCGGCGCCGTAGAGGGCTTGGCGCAGCGTAGTCATTTGCGGTACCAGCCGGCGGCGTTCATCTCGGCCTCATCCAGGGCGTGGACGTCACCCAGGACAATCAGCCAGCGGGTGCCAAGTTTGGTTTGGCCGAGGGCCGCTGCAAACTCGTGGACCTGCTCATGTGGGGTGTCGCCGGGTAAGCAAATGACGTCGCCGTCGCGCAGTTCCAAGCGGCGGGCGTGCTCGATCAGGCTCATGCCGCCTCCTTGCCGCAGCCGCAGCCGGCGTGCAACTCGTAGGCACGTTCGAGCTTCACGTCGTAGAAATTCCGGGCGTAGGCAGGGCCGTTGTAGGCCTTGGCGAAGGTTGCCCACTTCTTGCCCTTGAGGGCCTTGAGCAGGGACGGGTCGGCTTCGATGAAGCGGACGAACGCCTCGAACTGCTGATTTTCATCCTGGCCCATGAGACTGACGAACTCGTCGACGCTGGCGTAGCCCAGGCGCTCGGCGTGGTAGCCCATGATCTGGAAGGCGCCCCAACTGGCCGACTCGTTGGCGCAGAGCGCGTCGATCATGCGGGCCTGGGCCAGGCGCTGGTGTTCTGCGGCGCCGCCGATGTAGCCGCCGGGCTTGGTGTTGACCAGGGCGGGAAACTGGGCGGCGAGCTCGTCGGCGTGGCGGCGTAGGGCGCCCTGATCGTCATCTTCGGCGCGCGGCAGGGCCAGGCGCTGGTGCATGACGTGGCGCTCGAAGAGAATCTTCGGCTTGCCGGTGGCCAGGAAGCCGGAGCCGGCGCTCTCCACCTCGTTGACGGCGTAGATGGCGGCCAGCTCGACGCCCAGGCGCTTAGCCGCTGCCGCGAGGGTGGCATTGCGTAGCAGCTTGCTGCAGTCGGCGCCGGCCAGCGCGCTGAGGGTCTTTTCGCCTACCTTGCCGTCGACCACCAGGCCGATCTTGGCTTGATACGCGCGGACGGCCTTTTCGGTTTCGTCGCCGTAGTCGCCATCGGTGGCAAGCTGGGCGCCGTGCGCGTTGAGTTGTTGCTGTAAGCGGCGGACAGCGAGGCCTTTGTCGCCGTGCTTGAGGACTTCGGTCATAGCTGGTCTGCCTTGCGGGTAGCGATGCGTTTGAGGCTGGAGCGGACGTAGTCGGCACCGAGCAGGCCGACGACTCCGCCGAAGAAAGGCGCGAACTGCTCGGGGATGCCGAACAGGGCCAGGCCGTTGGTCACTGCCAGGGTGATGAGGCCGCAGATGAAGCCTTCACCCACGGCACGGCGTAGGCTGCCGCCGGAGTAAATGAAGCGGGCTGAGGCGATCAGGGCTGAGAGCACTGCGGCGTATATAAGCGGGTGGTGCTGCTCCATCCAGGCGAGCAGCATGGCCCAGGTTTCGGGGCGGTCAGGCATCTGTGACATTCCTTGAGTCCTGTGGAAGAGAGTGGGCGAGCTGCACGAACGGAAGGCAGTTGATGCGCTTGACCACTTCGCTCAGCAGCACGGGGCTGAATCGAGGGGCCGCTTGCTGCAGGCCGAGAGCGGCCGCGCAAAACTCGCTGCAGAACATGCGGCTTTTACTGTCGATACCCAGCGGCAGGAACTGGGCGAGCAGGATTCCGAGCCAGTCGTAGCCCTTGCCCTCGTGCCGGTCGAAGACCGACTCTATGAGCTTGGCGTTGGCCCAGGGCAGAGGGATCAAGTCCCAATGCTCGAAGTCGAGCTCGATATGCTTGGCGCGCACCCCGCCATCCATGGCGCTGGCGGACAGCCAGCGGCCGTCTGGCATGACCAGTTCGCAGTGGCTGTAGCGCGAGCCTGTCCAGAGGCGGATGAGCCGGTTGAAGAGCTTGCCTTCGCCTTTGTAGACGGCGAGGTAGATCAGTCCCATAGGTTCACCACTTGGCGCTGTTCGGGTTGGGGGGCGGCGTCCGGCAGGATGACAGCGGTGCCGTGGGGGATGATCGGGCCGAATTCGGCGAGGCCTGGGTTGGCATCGAGGACGGCCTCGGTGACGCCCGTGGTGCGGCCGTAGTAGTGCCAGCAGAGGCTGTCGACGGTGTCGCCCTGGGCGGCGATGACGGTGGCCACTACAGCAGCTCCACGGTGGCGTGGCTGATGCCGAGGATGGTGCGCAGGGCCTTGCGCGCGTCGCGCCGCAGCTGATCGGGGCTGCTCTCTTCTTCGGTAACCTTCTGCTCGCCGCTGTTCGTCGCGTCGAAGCTGTTGTATCGCTCAATCAGCTCTGCCAGAGCGCCGCAGAAGATGACGCGGCGGTAGAGGTGCAGCCACTGGCTTTCGCCCTTTATCTTTTCGGCTGGCACGTCGTCTAGGGTGGCGTGGCCTTCAGCCTGGCGCGCGGCGCGGTAGGTGGCGAGTTCGCGGTTGGCCTCGATCATGGCATTGACGGTGGCCACTTCGAGACGGTCGTCAGTGACGCTAGAGTCGATACGCATGGCGGCGCGTAGTTGCTGGCCGTCGATATCCGGCCAGAAGTCCGCGTTGCTGATCGGGTAGGCGGCGTTGGTGTCGCCGCCCGCGATAAATCCGCTCATGGTCGGGCCTCAAATTAGTGGGCGGTGGTCGGGGCTTCACAGCTCGGGAAGGAGTAACCCTGCTGATCCGCCCCGAGCCGCCCGGGTGCGGGGGACCGCTCGGTTAGCTGGCGGGGCCAGCGTGTTTCTTGAGGAGGCGCTCAGCGCGCTCCAGGTCTTTCTTGCCGCCGCAGCTGTTGTGCTGCTGGATGGCGGTTCTCAGCAGGTCAATACCGGCCTGAATCTGGCCGGGTTGGCCGGGGTTGTTCTCGTCCAGGCCGACCAAGGTGGAACGACCCAGGGCGAGGGTGAGCTTGGCGCGAGCTTCGTCCGGCATGTCCTGTTCCGCGGTGAGCACCGCGGTGCGGGTGAGGACGTCGTGCGGGAATACGCTGCCGGCCTTCTGGTCCGTCAGTGCGGCTTCGGCCACTTCCTCGGCCACCAGGCAGCCGGTGGTGCGGTTAAAGCGGTTCGGCGTTTGCAGGTTGTGGCTGATGACGTACTCGGCGATGTCCAGGCCGCCGGCGTAGTCGCCCGCGTCGAAGCGCCAGACCATGATGGTGACAAGCACGTCGTCCTGGGCACCCTGGCCGGCGGCGAGAATGCCGTCGACGTAGGGCACGTAGTCCGGGAGCAGCTCGGCCTTGACCTTCGCCTTGTTCTGCTGCGACTGGACCTGCTTGAGGCGCAGTTGATCCTGCTGGAGCTTGGCGAGCATGAGCTCGTAGCTGGTAAGGCCATCCATGAGCGCGGCGGGCGCGGTGCGCGCCGCCTCCTGGGCGGCACGCTTGCGCAGTTGGGTGCGTTGAGCAAGGGTCAAAGCCATGGCTTATGCCTCAGTCGGGGCTGGGTAGGTCATGGCTTCGATGTTCTCCACCAGAGCGACCGCCTCGAAGTCCTCGATGACGTAGGCGTCATTGCTGGACTGGTAGTCAGCAATGCGGTCGAACTCTGGTTCGTCCTTCAGGTGGCGCCGGCGGGCGCCTTCCTGCCAATAGATAGAGAGGTTCTTGAGGAAGGTGACCAGCACGGTGCCCTCCGGGAAGAACGGAGCATCGACCACCGGCAGACCGCCGAGACGGGCGCGGCTGACGATCTCCTGTGCGGCGTTCTCTTCCTGGTTGGAGGCTGCGCCTTTCTCCACGGCCTTGAGCAGCTTCTCATGCATCAGGTCGCGACTGACCAGCACCACCAGGTCGGGACGGCTGCGGTGCCATGGGGCGAGCATTTGAACGGCGTCGAAAACCAGGCCGTCGAGGGTCTGGTAGTCGCCGCTGATTTCGGTGTCGACACCAGCCACCTTGATCACCTTGGTGCCGCCTACGGTGACCTTCCCGGCGACGGCGCCCTCGTCCATGACGTGGTCGGCGGCGCCTTCCCGGATCTTCTGCAGCCAGCCTTTGTTGACGTCCTGCAGCAGGGGATTGTTAGCGCGGTTGGTGGCCACTGCCACGCTGGTTCCGTTGAAACCGATCATGATGCGGTCGAGGGACTGGCGCTCGATGATTGCGTTGGTCAAGCGCACCTGGAAATCGGGGAACTTGGCCCAGGCGTCAAGCAGCGCGTAAGGGAACGCGGTGTCGAAGTTGGTTTGCTTGCAGGCGTACTCGTCCTTGTCCAACTGAGAGACGTCCGCCGGATTGCGACGGTTGCCCGCTGCGGTGTTGGTGCGGCTGGCGATGGGGCCATTGACCCCTGCTAGAAGGGCTTCGCCCGTCTGTTCGGTGACGCCGATCAGGTTGATGGCCTTGAGGAAGGCGCTCGATTCCTGCATGGCGGTTTCCAGCGTCTGCTGCACGCTGGGGGCGACGTTAAATTTCTCGGTTGCACTGGCAACGCCGTTGAGCAGAGCGATCTGCGCGGCCAGGGCGGTAAAGGCGAGGCGGGTTACGTTACGCATTGGGTATTCTCCGGGGTGCAGGCTGGGTGGTGTCAGAACGTGGTCAGCACTTTGCCGTCGCCGCCCGTAGCTGGTGGGCGTTGCTGGTGGCTGTGGTCTTCGGTGGCACCCAGGCGCTTGAGCAGGTCAGCGAATTCGCCGGCCAGTTTTTCGTGGGCGGTTTGCAGAGTTTTGAGCTTGTTCTGCTCGGTGGTGAAGACAGCGCCCTGGTCCTTGGCGTGGTTGGCGAGCGCCTCCACGGCTTCCGTCAGTTCGGAGAATTGGGCGTCATCCTTGACCGTTTTGTCCTTGCTCTTGCCGAGAGCCTCCATGACCCGGCTGAACAGGCCCAAGGCCTTGTTCTCGGAGTCGGTGACTTCCTCGAATTCGATGACCACCTCTTCGGCGGCGGTGAACAGGTTGTCCTTGTCCAGCTTGCGGCCGGTTAGGGTGCCGTTTTTGGCGCTGAACTGCAGCGCCTCGGTGCCCAGGCTGGCCGGGGTGTCTGTGACGGCAAGGCCGACTAGGTAGGCCTTGCCGGTGTCGGCGAAGCTGGGATTGATCTCGACGGAGGTATAGACCTTCTGACCGGCTTTGTTCAGCGCGAGCAAAGCTTCGTTCGGCTCCAGCTGTGCGAACAAGGCGAGCTTCTTGGCGCCGTTGATCTCGACCTCTTCCGCCTTGCAGGCCAGCACGTCGCCATAGGCGCCGAACTCACCCCCCGGCCAGGACCATTTGATGTGCTCGCAGTTGATACGGGCGCCATAGGTGTTGGGGCTGTACTGGGCGGCCATTTGCTCGATCCAGGCGCGTTCGATGTTGCGGCCGTCGGTGGTGGCACCTTCGGTGGCGACTTGGAACCACTTGGAGCGGAATTTCTTGGTGGGGGCGGTGCTTGCGGCCATGTGGGCTGTCCTCGATGCGTTGGCGGCGGTTGCCGTTGCGTTGAGGGCATGGTCGACAGTGGGGGAAGGCGCGGCAACGCTCTGACCTTGTAGCGGGTCGCGCTACAGGGCGCGGGGTTAGGGGCTCGCGCGCGTGAGCGGCAGCATCGGCGTCATGAACTCTATCGCCCAGCCGACCTCCGATCCGCGCCGCCACGCCAAGTTCCTGTATTGGACGGGCTGGCGCATCACCGATATCGCCGACTACCTCGGCGAGAAAGAGAAGACCCTGCACAGTTGGAAAACACGGGACGAGTGGGACCGGGCGGACAACGTTGAGCGGATCGGCGGGGCGCTGGAGGCGCGTCTGGTGCAGTTGATCCTCAAGGACGGCAAGACCGGCGGGGACTTCAAGGAAATCGACCTGCTGCACCGGCAGCTGGAGCGGCAGGCCAGGATTCAGCGCTACCAGGGCGGCGGGACCGAGACGGACCTCAACCCGAACATCGCCAAGCGCAACGAGGGGCCAAAGAAGGCTCCCAAGCGCAACGAGCTGGACGAGGGGCAGATCGAGACACTGGTCGAGGCATTCCGCGACAGCTGTTTCGACTATCAGCTTGACTGGCACCGCGCGGGGAACATGCGCACCCGCATGATCCTGAAGAGCCGGCAGATTGGCGCTACGTTCTACTTCGCCCGCGAGGCTCTGATCGACGCCATCACCACAGGCCGCAACCAGATATTTCTGTCGGCCAGCAAGGCGCAGGCGCACCAGTTCAAGACCTACATGCAGTCGTTCCTCAACGAAGTGCTGGGGGTAAAGCTCACTGGCGACCCCATCGTTCTGTGGAACAACGCCGAACTGCATTTCCTTGGCACCAACTACCGCACGGCGCAGGGGCGCAGTGGAAACTTCTATTTCGACGAGTTTTTTTGGGTTCACGGCTTCGCCGAGATCAACAAAGTGGCCTCGGGTATGGCTCTGCACAAGAAGTGGCGCAAGACCTACTTCTCGACGCCGAGCAGCATGGCGCACCCAGCGTACAACTACTGGACGGGTGAGCGCTTCAACAAGGGCAAGCCTACGGCCCAGCATATCCAACTCGACGTGAGTCACGAGGCGCTGCAGCAGGGCCGGTACTGCGAGGACCGCATCTGGCGCCAGATTGTCACCATCCTCGATGCGGAGGCACGCGGTTGCGATCTATTTGACCTGGACGAGCTGCGGGAGGAATACGACGCTGCAGCCTTCCAGAACCTGCTGATGTGCCAGTTTGTCGATGACGGGCAGAGCATTTTCCCGCTTTCGATGCTGCAGCCGTGCATGGTGGAAAGCTGGGATTGGCCAGACTACAGCCCCTTTGCGATGCGGCCGTTCGGCGAGCGGCCCGTCTGGGTTGGGTACGATCCCGCCGAGAGCGGCGACTCTGCCGGCCTGGTGGTAGTGGGGCCGCCGCTGGTGGCGGGTGGCAAGTTCCGTGTGTTGGAGCGCCATCAGTTCCGAGGCATGGACTTCGCCGCGCAGGCCGAGACGATCCGGCAAGTTACTCGCCGCTATAACGTGGCCTATATCGGGATCGACACCACGGGCATCGGCAGCGCCGTTGCTCAGTTAGTGCGCCAGTTCTTCCCGGCGCTGAAGACGTTTTCTTACAACCCCGAGGTCAAGACCCGCCTGGTGATGAAGGCGTGGGACGTAATCAGCAAGGGTCGCCTTGAATTCGATGCCGGCTGGATCGACATCGCGCAGTCGCTCATGGCCATCCGCAAGACCATCACCCCAGGTGGACGCCAGTTCACTTATGTCGCTGGCCGCAACGACAGCACCGGCCACGCCGATCTGGCGTGGGCGCTCTTTCACGCATTGCACAACGAGCCGCTGGAGGGCCGCACGGCGGCCAACACCGGCATCATGGAGATTTACTGATGAGCACGAGTCGCAACCTCAGCCAGCATGACCTTGCGGCAACCACCCAGGATCGAGAGGCGGAGGTGCTGGTCAAGGAGCAGGGTGGCCAGTCGATGGCCTTCACCTTCGGCGATCCGGTACCGGTGTTGGATGGCCGGGAGATTCTCGACTATCTGGAGTGCTGGGCGAACGGCCGGTGGTATGAGCCGCCTGTATCCCTGGACGGCCTGGCTCGCTCGACTAAAGCGAGCGTGTACCTGCAGTCTGGGCTCAACTTCAAGCGGAACGCACTGGCGCGCACGTTTAAACCTCATCGGCTGCTGAGCCGGGCGGCATTCGAACAGATCGTCATGGACTGGGGATGGTGTGGCAACTTGTACCTGGAGAAGCGTGACAACATGTTGCGTCAGACGCTCGGCCTGCAGCCGTGCCTGGCGAAGTACATGCGACGCGGTACCGACCTGGCGACCTATTACCAGGTGCGCGGATGGAAGGACGAGCACGAGTTTAAGACCGGGACCGTCTGCCACCTGCGTGAGGCAGATATCAACCAGGAGGTATACGGCCTGCCGGAGTGGCTGGCGTCCCTACAGAGCGCGCTGCTTAACGAGTCGGCCACGCTATTCCGCCGCAAGTATTACCAGAACGGCTCGCACGCTGGGTTCATCCTTTACATGACCGACGCGGCACAGAACGAGGACTTCGTCACCAACCTGCGCGACGCGATGAAGAGCAGCAAGGGGCCTGGTAACTTTCGCAACCTGTTCATGTACGCCCCTGGGGGCAAGAAGGATGGTATGCAGCTGATCCCGATCAGTGAGGTGGCGGCCAAGGATGACTTCGCCTCGATCAAGAACATCAGCCGCGATGACCTGCTGGCGGCGCTGCGCATCCCGCCTCAGCTCATGGGTATCGTGCCGCAGAACGCGGGCGGGTTCGGTTCGATCCGCGACGCCGCCCAGGTGTGGGCGCTCAATGAGCTGGAGCCGGTTCAGGCACGACTGGCGCAGATCAACGATTGGCTTGGAGAAGAGGTGGTGCGCTTCCAACCGTATGAGCTGCCAGCTGCAGCGAACTGATTAAAGTCAGTCCTCTACCGGTCGACGCGGCACCCTGCCGAGGACCCGCTCAAGCAGGCTGCGCACCCACCACCAGCGGCGGCGTAGCCGCCCTGGGTTGCTGAACTCACGCCCACCTGCGATGCGCACGAAGCAGCCGCAGCGGCCGAGGTACTTCCTCTGGTAGGCACTGAAGGGCGTTATGGCATCGGGCAAAGAGATGGTGCATTCGGACCTTGGCTCCAGACGCTTCGGTAGCCCCGGCCAGGCATCTGGCCCATCAAACCAATCGGACAAACTACCGTCGGCCTCAACAACCCCGACCGACACTATTTCAATAGTGTGGGGGCTCAGATTGGAGACGATGATCAAGTCAGCTCTGTAATGGGAGCCGAGGTATAGACGCACGCTGGTGCGTCCCCGCCAAAGGGCTAGGACCGACAGCGCGAGGCCTGCATAAGCAGGGATACGAGAGCCCCAGTCGATGTCGCCGCTCATGGATTCTGTAAGCCATTTCCAGACGTCCGCCAACCATTGCAAATCCATGCTCACCCCTCCTGTTGATTAGGGCTTATCGCGTGAAACTTCGCCCGGTTTCAATTTAAAAAACCCCATTGAAATCTACCATTTCCTGGCCTCGCAAGCCACTGCTAATAGAGCTGCACCCCTGTATTTACGAGGCCTCCAGCGGTGCGGGCGACGGGCGGCCAGCAGGTGGCGCGGCGCTGCGGGCGCGTGACTGGTCGAGGGCGTTGTCCCTGTGGCTTGGGTGTCCGGCCTGGGGCTGCTGTCGACCCCGGTTTTCACCCGGCGCGCGCGCTCGTCCCCCCGCCACGCCCCCGGGCTAAACGTGTCATTTTTTCTGCACCCCCGCAGGCCGCCCAACGCGACCCAGGCGGCGGGCTGGCGGCAGGTATGAGGTGGCGCAGAAACCTGCGATTCCCTGCAGTGGTGGGGGGGTTACGGGCTGTGGAGTGCACTCAGATTCCAGGGGCTGGCCGGAATTGATTTTTGGAAAGAGTAATTTCAGCAATCTGGGGGAAGACCGACCCTGCAGGCCACGTCCTATAAGGGTTTTGACATTACAAAGAGAAGTAACATTGTAGTAATCAAAAAAGTAATTTTTTATAAGGTGCTGATTTATAAGGCTTTTTTACGGCCTAAATATCACCTCTAAAAAGAGTAATCAGATTACCTTTTAGTTACTTAAAAGTTACCTTTTGCAATCGCTGGAAAACCTTTGTAGATCAGGGTCTTGCGCTGATTTCTGGGCAGAGATTACGGAAATTACTCTTTTTGAAAAACCGAAAAAATCTGAGGAGGCATAAGAGCCCATGACGCCTGCAGGCGAGCGCGCGTTATAAAGGCTTGTTACGTGCGTTGTTACGCATCGCGGATAAAGCAAGGGCCTGCATCGCTGCAAGCCCTTGTTTTGTATGGTGCCGGCACCAGGAATCGAACCCGGGACCTACTGATTACAAGAAAACCGTTTTCGGCTTGCCTGTCAGTTACTTAGGTCGTGGCTTGTTACGTAATGACAGCGCTGACGGCCGGATTCCATGCGGAGTCCGGCGTGCTTGTTACGCAGCTTTCGGGGGGGATCAGAGTGCGGAGGGGGCGACCTTCGGGACGCTCAGGTCGTAGATATCGAGCATGGACTCGTCGCGGTGGCCGCTTGCTTCCTGCTTGTCGGCCCTGGTGCCAGGGGTATCAGTGATGCCGCGGCGCTTGAGGTCGTGCAGACCGAAGCGTTGTTCGGCAGTGATGACGCCCGCCACGATGGCGTTACGCATGAAGCGGTTCCAGGCGGTGTCCAGGCCGGACTTGCCCAGCGGCCCGCCGTGATCGGCGGTGATGATGAAGCGTTTATCGGGATTGACCGGCACGGCCGTGCCCCGGGCTTTCCATATTTGGGAGCGGCGCGCCTTGGCAGCGTCCCAAGCGGACCGCAGGCGCGGCGTCCAGGTGACCACGTTGTCACGGCTGCCCTTGCGTCGGTTGGTGAGCACGCCGTCGGCCAGCTCGTTGGCGTCGGTCAGGGTGACGACCTCGATGCCCCGCAGCCGGCAGAGGTAGGCCAGCTCCATGACGTAGCTTAAGTGCGCAGGTACCGCGTCCTTCTGCCCGCGTTTCAGCTGGCCCAGCTCACGGGCTCGGCCGATCAGACGTTGCATCACGTCATGCGACGGCAGGCGGCGCTGCTTGCGCTCTGCAGGAGCCTCGATGCCCATGGCCGGATTGTCATCCAGGTAGCCGCGGTTGCGGCCCCACTGCATCACCAGGCGAAGGTACCGTAAGGCATGCGCAGCCTTCGACGGCGTGCCCTCGTCGGCGATCCGGTCAATGAGCCGCTGGATCAGCGCAGGGGTGAACTTGCGCACGGCCAGCTCGCCGAGCGGTTTGCCGAGCTTGGTGGGAATATTGGCCAGAACGTCGCGCGACCAGGTGTAGCTTTCCTGGGTTTTCGGCGCGAGCCTCTTGAACCTGGCGCTGTCGTGGTACTGCTCGCATAGGTGGTTGAGACTCTCGCGGTCGACGCCGTTGCGCACTTCCATGATCTTGTGGAGCTCGGCCAGCGTGGCCGAACTGTTGGCGATGTTCTGCCGGCGCTGCCGCCCTGCCTCGTCACGGTGCAGGGTGTACCAGCTTCCCTTGCCACGGTGGTCAAAGAAAACGGCCGCTGGGATAGCGGCCTGATCGATGTGCGGGGGGATGTTGGGGTTGTTCTTCCTGGATCGCCTCATAGAATCTCGACGCCGTATTGCTCCTGGGTGCCGGCTTTCAGCCCGCCGGCTTGATTGATCAGTTCCACGGTGGTCCAGGGGCCGGCGCGGCCCCTGAAAATGCGGATGCCCTGCTCGTGCAGGGTCCGCTCCACGTCTGCCCGCCGGGCATATCCGGTAATACGCTTGAGGTCGTCGAAAGTCAGCACGCGGGAGGCTTCGCTCATGGCTGGGCCTCCAGTGTACTGCGGGTGGCCGGTGGCCTTTGCCGAGAATCGCAGCTCCGGCCTTCTCGCCGCATGTCGTTACCCATGCTCCTTCCCCAGCCATTCGTGGCGACGCCGCCACTGCTTGCGCATTTCCTCAATCAGCCTGTTGATGGCCTGCTCGCCGCGCTTGTTGAGGTGGGTTTCTTTCAACTCGGCCACCTTCTCCGGCGTTGTGTTCCCACGCCGGAGCCAGTACCGGGCCTCGCATTCCAGCATGTGCTGGCGTTCATCCTGATCAGCCATGATAGATGGCCACCCCATGCGGAAGGTCCACCACAGTCATCCGATCAGCTTTGGCAAGGAGGGCCAAGGCGTTGCGGACAGCGCGCCAATCGCTCGGCGTTTTGCTGGTGTGGATGATCGGCCGCTCAGGCTTGGTAAAGCGCAGGTGGCCGCCGTTGGTGTAGACGACTGACCAGCCGTTGCCCTGGGCGTATTGGAGCAGCGGTAGCAGGCGTTTAAAGCGACCGCATCGGCGGCCGCTTTGGACTATCAGTGGGCGGCTCATGGCGCATTTCTCGCGCCGCAGTTTGGGCAATCCTCGAAGCGTTGGCGCTCGCTGAGGAAGCGACCGCAGCCGTCGCAGTTCAGCAGGTTGCTGAAGCTGCGATAGCGTGGGCGATTAAGCTTGGGGAGCTTGAGGCCGACCGAGCGTAGTGCCTGCTTGTGATTGAGCAGCGCGGCCCGGACCACCGGCCGGGAACGCTCGATGATGTATCCGCATGGCCACAGCTCGAAGCCTTGGGCCAGGTACCCAGTGGCATCTGCTGCCCCGGGGTGGATGGCGTCATCCAGGTTGGCGGTGGAGCCTGTACCGCCGAGCCATACCAAGTCGTTGCCGTCCCACTCGCGTGCGTAGGCCACATATACCCTGCCGTCTTCGTTGCGGTAGGCGTCGGCTTCTGACCTGGTGAGGTACTGGCAGTCGACGCCGATCTCTGCCAGGGCGAAGACGTATTCCACTGGCCAAGGTAGATCGGTGTCGCGGCACTCGTACTGCTTTACCGCTGACTCGCAGTTGAATTGCTCGGCCTCGTCGAGGTTCGAGGTGTAGCCGCCGCCGTTGCGCCAGAACATGGCTCGCGTCCCAACATTGCTACGGCTGTCTTGTACAAAGAAAAGGTCAGACATCAGTTAGCTCCTGTTGCGCCACGCTTAGTCCCACAGCAATGGGCTGCACCCAGATCGGCATGCTGTTGAGCATGAAGGTTTCGCCGGCGGCGGCAAGCAGTAGGGTGGTGCCCATAACATGGGCGATTGCTTCGGCAGCTGCAGGCGGCACGGCGTTGCCGATTCGCTCGCGCCAGGCCTGATCGCTCAGGCCGTCCAGCTCGAACTGTTCCTCTGGGTCTACCAGACTTTGCAGTGCGGCGAGCTCCAGCGTGGTGAACGGGCGGTGCCAGGTGCCGTCGAGGCTTTCGATCACGCAGGTCAACCTGTCGTTGGCTTCCGGCATGCGTGGATCAGCGACCGACCACCGACCGTTGTCCTGCTTGGCGCTGGCCGAAACTGCACCGCACTGGCTATTCCAGTCGACAACGCCGTAGTGCCCACCAGTCAGGTAGGCGTCACCTTTGACGCGCTTCATACCTGGGCGCGGATCAGCGATTGATAGCTGCCCACCTTGAACGCCCTTGCCGCCGGCGATCACGGTTGAGCTGTGGCGCTCGTACCTCATGACCGCAAGGTTGTTGCTGTGTCGTTTCCAGTTGGGCCGTGGATCAGCAACGCTGAACGTCCCTTGCCCGGGCGACTTGACGCCGATCACTGCGCCGCTCGTTTCGTCCCACCGCCGCACGCCATACTGCTGGTATTGCAGTGCGCCTGTCCTTGCCCTTGGGTCCGCTACTGAAAATGCACCATTGGTTGGGCTGCTGCGCCCGGCCACAGTGCCGGAGGTGTCGCTCCAGTCGTGCACGCCCAGATAGCCGGCCCGGTATTCCGGCACGATTACCAAGTCACGCAGATAGCCATCCTCGATCGCCAGGTCATTCAGGCTGCGCCAATCCTTCCCGGCTTCGACCAGGGCGAGGCGAACCCACGTTTTCCACTGCAGCGCTGGTACCCGGTGCATCGGGCCAGCGGATTCGATATCGCCGGCGAGCGGCATGCGGCCAAGGATTGAGCCGACCGACTTGAGCGTCTTCTTTTCCGGCTCGTACAGGAACGGTGGCACCTTCTCAATATGACGGGCCACTAGAAGGAAGCGCTTGCGGCTTTGGGCCAGGCCACCGATGACGCCGCAGTCGTGAGTGGTTTCGGCGACGGCATAGCCGAAGTGGCTCAACAGCTTGTTGATCTGGTCCAGCAGGTGGCGACCGCGAGTGGCCAAGCGTGGCACGTTCTCGAAAACTAGCAGTGGGACCGGATCGTCTTTCCAGGCTTCGCCGAATAGCCAGATGCAGCGCAACGTCAGCTCATTGAGGGCCTGGTACTTCGGTGTTTGGCTCATTGTTTCGGACAGCAAGCCCGACGCGCCTTTGCAGGGACTGGAAATGAACACGGCGTCAGGACGCTGGTAGTTCGCAGCGCGGCGGATGTCATCCACGGTGGCTTCGGTCCATCCTGCTGGAGGCTCTTTGCCGTGAAAGCGGATGTACTGATCCCGGGTGAACAGGTCCAACAGCGTACCTTTCACGCCACTCAACCGCTCGAAGTCGGCCAGCCCGGCCGGGTCGATGTCGACGCCGCCGATGCACTCCCACTCTCCCTGGACATTGCCAACGATGGGCTTGGCACGATTGAAACCTTTGGCACCGCCGCCGAGGCCGCAGCAAAAATGAAAGTGCTTGAGGATACGCTTAAGCATAACGACGTCCCCTTGCTTGCTTCGCCGCAGCTTTGTCCGCCAGGAGCGCAGCCCATTCGGTGGACTTGCGCTGTTGGCGCTGACGGCTGCATTTTTCATGTTTGCGCGTCGAACGTGCTTTCCCGCAGATATCGCAGATGCTGGGCAGGTCCAGACGGTGGCTAGCCATCGTCGGCCGGGTGCGTTCGGTGGTAGCCTTCTCGGCGCTGACTTCTTGGGGGTTCACTTGCATGGTGCTTCTCCTTGGGGTTGGTCGGTCTCGGAGGGTTGCCGCCCTCCGGGGCCATCTTTTTATGCCGCCACGTAACCGGCGGCGGTCTTGCTCAGAAGGCCGGCTTCGGCGGCCTTCTGCATCAGCCTGGTAGCTCTGTCGCTGCCTATCCGTAGAACCTTGGCGACCTGACGTACTGCCACCTTCGTTCCTCTTTCCGTGCTTGCTATGAGCTGCAGCAAATCGGACGGCAGCCCGTCGCTTGCTGCTTTTGCCTGCTCCGTTTCTCGATGTTCCTGTTGTTGTTCCTCGGCCTGTTCCTGTTCCGCTGCTACCGGTACTGGGGCGCGTTCCTGCGCGGGTGTTGGACGCAGGGCGGAAAGAATCAGGGCCGGCACAATCTCCAGTGCGGCGGCGAAGCCGAGGCAGAGCAGGGTGGCCAGTTCAAGCGGCAGACCCGCGGCTTTGGCTGGCAAGGCCAGCAGGGCAGTGAGCTCCTGCGATGCCTGGTCCCGACGCACCTGGGCGCGCTCCCGTTCGGCATCGATGCGTGCCATGGAGGCTGTCTCCAGCTCCAGGGCACGGGTGACCATGCCTCGCTCGCGCAGTGCGTTGGCCTGCTGGTGGACGGCGGCCTCATCGCTGTCGAGCTGCCCGATGCGGGCGGCGTCTGCGTCGCGCTGCCCCACCAGGTCGATCTGGCGTTGTTCCTGGCGGGCTTGGTGCTCGGCGCGGCTGGTGATGATCGAGGACATGAGCCGGTCGTAAGTGGCCCAGCCGGAAACGGCGCCCAAGGCCAGCGCGCAGGCCATCATCAGCAGCGCGCACAGGGTTCGGCGCACGACCAGCAGACCGAGGGCCAGTGGCCAGGCGACGTATTTGAACAGGTCCAGGACCACGGCGGCCGAGGCGAATAGGACGGCGAGCAAGGTGTTGTCGATCAGCGCGGCGATGGCCAGAGCCACCGACGTGGCGGTCACGCCTGCCAGTGCGGCGACCATGGCCAGCAATGGCCAGCGGTGGTGATGCTGTAAGTGGTGCATGGTGCTTCTCCTTGGAGGCTGGCCCTGTCGAGTTGCCGCTCGGCGGGGCCTTCTTGTTTCAGGCCCAGGCGCGTTTCAGGTGCGACCAGATTTCGTCGCCGTTCTCAACGTACTGATGCACTTCCTGCTCCGGCCGGCGGTCCAGGCGCAGCACCGCCAGGCAGTCGTCCCAAAGGGTGCTGTCGAGACCGCGCAACTCGGTGAGGGCGAAGGGGAAGGCGCTGCCGTTGTAGAGGCTCAGTAGGAAACGACCGACGATGCGGCTCTGTCCAGTGCAGCGCTGGGCGACTGGCAGCAGTCGGTGTAAGGCTTCAACGCCGGCCGCGCGGATGTATGGACGCTCTGCTTCTTCCACCGCTATGCGGTTGAGGTCGGCACGGATTCTGTCTTGTGCGGTTTGCATGGTGCTTCTCCTTGGGTTGGTTGCCCGGACGTTGCCGCGTCCGGGCGGTGGGGTTAGTGCAGGGCCACGGCCAGCAGGGACGGGGCGTAGTAGCCGGCCAGCGCGAGGGCCAGCAGGGTCACGCCGCTAGTGACCAGGGTGACCAACGTGTCGCCGCGGCTGTTCTGGTAGAAGTTGTCGTTGTCGTTTTGCATGGTGCTTCTCCTTGGGGTTGATGCCGGCGTTGCCGCGCCGGCGGGGTTACACGAGCTGGAACAACCAGCAGCGAACCGTCCTTGCCGCGCCGTGGGTGTCGACGGCGAGGGCTGAGTTGATCGGTTTGTTGGTTTCCAGGAATTTGGGCGACTTGCTGGTCTTGAGCACGCGCTTGAGCTCGCTGAGGTTCGGCAGCTGCTGGCGCTTGTTGGCCGCCGTCTCGACGAACTCGTTGAGATTGATGGCGAAGAAGGCCGACTTGCGGGAGTGGTTCAGTTTGCCGCCGGTGTCGCCCAGGGGACCGTTGAGGAACTCGACCATGTCCCAGAACTCGCGCACGAGTGGGTGGTCGGCGTTGATGGCCTCCTGACGTTCCTGGGCCATGCGTTCCACCTCGGCATGCACCAGGGCGGCGCGCTCGTCGCTCAGCGGTACGACCAACTGCAGGGCGTCCACCAGGCTGCGCAGTTGGGCGTGGTTCTTGGCGATACGCACAGTGCGAATGCCCGGGAGCGCCAGGAGCTGCTGCTCGTAACCGGAGGTACGCTCGTCCAGCAGGCTGAGGACCTTTGCCTCGGGCTGCAGCGCCTTGATCATGAAACCGCTGAGCTGTTCCACCGGCATGCGCTCCAGCTGCTCGGCGAACAGCTTGGTTTCCGGTGTCTGGTGTTCGCGGGTCAGGTGCACATGGCCCAGGCGCTGGAGGATCGGCTCTGAGGCATTGACCGCGTTGTTCTGAGCGATCAGCAGGGCGGCTCGGAATGGCGGTTCGCGGGTGTCGTTGCCGTTGTTCTTCACGCCGGTGGAGCGCACGCTACGGCCGTTGTAGGCGGTCTTGAGCTCGTCCCAGTCGAAGTGCTTCACCGGTGCGCCTTCCTTCTGCTCGCGCTCGGACTCGATCAGCACGACGGGCAGGTTGCCGACCTGGGCGAAGTTCCGCGCCCGGCTGGCCGGGGTGGCCTTGGACGGGTCGAAGCCTTCATATTCAACGCGTCCTGTGGTTTTCCAGAGCAGTTCCACCAGAGTGGTCTTGCCGGCGCCGGCCTCGCCGATCAGCTCCAGAAACAGATAGGACTTATGCATCTGGCGGATTTGCTCCGCGTACAGGGCGCCCAGCCACCAGGCCAGCACCACAACGCCGCGCACGCCGAAACACTTCCAGAACAGTTCAAACCAGCCTTCGTTGTAGGCGCTGAGGTCTGGGTTGATGTGCAGTACCGGGGACTGGCTCTGCGACTTCACGCTCAGCTTGCCGACGTCGAAGAAGTCCTCTTCGTTGAGCTTGTGCACCTTGCCGCCGGCGATGGCCAGTTCGTTAAACACGTAGACGCCGTGTTCACGGGTGTAGCCGATCCAGTCGATGGTGTTGACGGTCTTGAGGTCGTCGAGCTGGAAGCCGAGCATGCGTTCCAACTGCTGCGGAGTGCCGGTGAACATCGCACCGTTGCACTCGTTGAGCAGGCGCTTTTTAAACTCCGGTGCGGCAGTTATCTGCGAGGCGGTGAAGGTTGTCTTGACGGCACGGCTGTCTGGTCGATCTACGCGGAAGTAGTACCAGGCCTCCTGGGTCACGTCGTTGCGCATGTAGTACAGCGCTTGGAAAGCGCAGTTGGCGATGCGAACCACGGACGAACTCTGGCGCAGAGCCTTGTCCCGACGCTGCTTGTCGCTGAGCAACTGATCTTCCTGGCGATCAGAGCTTTCGAGCTCGCGGGCGGCGCGCTCGTACTTCTCCAGGTCAAGGTTGAACCAGTACAGGCGGGAGCGATAGGTGAAGTTGAATTCCTTGCGCTCGTCCCACTCGTACATGAGCAAGCCCTTTTCCTCTGCCGAGTCGGCCAGGAGTAGGGCGCCCTGGTGACGGGCCTCGTCAAGGTCCAGCTCGATGCGCTTAGCGCGTTCGTCGTCGCCCTCAATGAAGGCCCAGCGCTGATGCAGGTCATTCCAGTCGATCTTTTTGGCGCCGCGCTGCGGGATGACAGCGGCGTCGCACTTGAAGCCCAGCGCGCGGGCCTCTTTGGCCCAGCGGCGCATGTTGGCTTTGGCCACCGGCTCGTTATCAAGTGCCCAGACCAGGCGCGGCAGGCGCTTGTCTGCCTCCTGGCAGGCCTTCTTGAGGGCGCGGAGCGACTCCTCGGGGAAAGGGGCGCTGCTCATCATGGAGACGGCAGGTATGTCGTTGTGCAGCAGAGCGATGGCGTCGAAGATGCCTTCAACGATGTACAGCTCGTCGACATCCATTGGTGTGAGTGAAGGAGGGCACCACCAGACGCCCTTGTAGCTCTCGCCCGGTTTGAAGCGGGCCTTCTGCTTGCCGAAGCGCTCGGGGCGATCGATCAGACGCTCCCAGTAGCCTCCCTTCTCCAGGGGAAAACGAATGGTCGCGCTGCCGGCACCGATTTCGCGGCTCCAGTAGTTCTCCTGCGTGAACCAGCCGGCTATAAGTTCGACGCGAAAGCCCCTGGCCATTTCCAAGTAGGCGCGGGCGGTAGCCGTAGGGTTGTCTGCGGTTGACGGCGCCTGTTCGCTCCAGTCGTTGAACAGGTCGCTGTAGAGGTCCTTGACGTGAACGCGATGATTGCAGGCTTCCGGCCGGCCACAAATCAGCATCCAAGGCGAGTCATGGAATGTGTAGAGGGTGTTTTTACCGCACTTGTGCGCCGGGCATCTGCCCTTGCGCATGTAGTTGGTGTTGCTCATGTGTTTGAGGCCGAAGTCGGACTCAATCCGGCGCAGCACCTCTACCCGTAGTTTCTCGTGCATCGTCATGGAGTTGCCTTACTGATTGGCGGCAAGGGCGGCTTGCAGCGCGCCGATGGTGCGTTTGTGGCCGGCAAGGGCCGGGTAGTCGTCGAGGATGCGGTTGCTGCGCAGACCAGCCGGGACGGTGCGGTAGCGGTCGTCATACCAGTGCTCGGTCATGCTCCGGCGAAGCTCGGCGCGCAGGCTGTTGAGCAACGCTTCGGCCCAGGGCTTGGGCAGGTCCATCTGGATCGCAACGGCGTTTTGCATGGCGCGTCCTCGGATTACGGGTGCAACTTCCCCAAACCCACGGGAGTGGGCCTGGGCGTTTTTGGTTAGCGTGGGGCCGGGTTGGCCAGGAAACGGTGCGGTAGGTGCCGGTGCGGTACCTGGATGATCTTGTTGAAGCGGCGATCATGGAAAACGCTCAGGTCCCGGCCGCTGGCCAGGTCTATGCCGATCCAACGGCCGCTTTTGAATGAACGCTCAGTCATGGCCAGGTGGACGAGGCGGTCGGCCATGAATACGGGCACGTCCCACACTCCAACCAGGTGGTCGACGGTGCGGTCGAACAGACTGTCGTCGTACAGGTGTTCCTGCTGGTGGCGTTCGATGAAGGCAGCAGCGTTGCTCTGCATGACGGTGCGGTAATCGTTGAGCTGCGGGGCGGTGAACTGGACGAGTTCCATGGCTTAGGCCTCCAGGATAGCGAGCATGTCGAGCTGGTTGGTTTTCTCAGCGCTGTCGCGGATGGCCTGCATGCGCTTGACCGAAGGGGCGACGGGAAGGCGGACTCGGGGGCGGTCCAGACCTGACGTGGTTAACTCGTACTCCCAGGACAACGATCCGCCATAGGTCGCGCCGCAGCCCAGGTTGGTGCATTCGCCGTACATGGTTTTAAAGATTGGCGTCTGCTCTTCCGAATTGCGGATGCGCATCCTGCTGCCGCAGGCCGGACACAGACACTTGTAACCGCCGCCGTGATTGGTGCTCATGAACTCTCCCCCTGCCGCCAGTGCGGCATTGGCCGAAGCCGAAAAATTGCGACGCCTCGTGCGTCTTTTGCTATTCCTGATTGCCCGGATTTTTCCGGTGCAACGTGATAACGGCCCCCACCTCGGCATGCCGGGCGGCAATGTGCGCGCGGTGGGCGGCGATGATGTCAGCGAGCTCTGCCTCGTCTAGGCGGCCATCGGCCAAGGCCTTGGCAATGATCTGGTCGACTCGGCCCTCGGCCACGTCGGTGACCAGGGAGCGCTGGTAAAGGTCCAGGTTGTCGAGCGGGGTGTCGTCGGGCATGGGGACGAAAACGCCGCCGTAGAGGCCGGACACGTAGTCGGGCAGGAAGCTGGTACCGCCTACTCGCTCCAGCTGGCGAACCTGCTCGTCGGTCAGCGGGCGGTGGCCGGTGTTCTCGTACAGCTTGTTGTCAAACTGCTTGAGGTCCAGCCCGAGGTGGGCGGCGGCGCACTCGCGGCCGCCCGGGAAGGCGGCGACGGCGGCCATCACGGCCTTGCGGCGGCTATCAAGAATTGGTCGGGTCATGTTCTCGTTTTCTCCGTGAGCCAGCCGCACTACTGTGCGACCGTGCCTTCCTTGATGCCGAGCAGTACGGCTGCGCGGTGTGCTTCTCCGCGCTTGCCCTTCTTCCGACCGTTGAGCAAGTCGCTGACCAAATTTCTGTTCAATTCATGCTGCCGGCAGAAGTCGGCGATGGACCTGCCCTCGCGGTCAAGCGTGGCGCGGGCTTGCTCGGGGGTTAATGGGCCGTGCATAGTGTTCATCCGTGTTTAATCGTGTTCGACGACAAGGATTCTTGGGCAGAAAACTGTTCAAGTCAACTGGTATTGATCAAAAAAATGCTCATCGCAGCTGGAGCAGGTGAACGCCTGCGAGAAGAACGGGAGAAAACTGGCCAAAGTCAGACTGATTTTGGCAAGGCCGCAGGCGTAAGCCGGGGCACCCAGAAAGCCTATGAGCTGGAGACGAGCTCGCCCGACATTCGTTACCTCTGCGCCGTGCAGGAGATGGGTGTGGATGTGCACTACGTCCTTACAGGCTCCCGAGTTTCCACCGATCCGGGCGCTCTTTCCGAACGTGAGACCGCAATGCTGGGCTTCTTCCGTCAACTTCCTGATGGCGAGCAGGCCAACCTGGTCCGTACGGCATCAGCGTTGGCCGCGACCCTTGATCACTAATGAGGCTCTGAGATGACCCTGTACCTGGATGAAGACCCTGCTTTTGGCGCACGACTGCGGGAAGAGCGCGAGCGCCTTGGCATTGAGGTTCATGACCTCGGCCACCTCGGCGGTAAGCCCGTCAACATCCAGAAGCGCTATGAGAAGGGTACCGCCACCATTCCCATCCGCTATCTGCAGGCTATCGCCCTGCGCACGGACATTTCCATCCAGTACGTACTGACCGGAAAGCGCTGAGCCGCTGACCTTTGATTCCACTGCTCAAGGAGTGACGCAATGACTTTAACCGCCTGCAAAGATTGCTCGGCGCAGATTTCCACCGATGCCAAGGCTTGTCCGCAGTGCGGCGCGCACAACGCAGCTGCGTTCACGGGAAGGCGAATTGGCGGGCTGATCTATTTGGGCTTATTCGCCCTGGCATTCTGGTGGTTATGGGGTTTGATGACTCCCACTTCGAAGGGCCAGGAGGTCACCGAGGCTGACTTCGGCGCGGCCTGGCCGCTCACGGTGCCGGCGGCTGAGCTGCTGTGCGAAGGTACGCCGCCAGCGGCATTGGCGAAGGTGGATGGCAAGCTGTACGCCCTGAATGGCAGCGCCCGCACGGCGGCTGCAAAGAAAGGCTGGATCGACGGCGCGGCGCTGACCAAACCTAACCCAGAAGTCCCAGGAATCCCGATGGATGTGAGCCCCCTGGTGGAGCGCGCCCAGGCGCTGTGCCAGCGCTGAGAGGAATGACTCGCCCAGAAGCCCGGCCTTAGCGCCGGGTTTTTTTGTGTTCTCTTGTAGACGAACGTCCAATCCATGCGAGCCGAGGTATACCTGCCGTTATGGTCAAAGCTCACTGCCATTAACGGAGTATGCAGATGGGTTGCGAGGTTGCTGTTGCGGTTGTTGTGCCGGAGATTGACGTAGCGTGCGTGCCTGAGCGTGAGGCTCTGACGCCCGAGGAATGCATGATTATTCGGCTTTACCGTGGCCTTAGTGAACACGACCAGGAGTGGATGCGGAGGATGATATCGGCGCTAGCTGCACGATCAGTGCCCGGTTGATATGAGAAGGCCCCTTCACGGGGCCTTTTGCTTTTCCTGCATCCGCTTCCACTCTCGATCAAGGGCGCGCTTGGCAGCTGCTTTGCTCTGGTAGAGGTGGGTGAGACGTAGGGGCTTAGCCTGGTCGCCCTCGGTGACCTTATGTTGCTGTCCGGTCTTCTCGTCGCGGTACCAGGTTACGAGACCGGTGTAGCCGCCGTCGCCATCGGCCAAGTCGCCCAGTTCGTCACCGTCTGGGAGTTGGGACTCCAGCTCCATGGAGGTGGTGAGGCTGTCGGACGTGAAGCTGTGGCGCAGATTGCCGCCGAGCCAGATGATGGCGGCGATTTCGTCCTTGATGCCGGTGAGGCTGTAGGTCTGGTCCGGAGTCAACTCGGGGCGGCCCCTGGCCAGGGTGTAGCTGAGCGTGGCGGTACCGCGTTGCAGGCGGTTCCATTCTGCTCGGGCTGCCTGCAATGCGCTGGCCTGGTCGGTGAAACTGTGGCGCAGCTCCTTGATGTTCTCGCCGCCGCCGGCGATGGCCTCTTTCTTCTCCGCGCTATTGACCTCGTAGTAGTAGGCCTTGACGCCGGTATAGGAGTCGCGGTCGGCCTGCAGAAAACGGTGCTGGTCGCCGTCTGCCCTGGTGAGGGTAACGTGGGGCAGGGCAAGGCCGCTGGCGGTGGTGGCTTTGCCGGTGGGCAGGAATAGCAGGCGGTCGGCCTTCACGGTGGCGATGGCGTCATGCTCTCGGCCGAGACGGCTGAGCAGGTTGGCGTCCGACTCGTTGGCCTGGTCCAGGTGCAGCAGCTCGATGCCGGCGAGCACGGCGCTGACCACGGGAGTGAGGCCCTGCGCGGTGGCGATGGCACCGATGACCGTGCCCAGGGTGGTGGCGTCGAAGCTGCGTTCTTTCTTTGCCTTGAGGCCGCCGCGTAGGTCCGCGCTTCGAGCGCGGATGCTGAGGGTGTCCGGTGCGCCGCTGTGCTCGGTTTCGTCCACGGTGAAGCTGCCCTTGTCGATCAGGCCGGTGTCATCCCAGCCCAGCCAGAGGCGCACGGTGGCGCCCCGGGGCGGGATGGCGAGCAGGCCGTCATGGTCGCTGAGGGTGATGTCGAGCTGGTCGGCCTCCAGTCCGCGGTTGTCGGTGAGCTCGATGCTGATCAGGCGCGGCTGCTGTCCGCCGAGCAGCATGTCGGTGATGTCGTTGCCGTTGACCACCACCTTGCAGATCGGGCGCGGGTAGGCGGTGAGCTCGCGGTACTTCTGGGTAGCTTTGCCGAGCAGCTCGCCGGCCTGGTTCTGCAGGCTCAAAGCAGGCCCCCGAGGGCACCGCGCAGGATGCCGCCGCCTGCGCCGATGACACTGCCGAGCATGTCGATGCGGCCGTCGTCAATGCGCTTGAGGCTGATGGTGAACTCGTAGCGGCGAGGCGTGCCGTCCTCGAAAAAGACCTGCTGCGTCTCGCTGATCGAGGTGATAACCCAAGTGCCGTAGATGCGGCCGGTGCCGCCGATCAGGGGCCAGGCTTTGCCGGTGTCGGCCATCTTGCGCAGCACGTCAAGGCTGAGGGGCGAGCCGACCAGGCCCGGCAGCAGGGTGCCGGGCAGCGTGATGGTGTCCTCGCCGCGGCCCAAGAATTGGCTGGCCGGGTTGGTACCGATGCGGCTGGTGGAGGCGTGCCGCCATTCGGTAGTGCGCTGGAGCTCTTGGTACGCGAGTGTGGGTAGTCCGAAAACAAACATGCCAAGGGTCATCATCATGGTGGGTTACTCCTGGTCGCCCAAGCGCGAGCGAATGCGGGCGGCCTTAGCGCGCTCGCGTTCATCCAGCAGCTGGTTGAGCATGCTGCGCAGCCCGTCAGTGTCAGTTCCCGGGGTAGCGCTGATGTTGATTTCGATGGTGTCGCCCTGGACAACGATACCGCTGCCCGCGTTGGCCGACAGAGGTGGGCGATTGTCCATGGCGATGGCACCGCCGGTATTCCCGAAGCCAACGGCGCCGGCTGCGACCATCTGTTTGCCCATGTTTGTCACTGCGGCCAGCGGGCCTTGCTGGTTGTTCGTGAGCCCCTGCTCAAGCCCGGCCATGGTGTAGCCGCCCAACTCGGCGAACACGCGTGAGGGCGAGTGGATGCCGAGCTTCTCCTTGAACCAGGTGATGCTGCTGTCTGCGGCTCCTGTGATGGCATCCTTCACGGCGGTCAGGCCGTTGGTGATGCCCTGCACCATGCCTTGCATGAGCATGGAGCCGAACTCGGTGAATTTGCCGGGCATTTCGACGCCGAAGTAGTTCATCACGCCGGCGAAAGCGCGATAGAACAGGCCCAGCGGGGAGAAGTTGAGGATCAGCGCGGCGATGCCGGCGAAGCCGCCGTTGAAGCCTTCCTTCACTTCTGCCCACAACCCCATGAAATAAGCCTTGATGGGGTCCCAGTACCTGTAAATCAGGAAGGCGGCGGTTGCAATCGCCATCACCGCCAGGCCAATGGGATTCATCATGAGCGCGCGGCCTAACAACAGCACGGTCTTGCCGGCCCACAGCAGGGCGCTGCCCAGACCTTTCAGGGCGGTGGCGGCGCCGAGGCTCTTGATGCCTAAAAAGGTGAGGGCATAGCGGGCCATGGCGAAGGGGCCGAGGAAGCTGGCCATCATCAGTGTTACGCCCCCGCCGACGGCCAACAGCATGGCCAAGCCGCCCGCAGTCTTGACGAGGGCGGAAGTGAGGCCAGGGTTTTCCTTGACCCAGTTCTTGACGCTGACGGCGAGCTCGCCGATGCCGTTGATGAGGTCCTTGAGCTCGGGCGCGATGGTGGCGCCGATCTCGCTCATGGCGTTAGACCAACTACCTTCGGCGGCCTCGATGGTGTTGGCGAGGGTGCCGAGCTGCTCTTTGACGCGAGTCTGCAGGTCGGCCTGGTTGCGCATCTTGTCGGCGACTTCCTGGTAGCCGGCAAGCCCCTTGTCCATCAGGGTGTTTACTACCTGCAGGGTCTCGGAGTCGTCGCCGAACAGCTCCTTCATCACACTGGTGCGCTGCACGCTGGTGAGCTTCTTCAGCTTTTCCAGCTGGGCGAAGAGTTGGTCCATGCCCCCGAACTCGCCCTTGCCATCGGTGAAGTCGAGGTCGAAGCCGGCCTTCATTTCGGCGAGGGCGGCGTTGGCCTTGGTGAAGCGCTTCTCGTCCACTCCGGACTGGAACACTTTGCGGATGGCGTTGCCTGCGGACTCTCCGGCCATGCCGGTCTGATCCATCATCACCAACAGCGGTGCCAAGGTGTTGGCCGCGTCAAGGCCTTCCTTCTTGATGATGCCCATGACCGGGCTGAGCTTGGTGAAGCCCTGGAGCATGTTGTTGTCGTCGACGCCCAGGTAGAAGGCCCGCTGGATGGTGTCCATCAGCCCCATCATGTCCTTTTCGCTGGTGCGGGTGGCGTCCTGCATCTTGGCCGCGAACTCAGCGGCCTCGGCCACAGGCTTCTGCAGCTGGACGCCAAGGTATGCGGCTGCCTCGCCGGTACCGCCCAGGATCGATTGGGCGCTAATGCCCTGCCTGCGCAGCGTGGTCATCATGTCCTGGAAGTCGGCTGTAGTGCCTGGAAGGCGGTCGCCCAGGCCTGTGGCCAGATCGCTAATCTTCTGGAAGTCGGCCGGGACCTGGCCGGTGCTGTCCATCATGGCCACCTTGAGTTGGGTGGCGGCGTTCTCGGCGGGTGCGAATGCGTCCACGATGCCCTTGAGAGGCCTGGAAATGGCGTAGGCAGTACCGAGCCCCGCGGCGCCGCCGGCGGCCATGCTGCCGGCAAGCTGCTGTGACTTGTCATACTGGGCGCGGGCGTTGGCTAGACGCTTGGATTGGGCGGCCAAGCGCTGCATGCGCTGGGTCTGCTCGCTGATCTGCTGATTGGTATTGGCGATGCGGTCGCGGAGTTCGCGCTCGCCCTGCACGAGATTGCGCGTGCTGATGCCAGCGGCGCTGAGCTTGTTGCGCAGCCCCTGCAGCTCGGCCTGCTGTTCCTGGTGCTGTTTCTTGAGATCGGATGCGGCGCGGATGGCGGCCTGCATGTCCGTCGCCATCTGCTTGGTCGGCACGCCAGTGGCGGCCATCTGGCGGCCGAGTTCCTTCACTCGATCACGCGCGCCCTGGAGGGCGGTTTCGGTGTTGGCGCTGATGGCGCGCAGGCGCTGCCAGCTGCTGACATCGTTCTGCGTTGCCTGCAGCTGCTTGAGCTGGTCGCGGGACTCTTTGAGTGCACGGCCGAGGCCGACGCTTCCTTGCGTCACCGCGCGGATGGGGCGGGTGGCGCGGTCGATAGCCTGGAGGATCACCTCCATTTTCAGATTATTGGCCATCGTTCTTCTCCCAGCGGCTTCTGGCCCGCTCGCGCCATTCCATCAGTTCCGACAGGGGCAGCGGGTCCAAGTCCGCCGGCCCCCAGTGAAAGACCATGGCCAGGTCGGCCATGGCTTCTTCTACGCGACGAGGGCAGCTTCCTTCGCCGACTTCTGCAGCAAAAAACTTGCGACAGCAAGCCCGCACTGGAACAGGTCCGCCGGATCCATGCGGCCGACCTCGATGTCGGTGAGGCTGGGCGTACTGATGCGCGGCAATACCTTGCGCAGGGCGAGCACGTCCATCTGTGCCAGGTCGGACAAAGTCACGCCGCGCAGTTCGCCGCTCATGGGCTTGCGCAGGGTTACCTGCTCGATCTTCTGCTCGCCGCGGATGATCGGGGTGTCGAGGTCGATGACTTCCTCGTTGGGGTTCTTGGTCGGGGTCGGTGCAACCGATGCAGCGGTGGTGCTGTCGTCGTGCTGGGCTTCTGGGGTCGGCATGGGGTGGTGCTCCTTGTTTCAGGGGGGGAAGGCCGGCATGGGCGCCGGCGGCTGGCGGATCAGAGACCGATGTTCTTGCGGTGCGCGGCGAGCAGGTCTTCGCCGTCGACCATGAACACGAAGTTCAGGAGGTCGATTTCGGTGATGACCTCATCGTCGACGGTGAGCTTGTAGTACGTGCAGGTGGTGCTGATTTGGTGCTCGGTGTCTTCGCCCGGGGTGGATTCGCCGAAGTCGATCTCTTCATGCCGGCCGCGCACGTAGATTTCTACGGAGCTGGTTCCGCCGTCGTCGTCGCGCTGGACTGAGCCGGCGAAGCGCAGGGAGACGCCATCAGCACGCACGGCGCCGAACTGGCGCAGGGCGATCAGGTCCCAGCCACCCAGGGTCCAGGCGAGGACGATGCCGTCGTCGCCGAAGCCGAGGTCGACCTTGACCGGGCCGTCCATACCACCGCCGCGGTAGGCCTCCATCTTGCGGGCAAGCTTAGGCAGGGTGACGGTCTTGGCGATGCCGCCGTAGACGTTACCGTCGTTGAACAGGTTGAAATGCTTGAGCTTCTTGGCTAAGGCCATGGTTGGGCGCTCCTACGGCGCGACCGGGGCCGCGCGGGTGAGTGGGATTAGGCCTTGACGCTCTCGGCGAAGGTCATGAGGTAGCGGTCGGTGATGCGCTGGCGGAACAGCAGGTTTTCCAGCGGCGGGACGGGGGTGTAGTCGTAGTCGAGGAACAGCTTGCCGGCCTTGAGCGTGGTGGCATCGTTGGCAGCCGGGTCGAACCAGCACTGACCGTCGATGATATAGCCGCCGGTTTTCAGCTCGCGGAACTTGGCGTTGACGCCGTCGATGATGTCTTTGACCAGGCTGCCGTGCATGGGCTTGTCCACAGCCCAAAAGTGGGCCTCGGCCATGGTGTCGGCCAGCACCTGGGCGGTGCGGGTGTAGTTCTCGAAGGCGAACAGCGGATCGGCACTGGTGGTGCGGTTGCCCCAGAAGCGGAAGCCTTCGCGGCGGATTAGGGTGGTCACCT
>Ga0247818_10000232_pt1 | contig 34537 bp, 29 predicted proteins | sample 13C_Glucose_Day1_FD_192424 | JGI IMG/M metagenome (GOLD analysis project Ga0247818, IMG submission 192424) | Soil microbial communities from agricultural site in Penn Yan, New York, United States - 13C_Glucose_Day1 | ecosystem: Environmental > Terrestrial > Soil > Agricultural land | place...
GGACGAAGTGCCTGCCCATGCGCTGAAAGCGCCAGCCCATCGACTGAATGTGGATGTACCGGGGCGCAAGTGGCAGCAAATCGAAGCTTTTGCCAGCCGACTGCAATTTGCCGTTGCCTCCAGGCATTGGCTGGACTGGTGCTCGGGCAAAGGACACCTGGGGCGACGCCTGCTGCAAACCGGTCAACAACTGACCTGCCTGGAACACGATCCCGCGCTGGTTGCCAGTGGCCAGGCCCTCAGCCAGCGCCATCGACTGAACGCACTACATGTCGAACAGGACGTCCTGGCGGCCGATACCGCTGCGCTGCTGGACGCTCAGCACACTCCCGTTGCCTTGCATGCCTGCGGCGATTTACATGTGCGACTGATCCAACTCGCCAGCGCAGTCGGCTGCAAGCAACTCGCCATTGCCCCTTGCTGTTACAACCGAATCAGCCTGACCCCGTACTCGCCGATGTCCGCCGCCGCCCAACGCTCTGACCTGCAGCTGTCCCTGGATGACCTGGGCCTGCCGATGAGTGAAACCGTCACCGCCGGCGCACGCGTGCGACGCCAACGCGACACATCGATGGCCCGCCGCCTGGGCTTCGACCTGCTGCAAAGACAATTGCGCGGCGTCGACGAATACCTGCCGACCCCATCCCTGCCCAGCGCCTGGCTGGAAAAACCCTTTGCCGAATACTGCCAGCACCTGGCCGATCTCAAGGAGTTATCCACAATCGGCACAGAGAATTGGCCCGCACTCGAAGCCGCCGGTTGGCAGCGCCTGGCGCAGGTGCGCAATCTAGAGCTTCTGCGCGGGCTTTTCCGACGCCCGCTGGAGTTATGGCTGGTGCTGGATCGAGCCTTATTCCTGCAAGAAAAGGGTTACACCGTTCGCCTCGGCACCTTCTGCGAAACCTCGCTCACACCGCGCAACATCCTGCTGCTGGCCGAACGCTCCTAACACGGCAAAGCCTGTGGATAACTCTGTTGATGAAATATTCATGGATCCAATCTTTACAGCTGCTTCAGCCCTGAAACAACGCTGATCAAAATTCGTACACTGAATAAAAAACCCGAAAAACAGGCATTTGCGAACTAATGAGAACGGATCCACAAAAACACTGTAAACCGGGTGAATCGAAAATCGCGTTGTGCATAAGCATTCGAGCAAAAGACATAACCGAGTGACGAAGGGACAACAACACACGCATGAAGCAGCGGTTCTGCCACCTCGTTTTGCACCACGCAATGACGCTCGGCAAGCATTGGAAACACTCGATCAAGCCCCAGTCAAAAATAGTCTGAATTCAGGGGTTTACAGAACCTTCCCAGTCGCTATAATCGTCGCCCTGACACGCCGGTATAGCTCAGATGGTAGAGCAACTGACTTGTAATCAGTAGGTCCCGGGTTCGATTCCTGGTGCCGGCACCATACAAAACAAAGGCTCGCAGCGATGCGGGCCTTTTGTTTATCTGCGATAAAGCAAAGCGCACCTCATCTATCGTGCAGATGCTTCTTCAAGAACGACCGGGTTCGTTCGTGGACTGGGTTCTGCAAGATCTCTGCTGGCGCCCCTTCCTCTACAACAACTCCACCGTCCATAAAGACAATCCGGTCTGCCACTTCGCCTGCAAAACGCATTTCATGGGTGACGATCAGCATTGTCATATGCTCGGCCGCGAGCTGCTTCATGACCTGATTGACCTCTTCGACGAGTTCAGGGTCCAGTGCCGATGTGGCCTCATCGAACAGCATGACTTTTGGCTGCATCGCCAGCGCCCTGGCGATGGCAACGCGCTGCTTCTGCCCCCCTGACAGTCGAGAAGGATACTCATCGAATTTGTTGGCCAGCCCAACTTTTGACAAATATTCCATTGCCAACTCACGAGCTTCTTTCTTCGAAAGCCCTTTAAGCTTGATCGGGCCAAGGGCTATATTTTCATACACGGTCAAATGCGGGAATAAATTGAAGTGCTGGAATACCATGCCCATCTGCTGGCGCACAGCGTTTATATGCTGTTCAAACGCACGACCTTTCAACGCCCGATTGACTTGCTCACCCTCTAGCCAGATCTCGCCATCGTTCAAAACTTCCAGGTGGTTGATTGACCGCAGGAGCGTACTTTTGCCAGAGCCACTGGGGCCTATGATAGCGATGATTTGCCCGCGAGTTACGCAGAGATCGATTCCCTTGAGTACTTCAAGTGCTCCGTAGGCCTTACGAGCGCCCTTCACCTCAACCATGAATTCATTTCTGGTCATCGTGACATCTCTACCTTACTTTCGAGAAGATGCAAGCCAGCCTCGAGAACAAGATTGGCTGCATAATAAATAACCGCGACCGTCAGATAAAACTCAAACGGGCTATAGGTCTCGCTTACTGCAAGTTGCGCGCTATATACCAATTCGGCAATTCCGATGATAGAAACCAGTGAAGTATCCTTGAGCAGGACAATCATGTTATTTCCAAGCGGCGCAATAGTCCTGCGCAGCGCTTGCGGCACGATGATGTAGCGCTGAGTCTGTCCACGACTGAAGCCTATGGACCGGGCACCTTCAATTTGACCAGGGTCTACTGACATCACACCAGCACGAATGACGTCGGCATTATAGACGGCGAAGTGCAGGCTAAGGCCTATGATGCCAGCCACCAGTGCAGGAATATCGATCCCCACTTGCACAAGGCCGTAATAGATCAAATACAACTGAAGCAGGAGTGGGGTCCCCATGAGCAGCCAGGTCATAAAGCGCACGGGTAGCGCCAGGATTTTAGGCGCATAAAGAACGATCAGTGCAAAGGCTACCCCGGCGATCAAGCTCAATACGCTTGAGCTTAGAAACATCACGACCGTCCACCAAAGGCCCGTCGCCAGTAATTCGGAATAGGGAGTAACGATACTAAGATCCAGGTTTTGCATCTGAATGCTCTCACCTTGCCGCGAAGCGATTATCGAGGTAGTCAACAATAAATCTAACCGAATAGACCATCACGATATAAAGCAATGCAGACACCATGAAAATCTCAAAAGGCTTGTACGTTGAACTGATAAAACGTTGCGCTGTATAGGACAGTTCAACAACGGAGATCGTCGACACCAACGCAGACCCTTTTATAAGCGCGACAGCATTTACGCCCAACGGCCTTATCATCAGTTTTGCCGCTTGTGGCAGCTTGATAAGCCATAAAGTTTGCCCGCGCCCAAAACCAATTGAACGTGCGGCTTCTTCCTGACCAGGATCAACGTTGATGATTGCGCCACGGATCGATTCCGCCATGTAGGCCGCGATGTTCAGGCCCAAGCCGATCACGCCGGCGGCAAACGGCTCCAATTCAAGTCCGACCTGCGGACCACCAAAGTAAATGATGAATAGCTGAACCAGACAGGGAGTGCCGCGAAAAACACTGATGTAGATTCTTGCGAGGCTGCGAAATATAAGAAAAGTGGACAAGCGCGCAGCAACCAACACGATAGCGACCAGGAAACCCAGCAGGAGTGCAAGTACCGAGATTTGCACCGTAATCCAGGACGCTTCCAGGAAAAACGGGAATGTACGCTGTATGAGTGTCAGATCCATGGAAACGCTCGGAAGAGGCCGATTGACTGGCCCGACGAAAAGTCGGGCCACGCTAAAGATGAATTAGCGGATATCGTTGCCAATCCACTTCATGGAGATCTTTTCGTAGGTGCCGTCGGCGAGCATTTCTTCAAGCGCCTTCTGCATCGTCGCCTTGAGCTCGGGATTATTTTTGCGCAGGGCAATACCCATGCCTTCAATGCCACCATCGCTCTCGGGCGGCGTAATGATGCGGACCTTCTGCCCGGTCTCCTTGACTGCGACCAACACCGGAACACTGTCCATCACCAGCGCGTCAATACGACCGGCATCCAGGTCAACCAGCATTTCCTGAAGCCCCTTATACGACCTCACTTTCAAGTTGCCGCGAGCCCTGGCCCATTTATCGTGGGCATCTCCGAGCGTAACGCCAACAGTGACATCTTTAAGATCATCAAAGCTTTTGATCGAAGAGTTGTCCTTCACCACGATCGTACGACCAGCATGGTAATAGGGCCCAACGAAATCCACGGCCCTCTGGCGTTCCGGGGTAATTGTCATAGACGCGATAATGGCGTCGTATTTTTTCGCAAGAAGACCCGCAATGATTCCGTCGAACGGGGTCGTGATGATCGTCACTTTTACCCCCATCCGCTCTGCCAGTGCCTCGCTGATGGAGGCGTCGAATCCGACAACCTTGTTGTTCTCGTTAACAAAGCTGAAAGGAACGTATTGGCCGCTCATCGCGATACGAATCTCTTGGGCATCCTTAATCGACTTCAAATCATCAGCGTGAACAGCGGAGGTGAAAACCAGTGCCCCAGCCAACACGGTGGAAGTGACAATAAAGTCCTTGAGCTTTTTAATTAGCATTGGATTGCACCTCGGAAGAATTATTATTTATTTTTTTAGGGCTCTTCACCCAGCCTTCAGGAAAAGCTTTGCACAGGCAATTCTGGAAAGCACCCAGCAAGGTGCCAGCTTGCCTGACACATTGCCGGAGTTGACCGACACTATGCCGGGAAGACAGCGTGCGACGAGACTGAGCAAGTGACCCTGGTCGCACGCTATCGACCTAAACGACTTACTGGAGTGCGGTCTTGAAGCTTTCGTCCAGGACTTCAAGCAGAAAGTCTGCATTCTTCTGACTGAAAATCATCGACGGACGCATTTTCAGGACATTGTCATAGGGGCCTTCAGTACCGATCAAAACACCTCGTTCCCTGGCACCGTCGGCTACTTTTTTGGCCAGCGCAGTGGCTGGAGTTTTCGTATTGCGATCGGTGACAAGTTCTATCCCCAGAAAAAGACCCAGCCCGCGCACATCGCCAATTGCATCGTATCGCTGCTGCAATTTTCGGAAGCCGTCGAGCAGATAGTTACCCATGGTTAGTGCGTTAAGTTTCAAATTATCGCGCTCAATTACATCGAGCACAGAAAGCCCTACCGCACAGGAAACCGGACTGCCGGCAAAAGTATTGAAATACTCCATGCCATTATTGAAGCTGTCGGCAATCTCACGCGTGGTCACGACTGCGGACATGGGATGTCCGTTACCAATGGGTTTGCCCATGGAAACTGCATCGGGAACGACGCCTTGGGTTTCAAATGCCCACCAGTGGCTACCGACTCGACCAAAGCCGACCTGGACTTCGTCAGCCAGGCAAAGACCGCCCTCTGCCCGAACCATTGCATAAACTTCTTTCAAGTAGTTTTGCGGGAAGAACAGTTGCCCGGCGACACTTGGAATGGACTCCGCCAAAAAGAAAGCTGGGGATCTGCCTTGCTTGCGCATGATCTCGATCTGATCCGCCACACTTTCAGCGAATCGCTTGCCAAGTTCCTCGAACGGCCAGTCTTGCGCAGCTCGGTAAGCATCCGGGACAGCCGCCTCGAACACATGGCCTGCACGCCCTTTACCGGCCTTGCGCTTATATTTGTAAGGGCTGAGGTCGATCAGCTCCTGTGTCGTGCCGTGGTACGCCCAATCCAGCACAATGGCGTCGTTACGCCCCGTGTGATTGCGCGCCATACGAAGCATCAGGCTGTTTGCTTCACTGCCTGAACAGCCGAAGGAAGCGACCGCCAAACCTTCAGGTAACGTAGCGGTGAGCCGCTCTGCGTACTCCACGATATTATCGTGCAGGTATCGCGTGTTGGTGTTCAGGCGCGCAGCCTGCCGTGAAAGCGCTTGCACCACATCTGGATGAGAGTGGCCGAGATGGCACACGTTATTGAAGCAATCCAGATACGCTCTTCCAAAGTTGTCGATCAACCAAACCCCGTCACCGCGAACGAACTTGATCGGATCTGAATAGGAAATCGACAAGTTTGGAAGCAACAGTTCCTTACGCTTGGCAACGATCTCTGCCTTGGTGCGGCCTTCCTGGCTGTAGGTTTCCGGAGGAATCCCCGCGAGAGTCGATGCATCGGGAAAAAGGTCGGCCCATACATCTAGATAAGCCCGCTCACCTACGCCAATGAACTCGCTGGCTTTCAATCCGGTGTCGGTGGACATCTGAAAATGCACATGGGGAATCCACCCACCGTTTTCCGCATCTGCGCCCATGTATCCGACAAGCGCGCCAGGCTCAAGGTGGTCGCCGGGTTTGAGACGCGCCAGCGCTTCATGAGCCATGTGCCCCCAAAGTGTCAGGAAGGGTGGGCAACCTTCTGGTGAGTGCTTGAGCATGATCAAGCCACCATAGCCAAGCGGCTCGCGCTCGACCTCGACGCTCTGCACCACACCCGCAACAGGTGTATAGAGAGGCGTGCCGGCGGGCATAATCAAATCGACACCGACGTGAATGATCCGACGCTGCCCTTCAATGAAACGCGATTCGAATGCCGCGTCGGTGTAGATGGTTCTTTCCTCGCCCCATGGTCCAATGCCAAGCGGCACCTTGTGCGCGGTGGAAAACTCATTCCACCACCGGGTTGCCTGGGCTGGACGCTGCTCGGCTGAGGCAATCGTCATCACGTGCGAAGCATCGCCGAATGGAGCAATCGCCTTGTTCATGGTGGCAGCCGATGGACGCACGATATCCGCGAAAGACTTGCTGTTTTCCGCCACCCAGCGGCGAACCGCGCCAGCGCCTTCGATCGCGTCAAAACCACAGGCTTTGCGCAAGATTGCCGTCGCCAGTCGAGGGTTCATGCGATCCATCCTCTCCAGGAGGCGCCAGGCCGGCGCTTCGCTGATGGCAAGGTAGGGATTGTCTTGCGCCTGGCCGTATCGCGATGCCGACAACGTGACGCTCGTGACCAGGCGCATCGCTATGAGATTGAAGAGGACGTCGACCTCCTCCGGATGCAGAGGGTATTTCTCATGGAAACCGGCCGTGAGGGCGGCGGCCGCGCCGATTGGATCTTCCATGTCGAGAATGGAATAAGCACAGGTGATGGCAACTTCGGCAATCAGGATCGTATGGACCGCATCCCCGAAATCGATGATGCCTGAGACTTTCTGATGGTTCCCGGAGTCGACGAGGATGTTCCAGTCATTGCCATCATTGTGAATAACTTGAGTGCGCAAACGCGCGAGCTTGGGCTGAACCGTTTTTTCGAACGTATCAATGAACCGTTGCAGAATTGCTCTTTTGCCAGCGTCTTTCACGAAATGCAGGCGTGAGCGCGAACGTGCGGCGTGACGCAAATCCCAGTCGAGATCACGTACCGCGCCCGCGTGCATGAAACCCTGAAGTGCACGATCCACATCACCGAAAGACTGACCGAGGCTACGCATCAATTCGAACGTACGCTCGACCTCGGCAAGCGGCGTTCCGTGCAACCAGCTGACCAGGCGAACCGCATGGGTTTCGCCAGAAGCTGCCACCGCCGAGGCGAGAAAATCACCCTCGCGGCTTTTCTTGAGAAAGGGCACGGCAAGCTCGGGGCTGTTACTGGCAAGGTGACTGAGAATGGCCGTCTGAAACTCGCTTTCAATTCGCGGTTCCGTCGAGTTGACAACTTTCAGGATCCACCCCGCATCGGTTCCTGTCTTCAACCGATAGTTGCGGTCTCGTTCGCCGTCCAGTGGCGTGGCCGTACCGATAACGTTGAAAAGCTGTTCACCGAGCTTTTCGGCATCCCCCGTCGAGAACTGGGGGGCGGGATGAGAAAGATTAGTCATGGTAATTGTTTTCCAAGCCATTTTTTTCAGATAGCTTGGCACGCGAAGCCTTGGACGGCAGTAGGTATGCGGTCGACTTTGGCCTGCATATTGTCGGAATCGACCGGCACAAATCCGGTAGCAAATATAGGGAGTTCTGATGCGCGACCTGGACACGAAAGATCGCGAAATACTCGAAATCCTGTCCAGAGAGGCTCGCATTGCCCTGAAGGCCCTGGCCGCGAGAATCGGACTTTCAAGAAGCGCCACCAGCGAGCGCGTCATCAACCTTGAGCGCAATGGTGTGATCCGAGGCTACCGGGCTGATATCGGCGAAATCGATGCCAATGTGATTCGCGCGATCCTTCTCGTTAGCCTCAAGCGCACGCCCGCAATCAGCCTGCTGGACCTGCTCGCCCAAAACTCGCAGGTACGGCGCGTCTCTTCGGTCAGTGGCCAGCTTGATCTGGTCATCGAGATCGAATCGCGAACCATCGATGATCTGAATCGGGTCAGAGATGCAGTAGCCAGCCACGAAACCGTTGAAGACATCACCACTGCTGTCGTGCTTCGACGCGATATTGATCGGCAGACTTCCTGATTCGTACTGGTTCGAAGTCGTGAAAGAAACTGCATCCTGATACTGTCCGAAAAACTAAGCCCTCGTAGCAGTACGAGGGCTTAGTTGTTTCTGCCGTCTGGAAAACCCAGGTCTTAGTGACCCGCGCTCTGCCCGCCATCAACGTGGAGGATCTCGCCAGTGACGAACTTGGCGCCGTCCAGGTACACGACCGCGTTGGCGATGTCATCGATCTCGCCCATGTGCCCGACCGGGTGCAGTGCACCCAGGGCGGCGTGGGTTTCTTCGCCGTGCATCGGGGTCTTGATGATGCCGGGCGATACTGCGTTCACCCGAATGCCGCGCTTGGCGTATTCGATGGCCAGGGAGCGGGTTGCCGCGTTCAGGCCACCTTTGGTCAGTGAGGCCAGCACCGATGGCACGCCGTCGATGGCGTGGTCGACCAGGCTGGTGGTGATGTTGACCACGTGGCCGCTGCCCTGTTTTTCCATCTCGGCGATGGCCAGTTGGGTGATGTAGAAGAAGCCGTTGACGTTCACCGACAACACATTGGCATAGTCTTCAGCGGTGTACGCAGTGAAGGGCTTGGCGATGAAGATCCCGGCGTTGTTGATCAGGGTATCGACTCGGCCGAAACGGGCGATGGCTTCACGAATCACGCGCTGTGCAGTCTCTGGCTCGCCGATGTCGCCGGCCACGGTGAGGATGTCCGGATCGGTGGATGGCTTGATCGAGCGGGAGGTTGCGACGATCTGGTAACCGAGCTCGCGGAAGGCCTTGACCATGCCGTCGCCGAGACCTTGGGATGCGCCAGTGATGACAACGACTTTTTTCGAATTGCTCATGATGAACCTCACAGATAAATGATGATTTGAAAAAACTTTGCGATCAGGCTTCGGCCGAGGCTTGTGCCATCTGTCTCAACATCTGTTCGTAGTACTCGACCGACTGGGAGCCGGACACCAGGTGACGACCGTTGAGTACCAGGGCCGGGACCGAATTGATGCCGTGCTGTCGGTAAAACTCTTCCAGTTCACGCACCTCTTCGGCAAAGGCACCCGACGCCAGCACCTTGCGTGCACGGGCCTCGTCCAACCCGGCTTCACCCGCCAGCCGCACCAGCGTCTGCTGATCACTCGGGTTCTGGCCTTCGCTGAAGTAAGCGCGAAGCAGGATCTTCTTCAACGCCACCTGGCGTCCTTCTTCCAGCGCCCAGAGCAACAAACGGTGAGCGTCGAAGGTGTTGTAGAAGTGCGTGCGCTTTTCCAGATCGAACTTGAAGCCGATGGCCTCGCCGCGAGCGATCTGCATCGCCTTGCCAGAGGCGACGTCCTCGGCGGTGCGTCCGTATTTGCGCATCAAGTGCTCGACGGCTTTTTCGCCTTCGGCCGGCATGTCCGGGTTCAGCTCGAAAGGCTTGTAGGTCAGCTCGACCGCCACCTCACCCGCCACGTTCTCGATCGCCTGCTCCAGCGCCGTCGCCCCCAGTGCGCACCATGGGCACACCACATCGGAGACGAAATCGATGGTCACCGGCGCCGTCATGACTTCCCCTCTTCCGCCAGTTGCTTGCGGTACTGGGTGGTGGTGATGCCGGCGTAACCCCAGTTATCGGTGTCGACTTCCTCGATCACGATGTGGGTCAGCTCAGGGCTTTTATTGAGGACGCGTTCCAGTGTTTCAGTGATCTCGGCAATCACTTGAGCTTTCTGCTCAGTGGTAACGCCATCGCGGGTGATGCGTACGCTTACAAAAGGCATGAGGGAAACTCCAGTGACCTTCCCGTCGGAATGATGGGAGAGGCGTTGGAGCTCAATGTAGGGAGTTCGCGGGAGGGGATAAAGGTGGGGACGGGAACATCATTAGTTACGTGAGGTAATTAATCAAATGAATCCAGGGAGCTGCTGAACATGTCGCCGCGCACGACACGTTCCCGAGACGTGTTCTCGAAATCGCGTTATGACGACACGAGCCACCAAGCACGTACAAAAAAGCCCCGAACCAGTCGGGGCTTCTTCTTTCTCAGCCTTGAATCAGGCTTCGATACCGCAAGCCGTCATCAGAAAACGTTGATCGGGTAATCCACGAACACGCGCACTTCGTTACCGCTGACGTTGTACTCGCTCGACTTCTGCGACACGCGCAGGACCGAGCTGCGCAGCTTGATGCTCAGGTCTTTGGCCGGGCCGCTTTGTACGACGTATTTGAACTGGTTGAAGATCTCGCGCTCGGTGCCGCCTTCGCTGGTGGAGGTGGTGATGTTGTCACCGCGTACGTAGGCGAAGTTGTAGCTCAGGCCCGGGACGCCGAAGGTGCTGAAATCCAGGCCGTAGCCCAGTTGCCAGCTGCGTTCGTCTTCGGCGTTGAAGTCGGACCAGTAGGAGTTGGCCAGGTAGATGGTGTTGCCACCGTCACCGACGCGGTTTTGATCTTTCTGGTAGCCGCCGTAGGCGTAGCCCAGGTTGCTGTCGCCAGTGCTGCGTTGGTGCGCGAGGGTGAACGAGTGCGCGCCGGTGGCGAAGGTGGCTGCCAGGCTCCAGATCTTGTTGTCGTCGCCGGTAATGCCGTTATCACGGACGTAGGAGTCGTCCAGTTTGGTACGGTAGCCGTTGAAGTCCAGGGTCAGGGACTGATCCTTGTCGAACGGGAACACGTAGTTGGCGTTGACGTATTGCTTCTTCAACACGTCTTCAACGTCCGACGCGTATAGCGCGGCCTTGAACTGTTCGGTGAACTGGTAGCTACCGCCCAACACGTTGATCGACTTCAGGCCACCGCTGTCCCGGCCTTCGGCGCTTTTACGCGATTCGGCGGTGAAGCGACCGGCGTTCAATTCCAGACCCTTGATTTCCTTGGAGGTGATCAGGGTACCGGTGTAGCTTTCCGGCAGCAGACGACCGTTGTCGTAGCTCAATACCGGCAGGGCCGGCATTTGGTCGCCGTAGGTCAGCGTTGTGCTGGACAAGCGGAATTTTACGGCCGCGCCACCTTTGGCCAGGTCGTCAGCCGGTTCGCCGCTGGCTCCCTTTTTGAAAAAATCGATGCCTTGGGCGCCGCTGCGGTCTTCGTTGCGCTCCAGGTTGAGCGCGTACAGCCCAAAGGCATCCACACCCACACCGATGGTGCCCTGGGTAAAGCCGGACGAGAATGTACCGATGGCCGCTTGGCCCCACTCGGATTTATCCGGGTTGCCGTCTTTGTAGTCACGGTTCATGTAGGCATTGCGCAGCAGCACTTTGAGGCTGCTGTCTTCAACGAAACCCTTGGATTCGGCCTGGTCGTTAGCCATGGCCTGTGTAGCGCTCAAAATCCCCAGAGCGATAAGGCTGATTCGCTTATTCAACATGTTGTTTTCCTTATTACGGGTTGAAACGCGCTGTGTCGAACGGCCGAAACGGCGCTATCGCGCTCTTTTTTCATCCCGCAAACAAAAAGGCCCGCCCACGATCACTCGCGGCGGGCCTTTTAATTATTTTTCGGTCATGGCGGTCTGCCACAGGCGTTGGGCCGGATCGTAGCCGCGGCTCTAACGATGTGTCAATTTCATGAATCGTCTATAACCAGGCGAAATTCGTCTAAGAAACGAATTTACCTGGCAGAAAAACTCAATTGGCTTACAGCCAGGTCGTCATCGAATAACGCGAAAAATCCCTTATCCATAAAAAAAGCGCTGTCATCCCGGCAGCGCTTTTCTTTGATCAATCCGTTGTTTTTCTTCTTATCCTTCCATCACATCCCACAACGCATCCAGCTCCGCTTCGCTGAACAAGCCAGCGGGGTAGCGCTCGATCATCGTCCGGCGCGGATCGCTTTCGGCGATCTGACGCGTTCCATTGGACTTGAACCAGTGCGCCAGGATCTGCAGCGATTCGCTGTTTACCGCCAGGGGATGCAAAGCCCGCTCGCTTGCTACATTCACTTCGGCGTTCATTTCCACGCTCTCTCCTGGTTTTTGAGCGGCCTAACTTATCCAAGGTTTATGACAGAACAACTAGGTTCTCCCCTCCCGGCATTACCCCTTCCCAGATACAAGAGCTATGCCAAGGTATGCGCGCTGTCGACCAGCGGATACAAAAAAGCCCGCAGTCCTGAAGGGCTGCGGGCTTTGCACAAAGTTGCAGACGAAAACGTTTGCCTGTCTGATTTCGCCACTACTCAAGCTGTTACAACTGCACTCACTCTTTGTGCGGCGCTGGCTGTTGTTGGGTAAGGCAGTGAATGTTGCCACCTCCCAGTAACAGTTCGCGGCCAGGCACCATGACCACTTCGTGCTGTGGGAACAGTGTCTGCAAAATCTCTTTTGCCGGACCATCCAGCGGGTCATCGAAACTTGGGGCAATGATGCCGCCGTTGACGATCAGGAAATTCACGTAAGAACCGGCCAGACGGACAGTCGGGTTACGCTCCTGGGTTCCGTCAACCGGATCAACCCCCGCGCATTCTTCCTCAGTCGCATACAGCGGCCCCGGAATCGGCATCTTGTGCACCGTGAACGGGCGCCCCTTGGCGTCGGTGCTGTTTTGCAGCACTTTCATGGCCGCCTGACAGCGCGAGTAGTTCGGATCCTGTGGATCGTCGGTCCAGGCCAGCAGGACTTCACCCGGACGCACGTAGCAGCAGAAGTTATCCACATGGCCGTCGGTTTCATCGTTGAACAAGCCGTCCGGCAACCAGATGATCTTATCCACAGCCAGATGCGCGCTGAGCACCGCTTCGATTTCCGCGCGGTTCATGTGCGGGTTGCGATTGCGGTTGAGCAGGCATTCTTCGGTGGTGATCAGCGTGCCTTCGCCATCGACATGGATCGAACCGCCTTCGAGCACGAAGCCTTGGGTACGATAGCGCGGGCTGCGCTCGATCTCGAGGATCTTGCCGCCCACCTGCGAGTCGCGGTTCCACGGCGAATACAAGCCACCGTCAAACCCGCCCCACGCGTTGAAGTCCCAGTTCACGCCCCGGACTTCACCATTGTTGTTGATGACGAATGTCGGGCCGGTGTCCCGGACCCAGGCGTCGTCGCTGGACATCTCGACCACGCGGATATTCGGTACGTCCAGGCGGGCACGGGCGTTTTCGTATTGGCCGGCGGACACCGCCACGGTGACCGGCTCAAAACGGGCAATGGCCTTGGCCACCGCTACGTGCGCGGCTTGCGCAGGCTTGCCACCCAGGCGCCAGTTGTCGGGGCGTTCGGGCCAGATCATCCAGGTCTGGGTTTGGGGTGCCCACTCGGCTGGCATGTAGAAGCCGTCTGCGCGAGGGGTGCTGCTCAAAGTGGTCATGTCGATCAGGACTCCAGGGAACCGTCGAGGGTTTTCAGCGCGCTGTACAGGTTCGGACGACGGTCACGGAACGAGCCCCACGCGCTACGGATGTGTTCCAGTTGGTCGAGGTCGAAGGTGTGAACCAGGATGCCTTCTTCGGTTTCGTTGAGTTCCTGCACCTTCTCGCCGAACTGGTTGGCGATGAACGACGAACCATAGAAGGTAATGTCGTAGCCGTCTTGTTCTTCGTTGCCGATGCGGTTACTGGCGATCAGCGGCATCAGGTTAGCGCCGGCGTGGCCCTGTTGCACGCGTTGCCAGTGATCGCGGGACGAAATGGTCTTGTCGTGCGGCTCGCTGCCGATGGCGGTCGGGTAGAACAGGATCTCCGCGCCTTGCAGCGCCATGCTGCGCGCGGCCTCAGGAAACCATTGGTCCCAGCAGATGCCCACGCCGATTTTCGCGTAACGGGTGTTCCACACCTTGAAGCCGGTATCGCCCGGGTTGAAGTAGTACTTCTCGTGGTAGCCAGGGCCATCCGGAATGTGGCTTTTACGATAAATCCCGAGGTTGCTGCCGTCGGCATCGATGATCGCGATGCTGTTGAAACGCGCGCGGCCCGCCAGTTCGTAAAAGCTGATCGGCAGCACGACTTGCAGTTCCCTGGCGACTTTCTGGAAGTGCTTGATGGCAACGTTGTCTTCCACCGTCGTCGCCAATTGCAGGTAATCCGGATTCGGTTTCTGGCAGAAGTACGGCGCTTCGAACAGTTCCTGGATGAGGATGATCTGCGCACCCTTGGCGGCGGCTTCGCGGACCAGCCTTTCTGCAACCTCGATATTGCCTTCAAGGTCCCAGGAACAGGCCATCTGGGTGGCGGCGACGGTAACGTTACGGCTCATGAATCATCTCCGGGCAAGTGCGTGACGGTCGGGCATGGTTCATCCACGCCCTGGCATTGGCGACTTTATAGCCGATAAATATCGGCTTTAGAAGCGACAGATATGCCACACGTCTAAAATTAATCACTTAAACCCGATAACAATCGAATTAATATCGCAATTCACATGTGGGAGCGGGCTTGCTCGCGAAGGCGGCGTGTCAGCCGGGATGAATACTGAATGACACACTGCATTCGCGAGCAAGCCCGCTCCCACAGGGGTAGGCGTTTACAGTCCCTCCGCGAGCACCTTCGAAAGCATGTCCACGAAGAAATCCACGCTCTGGCGCGAAGTGACCATCGGCGGCTTGATCTTCAGTACGTTGAGGAAATCGCCAGTCGGTTGCATGAAAATCCCCAGCTCGCGCAAGCGATCGCACAGCGCGGTGGTTTCCTCGGTGGCCGGCTCCAGGGTTTCACGGTTGCGGATCAACTCCACCCCCAGATAAAACCCGGAACCATGCACCGCGCCAACCAATGGATGAATATCGATCAGCGCTTCAAGGCGTTCCTTGAAGTACCCGCCGACCACCTGGGCGTTTTCCCAGAGTTTTTCCTCTTCCATCACATCCAGCACTGCCATGCCGACCTGGCAACTGACCGGACTGCCGCCGGCGGACGAGAAGAAATACCCCTCGGCCTCCAGCGCTTCGGCGATTTCCCGGCGGGTGATCACCGCGCCCAATGGTTGGCCGTTGCCCATGCCTTTGGCCATGGTGATGATGTCCGGTACCACGCCCTGCTCTTCGAAACCCCAGAAGAAATGGCCCATGCGCCCGTAACCCACCTGCACTTCGTCGGCGATGCACACGCCGCCCTGGGCGCGGACCATGGCATAGACCTGTTTCAAATAGCCGGGTGGCAGCGAGATACCACCGGCATTGCCGTACACCGGCTCGCAGATAAACCCGGCTAACTGGCGTTTTTGCTCGGCGATTTTTGCCAGGTTGTGTTCGACGCTGCGCACGTAGTCCGGCGCGCTGTCCGGGCCACGGAATTCGCCGCGATAGGTATTCGGTGCGGTCACCGGGTGCACCCAGTCCGGGCGGCTGCTCAGGGCCTTGGGGTTATCGGCGATCGACGTCGATACCGCATCCGCGCCGACCGTCCAGCCGTGATAGGCCTCCAGCACGCTGAGCATGTCGCGCCCGCCGCTGTAGGCCCATGCCAGGCGAATGGCCAGGTCGTTGGCCTCGCTGCCGCTGTTGACCAGGAACACGCGATCCATGCCCTCTGGTGACAATTTCAGCAAGCGCTCTGAGAACTCGGCCACCGCCGCGTAGTTGAACCGCGAGTTGGTGTTGAGCAACGACCACTGACGGCTGGCCACCGCCGCCATGCGCGGATGGCCGTGGCCGAGTACCGCAACGTTGTTGAGCATGTCGAGGTAAGAGCGACCCTGCATGTCGATCAGGTGGTTGCGCCAGCCACGCTCGATGCGCGGTGGGTCGACGTAATAGTGTTTTTGCGTGCGGGCGAAGCTGGCGTCCCGCCGGGCCAGCAAAGTCTGTGAGTCAAGTTCCGCTTCAGCATCGCACGCCAGGCCCAGCAGCGCCGCAGGCGACGGGCATAACGCTTGCCAGGCGGCGGCGCGCGAAGGGCTGCAGAACAGCGGCGCGCTGAACGAAGCACCTCGGCACAGTTGCGCGATCAACGGCCCGCTGACCGAACCCAGCACCTGGCCTTTTACCAACGCCGCGCCACTATGCAGCGAGGGCGTGACACCCCACAACCGCACGCTCAGTTGCGGGCCGTCCAGTTGCAGCACCCCAGGCATCGGCTGGTGCACCACCCCGGCAAACGGCGCTTCCACTGCCGTGCCATGGGGCACGCGCAACTCGACGTGCAGGGGACAGGTTTGCGGCTCACCGGCAGTGTCCGGGCGCGTGCGCGACAGTCGATATTGCCCATAACGGCTGGCCGCCAGGCCGTGGACGGCGGCGGCTTCGTCCAACAGGCGCTGATCGATGCCTTCCTGCTCCCAGTTACCGGCTTCGAAATGCGGGCTGAGCACGCCCAGGTCGATCAACGCGAACTCACGCCCCACCAGGCTCGGCAGCAGCGGTGCGAAGCCTTCGCCGCCAATGTCCGGCAGGCTGTGCCCGACGGCCGACAGAATGGCCGCTTCCATCAGCGCCAAGGGCACCGATGTGGCCACACGGAAGATCTCCCACTCGTGCACCAGGTTGTCACGGCTATAGGCATTGCCCGGATCGATGCTGACCTGCTGTTCGCCACTGAGCACCAATACCGCCGCGCGGGCGACGATCAGCGGCCACAGCGCCAGCAGTTCTTCGTGTTGCAACGGATTGACTGCGTGATACGCCTGCACCGCTGGCAGAATGCAGAATGGATCGCCTTCGCCGTGATGCAGCAACGCGGCGCAGGTCACCGACAGATCGGTAATGCGCCAGGTGCGGATCAAGTCGCCGAAATCGATCACACCCTGCAATTGCCAGCGGCGTTGTGCGTCCCGCTGCCACACCACGTTGTCGTCGGTGATGTCCATGTGAATGGCTTGTACGGGCAATTTGTCTTGCAATGGCAACAAATGGCGCTCGGCCTGTTCGGACGCTTCAACGATCAGGCGGCGCTGGGTTTCATCCTTGATGACCGGCAACAGATGCGCAATCAACGCATGGGCGTGGCGCGCGTCCCACTGCAGGGTTCGCACCAACCCGGGATGGTCAAAATCCGTCAATGCCAGGTCCATTTCACCGCACAGGCGCCCGAAACCGGCCACCACGGTGGGATTGAAATATTCCAGGTGCGTCAGGGACTGGCCCTCGATGTAATCCAGCAGACGCACATGCACCGATTGGCCTGCGACCTCCAGGGACAACAGGTCGGCACCGTTTTTTGCCGCGATCACCCGCGGAACGTGGACGTCAGGATGCCCGGCCAGGTGCTTGAGCCCGGCATGCTGGGCTTGCAGTTCGAGCGCCGAATAATCGCCCCGGCAAATTTTCAGGACAAACCGCCCCTGATCGCTGTCGACACGAAAATTCAGGTCCTGCTGGCTGCCGAGGGGCTGTAATCTTGCGCTAAGCCCGTAATGCGTCTGCAACAGTTCAAGCGCTTGCTCGCAAGATACTTGCGGACTGGGCAAACTGGCGCGATGAATCAACGTGGCGAGCGGCATACAACGACCCCTGTAATTTTATTAGGCGCCTATATCGCCACTGCTCGGGGCGATACGCAACCCCCTCCTCCCAGTTGCCAAGCGGCTTGACCGCTCTAGATGAAGAGAAATTAATGTCCTGTACGCTCGCCCTTACCGACACTGTAAGCAAGAATGACAATCACCAACGCCCTCCTCTGGAGAAAGCCATGAATGTTGTAACTACCGACCTGCCCGGTGTTTTGCTCATCGAGCCCAAGGTTTTCGGTGACGAACGCGGCTTTTTCTACGAAAGTTTCAACGCGAAGGCTTTCAAGGAAGCCACCGATCTGGACCCGCATTTCGTTCAGGACAACCATTCGCGCTCACAAAAGGGGGTGCTGCGCGGGTTGCACTACCAACTGGAAAATACCCAGGACAAACTGGTTCGGGTCTGCGCAGGGGAAATTCTTGATGTCGCTGTCGACGTGCGGCGCAGCTCGCCGCATTTCGGCCAATGGGTGGCTGTGCGCCTTTCTGCGCAGAATAATCGCCAGCTCTGGGTGCCCAAGGGTTTCGCCCACGGCTTCGTGGTGCTGAGTGATTTCGCCGAGGTTCTTTACAAAACCACCAACTACTACACCCCGTCGGCCGAACGCAGCATCCGTTGGGACGACCCGGACCTGGCCATCGACTGGCAGCTGGACATGGCGCCGCAACTGTCGGCCAAGGATCAGGCCGGGGTGTTTATCAAGGACGCTGACGTCTTCGCCTGAAACCGGGCCCGGGATTCACCCCGGGCAGCCCCCGGCCCAAGGTGCGCAGACTGCACCACAAAGCCTAGGCATAATGCACCTGTTCCCACAGGCGCTCGATGCTCATGACTCCAACCCTTCCCCGCAGACCCCGCTGGCGCAGCCTGGCCCTGCTCGCGCTGTGCCTGGCACCCTTGCTGTGGCCGCTGGAGCATCTGGCCGAGCGTTATTACCGCAGCGAACTGGCGGGGCAGAATCGTCAGACCCTCGATCTCTATGTCGCCAACCTGCTGGGCACCCTGCACCGCTACGAAGTATTGCCGCAGATCCTCGGCGACCTGCCAGCCTTGCGCGCCGTGCTTGGCGCGCCGGACGATGGCGTAACCCAAGGCAACGCCAACCGCTTGTTGAAAAACATCAGTACCCAGACTGGCGCTGAAGTCATGTACCTGATGGACACCACGGGCAAGACCCTGGCCGCCTCCAACTGGGACAAGCACGACAGCTTCGTTGGCCGTAACTTTGCCTTCCGGCCGTACTTCAGCGAAGCCATGGCGGGTCGACTCGGGCGGTTTTTCGGGCTGGGCACTACCTCTGCCAAACGTGGCTACTTCTTCGCCGCTGCCGTGCGCGAGGGCGAGAAAATCACCGGTGTGCTGGTGGTCAAGGTCGACCTCGACCACACCGAAAGCCTGTGGGGCAAAACCCCGGAGCAACTGCTGCTGACCGATCACAACGGCGTGGTCATCCTCACCTCTCGACCGGAATGGCGCTTTCGTTCGACCCGGGAATTGAGCGAAGAAGAACGCAAGGCCATCGCCGCGATCCAGCCCTACCCCACCCGTGAGCCCAAACCACTGAAGCTCAACCCCAATGCCTGGTTGACCCAGACCCAGGCGATTGCGGAAACCGGCTGGAACGTCAGCATCCTCGCCCCGCGCACCCTGATCGATCGCCCCGTGCGCACCGTCGTCGCCATCGGTGGCGCGACGCTCCTGGTGTTGATGCTGTTGCTCGGCCTGATGATGCAGCGCCGCCGTCATTACCTGGAACGGATCGCCTTCGAAGCCAAGGCCCGGCGCGAACTGGAAGGCCGGGTGGCCGAGCGTACCAGCGATCTCGAGGGCCTGAACCGACGACTCAAACAGGAAGTGCTGGAACGCGAACAGGCCCAGCAAGAGCTGGTTCGCGCCCAGGACGACCTGGTGCAGGCCGGCAAGCTGTCGGCCCTGGGCACGATGTCGGCGAGCATCAGCCACGAACTCAACCAACCCTTGGCGGCCATCCGCAGCTACGCCGAAAACGCCGAAGTGTTACTCGACCATCAGCGCACCGACGATGCCCGCGGCAACCTCAAGCTGATCAGCGAATTGACCGGCCGCATGGCGTCGATCATTGCCCACCTGCGCGCCTTTGCCCGGCGCGATCGCCACGCCCCGGAAAGCGTTGCCCTGCAGCCGGCGCTGGACGATGCCCTGGCCTTGTTGGCCAAGCGACGGCGCAGCATGGAAGTCGAGCTGATCCGCGACTTGCCCGCCGCCACGTTGTGGGTCGAAGCCGGAGAAACCCGCCTGCGCCAGGTGCTGGGCAACCTGCTGGCCAATGCCCTGGATGCCCTGACCGAAAAAGGCCCGCCACGTAAACTCTGGTTGAGTGCCCAATCCACCGCCGAAGGCGTCAACCTGTACATTCGCGACAACGGCCCCGGGTTCTGCCTGGAGGCCCTCGGCCGCGCCAGCGAGCCCTTCTACACCACCAAGACCCGCACCCAGGGCCTTGGCTTGGGGCTGGCGATCTGCGAGACCCTGATGCGCGCCTTCGGCGGTGAACTGTCGTTCGCCAACCACAAGGAAGGCGGCGCCCTGATTACCCTGAAACTGCGCGCAGGCGCACCGGGTGTGAGCCTGCAACCGTCCGAGGACCGAAGTGCATGACCATCGACAACCGCATCCAGGTCGTGTTGATCGACGACGATCCCCATCTGCGCCAGGCCTTGAGCCAGACCCTGGACCTGGCCGGCCTGAAGATTCTGCCGCTGGCCGAAGCCAAGGGCCTGGCGGCGCAACTGGAGCGCGACTGGCCGGGCGTGGTCGTCAGCGATATCCGCATGCCAGGCATGGACGGCATCGAACTGCTGACCGAACTCCACGCCCAGGACCCGGAACTGCCGGTGCTGCTGATCACCGGCCACGGCGACGTGCCGCTGGCGGTGCAAGCCATGCGCGCCGGGGCCTATGATTTCCTGGAAAAACCCTTCGCCAGCGACGCCCTGCTCGACAGCGTACGCCGCGCCCTGGCCTTGCGCCGACTGGTGCTGGACAACCGCAGCCTGCGCCTGGCCCTTAGCGATCGCAATGAACTGAGCACTCGCCTGGTCGGGCAATCGCCCTCGATGCTGCGCCTGCGCGAGCAAATCGGCGCCTTGGCGGCGACCCGGGCGGACGTGCTGATCCTCGGTGAGACCGGGGCCGGCAAAGAAGTGGTGGCACGCGCGCTGCACGACCTGTCGAGTCGGCGCAATGGACCGTTCGTGGCGATCAATGCCGGGGCGCTGGCGGAGTCGGTGGTCGAAAGCGAATTGTTCGGCCATGAGCCCGGCGCATTCACGGGCGCGCAGAAACGCCGCATCGGCAAGTTCGAATTTGCCAACGGCGGCACGCTGTTTCTCGATGAGATCGAAAGCATGAGCCTGGACGTCCAGGTGAAACTGCTGCGCTTGCTCCAGGAACGCGTGGTCGAACGCCTGGGCGGTAATCAGTTGATCCCGCTGGACATCCGCATCATCGCCGCCACCAAGGAAGACCTGCGTCAGGCCGCCGATCAGGGCCGGTTCCGCGCCGACTTGTACTATCGCCTGAACGTCGCGCCATTGCGCATTCCGCCACTGCGCGAACGCGGTGAAGATGCGCTGATGCTGTTCCAGCATTTCGCCGATGAAGCCAGTGCCCGCCACGGCTTGCCACCCCACGAACTGCAGCCCGGACAACGCGCCCTGCTGTTGCGCCACAGCTGGCCCGGCAACGTGCGCGAGCTGCAAAATGCGGCCGAACGCTTCGCCCTGGGCCTGGAACTGGCGCTGGACAACAACGAGGTGCAAGGCTCGGGTGGCACGACGGTAGACATGGTCAGCGGCGGCTTGAGCGAGCAGGTGGAAAACTTCGAAAAAACCCTGATTGCCGCCGAACTGGCCCGCTCGCACAGCTCGGTGCGCAGTGTCGCCGAGGCGCTTGGTATCCCGCGCAAGACCTTGCACGACAAATTGCGCAAGCACGGCCTGAGCTTTGCCGACAGCGGCACCTCCGCCCATGGCGACGACCTCGATTGAGCCGCCGCCCACTCGTCCACTTCAAACAAGAGGCCCCTGAATGAGCCGCGACAGTCGTCAACTGGAATCCGTCCTCCACCACGACATTCCCCTCACCCGGGACATGGGGCTGAAGGTGCTCGACTGGCACGATCAGCAACTGCGCCTGTATTTGCCGCTGGATGCCAACGTCAACCACAAGAGCACCATGTTCGGCGGCAGCCTGTATTGCGGCGCGGTACTGGCCGGTTGGGGCTGGCTGCATCTACGCCTGAAAGAAGAAGGAATAACCGATGGGCACATCGTTATCCAGGAAGGGCAGATCAACTACCCGCTGCCGGTGACCGGCGACGCACACGCCATTTGCCAGGCACCGAGTGCAGTGGTGTGGAAGAAGTTTCTGGCGATGTATCAGCGGTACGGACGGGCGCGGTTGGTCCTGCATACGCGGGTGGTCAATGCGGGTAGCGATGAAGATGCGGTGAAGTTCGCCGGGCAGTATGTGCTGCACCGCTGAAGCGCCGATCCATACGACGCGGTGTGTCTGACATACCGCGTTGCATGGTCCGCCAGCAAGCCGGCTCCTACGGGTTAGCCAACGCCAACAACTGTTCTCGCCACGCCGCCTTGGCCGGCAATGCCAGGAAAAATTCGTTCAGCAGCGATTCTCGCGCCGGGTAACAAAATGGCGCGCCCTGCAAATCCAGCACCTCGCCACCCGCGCCTTCCAGCACGCCTTGGGCCGCCGCCGTGTCCCACTGCGAAGTCGGCGCCAGGCGCGGATAACAATCCGCCGCCCCCTCGGCCAACAGGCAGAACTTCAGAGAGCTGCCGATATTGGCCAGCTCCAGTTCACCCAGGCTGGCGCTCAACCCTGCCAATAAGCGTTCCTGCTCTGGACTGGAGTGGCGACGACTGGCAACCACGGTGAACGATTGGCCGGGGGCCAGGACATCACGCACCTGAATCGACACGGGCGTCCCCCCTTGATCCCCGCGCCACGCGCCGAACCCGGCACCGCCCACGTAGAAACGGCCGTTCGTCGGCATCGACACCACGCCAAATACCACGCGCCCCTGCTCGATCAGCGCGATGTTGACGGTGAACTCTTCGCTGCCGGAAATGAACTCCTTGGTGCCGTCCAGCGGGTCCACCAGCCACCAACGCTGCCATCCGGCGCGCACGCTCTGGGGGATGTTGGCGTCTTCCTCGGACAGCACCGGGATGCTCGGATCAAGCGCCGTCAGCCCGGCCAGGATCAGATGATGAGCGGCCAGGTCGGCGGCCGTCACAGGTGAATCATCGGCCTTGGCGGTGACCGCCGTGCCGGTGCGCCAGAACGGCAGGATCGCTTCGCCGGCCTGCAGTGCGAGCTCGATCACCGGCGCCATCAACGGATGGGGAAAATTCATGGCTGGAACACTCCGCGCTGGGTCAGCAGGTCACGGGCCAGGTACAAGGCGGCCAAGGCCCGGCCTTCGGTGAATTTCGGGTTCTGCGCCAGCGCCGACAACTCGCGCAGATTGACCTTGTCCATGCCCATCGGCTCTGGCTCGTCACCTTCCAGGCGTTCTTCGTACAGGTCAGTGGCCAGCACCACCTGGATTTTCTGGCTCATGTAACCGGGGGACAACGACAGCTCAGTCAGATGCTCTAGCTGTCGCGCGCCAAAACCGGCCTCTTCCTTGAGCTCGCGTTCTGCTGCCGCCAAAACATCCTCGCCCGGCTCGATCAGACCTTTGGGCAGCGACAATTCGTACGCATCGGTGCCGCCGCAATACTCTTCGACCAGTACGGCATGGTCCGCATCGAGCATCGCCACAATCATCACTGCGCCATAGCCCGCGCCCTTGCCGACCAACCGTTCATAGGTGCGCTCCACGCCATTGGAAAAACGCAACTTCAGCTCCTCGACACAGAACAAACGGCTGGTGGCGACAATTTCGCGGGCGAGGACGGTAGGTTTCTGGCGCATGAGCGGCTCCTGGACGATAGCGGGTTACTATACCCGGCCTATCCTGATTGTTGTTTCCGGATACCTTTTTTACCGCTGGAGAAGTTTTTATGTCCCTGCTGCCCTGGCGCGATATCGATACCGTTCTGCTGGACATGGACGGTACGCTGCTGGACCTGCACTTCGACAACCATTTCTGGCTGGAGCACCTGCCCGAGCGCTATGCCCAATGGCACGGAGTGAGCCGGGCCATGGCCGATATGGAGCTGCAGCCCCTGTTTGAACGCAATGCCGGTCAACTGCAGTGGTATTGCCTGGATTTCTGGAGTGCCGAACTGAAACTGCCCGTGCGTGAGCTGAAACTGGAAACCGCCCATCTGATCGCCCTGCGCCCGGATGCGGACACCTTTCTGGCAGCGATCAAGCGTGCAGGCAAGCGCGTAGTGCTGATCACCAATGCGCACCGCGATTCGCTGTCATTGAAGCTGGAAAGAATCGAACTGGCACCCTATTTCGAGCGTTTGATCAGCTCTCATGATTACGGTTTTCCCAAGGAAAACCCGCAGTTCTGGGATGCCTTGCAAGCCGACATCGACTTCGACCCGGCACGCAGCCTGTTCATTGACGACACCTTGCCGATCCTGCGCAGTGCGCGGGATTTTGGTGTCAGGCATTTGCTGGCGGTGAAAGAGCCGGACAGCCGCAAAGGACCCAAGGACACGGCGGAGTTTGCGGCGGTCGGGGATTATCGGGATTTGATCGCAGGGCTATAGACCGCGGCGCCTGCATCGCGAGCAGGCCCGCTCCCACATTGGATCTGCGTCGTGCACACATGCTGTGTTCACCACAAATCAAATGTGGGAGCGAGCCTGCTCGCGATGGCGGTCCTGAATATTACTCAGGAATCCGCAACGACTGCCCCGGATAGATTTTGTTCATATCCTTGAGCATCGGTTTGTTGGCCTCGAAGATTTTGTTGTACAGGTTGGCATCGCCATACACGCGCAGGGAAATGGCGCTCAAGGTGTCGCCCTTCTCGACCACGACAAACTTCGCGGCCACGACCACAGGTCCGGTAACGGTGATCTCGTCTTCAACACCGCTGACACCTGCCACATTACCCAGGGCCAGGAGGATTTTCTCCTTCTCTTCCTGCGTATTCGCTTCGCCGCTGGCGATCACCTTATCGCCCTCGACCTTGACCTGAATCTTGGAAGTGTCGATCCCCGTCAACGCACTCTGCACATGCTTGGTCAACGCCTCGCTGTTGGCTTCGGCCTTGTCCGGCGTCAATGCGTCGAGGATTTTTTCACCGGCTTCTTTTAGAAAACTGAACAGGCTCATCGTTTCGCTCTCCTTGGGTTTCGGGGTCCAGACGCAAAAGCCTAGACCACGGCCGACATTTGCCAATCCAGGCCGACCAATGACCCCGCTTGCGATAGAATCCACACCTTCCCGACCCCAGGAGCGAAGATGGACATCAAGCAGCTGAAATTCCTCATCGCTCTGGACGAAACCCGCCATTTCGGCCAGGCCGCCGCACGCTGCCACATTACCCAGCCGACCCTCTCCATGCGCCTGCGCAGCCTCGAAGAAGAACTCGATCTGCCGCTGGTCAATCGTGGCCAGCGTTTCGAAGGCTTCACCGCACCCGGCGAGAGAGTCCTGGCCTGGGCGCGCACCGTTCTGGCAGCCTACGATGGCCTGTACGCCGAGGCGGCCGCCTGTCGCGGCAATCTGGTCGGCACCTTGCGCCTGGGCGTGGTGCCGCTGTCGAGCTTCGATCCCTTGCCGCTGTTGCAACGCCTGCACGCGGAGCACCCGAACCTGCGCTTCGAACTCTCGGCGCTGAGTTCCGAGCAAATCCTCGAACAACTGGCGAACAATCGCCTGGATCTCGGTGTGTCATACCTAGAACGCCTGGATGCCGAGCGCTTCGACTCCCTGGCCTTCAGTGAAACCCGCATGGGCCTGCTCTACGATCAGCGATTCTTTACCTTCGGCGAAGCCCCCCTGAGCTGGGAGTCGTTGATCGAGTTGCCGCTGGGCATGCTCAGCAGCGGCATGCACTTTCGCCAGTCCATCGACCACAACTTCCACAGCCGCGGCCTCAACCCGCAGCCTTTGTTGCAAACCGATGCCGTCCATCAACTGTTACAAGCTGTGCACGGTGGCTTGTGTTGCGCGGTGATGCCGTTGGACGGAGGCCTGGAAGAACTGACCGATCATTTGCGTCTGCAACCGATCGAAAACGCCCAGACCCTCAGCCGGCTGGGACTGATCATGCGCCGAAGCGCGCCACGCTCAGCCTTGGCGGAAGCCTGTTTTGCGATTTATCAACAATCGCTGAACGGGCTTTGATCGACGGCATCTATCGGCAGATCAGAAATAGCGATTAGACGCGACCAGTTGCCACGCCTAGTCTTAAGACTGATCAAACCCTCGGTGATGCCATGAACGCCAAGCGCCCAGCCTGCGCGGCGCCTGCCCTCGAAACGCCCGCGCCCGCCGCCAGCCAGACATACAGCTACAGCAACCTTGAACACTCGGAATCCGCCAGCACCGCGCTGGCCGAGGAAGTCGCGCTAGCCATTGCCTTCAATGGCATCAGCCAGGCGGTGATGCTGGTCACGCCCACGGACCTGGAAGACTTCATCGTCGGCTTCAGCCTGGGCAGCGGCATCATCCAGGACGCCTCGGACATCTATGACCTGCAACTCAGCGGCTCTGGCTCGGCTCAGTACGCGCAAGTGACCATCGCCAATCGTGCGTTCTGGAACCTCAAGCAACAGCGACGGCAACTGGCCGGTACCAGCGGATGCGGGCTCTGCGGCGTGGAAGCGGTCGAGCAGGCATTGCCCGAGCTCGAGGTGTTGCCCGGCGCGCCCCTGCCCCCGGCCGAATGGCTGGACGGCCTGCGCCAGCGCATCGGCGCGTTCCAGCCACTTGGTCAGCACTGCGGGGCGGTGCACGCGGCCGTGTTCATGAATGACCAGGGCGAACTGTTGCTGGGCCGAGAAGACATCGGCCGGCATAACGCCCTCGACAAATTGATCGGCGGCTTGATCCGGCAACACATTCCAACGGCGGGCGGGCTGGCGATTGTCACCAGTCGCTGCAGCCTCGAATTGATCCAGAAAGTCTTGCGCGCCGGCATCCAGACCCTGGTCAGCCTGTCGTCGCCAACGGGCCTCGCCGTGCAATGGGCCCGTCGCCACAACCTCAACCTCATCCATCTGCCACAAAAGAATGCGCCGCGGGTCTACAGCCCAGCGTTGGAGATCCAAGCGTGAGTCAACACCGTCAAGCCGACCAGAAACCTGTCCCTCGCTACAAACCCTACACAGGCCCGGCCGGAGGTTGGGGCGCACTGATCAGCGTCGCACAGGCCTGGTTGACCAGTGACAACGCGCTGAAAAATCTGCGCATGATGCTCAAGACCAACAAGAACGGTGGCTTCGACTGTCCCGGTTGCGCCTGGGGCGATTCCAACGAAGGCGGCATGGTGATGTTCTGCGAGAACGGCGCCAAAGCGGTGAACTGGGAAGCGACCAAACGCCGCGTCGACGCTAAGTTTTTTGCCAGGCACAGCGTCACTTCATTGCTGGAGCAAAGCGACTATTGGCTCGAATATCAAGGCCGTCTGACCGAGCCGATGAGCTATGACGCCGAGACCGATCGCTACAAGCCGATCAGTTGGGACGCGGCCTTTGCCCTGATCGCCAAGCATCTGAACGGCTTGTCGAGCCCGAACCAGGCCGAGTTCTACACTTCGGGCCGGGCCAGTAACGAAGCGGCTTTTTTATACCAGCTGTTCGTGCGCGCCTACGGCACCAACAATTTCCCCGACTGTTCGAACATGTGCCACGAGGCCAGCGGCGTGGCGTTGTCACAAAGTGTCGGCGTCGGCAAAGGCACCGTGACGTTCGACGACTTCGAACACGCCGATGCGATTTTCGTCTGGGGCCAGAACCCCGGCACCAACCATCCACGGATGCTCGAACCGTTGCGTGAGGCGGTGACACGCGGCGCGCAAGTGGTGTGCATCAACCCGCTGAAAGAGCGCGGCCTGGAGCGCTTCCAGCACCCGCAACACCCGATCGAAATGCTCACCAACGGCGACAAGCCGACCAACACCGCGTACTTCCGTCCGGCGCTGGGCGGCGACATGGCGATCATGCGTGGCATGGCCAAGTTCCTGCTGCAATGGGAACGCGACGCACAGAAAGCCGGTGCGCCTGCGGTGTTCGATCACGCCTTCCTCAATGAGCACAGCGTCAATGTGCTGGAGTACCTGGCCGCCATCGATGAAACCCCATGGGAGCAGATCGTCGAGCAGTCTGGCCTGCCCCTGGTGGAAATCGAGCGAGCGGCGCGCATGTACGCCAAGGGCAAGAACGTCATCATGTGCTGGGCGATGGGCATCACCCAGCATCGCCATTCGGTAGCGACCATCCAGGAAATCGCCAACCTGATGCTGCTGCGCGGCAACATCGGTCGACCAGGCGCCGGCCTGTGCCCGGTGCGTGGCCACAGCAATGTCCAGGGCGACCGGACCATGGGCATCAACGAACGGCCACCGGTGGCGTTCCTCGATGCCCTGGAACGACGCTTCCAGCTCAAGGTACCGCGTGACAATGGCCACAATGTGGTCGAAGCGATTCATGCCATGGCCGAAGGTCGGGCCAAAGTCTTCATTGGCCTGGGCGGCAACTTCGCTCAAGCCACCCCGGACAGCCCGCGTACCTTCCAGGCCCTGCGCAACTGCGACCTGACCGTGCAGATCAGCACCAAGCTTAACCGCAGCCATCTGACTCACGGCAAAGACGCCCTGATCCTGCCGTGCCTGGGCCGGACCGACATCGATATCCAGACTGAAGGCGCGCAAGCGGTGACTGTCGAAGATTCGTTCAGCATGGTCCACGCCTCCAACGGACAGTTGCAGCCCCTGTCGAACCAGATGCGCTCGGAACCGGCGATCCTGGCCGGCATAGCCGCCGCCACCTTGGGCAACCAGCCTGTGGACTGGAACTGGCTGGTGGCCGACTACGGGCGCATCCGCGACCTGATTGCCGATACCATTCCAGGCTTCAAGGACTTCAACGAAAGGGTCAAGAACCCAGGCGGCTTCTACCTGGGCAACAGCGCCGGCGCACGCAAGTGGAACACTGCATCCGGCCGGGCCAACTTCCGCCCGAACGCACTGCCCAAGGACCTGGTTCACGAACGCACCCGTGCCACCGGTGTGTTGCCGGACCTGATCATGCAATCGATGCGCTCCCACGATCAGTACAACACCACGATCTATGGTCTCAATGACCGCTATCGCGGAGTGAAAGGCCAACGTGATGTACTGTTCGTCAACGAAGCCGACATCATTCGCCTGGGCTTCAAGCCGGGGCAGAAGGCTGACATCGTGTCGATCTGGGATGATGGCGTTGTACGCCGAGTGAAAGGCTTCACATTGCTGGCGTTCGATATTCCTGCAGGGCAAGCGGCGGCGTACTATCCGGAAGTGAACCCGCTGGTGCCGCTGGAAAGCACAGGGGATGGCAGCCATACGCCAACGTCGAAGTTTGTGGCGATCCGGTTGGAAGCGGCGAGTGAGACCGGGTTGATCATGGCGAAGTCTGCCTGACCAAAAACAAAAGATCGTCCGAACGCGGTCCGAGCCTGCGGCAGCTCCTACAACGCCCACAAAAAAGGCCGTTTTTTCACAAAAACGGCCTATCCGAAGTAACTAAAGACCGGCGAAAAACCATTAAGTTCCGCCCAAAAAACAGTAACTTATAGAAATGTGCTGAAGTCGTGTTACTCGTCGGATTTCGATTGTCACACCACTGACACGGCCTCAGGATCGCGTCGTCATCCCCATGAGGTTCCTCCATGAAGTTCTCCTCGATTCTCTTGTTGTCCCTTGGCCTGGTCAGTGGCATTGCCTCTGCTGGCGGCACCACCGAAGCAGGTGTGGGCGGCGCATTGGGCGGGGTTTTGGGCTCGGTCGTCGGCCAATCGATTGGCGGTAATACAGGTTCCACCATCGGCGCGGCCCTGGGCGGCGCGGGTGGTAGCGCAGTCGGCGCAGACAAACGCAGCCGTGGCGAAGCCGCCATCGGTGGTGCGTTGGGCGCAGCAGGCGGTAACGTGGTCGGCCGCAGCGTGGGCGGCACCACCGGCAGCCTGATCGGCTCCGCAGCAGGCGGCGGTGCCGGTGGCGCACTGGGTAACTACATGGGCAACAAGAGCGATGACGACGACGATGACGATCGTCGTTATCGTGGCCATGATGATCGTCGTTACTACCGTGACGGCCATCCAGGTCGTGGTCATGCCTATGGCCATCGCAAGCATCACAAGAAGTACTACCGCCACCGTCATTGAAACCGGAATGGTTTCGCTGGCAGATAAAAATCGCAGCCCGAGGGCTGCGATTTTTTTTGCCTGCTTTAAACCACCAGACGCTCCATCGCACTGCGTAACCCGGCCGGAATCGCCACTGGCTGATTCGAGGCGCGGTCGACAAACACGTGCACGAAACGCCCCGCTGCGCAGGCCTCATCTTCCCCTTGCTTGAATACCGCCAACTCGTACTGCACCGAGCTGTTGCCCAACTTTCCGACCCGCAGGCCGACCTCGATCCGGTCCGGGAAGGCGGTGGAGGCAAAGTAATCGCAGGCTGAACTCACCACGAAACCCACCACCTCGCCCTCATGGATATCCAGGCCGCCGACTTCGATCAGGTAGGTGTTCACCGCCGTGTCGAAGAAGCTGTAATAGGTGACGTTGTTGACGTGACCATAGGCATCGTTGTCGTGCCAGCGTGTGGTGATGGGTTGGAAGTGTGGGTAGTCGGAGCGCTGGGGCATCGGTGTTGGTTCCTGGGGTTGGATGACCAGTTTAAGGAGAAAACCGCGTTATCGCTCTTCGCGAGCAGGCACCAAATCAATCACCTATCAACAAACCCGCTACCTTGCGCCGCCAATTCACCAATCAACCGTGCCGGGCTCCAGTGATCACCCTGGCGTGTCTCCAGCGCCAACAGCCGCTGATGAATATCCGCCAACCCCTGCTGATCCGCCCAGGCCATCGGCCCGCCTTTATCTGCCGGGAACCCGTATCCGTTGAGGTACACCAGATCGATGTCGTGGGCCGATCCCGCGACCCCTTCCTGAAGAATCTTCGCACCCTCGTTGACCAATGCCAGCAGGCAGCGCTCCAGAATTTCCTCCTGGCTTATCTCGCGGCGATGAAAGCCCAGCCCCTCGCTGACTTCCAGCACCAGCGCGTCGACCTGCGGATCGTGTTCAGCCTGGCGACTGCCCGGCTCATAATGGTAATAGCCATCGCCGCTCTTCTGCCCGAAACGGCCCCGCTCACACAGACGGTTATCCACTTGCACCTCTGGCGCATCCTGCCCAACTCCGGACAGTTGCCGGGCACGCCATTGCAGATCGACGCCAACCACGTCGAACATACGGAATGGCCCCATGGCAAAGCCGAAGCCTTGCAGCGCGGCATCGATCTGGTAAGGGTAAGCGCCCTCCAGCAGCATTTTGCGGGCCTCCAGCACGTAGGTGTTGAGCATGCGATTGCCAATGAAGCCATCGCAATTGCCCGAGACCACGCTGACCTTGCCCATCCGCTTGCCCAGCGCCAGTGCAGCATCGATGACTGCCGGTGCAGTCTGGGCACCACGGACGATTTCCAGCAGCTTCATGATGTGCGCCGGGCTGAAGAAGTGCAGGCCCAGGACTTGTTGCGGACGGCCAGTCACCGCGGCGATGGCGTCGATGTCCAGTGCCGACGTGTTACTTGCCAGAATGGCTTCAGGTTTGAGCAGGCCGTCCAGCTCGCGGAAGATGGCCTGCTTGAGTTCCAGGTTTTCGTAGACGGCCTCGATGACCAGATCGACATCGCGGATGGCCGCATAATCAGCGGCAGCCGTGACCCGTGCAATGCGGGTGTCGGCCTCGGCCTGATCGATGCGTTCTTGCCGAACACTATGGGCATAGGTGTCCGCCACGGTGACCAGGGCCTGCTCAAGCATCTGCGGATTGTTATCGACCCATTGCACCGCCACCCCGGCGTTGGCCAGGCACATGACAATGCCGCGGCCCATGGTGCCCGCGCCGATCACGGCTGCGCGCTGAATTTTGAACGGTGTCTGGCTCATGTTTTGATCTCTTGTTGGCGATCCAAAGACAGCCCCCACCATAGTCAGCCTCCGCGAGTTTTTGAAATTTATTCCTGTGATGAGCGACATTCAGCAGATGGATGCGCCCACACGGCTTAGAGGTGCGCCTCGGCCCACCCGCGAACCTCGGCATACGGATAATCCTCCAACACCGCATAGCCGGAAATCGTCCGCACCTTGAGTTTGGTGAACAACGGCACGCTGATCCCGCACAGAAACCGTGTGACCCGCTCGGCGGATGGCTTACTGCCGGTATGCTGTTCATGCCTGTGGATAAAATCACTGCACAAGGCTTCGAAATTCTTATCCACAAGCGCAGGCAGCGCTGGAGGTTCGGGCAACCGTGCCACCTGCCCGTGACAAACCGAGCAATGCCCGCACTGGCGGGGCACATTTTCGTCGCCGAAATACTCGGCCAGGCGATATCCAAGGCAGCGATCGGTGGCGAAAAGATCGAGCATGGCGTGAATCCGCGCAACCTCGGTCTGTTCATGCCGAGTGAACCCCGCGTGAAGCTCCTCACTCAATGCGGCACTGTCGAACCCGGTTTGCAGCAGGCTGTAGACCTCGGTCATCAGCTTGCTCTCAAGCTCGACCCAGCCCTTTTCCTGGAAGTAATCCAGCGCCTTGACCACCCGGCTGCGCTCGGCCTGATGCTGTTCATACAACGCATCGAAATTCACCGTGGCCCAGGTACGCGCGCGCGGGGACGTCTGGATGATCGCCGCGACGAAATCCCTGCGTTCACCCTCGAAGCGCGCCAGCAATTGCTCGGGCTCCTGCAGATACTTGAACCGGTACTCGGCGTAGTAGGCATAACGCGGAGCGATCAGGCCACGAAGCTCCAGTTGCACCAGCAAGGTCTTGAGCGGCAGCTGGCGGATGTTGCTCTGGTCCGCCAATGGCCCCAGCAGAAACTCCCATTGCCCCTCGGACGCCGCGGCCTGCATCTCGTCGAGCACGCAGCGGATACCGTCCAGTTCAGGCGTATCGCCATAGACGAAGTTTTCCAGCACGTTGAGGCTGTCGCGATTGGCCAGCACCAGGCAGTCCGATGGCTGCCCGTCACGCCCGGCGCGGCCGATTTCCTGGCTGTAGTTTTCGATGGATTTGGGCAGGTCGAAATGCACCACGTTACGGATGTCGCTCTTGTCGATGCCCATGCCGAAGGCGATGGTGGCGACGATGCAATTGGACTGCCCGCCCATGAAACGCTTCTGGATGCCTTCACGCTGCTCATGAGGCAAACCGGCGTGATAGGCCTCGGCCTGGATGCCATGGCGCTGCAGATGTTCGGCTATGTGCTCGGCGGTTTTCTGCAGGGTGACGTAGACAATGCTCGGCTGACCGGGTCGCTGACTCATCCATTCAACCAGGCGTCGACGCTTGTCCTGGCCACGAACCGGCTCAACCCACAGATTAAGGTTGGGCCGATAGAAGCCGGTGGTCACCACATCGTCAGGTTCGATGGCGAATTTCGCCTGCATGTCGGCGATCACTTTCGGGGTCGCGGTGGCGGTCAGCAACAACACCTGGGGGATATTGAACTGGCGTTGATAGTCCGGAAGCTTGAGGTAATCCGGGCGAAAGTTATGCCCCCATTCGGAGATGCAGTGCGCCTCGTCCACCACCAGCAGCGAGATCGGCACCTGCTGCAGGAAGTTACGAAAACGTTCGTTCTTCAGACGCTCCACGGAGATCATCAGGATTTTCAGTTCGCCGGACTTGGCGCGAGCCATGACATCACTGGCATCATCGCGGCTCTGCGCCGAATCGATACTGCCCGCCGCAATGCCGTGGCGTTGCAGGAACGCCAATTGATCCTGCATCAACGCCAGCAAGGGCGAGACCACCAGCGTCAGGTGCGGCAGCAATACGGCCGACAGCTGATAACAAAGGGACTTGCCGGAACCGGTGGGGAAAATTGCCGCCGCCGAGCGCCCCGCCAGTACCGCGCTGACCGCCGCCTCCTGGCCAGGCCGAAACTGTGGATAACCGAAAACCTGCTCCAGGGTGTTGTGCATAAGCTGTCACTCCGTTGACTGCTGCGATGAGCAAAGCCTAGCCGGCGATCGCAGCGAGTCGAGAAAAGGTCAGGGGTAAAAAAGATACGGGATGATACAGCGGATGGCTTTGGGAATGCGGCGCCTGGCAAATCGCCTTCGCGGGCAGCAAAATTCGAAATGACCTACACCCTCTGAGGCGCCTGTAGTCCCTTTCCTCAACAACTGCGCAAAACCTTACAAAACCTGTCGATCTCAGCCGTCTTGTCGCACGACACCACGCCCTTCTATAGTTTCCGGCAAGGCTGAAAACAGTGTCTGGGCCGACCGGGCGCATTTGCCGATTTCCCACAGGACCCACCTCGATGAACCGCCCCGAGCCACTGACCGACCGCTATCGCCCGCTCAAATCCAGCATCAGCGAAACCCCGGTACTGGTGATCGACACCGAGGCCGATCCCCTGGAAATTCTCGACGCCGCCCGCCAACGCATCCGCGCCGCCAGCGACCTGCTGGAAACCCTGTACTGCCTGTGCTTCAAACAGGCCGACGCCAGCGATATCCCCAACATCGTCAATGCCCTGTACCTGCTGACCCAGGATGGCAACGAGCTGCTCGACATCGCCCGGCAACGCCTGCCGAAACTCACCGGCTGAAGGACACCACGATCCCTTGTAGGAGCTGGCTTGCCAGCGATGAACGATAACGCGGTCCACTGTGGATAAGTCCGTCAGCAACGCCCTCGAACCCTTCAGCCGGCGACGTTATCGAAGGGACAGGCGGGATCC
>Ga0247818_10000233_pt1 | contig 34523 bp, 34 predicted proteins | sample 13C_Glucose_Day1_FD_192424 | JGI IMG/M metagenome (GOLD analysis project Ga0247818, IMG submission 192424) | Soil microbial communities from agricultural site in Penn Yan, New York, United States - 13C_Glucose_Day1 | ecosystem: Environmental > Terrestrial > Soil > Agricultural land | place...
TCGGCGCGGCTCCCGCACCCCGGCGGTCCCGCCCGTGTCGGGGGCCCCGAACACTCCCACCAGCCGTCGGCCCCGCACCCGGCGGTGGCGGTACACGGCATACAGGTGGCTCGGCTCGGGCGAGCCGGTCAGGTCGATGACCCGCCGGGCCCGGAGCACTGCCTCACCGGGGCTGGCAGCGCTGATGTGGAGCTCGCGGCCCCGTCCCGGGCCGCGCCCCTGCTGCACCACGTCGTATCTGGCCATGGCGACAGCATCCGCCCGTGTCAGGCCGCTGACAAGGGTGCCGCGGGGGAGTCGGTCTCAGAGAGCGGCGAGCAGCTCGTCACACGCCTCGACGCAGCGCCGGCAGGTCTTGGCGCACACTTCGCAGTGCAGGTGCATGTCGCCGTGCTTCTCGCACTCGACCGCGCAGGCGTGGCACATCGCCCGGCAGGCCTGCAGGAGGCTCATCAGCAGCTCGGTGGAGGTGGCGCCCGGGTGCCGCGAGAGCACCTTGGCCGTGGCATCGCAGACGTCGGCGCAGTCGAGGTTGGTCTGGATGCAGTCGCGCAGCTCGGCGACCGTCTCCTCGGAGAGACAGGCGTCCGCGCAGGCCGTGCACGAGTACACGCACTCGAGGCACGCCAGGATGCAGTTCTTGAGCGCCGCCTCGTCGAGGTCACCGATGCCCTTGGGGTGGGTCTTGAGCATTTCGCTCACTACGGTCATGTTTCCTCCGATCGCGTTTGGTGCTCCCTATTCGGGCACACCACGAGCGGATCACGCCACCGAAGATTGGCGTACCGGCGCGTGTGCGTGAGTCAGTCGCGCAGGTCAGTCCCTGTCCCACGGGGCGGGCTCGCCCATCTTCGCGTAGTACCGCGCCAGGTGGCTCTTGACGCGGTCGATGTCGCCGGCGGGCAGGTCGACCCCACCGCGCGAGCCCTGCATCACGTTGCCCGCCGACATCACGCCGCGCGGCACCGCGAGAAGCCTCCCGTCCACGACGTCGGCGATGAGCAGCTTGTATGCCGTGTAGTTGTCGTGTTTCTCCGCGTCGTACCAGACGTGCGCGTCGCGGTACTTCGCGTTGGGCCCTTCCGTCGCTCCCGCCCAGTCGCGGACCCGGCGCTCGGCCGCGTCGCCGTCCCACTCGCGGTCGCGGTCCGCGAGTGGGAGGTCCTGGAACCTCGTGACCGTCATGGACATCACCCCCGGGAGATCAGGCGCTGATGGTGCCGCCCTCGAACTGGCAGGTCGTGCGGCCTCCTGACTCGACCGTGTCGGTCAGCGGGTAGCCGTAGCTGCCGCCGGCGCCACCGGCAGCCTTCCACTGCTCGAGCACGGGTCCGTAGACCAGTCGGGGTGTGCCGGAGCCGAGCGCCCACAGCTCGCCCTTCTGGAACTTCTGGTTGCTGCCGCGGCCGTCGGAGCCCTGCGCCGAGGTCGGGTAGCCGAGCGTCCCGCCCTCACGCCCCACCCGGGCCCACACGGTGTACATCGCGCCATGGACCGCGTTCGTGTAGGTGGACGTGCTGTCACAGACCGCGCCCCTCTGGAACAGCTGGATCCAGCCGCCACCGGCGGCCGAGGTGCGGGCCCCGGTCGGGAAGCCGAGGGGGCCGGCGTGGGCCTTGAGGGAGCTCCACGTGCTGTAGCTCGCGCCGTAGACCACCTGCGTGGTGCTCGAGGTGCTGTCGATGATGACGCCCTTCTGGAACTTCTGCTGCCAGGCGCCGTCGCCGAGGGCCGTCAGCGGGCCTGTCGGGTAGCCGAGGCCTCCCCGCTCGCGGCCCGCGCGCGCCCACATGTCGTAGCGGATGCCCCAGACCGACTGGGTCGAGGTGGAGGTGCTGTCGGTGATCGCGCCGTTCTGGAACAGCTGGATCCAGCCGTTCGCCGTGTCGGTCTTGGGGCCGATCGGGTAGCCGAGGCGCCCGCCCTCGCGGCCCTCCTTCTGCCACACGGTCCAGCGCACGCCCCACACCGACTGGGTGCTGGTGGAGGCGCTGTCCGTGAGGGCGCCCCTCTGGAAGATCTGGATCCAGCCGCCGTCGGGGCGGCCGGTGATCTTGTCCGACGTCGGGTAGCCCAGGTGGCCCTTGGGGCCGCCCTCCTTGTTCCACTGCGACAGCACCCAGCTGGTCAGCGCCCGGGTGCCGGTCGAGCTGGTCGAGTAGATCGCGCCGCCCTGGTAGCGGACGTAGGTGCCCTTGCTGTCGCCCACCGAGCGCACCGGCCCGGTCGACGCCTTGAGCCAGGACCCCTGCTCGCCCATCGCCTTGTACTTCGCGGCGATGGGGCCCCACTTCGGCAGGCTGGGGGCGCTGTGCTCGCTGGTGCGGTCGTCGCGCAGCGAGGTGGTCGTGCAGTTGGTCCACTTGTAGGGCGGGACGCAGCTCACGACGCGGCAGTGCACGCCGCCGCTGCACTTCACCTGGGTGTTGCACTGTCCGTAGCGGAAGGCGTTGCAGCAGATCCGGCGCTGGTCGCACGTCGCGGTCGAGCCGGTGCCGCATGAGCAGTTCCAGCAGCCCTTGTCACAGATGTGGTCGCCGCTGCAGCCGGTGGAGCACTTCGAGCACGAGGCGTTGCAGTCGACGATGTAGCGGTAGCCGCGACCGCACCAGGACGAGTCGGCGGCCTTCCACCAGCCCGCGGCGAAGCTGCCGGGCGGGCACGAGTTCACGCCCTTGTTGATGGTGCTGCAGAAGACGGTCCACCCGCTGGAGGCGGTGTTGCCGGGCCCGCAGATGGTGGCGTATGCCGTCTGGGGCCGCAGCGCGTAGGCCTTGGCGTCCGTGGCGAGCGCCGACCCGGCGACCGCCGCGCTGACGAGGAAGCCGCGCCGGCTGACGCCGCCGAAGCGCTCGGAGATCCGGCTGACCATCCCCACCAGGCCCCGGCGCTCGCCGGTGAGCTCCTCCAGCGTGCTGCTCATGACATCTCCCCTCGTCGGACCATCGTGCGCCGGTCGGTCACGCCGAAGCCGCGCACGACCGCGGCTGCGCGCGGGACGGTGCCCATCCGGCGCGAGTGGCTGCCGATCACGGTGAACAGGCAGAACGCGCGCCCACCGACGCTGAAGAAGTGCTGCGACGCGCTGCGCCCCGGGAGAGGGCGCTGGAGGCGAGCCGGGCCGAACTGCGAGGGGGCCAGCCGCGGCATCCCCTGGTCGGCGAAGAGGCCCTGGTCGGCGACGTCCGAGCCGTACTCGATGAGGGAGATGAAGATGTCCTCCGACCCGAGGAGGTCGACGACGCCGCTGCCGAAGTCGCCCCTCTGGGCCGGCAGGTCGAGGGTGCAGGCGTGCAGGATCGGGTGCATGACCTCCCCGTTGGGCTCGACGCTCTCCGGCGCCAGGCCCTGCAGGCGCGGTGCCACGCCGTCGGGGACGATCCCGGCCGGAGTGGCCCGCCGGTCGATCGACAGACGCCAGCCCTGGGGCGGCGCTGCTCTGAGTCCGTACTTCTCCACTGCCATCAACTCCCCAATGCGGCAGCGCCCAGCGCCACCGCTCCTGCTGCCAGCGCCACCCTAGCGATGACGTCCGCCGTCCTTGTCCACCTTTCGACCCTGCTGAAGATTCTGTGCAACCCGGTGCGATCGCGCACTCCGGCCATGAGCACGGAGGGGAGCGCGCGCACCAGCCCGAAGACGCCGCCGATCAGCAGGCCCGCCGCCGGTGAGCCCGCCAGCAGCGCGAGCAGCGCCACGGCATACGTCGTGGAGCTGGTGATGATGGTGACCAGGCCGAACCCGAGCTGGGCCCCGAAGCCCACGCCGTAGACCCACCCCCGGTAGCGGGTGAGCCACTGCTCGTCGACCTGCCGCCGCCACGAGGGCAGCTCGAGCCCGCCGACGCGCAGGTCGAGGGCCAGGCCGACCAGGAGCAGGGTTCCGGCCAGCCCCAGTGCCCACGGCGACGAGCGCCAGGACTGCGGGAGAACCGCTCCCAGGGCGCCGAATAGCGCACCGAGCGCGAGACCCCCGACGAGGGAGCCGAGGACGTAGGCCGCGGTGGTCACCCACCAGCGGGAGGCGCGTGCCTGCTCACCGAGCGGGCTGATGCTGGACAGCATCGACTCGCCTCAAGGCGACCACGTGGCCCGCACCGCCGCGACGGCTGCCATGGGGAGTCCGAGGGCGAGGGCGAGGCTGGTGGTGTCCATGGCTGGGTGGGCTCAGTGGCCGTGCTGGTGCTGGTGCCGGTGGTCGTGGTCGTGCTGGTGGTCGTGGTGGCTGTGGTCGCGGGGGTCGGCGTCGGGCGACTCGTAGAGGCTCGGGTGCCCGGGATGGATGCCCGTGCCGAGCAGCTCGCGGTCCATCCGGGGCAGGCTGTCGCGCTCACCGCGGTCGACGTAGTCGTCGCCCAGGACGGCGGTCCCCACCGTGCCGGGGCCGGTGCGCCCGGCGGCAGCGCGTGCCTCGGCCGTGTCAGCCACAGCCTGGCCCATGAGGTCGCGGACCTGCGCCCAGGTCGTGGACGAGCCCTCGCCGGTGATGACGCCGTCCTCGACGTAGACGAAGTAGGGGGAGCCGGGGATGCCGTAGTCGGTCCAGCCACCCGAGGACTGCACGACCTCGAGGGAGTCGCCCGCGAGCTGGCGCAGCGTCGTCGCGCTCTCCTCCTCGGGGCCCTTGGCGACGACCACGAGCTGGCCCCGCCCGGGCACGTCGACGTGGCCGCCGCGGAACTCCTCCCAGAACGTCTGGCAGACGCTGCACCCGCTGGAGAGGAAGGCGAGCAGCGTGCGCCGGCCCCGGCCCGACACCGCGACGGTGCGCTCCTGCCGGTCGAGGGTGGTGCCCACGATGTCAGCGGCGCGGCTCGACTCCGGGCGGGCGTTGGCGACGACCCCGCTCTCGATGTCGACGCTCACCGGCCCTGCCGGCGCGTGGCTGCCGCTGGCCGCGGCGGTGCCGGCCTCCTTCTCCAGCTCGAGCCCGGCACCGAGCTCGTGGAGGGCCTTGAGGATGAGGGCATGGCTGCGCAGCAGTCCGAGCACGAGCACCCCGAGCAGGGCAATCGCCACCCCCTCGGCGATCACGACGGCAAGCATGGGGTCATCACTTTCTGTTAGCGGGCACGGCTGTTGAGGACGTCGCCGGTGCTGCGGACGGCGGCCGGGGTCACGGTGGGCAGCACGGCCAAGGCCTGCCAGGCCAGGAACGTGAGGAGGGCGGCGAGGGCGAGCGTGCCGACCACCGCGGCCGACAGGCCGGTGGCCCAGGCCGCCCTCTCGGGCGTTATAACGACGGCGCCGGCCAGGGCGGCGATGGCCGCGGTCACCACGAGGTGGACGCGCGTCGGCGGGGTGTCGGCCTTGCCGAAGCAGCCGCACGAGCCGAGGACCCCACCGCGCCGCAGGGCCAGTCCGACGAAGCCGGTGAAGAGCAGGTATGCCGCGCAGACCAGGGCCGCGTTCAGCGCGCCAGGGCGCGCGACGGCCCACAGGCCGAGGGACACCTCGGCCACCGCGAGCCCCCGGACGAGGGTCCGGCGCGCGGGAAGCCCGGCCGAACGGAGCGCGCGGACGAGGGGCATGGGGTCGCCGATCTTGGGGACGCCCGCGCCGACGAGGAGGGCGGAGGCGGCCAGGAACGGCGCTGCGAGCTCTCCCGACATGGGCATTGACCCTACCCCCAAGGTCGCGAGCAGCGGGAGATGCGACAGGGCCGGGCGCCATGCGGCGCCCGGCCCTGTCGGCCGTGGAGGCGGTCGGCCGACTAGGCCTTGTCCCCATCCGCGGAGGTCGTGCCGCCGGCATCGGTGCCGGTGGTCCCGCTCGGTGTGGTGTCCGTGCCCGTCGCGGACTCGAAGGGAGTGTCGGTCGTCGTGCTCGTCGGCGCGCCCGTGACGTCGTCGACCGGCGTGATCGAGGTGGTGTCCTCGCCCTTGCTGCCGGCCTTGTCCTTGGCGGTGGCGGCGAGGTCGGAGGCCTTCTCCTTCGCGGCCTCGGCGGCGTGGGTCGCCTTGTCCTTGGCCGTCTCGGCCAGCGAGGTGACCTTGTCCTTGGCGGACGTGGTGCTGCTCGCACCCGGGGCGGTGTAGGTGTCGCCGAGCGGGGTGGCCCAGGGGTCCTCCCTCGGCGCGGACTTCTTGAAGAACGCGGCGGCGGCGGCCGCGACGGCGGCCAGGACGCCGAGGGTCAGCAGCACCCTGCCCCTGCGCCTCTTCGGCTTGGCCGTGGCCTCGCCCTTGAGCACGGAGTACGCGTCGCCGCTGCGGTCGGCGATGTCGGCCGCGTTGATCTTGGCGGCCGCCGACGCCGCAGCCACTGCGGCGATGGCCTCGGCCACCTTGGGCAGCAGGTCGTCGACGATCTTGTCGCGCGCGGTGTCGACCTTGGGGGCCAGACCCTCGACGGCCCTCTCCAGCTTGGGAGCGGCGACCTCGATGCCGTGCTCGACACGCGGCATGGCCCAGTCCTTGGCCTGGGTCGCGCGTTCGCGGGCGGCCTCCGCGGCGGCGCCGGCCGCCGGTGCAACGCGCTCCTTGAGGTTCGCCACCTGCGCGGCGGCCTGCTGTGCCTGGGCCTGCGCCTGCTCTTGGACCTGCTCGGACTTGCTCTTGGTGCGGAACACCATGCCTCCTTGGGGTCAGCTCGTTGCGTCTGACGCCCATCCTGCCGTGTTTCCCCGGGCGGGCAAGCCCTACCCCCCATCTGCGGGCCCAGGGTGAGACGAACCACTCCCGCCCTGACATGCGAGGATGCCCACTATGAACGTCACCCTGCACACGAACCACGGCGACATCAACGTCACGCTCTTCCCTGACCACGCCCCCAAGACCGTCAAGAACTTCGTCGGTCTGGCCACGGGCGATCAGGAGTACAAGGACGACGCCGGCCGCACCAACCCGACGCCGTTCTACGACGGGCTGAAGTTCCACCGCGTCATCCCGGGCTTCATGATCCAGGGCGGCTGCCCGCTCGGCCAGGGCATGGGCGGGCCCGGCTACACGTTCGACGACGAGATCAGCCCCGACAAGGACTTCACCAAGCCCTACATCCTCGCCATGGCCAACGCCGGCAAGCGGATGGGCAAGGGCACCAACGGCTCGCAGTTCTTCATCACCGTGGCCCCGACCGAGTGGCTGCAGGGCAAGCACACGATCTTCGGCGAGGTCGCCGACGCCCCCAGCCGCGAGGTCGTCGACAAGATCGCGGCGCTGGGCACCCAGAGCGGTCGCCCGAGCGAGGACGTCGTCCTCGAGCGCGTCTCGGTCGACCAGGCCTGACGAGCGACACCCCCACCCCTGTCCGCCAGCGCACCGGTGAGAGCGACGGATGACTGAGCCCACGGCATACGAGCAGCAGGCCCCACCCGTCTGTCCGCGGCACCCGGACCGCGTCTCCTACGTGCGCTGCCAGCGCTGCGGCCGCCCGACCTGCCCCGAGTGCCAACGGGCGGCCGCCGTGGGGGTGCAGTGCGTCGACTGCGTCAAGCAGCAGGCCGCGACCATGCGGTCGGCGACGACCGTCTTCGGCGGCCGCGTCAGCGACCGGCCCGTCGTCACCCTCACGATCATCGCGATCTGTGTGCTGGTGTGGCTCGGGCAGCAGGTGAGCGGGTCGCTCACCTCGAAGATCTGGTTCATCCCGGCGACCGGGGACCAGGAGCCCTACCGGTTCCTCTCGTCGGCCTTCGCGCACGCGCCCCGTCAGGTCATGCACATCGTCTTCAACATGCTGGCGCTGTGGCTGGTGGGCGGGCAGTACCTCGAGCCGCTGCTCGGTCGGCTGCGGTATGCCGTGCTGTACCTCCTCAGCGCGATCGGCGGCTCCGTGGTGCTGCTCCTGCTGGCGCAGCCGCCATCGGGTCCGGTCCTCACCTGGGAGGACCTCGGCTCGTGGGGCACCCCCACCGTGGGCGCCTCGGGTGCGGTGTTCGGGCTGTTCGGCGCGCTGCTGGTGCTCAACCGCAAGCTCGGGCGCTCCTCGGCCGGCATGTATGCCACCCTCGTCATCAACGCCGTGCTCGGGTTCGTCATCCCCAGCGTCGCGTGGCAGGCACACCTCGGCGGGTTCCTCACGGGGTGTGCCGTCGCGGCGGTCCTCGCCTGGAGCCACGACCGCGGCAGGCGGCGCTGGCAGTGGCCGGGCCTGGCCCTGATCGCTGTCGTGCTGGTGGCGGCCGCGATGGTGAAGTACGCGCTCGCCCCCGACCTGGGAATCACCTTCGCGTTGGGCAGCGGGCTGCTCTGACACCCCTTCACCTCGAGACGCACGCAGGCCCCGGCTCCCGCCGGGGCCTGCTGCTGTGGTGGGGATCCTGCGTTTTTCGGGTGGTGCCTACGTCATGCGACGGAGGTCCGGCCTCGTCCTTTGGTCGTATTACACGCCTGTCATTTGTCCCCAGCTGGGGACAACCCTGTGGATAACCCGCCACTTGTGCACACGGCATACCGGGGCTGTGGAAAAGCGGAGGGCCCCGGCGAGCTCCGCTTGCCAGCGGGGTTCGTCAGGGCCCTCAGCGCTCAGGCGAGGCGGTCAGCGCCACCGCGTGGTCATCGCGAAGCCGGCCATCATCAGCCCGAATCCCGCGGCCAGGTTCCAGCGACCGATCGACTCGATGGGGAAGCGCTGGCTGGTGATGTAGAAGGTCACGACCCAGATCAGGCCGAGGACCATCAGGGTCAGCATGACCGGCACAAACCAGGGGGGGTTGCCGACCTTGGCCTTGGCGGGCTTGGCGGGCGGGGTGTAGGCGCGCTTCTCGCGGCCCTTGGACTCCGGCACCGGACACTCCTCATGCTCGTGAATGGCTCATTGGCGTTTGGCATAGCGTAGTGCCATGCCCAGCCAGCGTCTGACGTGGTTGACGCGGCGCCCCACGTTCTGGTCGGCAGCCGTGCCGCTCGTCGCGCTCGGGGCGGGTGTCCTCTTCGCCACCAGCGCGTCGACCGCTGGGGGCACCGACCTCCGCTCCAGCGCCTCGGAGCTGCCCGACATCATCCGCCAGCAGACCCGGCAGAACGCCCAGGCCGCCAGCCAGGTGCGCAGTCTCCAGTCACAGGTGGACCGGCTCTCGGCCGTCCAGGCCCCCGGCGATGTGCGGATCACCCAGCTGACCCGTCAGGCGGAGGCGCTCGCGGTGGCCACGGGCACCCGCGAGGTGACCGGCCCGGCGGTGGCCGTGGAGCTCAGAGACGCCCAGATCCCCTCCGACCAGCTGCCCGAGGGCATCGGGGTCGACGACATCGTCGTGCACCAGCAGGACGTGCAGGGGGTCGTCAACGCCCTGTGGGCCGGTGGGGCCGAGGCGATGATGGTCATGGACCAGCGACTCATCTCCACCAGCGCGGTGCGCTGCGTCGGCAACACGCTCATCCTGCAGGGCCGGGTCTACTCCCCGCCCTACGTCATCACCGCCATGGGCAACCCCGCAGCGCTGAAGAAGGCGCTCGACGACAGCCCCCAGGTGTCCATCTACCGGCAGTACGTCGACGCCATCGGCCTGGGGTATGACGTGAGAACCAGCCCAGAACGGACATTCCCCGCCTACGCTGGCTCCGTGAACCTCCAGTACGCCTCGGTGCCCCGATGACCAACCGCGCGGCCCGCTGGGTCGTGGGCGGCCTCGGCGACATCCTCGTCACCGCTGGCCTCGTGCTCCTGCTCTTCGTCGCCTGGCAGCTGTGGTGGACCGACGTCGAGGCCAACCGCGCCCAGGGCGGGACCGTCCAGGCGCTCACCCGCGACTTCGGACGCTCCAGCCCCTCGGCTCCCGCGGCGGCCCCCAACGAGCACCCCAAGCCGGTGAAGTTCGGCGAGGCGTTCGCCATCGTGCGGATCCCGCGTCTCGGCGAGGACTACGCGCGGCCGCTGCTCGAGGGCACCGACTACGAGACCCTGAAGAAGGGCCTGGGGCACTACCAGGGCACGGCGGCACCGGGGGCGAAGGGCAACCTGGGGATCGCCGGCCACCGCACGACCTACGGGCGGCCGCTCCACGAGATCGACCTGCTGCGCAAGGGCGACAAGGTCATCGTCGAGACCAGGACCGGTTACTCCGTGTATGCCGTGGACCGGCACGAGATCGTCTCGCCCTTCGCCGTGGAGGTCATCGCGCCGGTGCCCGGCAAGCCCGGGGCCGAGCCGAACGGCTCCTGGCTGACGCTGACCGCGTGCCACCCCAAGTACAGCGCAGCCCAGCGCTACGTCGTGTTTGCGAAACTGGTGCGGACCTATCCCCGCGCCGAGGGCCTGCCCAGCGGCACCCTGGATGTCCCCGGAAAGAAGTCCTGATGCTCTACAGCGCGATCTGGCGGGCGCTGCCCGGCCCGACGCCGGCGAAGGCCGTGCAGACCCTGCTCCTCGTCGCCGTCGTGGTGGCGTTCCTGTTCCTCTGGGTGTTCCCGCGCATCGCGCCGATGATGCCCTTCAACGACAACACCGTCGGCACCTCGTCCTCCGGCGGAGCCACCCGTCCCCTGCCGGCGCTCCCTGCCGGGGAGACCGCATGACCCGCATCCTCGTCGTCGACAACTACGACAGCTTCGTCTTCACCATCGTCGGCTACCTCCAGCAGTTCGGGGCCGACTGCACCGTCGTCCGCAACGACGCCGTCTCGACGGCGGACGCCGAGGGCTACGACGGCGTGCTGGTCTCCCCGGGGCCCGGGACGCCGCAGGAGGCGGGCGTCTCCATGGCGATGATCGAGGCCTGCGCGAAGCGCACGCAGCCGATGCTCGGGGTCTGCCTCGGCCATCAGGCCCTCGGCGCCGTCTTCGGCGCCGACGTGGTGCGGGCCCCGGAGCTCCTGCACGGCAAGACGTCGCGGGTGTTCCATGACGGCACGGGGGTCCTCGAAGGGCTGCCCTCCCCGTTCACGGCCACGCGCTACCACTCGCTGACCATCGACCCCCCGACGCTGCCGGCCGAGCTCATCGCCACCGGCCACACCGAGTCGGGGGTCATCATGGCGGTGCGCCACGAGAGCCTGCCGCTGCACGGGGTGCAGTTCCACCCCGAGAGCGTGCTCACCGAGGGCGGCCACCGGATGCTGGCCAACTGGCTCGCGCTCTGCGGCATGCCCGACGCCGTGGAGCGCTCGGACGGCCTGAGCCCCCTCGTGCGCGACGCCGAGGGCGTGGCGCGGATGGTCGCCGCGGGCTGACCGCCGGTCGCTGACCGCCGGTCTTTGACCGCAACCGGGCGGACGCGGCACAGGGCTCAGGGAGTCGTCGTCGCCGGTCCCTCCGGCGGGGTCGTCGTGGTGGTCTGCGGCGCGCTCGTCGTGGTCGGCGAGGCGGTGGTCGTGGTGGTCGTCGTGGGGGTCGGCGGTGCCGGGCGTGCCACGGTCAGCGTGATCTGGCTGCCGAAGTCGGCGAGGGCGCCGGCCTTGGCGCTCTGCTTGAGCACGGTGTCCTCGTCCTGGTCGCTCTCGACGTAGGTCGTGCGGTTCCTGAAGCCGAGGTCGCTGAGGGCGCTGGCCGCCTCGTCCCGGGTCATGCCGACGACGTCGGGAACCTCCACCCTCCCGCTGGAGACCTTGAGGCTGACCGCGGAGCCGACAGCGACGCTCTGGCCGGCGGGGGGATCGCTCTCGACCACGTTGTCCTTCTCGACCCGGGTGTTGTTCACCTTCTCGATGTCACCCACGGTGAGGTTGACGTTCTTCAGGGCCGTGGTGGCCTCGTCGAGGGTGAAGCCCGCGAGGTCGGGGACGTCCACGGTGTTGGGGCCGCCCGACACGCTGAGGGTGACCTTCGAGCCGCGCTGGACCTGCTCGTTGGCCTGCGGGTTCTGCTCGACGACCGTGCCCTCATCCTTGGTGGACGCGACCTCCTGCACCTCGGGCTGCAGGTCGGCCGCGCGGATCTTGGCCTCCGCCGTCTCCAGGGGCAGGTCGACCACCGAGGGCACGGCGACCGTGCCGGCGCCGCTCGGCGGCTGGTCGAAGAGCGACCGCCCGGCGATCACCATGAGGGCGATCGCGCCGAGGACGGCGACGACGAGCAGCACGTAGCCGAGGCCCCGCCGCTTGCCCGGCTCCTCCTCGTCCGGGTCGTGACCAATGGCCGGCAGGGTGGCGGTGTTGCCGTGACTGGCCGCGGCGGCGCCTGCTGCCGCGGCTGCACCGGCGCCGAGCACTGTGGTGCGATCGCTGCCCGACAGGCTGTCCATGGCGACGGTCGGGTCAGCGCTCGCGAGGCCGGCGGTACCCGCAGCTCCCGCCGCGGTGCCGCGGGCTGCCGCGCTGATGGGACGGCCCAGGCGCGCGGCCTGGAGATCGGCGCGGAACGAGGCGGCGTCCTGGTAGCGGCCCTCGCGGTCCTTGACCAGGGCGTGGAGGACGACGGCGTCGAGAGCGGGGTCGACGTCGGCGTTGAAGGTCGATGGCCGCGGCGGGGCCTCACCCACGTGCTGGTAGGCGATGGCCACCGGGGAGTCGCCCTTGAACGGCGGACGCCCGGTCAGCAGCTCGAACAGCAGGCAGCCGGTGGAGTAGATGTCGGAGCGCGCGTCGACGGACTGGCCCTGCGCCTGCTCCGGCGAGAGGTACTGGGCCGTGCCGATGACGGCCTGCGTCTGCGTCATGGTCGCGCTGGTGTCGGCCACCGCACGGGCGATGCCGAAGTCCATGACCTTGATGTCGCCGTGGCTGCCGAACATGACGTTCGCCGGCTTGATGTCGCGGTGGACGATGCCCATCCGGTGGCTGTAGGCCAGCGCGTCGAGGATGCCCTCGGTGATGCGGGCGGCCTCGGCCGGCTCGAGCGGGGAGCGGTCGTTGAGGAGCTCGCGCAGGGTCTTGCCCTCGACGTACTCCATGACGATGTAGGGGATCGGCACCCGCGAGCCACCGGACTCGATCGTGTGGTCCTCGCCGGAGTCGTAGACCGCGACGATCGAAGCGTGGTTCAGGCCGGCGGCCGACTGCGCCTCCCGGCGGAACCGTGACAGGAACGAGGTGTCCCGCGCCAGGTCGCTCCGCAGCATCTTGATGGCCACCGGGCGGGAGAGGCGCGTGTCGTGGCCGAGGTGCACCTCAGCCATGCCGCCGCGCCCGAGCAGCTCACCCACCTCATAGCGGCCACCGAGAATCTGCGGTGTCGCGGTCACTTCTTCCTGCCTCCGTCATTGCCTTTTGTGCCCTGGCCGCCCTTGCCGGCCTTGCCCTTGTCGCTGCCCTTGCCTTGGTCTGGTGCCGGCGCGGGCGCCGCAGCTGCCGGCTCGACGGTGGCCCCGGCGGGGGCTGCCGACGCGCCGACGGTGGTTGCAGGCGCGGCAGCCTCGGCCGCGGTGGTGGAGGACGCGCCTGCGGAGGACGACGCGGTCGCGGGCGGGACGACGCGCTGTGGCGCCGTCGCGGCGTCCCTGCCGGAGGAGGTCACCACCATCACCACGATGAGGACGACGGCCGCGACGAGGGCGGCGATCGGCGCGCTCCAGCGCCGCAGCACCTCACCGCGCCTTGCGGGCACGATCGCGGGAATGGGCGGCGTGGAGGGCTGCAGCGGCATGAAGGCGGTCTGCCCCGCCGGGTCCGGGGTGAGCAGCCCGCCGCCGGCCACCACGGGGGCGACCGCCGAGGCGGCTCCCGCCGCCAGGTGCTCGGGCAGGGTGCCGGGCGGCAGGCGGAGGGCCTCGGCGAACGCCGCGGCGCTCTCGGGCCGCTGGGAGGGGTCCTTGGCCAGGCCGGCCATGACCGTCGTCCGCAGCGGGTCGGGGATGTCGGCAGGCAGCTGGGGAGCAGGCTGGCTCACGTGCGCCAGGGCGGTGGTGATCATCGAGTCGCCGGCGAACGGCCGGTTGCCGGTGATCATCTCGTAGCCCACGACGGCCAGGGCGTAGATGTCGCTGGCCGGGCCGGCGGGACGGCCCTGCGCCTGCTCGGGCGCGAGGTAGTGGGGCGTGCCGAGCACCTCGCCGGTCTGGGTCAGCTGGGCGCCGGCAAGCGCGCGCGAGATGCCGAAGTCCGTGAGCCGGGCGTAGCCCTCGTCGTCGACGACGATGTTGGCGGGCTTGACGTCGCGGTGGACCACTCCGGCGTCGTGGGCAGCCTGGAGGGCCAGGGCCGCCTGGTAGAGGATCTCGGTGACCTCCTCCGGCGGCAGCGGCGCCCGGTCCTTGATGATCGCCGAGAGCGGCTGGCCCTCGATGAGCTCCATGACCAGGTATGCCGAGTGGGCACCTTCGCCGAAGTCGTGCACCGTGGCGATGTTGGGGTGCTGCAGGCCGGCGCTGTGGCGGGCCTCGGCGCGGAAGCGCTCGACGAAGCCCTCCTCGCCGGCGGTGTCGGGGCGCAGCACCTTGACGGCCACCGCGCGCTCCAGCGTCTCGTCCATGGCACGCCAGACCTGGCCCATGCCACCGGTCGCGATGATCTCCTCGAGGCGGTAGCGGTCGGCCACCAGCAGTCCAGGTTCGTATTTCATCACCGGATCACCGCTTCCATCACGGCCTTGGCGATGGGCGCGGCGACGCGACCACCTGCGGCCTCGTTGCCGGCGTTGCCGCCGTCCTCCACCACGACAGCCACGGCGACCTGGGGGTCGTCCGCGGGGGCGAACCCGGTGAACCACGCGTGCGGCGGCTTCCCGACGGCGTGCTGTGCGGTGCCCGTCTTGCCGGCCACGCTCACACCACTGATCTGGGCGGCCTGGCCTGAGCCGGTCTCCACAACTGCCTCCATCATCCGGGTGAGCGCGCTGGCGTCGTCGGCCTCCACAGCCTGGGACAGTTGCGAGGGACTCGCCTCTTCGATTGTGTCGAGGTCAGAGCTGAGCACGCTCTTGACCAGGTAGGGCTTCATCACGACGCCGCGGTTGGCCACCGCGGAGGAGATCATCGCGACCTGCAGCGGTGTCACGCGCACGTCGTACTGACCAATCGCCGACTGGGCGAGCTGGGGGTCGTTGAGCTCGGCCGGCACGCTGCTCGGGGCGACCCGCATGGGGATCTCGAGGCTGTCGCCCACACCGAACTTCGCCGCCTGCGCGCGGAAGTCCTCGGCTCCGAGCTCCATCCCCAGCCAGCCGAAAGCGGTGTTGCAGGAGATCTCGAGGGCGTGCTTGAGGGTCGTCTTGTTGTCCGGGCCGCACGCCTGCTTGTTGCTGTTCGGGAGGTCGGAGTCGGTCTCGGGCAGGTCAAGGGTGGCCGGCCCGGGGATCTTGGTCTCTTCGGTGAACTTGCCCGAGGACAGCGCGGCGGCAGCCGTGACGATCTTGAAGGTCGAGCCCGGCGGGTAGAGGTTGCCGCTGATGGCGCGGTTGACCAGAGGCCGGGTCGGGTCGGCGTTGAGCTTCTTCCAGGAGGCCACGACCTCCTTGCTGTCGTGGCTGGTGAGCGAGCCGGGGTCGTAGTCGGGGTGGCTGACCATGGCCAGGATCGCGCCGGTCCTGGGGTCGAGGGCCACGACGGCACCGCGCTGGTCGCCGAGCGCCTTGTCCGCCGCCTCCTGCGCCTTGGGGTTGATCGTGAGCTCGAGGCTGGCACCGGCGCCCTTGCGGCCGGTCAGCATGTCGGAGACGCGGCGGTAGAAGAGCTTGTCGGACTGGCCCGAGAGCAGCGCGTTCTCGGTGGCCTCGAGCCCCCCGCCGGGGCCGTAGATGAACGAGTAGTAGCCGGTCACGTGGGGGTACTGGCGGGCCTCGGGGTAGGTGCGCAGCCACTTGAGCTCGTCGTTGGACGGCACCGACTTGGCCACCGGGGCACCGTCGACGAGGATCTGGCCGCGCTCGCGGGCATAGGTCGCCAGCAGGGTGCGGCGGTTGTCCGGACGCTCCTGGAGCTCCTTGGCCTGGACGAACTGGATCCAGGTCGAGGACACGAGCAGCGTCATGAACAGCAGCGCGACGACAGCCGACAGGCGGCGGATGGGGGCGTTCACCGGACCTTCACCACCTCGGTGGCCTCGGCGGCACGCGCCGGGCCGGTCTCCTCCGCCTCGGGCAGGGGGCGCCGGGCATGGTCGCTGATGCGCAGCAGCAGGGCGATGAGCGACCAGTTGGCCAGCAGTGAGGACCCTCCATAGGAGAGGAACGGCATGGTCAGGCCGGTCAGCGGGATCACCCGGGTGACCCCCCCGACCACGACGAAGCACTGCAACGCCAGCGAGAAGGACAGTCCGGCGGCCAGCAGCTTGCCGAAGCCGTCGCGCACGCCGAGGGCGGTCCGCATGCCGCGCTCGACCAGCAGCAGGTAGAGCATGAAGAGGGCGAAGACCCCGAAGAGGCCGATCTCCTCGCCAAAGCTCGGGATGATGAAGTCGGACTCGGCGAAGTAGGTCAGGTCGGGGCGGCCCCGGCCGAGCCCGGTGCCGAGCAGGCCGCCGTTGGCCATGCCCATCAGGCCGCGGGCCAGCTGGTCGGACACCGCCAGGGCCTGCGCCGAGAAGGTGTCGAGCCAGAGCAGCACGCGCTGCTGGACGTGGCCGAACAGCAGGAAGGCGACGTAGGCGCCGCCGCAGAACAGGAGCAGGCCGATGGCGATCCAGGAGATCCGCTCGGTGGCGACGTAGAGCATCGCGACGAAGAGCCCGAAGAACAGCAGCGAGGAGCCGAGGTCCTTCTCGAAGACCAGCACGCCGAGGCTGGCGATCCAGGCCACGAGGATGGGGCCGAGGTCGCGGGCTCGCGGCAGCGTGAACCCGAGGATCTTGCGCCCCGCCAGGGAGAGCACGTCGCGGGTCTGCACGAGGTAGCCGGCGAAGAAGATGGCGAGCACGATCTTGGCGATCTCGCCGGGCTGGAACGAGAACGGACCCAGCCCGATCCAGATGCGCGAGCCGTAGACCTGCCGACCCAGGCCAGGCACCAGCGGCAGAAGCAGCAGGCCGAAACCGACGGCGGCCGCGGTGAAGGTGTAGCGGCGCAGGGTGCGGTGGTCGCGCAGGAAGAACAGCACGGCGGCCGCGATGGCCACGGCGAGGGCGCTCCAGGTGAGCTGCTTGAGCGCCAGGCCCTCGGTGACGTCCTTGCCGGCGGCGATGTCGAGCCGGTGGATCATCACCAGGCCGAGGCCGTTGAGCAGGGTCACGATCGGCAGCATCAACGGGTCGGCGTAGGAGGCGCGCCACCGCAGGAGCAGGTGGAAGGCCAGCGAGATGACCAGCAGACCGGTGCCGTGGGCGAGCAGGCCGGGCGGGAAGCTGCCCTGCGCGGCCAGGCCGACGTTGAGGTAGGCCAGCACGACGATGCCGACGGCGAGGAGCAGCAGGGCCAGCTCGACGTTGCGGCCCTGCTTCGGGGGGAGGGAGGAGACGGTCGTCATGGTGCTGCCGTCGTCGCACTGCTCGACGGGCTGGCGGTGCCCGTCGAGCTGGTCGGAGCAGTCGGGGACGTGACCGTGGTGCTCGGCGAGCGGGTCGGCGACGAGACCGCCCCTGGCGCGCCGCAGGTGCCGCCGGCCGCCTTGCGCGAGACACAGCGGACCGCCTCCGCGCGGAGCCGGTCCACGCGCTGCTCGGCGTCGTCGAGGCTGCTGGTGGTGATCGTGTTCTGCACCTGGGTGCGGTAGAAGTCGGGAAGGTCGGTGGTGTCGATCGACGAGACCTGCTCCACCGTGCTGAGCCTGATGGGGCCGAGGTCCTGGGAGACGCCGCGGAAGATCGCGACACGGCCCTGGTCCACCCCCACGTAGAACTGGTGCTGCACCCAGTACCACCCGGCATACAGCCCGCCGCCGAGCACCACGAGGGCGAGGAGGGCCACGGCGGCGCGGCGCAGCCAGCGGGCCGGCCCGGACCGTCGCGGCTCCTCGGCGAGGGTGACCTCGTCGTCGTCCTTGACCCCGCTCGCCTCACGGGAGAGGGCCGCGGCCTTGGCGGCGGGGGTCGCCGGCGCGGCGCGGGTGCCCTTGCGGCGCTGGGCCGCGGCGCCGACGATCTGGGGCACGGTGGAGGGGGCCGAGCCGCTGTCCAGGTCGACCACGTCGGCGACGACCACGGTGACGTTGTCGGGCGCGCCGGCCTTGAGGGCGAGCTCGACGAGGCGGTCGGCGGTCGGGCCGACGGACTGCCCCGCGGAGAGGACGTCGGCGATGGTGTCGCGCGCCACGAAGCCCGAGAGGCCGTCGGAGCACAGCAGGAACCGGTCGCCGGGGCGGACCTCGCGCACCATGAGGTCGGGCTCGTCACCGTCGCTGCCGGTGAGCACCCGGGTCACGAGCGAGCGCTGGGGGTGGCTGTCGGCCTCCTCCTCGGTGATCCGGCCCTCGTCGACGAGGGACTGCACGAAGGAGTGGTCGTGGGTGATCTGCGCGAAGGTGTCGCCGCGCAGGAGGTAGGCCCGGGAGTCGCCGATGTGGGCGAGGGCGACCTTGTTGCCGGCCCGCAGCAGGGCGGTCACCGTGGTGCCCATGCCCTGCAGCTCAGGGCTGTGCTCGACCTGTTCCTGGATCTCGCCGTTCGCGGCGGCCAGCGACCGGACGAGGTGGTCGGTGGCGTCGTCGCCGCCGTGGCTCTCGCCGTCGAGCGAGACCATCCGGCCGATGGCGATGGAGCTGGCGATGTCGCCGCCGGCGTGGCCCCCCATGCCGTCGGCGACGACGAGCAGGTGCGGCCCGGCATACCCGGAGTCCTGGTTCTCCGAGCGCACCAGGCCCACGTCGGAGCGGGCAGCGTAGTCGAGCGCGATCTTCACGGCGCCGGCCTCGTCAGTTCCGCAGCTCGACGACGGTCTTGCCGATGCGCAGCACGCTGCCGACCTCGACCGGCATGGCGTCGGTGAGCTTCTGGGCGCCCAAGAAGGTGCCGTTGGTGGAGCCGAGGTCCTCGACGAACCAGCCGCCGTCACGCTCGAAGATGCGGGCGTGCCGGCCTGAGGCGAAGTCGTCGTCGAGCACGAGGGCGCACTCGGGGTTGCGGCCGATCAGGGTGCCGGCCTCGCGCAGCCGCAGGCTCGTGCCGGCCAGCGGGCCCTCGGTGACCGTCAGCGAGCTGGGGACGCGGTTCCTGCGCGCCTTGGCCTTGGGACGGGGGGTCGCCGGCTGCTTGCTGCGCGGGGGCTTGGCAGCGACGCGTTGAGCGCGGCGCCCGGGGGCGCGGCTGACGACGCGCGTGCCGTAGAGGTCGCCCCGGAGCACGCCGACGACACTGAAGACGAAAACCCACAGGAGGACGAGGAGACCCAGGCGGATGATCGTGAGGGTGAGTTCACTCATGCGTGGCGCTCACCGCCGACCGGCGCGGTAGGTGACAGTGGTGCGCCCGACGGTGATCCGGTCCCCGTCCGCCAGACGCTGGCTGCTGATGCGCTCGCTGTTGACGAACGTGCCGTTCGTCGAGTTGAGGTCGCGGATGCTCGCGACCAGGTGTGGCCCGTCGGTCGTCACGCGGATCTCGCTGTGCCGGCGGGAGATGCCCGGGTCGTCGAGCACGATGTCGGCGGTGTCGTCGCGGCCGAGCACCGTCATGGCGCCCATGAGCGGGTAGCGCTCGCCGTCGACGTCGAGCCAGGGCCGGTCGGCCGGGTTGACCCGGCGTGGGGGCGCGGGCGGCGCCACGGCGGGCTGGCGCTGGGTCGCCTCGAGCCCGTCGTCGTCGAGGCCGGTATGCCGTGGGGCCGGCTCCGGGGGTGCCTGCACCGGCGCCTGAGGGGCCACCGTGCGGCTGGCGCCGGTCGTTCCCGTGTGCCGTGCGGTCGACGTGCGGAGGCGGAAGACGCCGGTCTCGAGGTCGTCGGCGGGCGAGAAGTTGACCTGCAGCGGGCCACCGGGCTGGTAGCGCTGGGACTCGGCGTGCTCCTGGGCGGCGGCGATGAGCTCCTTCTCCAGCTCTTCGTCGTAGGCGGAGAGCCGCTCGAAGTCGGTCTCGCTCAGCTCGACGGTGAAGAGGTTGGGCACGAAGGTGCGGCCGTGACCCACGACGGCCGCGCGGTCGTCCATGGCCCGCCGGATCGCGCTGGCGATCTCGACGGGCTGCACCTCAGACTTGAACGCGCGCGCGAAGGCACCGTTGACGGCGCGCTCGAGGCGTTGTTCAACCCGGTCGAACAGACCCACTGCCCGGCCTCCTTGTTGTCGCTGGACTGACCGATGGTAACGGCCCGAACTGGATGTTGTGGTATCCGTGTTCCCGGGGTTCCCGGGGCGTTACGTGCCGGTTTGGTGTTCCGGGCCGGCGTACTCCACAATGGGGCGTCCACGCGCAAGTGGCGGAACGGCAGACGCGCTGTCTTCAGGTGGCAGTGTCCTTATGGGCGTGGGGGTTCAAATCCCCCCTTGCGCACTGAACGAGAACGACCCCGACACGCTTTTCGTCGGGGTCGTTCTCGTTCAACAGGCCTGTGGATTTGGGGAGCCGCCGCAGCGGAGCCCTGTGCGCACGGGTGGGCGTGGTGGATCACCGACCCCAGAGGGGCGGCACACCCCCACACCCGGCCGACCGGCATACCAGCGGGGCTGTTCACCGGGTCCTCATCTCCTCCGGAGGCGGGCTTCGCCTTGTCACGCCACGATGCCCGCATGCGAACTCCGACAATTCAGCGTATTTCTGGTGTCCTGGCCGCACTCGCCCTGGCGATCGCCGCTCCGGCCGCCCTGCCCAGCGCTGCCTCGCCGGCTTCGGCCGACTCGGCGCGCGCCACCGTGCAGCCCCTGGAGCGGGCACACGCGCACAACGACTACGAGCACGAACGTCCCCTGCTCGACGCGCTCGACCACGGCTTCACGTCGGTAGAGGCCGACGTCTGGCTCGTCGACGGGCAGCTCTTCATCGGTCACGACGGGCCGGATCCGTCGAGGACCTTGGCGAGCACCTACCTCGACCCACTCCAGCAGCGCTTCCGCGAGAACGGCGGCGCCATCTACCCGGGCTGGCGCGACTCGCTGCGCCTGCTGATCGACGTCAAGAGCGAGGCCACCTCGACCTGGCCGGTCATCGAGCGGGAGCTTGCCCGCTACCCCGAGCTGTTCAGCGTCGCCCGGGCGGGCCGGCTCCACGAGCGGGCCGTGACCGCGGTGATCTCGGGCAACCGCGACCTCGCGGCCATGCAGGCCGCGGCAGTGCGCCGCTCGTTCTACGACGGCCGGCTCTCCGACCTCGAGTCCGGCCTTCCGGCGGGCCTCATGCCGCTCGTGAGCGACAACTGGACCAAGCACTTCACCTGGCTCGGTGTCGGCCCGATGCCCGAGGCCGAGCGCGCCAAGCTGCACCAGATCGTGCAGCGCGCGCACGCCGCCGGCTACGACGTCCGCTTCTGGGCCACTCCTGACGTGGCGGGGCCCGCGCGCGACGCGGTGTGGTCCGAGCTCGTTGCTGCTGACGTCGATGCCCTCAACACCGACGACCTGGCCGGCCTGCAGTCCTTCCTGCTCGCCAACGACCCGCAGGAGGCGCCCGCCGCGGCGTGACCCTCGGCCAGACAGCCCCCTGACCTCGCGGTCGGGGGGCTGTCTGCGCCTCAGGCCTTCTTGCGTCCAGCCGCCTGCGCGATGACGACCGCTGTGCCGGTCTTCCCCAGGTGCTGGGCGATGGCCGGCGGGGGCGGTGCATCCGTCACCAGGGTGTCGACCCGCTCGTGCGAGCACAGCAGGACGGGGGCGGAGGTCGCGAACTTCGCGTGGTCGGCCAGCAGAACCACCTCGTCGGCGATGTCCATCAGGGCGAGCTTGGTGGGTCGCTCGGTGTCCGTGGCGACGTAGACGCCGCGCCGGTCGACTGCGGCCGCCCCCAGGAACAGCGTTCGGACGCGAAGTCCTGAGGCGGCTTCGACGGTCATCTGCCCCGCGAACGCCTGGCTCTCGACGAGCAGCTCGCCACCGAGCCCCACGACGCGGCCGATCCCCCGGTTGAGCAAGAGCTGGATGACGGGGATGGAGTGGCTGACGACGGTGCCGCGGAAGTCCTCCGGCAGCGCCTGTGCCAGCGCGTATGCCGTGGTGCCGGCATCGATGGCGATGGTGTCCGTCGGCGCGACGAGCGTGCGGGCGGTCTCGGCGATCGCTCTCTTGGCCGACGCGTCCATGTTGGCCCGGCTCACGAAGGCCGGGTTGTGCAGCGGTCCGTGCAGGGCGCTCACGCCGCCGTGCACCACGCGGACCTCGCCCTGCTGCTCGAGCTTGCGCAGGTCGCGGCGGATGGTCATGTCCGAGACGCCGAGCCGCCGGGTCAGGTCGGTGACGGAGACGAAGCCCGACTCCCGCAGCGCCTCCATGATCATCTGGCGCCGCGCCGGTGCGCTGTCGTAGCGCATGGCTTCCTGTTCCACCCTCTGAACCTCTGCTCTCTCCCGGCTGGCCGTTCCTTCGTTCATCGTGCCTGCTAGAAGAATACTTCACATGTGAGTGTTGACTTTCCAACATCGGTCGTTAATCTGGTCACAACCTGCACGCGCGATGTCATAGGAGATGTCATGGGCCACGGACAGCCGAGAGCTCTCTTCGTCGGAGCCGCCACCGTCGACTCCATCGCCCTCGTCGCCTCCTTCCCCCACCCGGACGAGCGGGTCGTCGCCGACGACCTCGTCTTCGCCGGTGGAGGACCGGCCGCGACCGCCGCAGTGGCCGCCTCCCGCCTCGGGGTCCCGGCGGCCTTCGTCGGGACGGTCGGGGATGACGAGGACGGCCGGCGGATCGTCGCGGGTCTGGAGGAGCAGGGCGTCGACGTCTCGTGTGTCGCGGTGGCCCGCGGCACCCGGTCCGGGGCCAGCGTCATCGTCGTCGACCGGGCTCGCGGGACGCGGGCCATCTGCGCCCGGCCCGGTCCAGCCCTGGACCCGTCCCTGGTGGCCGAAGCGGTCTCGGGGGCCGAGTGGGTCCACACCGACCATGTCGGCTGGGGCGCGGTCCGGGCTGCAGTCCGCCCCTCGGGGTCCCAGCGCCCCCGCCTGTCGGTCGACCTCGGCTACCGCGTCGACGGATTCAGTCCCCGCGGCGTCGACCTCTTCGCCCCCTCGATCGAGGCGCTGCGCGCCGTGCACGGAGAGCTCGACCCCGAGGCCCTGCTGAAGGCGGCGCTCGACGAGGGCGCCCTGCGGGTCGTCGCGACCGACGGTGGGCGGGGCTCGTTCGGCGCAGACGCCTCGGGTGAGCGGGCGCACGCGCCGGGCGTGCCCGTCGAGGTGGTCAGCACCCTGGGAGCCGGCGACGTCTTCCACGGCGCCCTGCTCGCCGCCCATGTCAGGGGCCTGTCCCTCGAGGACGCCCTCCTCTACGCCAACACCACGGCCGCCCTGTCCTGCGAGGGACTCGACGGACGCTCGGCCATCCCCACCCATGACCGCGTCGAGGCGCACCTGCGCGCCACGTCCCGCTGACAGCCAAGGAGACACCTGTGACCAGCAGCACCCCCGCACCCGCGACGACCGGGCTGGCGAGCATCGCCAGGCCCAGTGGAGGGTTCGCCATGCTCGCGGTGGACCAGCGCGAGGCGATGCGCGCGATGTTCGCCGAGCACCAGTCGGCGCCCGTGAGCGACGAGCAGCTCCAGCGGTTCAAGGTGGCCGCCACCAGGATCCTGACGCCCCATGCGTCGGCAGTCCTCGTCGACAAGCAGTTCGCCTTCGACGCCGTCGTGGAGGAGGGGGCGGTCGACCCCTCCTGCGGTCTCATCGCCGCCGCCGACCACTTCATCGCCGGCAACGGCGAGTTCGTCACCGATGTCGTCATCGACGAGGCCGTCGACCCCGCCGCGGTCCGCAGCCAGGGCGCCGTCGCCATGAAGCTGCTGGTGATCCACCGTCCCGACGGTGACCCGGCGACGCGCGTCGAGATGGTGCGGCGGTTCGTCGAACGGTGCCGTGACGCAGGGCTGGTCAGCATCATCGAGCCGGTGGCCAAGGCGCCGCGCGACGGCCGCCACTGGGACTGGGACGCCTGCGTCATCGAGGCCGCTCGCGAGCTCGGTGACCTCGGGGCCGATCTCTACAAGGCGGAGGTCCCGCTCAAGGGCCAAGGCGAGGAGGCGACCATCCGACGCGGCTGTGCCCAGATCACCGAGGCTGTCTCCTCCCCGTGGGTCGTGCTCTCCTCGGGTGTCCCCGTGGAGCTCTTCCCCCGCGCCGTGGAGCTCGCGTGCGCCGAGGGCGCCTCGGGCTTCCTCGCCGGCCGCGCCGTCTGGTCCTCGGTGATCGGCAGCGACGACATCGAACGCGACCTGCGCGAGATCTCGATCCCCCGGCTGCAGCGCCTGGCGGAAATCGTCGACGAGGGGGTCGCCCGATGAGCGCCACCCCGCGCCCCAGGGTCGTGGTCATCCCGACCGCTCGCCCCACGTTCGCCGTGGACGTGGCGGCGCAGCGGGCCGCCGAGGCCCGGGCGCTCCTCGAGGAGCTCGGCGCCGACGTCAGCGGACCGACCGATCTGGTGATGACCCCGGAGGACCTCGAGGAGGCTGCGCAGCACTCGCTGGAGGACGCCGACCTCGTCATCAACGTCTGCGCCTCCTTCTCGGACGCCAGCCCGGCCCTGCGGCTCTATGCCGACCTGGACCGCCCCGTCCTGCTGTGGTCCTTCCGCGAGCCGGGCCCGGTCGGTGACCGGCTGTGGCTCAACAGCATGTGCGGCGCCAACCTCTTCGGCCACGCGCTGGTGGTGCACGCGGGACGCGCTCCCCGGCTCGTCTACGGCGACCCGGCTGAGCCCGGCGTGCGCGAGACGATCAGCCGGGCGCTGGCCGGCGAGCTGCCGCCGGTGCCGGCACTGCCCTCCGCGGCCCGGGAGCGCTCCACGGACGTCGAGGACGTGCAGGCCGCCCTGGCAAGCCTGCGCGGCCGCCGGCTCGGCCTGGTCGGCGAGGCACCCCCCGGTTTCACGCCCAGCCAGTACGACGCGGCGCTGCTCGACAAGCTCTTCGGCATCGAGGTCGAGCAGATCACCGTTGACGACATGTTCGAGAAGGTCTCGGCGGTCCCCGAGCTGGTCCGTGACTCCGAGCGTGCAGCGGCCCTCGCAGCGCAGGCCAGCCTCGCGTCGGTCGACACCGGGCAGGCGGAGCTGTCGGCAGGTGTCACCTCCGCCATGCGGACCTGGCGCGACGACGCCGAGCTCTCGGGGATGGCCATCCGCTGCTGGCCCGAGTTCCCCTCCTCCCTCGGTGTCTGCCCGTGCTCGTCGCTCTCGCGGCTGGCCGACGCCGGCACGCCCACGGCCTGCGAGCGGGACGTCTACGGCGCCGTGACGATGATGCTGCTCGAGGCCCTCGGGTCTGGGACGACGTACCTCGTCGACACGGTGGACCTCGACGCCGAAACCAACCTCGTGCGGCTCTGGCACTGCGGCTCCGCCGCGACCGCCCTGGCCGCCGACCCGTCCGAGGCGACCCAGTCGGTGCACTGCAACCGCAAGATCGGGGTCGCGGGGAACTTCCCGCTCAAGACCGGGCCGGTCGTCATGGCCCGGCTCACCGAGGACCCGGGCACGGGCGGGCTGCGCCTGCTCATCGCCTCCGGCCAGTCGGTACCCGAGCCGAACCGGTTCCAGGGCAACACCGCCGCGGTGCGGCTCGACACCCCGGCCGCCGAGTTCGTGCAGAGCCTCGTCACCGGTGGCTTTCCCCACCACACCGTCCTGGCCTGGAGCGACGTCCGGCCGGCACTTCGCACCGCCGCCGACCAGCTCGGCATACCCGTCATCGAGTGGTGACCGGCCCCTCCCCGGCCGGTTCGTGACGCAAAGGAGCGCACCATGACCCACCAGCACAACAAAGCAGTCTTCGACCGACGGCAGATCCTGCGCGGGGCCGCCATCCTCGGCGCCGGCGCCGCCGCGGCGGCCTGCGCCGGGCCCGGAACGGTGCGCGGCGGCAGCCGGGGCCCGGCCAGCCAGGCGAGCGCCCCCGCGCCCATCGGGACGGCCAAGGTCTCGGGCGACCTCTCCTTCGCCCACTGGCGCGCCGAGGACAAGGCGGTCTTCGACAAGATCATCGGCGACTTCGCCAAGGCCAACCCGGGCGCCACCGTGCGCCAGGACATCTCGCCCTCCAACGACTACCAGAGCACGGCGCTGCAGAAGATCAAGGGCGGCGCGATCGGCGATGCCTTCACGGCCTTCCGCGGTGCGCAGTTCGTCGACATGGCCAAGGCCGGGCTCTTCCTCGACCTCAGCGCCCAGACCTTCGCCGACAGCTACCTGCCGAAGATGGCCCGCGGCGGCAAGGACGTCAACGGCCGCCAGCTGGGACTGCCCTACCAGCTCGTGTTCAACATGCCCATCTTCAACGTGGACCTGTTCGAGAAGGCCGGCGTCAGCGAGACCCCCCGGGACTGGGACGGCTTCCTCGACCTGTGCGAGCGGCTCAAGGGCCGCGGTGTGGTGCCGCTGGCGTGGCCCGGCGGCGAGCCGGCCAACGCCGGCCAGCTCTTCAACTCGATGGTCATGAACAACCAGCCGTCCGACACGAGCTGCGCCGACATCGAGTCCGGCAAGGCGAACGTCACGGACGACTGGTTCCTCGCCACGCTCAGGCAGTACGCCCAGCTGCGGCCCTACGTCGAGCCGAATGCCACCGGCACCGCCTCCGAGCCCCTCCAGCAGATGTTCGCCACGGGCAAGGCCGCGATGCTCGCCACGGGCTCCTTCCACATGTCCCCGATCCGCAAGCTGGGGGCGAAGTTCCCGATCGACCTGATCGCGCCGATCACCGTGGCCGCGGACAATGCGAAGTACGTCGGCATCCACAACGCCACCTTCATTCTCGGGGTCAATGCGGCCTCCAAGAAGCAGGAGGCGGCCCTGAGGTTCCTCGACTTCCTCTCGACTCCCGAGGTCGCCTCCGTGTACGCCAACGGCACCGGCCAGCACCTGACCCTCACCGGTGTGGAGTACACCAACCGGGACCTGAAGGCGACGGAGCCGTGGCTGACGAAGAACACGCTGCTCGCCCCCCGGTTCCAGTTCAACGACCTCGACCTGCGCGCCGCGGTGGAGAACGCGTGCACCGAGGTGCTCGGCGGCAAGGAGCCGGAGCAGGCCGCCGAGGCAGCGCAGCGGATCGTGGCCCAGCGGAGGCGGTCATGACGCTCACGCCCCAGGCCACGCAGACGCGTCCCGACGAGGTCGACCAGACGGGGCGCGCGCCGCGGGCGCGGGCGGGCCTCGGCCGCCGCCGGCCGTCGCGCATCAACCGCCCCCACCCGGCGTTGTTCCTCTTCCCGCTGCCTGCGCTGGCGCTCTACATCGTGTTCTTCGCCATGCCGACCTTCGAGGCGGTGCGCTACGCCATCACCGACTGGGACGGCTTCAGCCCCGACTACAACAATGTCGGCCTGTCGAACTTCACGACCATCGCCACCGCGGACAACCTCTTCCGCAACGCGCTGTTCAACAACATCAAGTTCATGCTCGTCGTGGTGGTGTTCCAGACGCTGCTGTCGCTGGTGCTCGCGGTCTTCCTCGTGAAGAACACCAGGAGCTCGGTGTTCCTGCGTTCGGTCTACTTCTTCCCGACCATCCTCAGCTCGGTGTCGGTGGCCTTCATCTGGAAGTTCGTCTACGACCCCAACTACGGCCTCGCCAACACCGTGCTGGGCGCCGTCGGCCTCGACGGGCTGCAGAGCGCGTTCCTCGGCGACGACAGCAAGGCGATCTACTTCGTGGCCGCCACCCAGGTGTGGTTCCACGTCGGCCAGATGATGGTGATCTACGTGGCGGGGCTCCAGCAGATCCCCGCGGAGCTCTACGAGTCGGCCGAGGTCGACGGTGCCACCCGCTGGCAGCTGTTCCGGCACGTCACCTGGCCGATGGTGGCCCCGGCCACGGCCATCGTCATCGCCTACACGACGGTGCAGAGCTTCAAGGCCTTCGACCTCATCCTCGGTCTCGGCGGCAACCCACCCAAGCCGTCCCTGGACATTCTCTCCACGCGCATCTATGCCGGCTTCGCCAACTCCGAGTTCGGCTACGCCGCAGCGGAATCCATCGTCTTCATGTTCGTGATCGCCCTTGTCACCTGGCTGCAGCGCCGGGCGGTGCGGGTGTCGCAGGGCAGCGCCTAGGAGGATCGCCATGCTCTACAACCTCACCCGCCGCGGCGTGCTGTTCGTCTACGCCCTCCTCGTCATCGTGCCGCTCGTCGTCGTCGTCGCCGGCAGCTTCAAGAGCACCCCTGAGCTGTTTGCCTCGCCCTTCGGGCCGCCGTCGTCACTCGATGCCAAGAACTACGCCACGGTCCTCGGCGGCGAGGGCCTCGGGCTCGCCTTCCGCAACAGCGCCATCGTCACCGGACTCTCGGTGCCCCTGACGCTCTTCATCGGGAGCCTCGCCTCCTACGGCATCTCGAGGATCCCCGGCTGGAGGGGCGGCCTCATCTTCGGCTTCCTGGTCCTCGGCATGGCTGTCCCCGCACAGGCCAACATGATCCCGCAGTACGTCCTCTTCGACCTGCTCGGTCTGACCAACAGCCTCGTCGGCCTGGTCCTCATCAACATCGTGGTGACGCTGCCCATCGCGGTCTTCATCATGACCGGGTTCCTCAAGACCCTGCCCCGGGAGATGTACGAGGCGACGGCCATCGACGGCTCAGGGCCCTGGCGGACCTACCGGTCCATCGTCCTGCCCCTGTCCGTGCCGTCCCTGGCAGCCACCGCGATCTTCCTGTTCGTCATGCACTGGAACGACCTGCTCTACCCGCTGCTGTTCATCCAGGAGCCGGCCAAGCAGACCCTGCCAGTGGCGCTGCTGTCCTTCCAGGGCGAGTTCCTCACCGACTTCCCCCTGCTGTTCACCGGCGTCGTGGTCGCCTCCGCACCGATCGTCATCGCCTACGTCTTCCTCCAGCGCTACTTCGTGGCCGGCATCACCGCCGGCTCCGTGAAGGGATAGCCCCCGTGACCGAGACACTTCTGCTGCGCCGCGTCTCGGCGGTTCGCAGCGACGAGCACGCCGTCGTGCTGTCCGTCGACGCGCTCCCGGCAGTCCAGCTCGGGGTGATGCCGGGCTGGCTCACTGGCGAGCCGCTCCTGGAGCAGGGCGTCGAGGTGACCATGCCGAACCTCCCCGACCTCGAGCTCCCGCCCACCGATGCGACGGCCTACGAGCTGCGGGTCAGCGCGCCCGCCAACGGGACGCTGCGCCTCACGCTCGCCCCGGCCGTGCACCGAGTCCACGCGGACGACGGAACGTGGCTGGGCATCGTGGTCGACCCCGCGCCTGCCCCGGCGGCCCTGACGGTCGAGGAGTCTGAGGGCGAGGTCGTGATCGCCACCGAGGCGGTGCGCCTGCGGGTCGGGCGAGCGCCCTTCACGCTGGCTCTGGAGGATCCCGCCACAGGCAGGACGCTGCTCCGGTCTGCGCACCGGCTGCGGCAGGTGGCCGGCCTGATGATGGCCCCCACAGCGGTGGTCGACGGAAGCGGGCTGGCCCTCAACCTCGAGCTCGGCACGGACGAGGACATCCTCGGGTTCGGGGAGCAGTTCTCACGCCTGGTCAAGAACGGCCAGCGCCTCACGCTGCGCAGCGAGGACGCCTGCGGCACCGGTACCGGTCTGGCGTACAAGCCGGTCCCGGTCTGGCACTCGACGTCGGGCTACACCGGCTTCGTCAACACCGGGGCCGTCGTCACCGCCGACGTCGGGCACCTCCGACCGTCCGTCCTCGGGCTCGGCGTCGCGGACGCGGCGCTCGACCTCTACCTCTTCGCCGGGGGGTCGCCCAAGGAGCGGCTCAGCGCCTACACGGCGGTCACGGGTCGTCCGGAGGTGCCACCGCTGTGGGCCTTCGGCTACTGGATGGGGCGCTGCCGCTACCACAGCCGCGACGAGATGCTCGACGTCGCGCGCACGATGCGTGAGCACGATGTCCCCCTCGACGTGCTGCACTGCGACCCGGACTGGCTCGTCGTCGACCGGCTCAACTGCGACTTCATCTGGAACGAGTCCCGTTTCGGCGACCGGCGCGAGTTCGTCGAGGCGCTGCGCGAGGTGGGCGTGCGCCTGTCGGTGTGGGAACTGCCCTACCTCGACCCGGCCAGCCCCCGTTTCGCCGAGGCGGAGGAGAAGGGTTACCTCGTCCGGCGGACGGACGGCACCCTCGCCGGTATCCAGAAGACACCGACGCCCGACGGGCGGATGCGGGCCCTCGTCGACTTCACCAACCCCGATGCCGTTGGCTGGTGGCAGGGCATGCACGAGGCCTTCCTCGACGACGGGGTCGCGGTCTTCAAGACCGACTTCGGCGAGGCGCTGCCCGACGACGTCGAGCTCCACGACGGCACCCCGGCGAAGCACGCGCACAACCTCTACCCCCTGCGCTACAACGGCGCGGTCAGCGACGCCATCGCCCGCTACACCGGCCGCGCGCCGCTCGTGTGGGGCCGCAGCGGCTGGGCCGGCTCGCAGCGCTACCCCGGTCAGTGGGGCGGCGACGCCGAGTCGACCGTCGTCGGCATGCAGGCGACGGTGCGCGGCGGCCTGTCGTATGCCGTGAGCGCGCCGGGGTTCTGGAGCCACGACATCGGCGGCTTCTTCGGCCCGGAGCTCACTCCGGGCCTCTACGTCCGGTGGACGCAGATGGGCGCCCTCTCCCCCCTGATGCGCGCTCACGGGCTGCGTCCCCGGGAGCCCTGGGCCTTCGGCGAGGAGGCCCTGGCTGCGGCCCGCCGCTGGGTGCGGCTGCGCTACGAGCTGCTGCCGACGATCTGGCAGGTCGCGCACGAGTCGGCTGCGAACGGCTGGCCGGTCATGCGCCCCGTCGGCCTCGAGTTCCCCGACGACATGGTCGCGCGCTCCGTCGACGACGCCTTCATGGTGGGGTCCGACCTGCTCGTGGTCCCCGTCTTCGACGACGGGGCGGGCACCGTGCGACGCCGCTTCTACGTGCCCGAGGGCCGGTGGCACGACCTGCTCGACGGCACGGTGTACGAGGGGCCGGGCTTCCACGAGGCCGCCGTGGCGCTGGATGCCATGCCGGTCCTCGTCCGCGACGGAGCGGTGCTGCCCCGGGTGCCCGTCGACGACGGCGTCCGCAGCACCGACGACCTCGTCGGCCGGCCCTGGACGCTCCACGCCTACGGCGCCGCCGCCGACGACACCACTGTCAGCCTCCGCGGCTTCGACGGCACCATCACGACCGCGCACGTGAGGGGCAGCGACGTGACCAGTGAGGGCAGCCAGGCCGTCGGCACGGTGGTGCGCCATGCGTGACCGCCGGGAGGACCTGGCGGCCCGGCTGGCGGCCCTGCGCGACGTCGCTCGGCAGGCCGGGGTCGACCGGCTCGTCCTCCGCGATCCGGCCACGCTGGCGTGGCTCCTCGAGGCCCGGGTCCACGTGCCCCAGACCCTGGAGAGCGCCTGCCTCGACGCCGTCGTGGACGTGGTCGGCGATGCGCCGACGCTCACGGTGGTCACCAACGCGATCGAGGCCCCCCGCCTGCACGACACCGAGCTCGCCGGCCTGCCCGTCGAGTGGGAGGTCGTGCCCTGGTGGCAGTCGCGGGAGGCCCGGCTGCCGAGCGGCGAGGGGGTGGGCAGCGACCGACCGGACGCAGGGACCGCCGACGTCGCGGGCGCTGTCGTCGCGCGGCGCCGCGTGCTCTCCGGGCGCCAGCAGCAGCTGCTCGCGCAGGTGTGCCGTGACGCCGCCGCTGCGGCCACGCGCGCCGCGCAGCGGCTGACGCCCCAGACGAGCGAGTACGCCGCGGCCGGCGTCTTCGCCCAGGAGCTCATGGAGGCGCAGATGGATCCCGTGGTGCTCATGGTCGGCGGAGGGGAGCGCCCGGGGCGGCACCGGCACCCCCTGCCGACCGGCGAGCCCATCGGCCGCCGCGCCATGCTCGTCTGCTGCGCGCGCCGCCACGGCCTCATCGCCAGCGTGACGCGCATCGTCTCGTTCGACCCGCTCACCGACGCCGAGAGGGACAGCTACGCCAACCTGCTGCAGGTCGAGCGGGCCTTCCTCGACGCGACCCGGTCCGGCACCAGACTCGGCGAGGCGTTCGCGACCGGCGCGGCGGCATACGCGGAGCACGGCTTCGCCGCCGACGAGTGGCACCGGCACCACCAGGGCGGGCTCTCGGGGTTCCAGCCTCGTGAGTTCCCCGCGCACGCGGGCACCGACGTGGTGCTCGCAGACGGCGCCGTGGTCGCGTGGAACCCCAGCGGCCACGGCCTCAAGGTCGAGGACACCGCTCTGGTGCGCCCCGACGGTCCCGAGCCGCTCGTGCACGACCCCCAGTGGCCCTGGCTCGAGGTCGGCGGGCGGGTCCGGCCCGACGTCCTCGTCCGGTGACCCGCCCTGACCCCCGGACCACCAAGCGACACCCAAGCGACACGCAAGCAAGGAGACAACGCGATGAGCACCCTCGCCGAACAGCTGGTCGACGGCCGCTGGGAGAGCCCGGACGACACCATCGAGGTGGTCAACCCGGCGGACGGCACGATCACCGGGCACTGTGCCTGGGGCGGGCCGGGTGACGCGGTCCGCGCGGCCGACGCCGCCGCGCGGGCCTTCGACGGCTGGGCCGGGCTGCCGGCCCGCGCCCGGGGCGACATCCTGCGCGCCGCAGCCGACCTGCTGACCCAGCGCTCCGACACCATCGGCCGACTGCTGGCGCTCGAGGCGGGCAAGCGGCTCCCTGAGGCGCTCGGGGAGGTGGCCTTCTCCGCCGAGTACTTCCGCTGGTTCGCCGAGCAGGCGCGCCGGCCCGAGGGAGAGGTCATCCCGCCGGAGGCCGCCGGCCGACGCCACCTCACCATCGCCCGACCGGTGGGCGTGGTCGCGTCCCTGACGCCGTGGAACTTCCCGTGCTCCATCCAGGCCCGCAAGCTGGCGCCCGCCCTCGCGGCCGGGTGCAGCGTCGTGGCCCGGGTGTCGGAGAAGGCCCCGCTGGCCGTGACCGAGATGGTCCGCTGCCTCGTCGATGCCGGTGTGCCGGCCGGCGTGGTCAACCTCGTGCACGGGCCGGCCCGGGAGGTGACCCAGGCGCTGCTCGGACACCAGGCGGTGCGGGCCGTCAGCTTCACCGGGTCGACCGAGGTCGGCCGGGAGATCATGGCGACGGCCTCGCGACGGGTCGTCCGGCCGCTGCTCGAGCTCGGCGGTGACGCCGCCTTCATCGTCTTCGAGGACGCCGACCTCGACGCCGCGGTGGAGGGCGCGCTGCTCGCCAAGTTCCGCAACACCGGACAGTCGTGCATCGCCGCCAACCGCTTCATCGTCCACGAGTCCGTGTTCGAGGAGTTCACGGGCCGTCTGGTGAAGGCCGTCGACGCGATGACCGTCGGCGACGGGCTCTGCGACCCGTGCCCCGACCTGGGCCCGGTCATCGACGCCTCCCGGGTGGAGGCGGTGAGCGCCATGGTCGACGAGGCCCTCGGGGCGGGTGCAACCCGGCTGACGCGCGAGTTCACGCTCCCCGACGGCGGCACCTACGCCGCCCCGGCGCTGCTCGCCGACGTCCCGGACCACGCCGCCCTCGCGACCCGTGAGGTCTTCGGCCCCGCCGCCGCCGTGTTCTCCTTCCGCGACGAGGACGAGGCGCTCGCCCGCGCAAACGCGACGGAGATGGGGCTGGCCGGGTACTTCTGGTCCCGGGATGCCAGCCGCCTCTGGCGTGTCGCGGAGCGTCTGCAGGTGGGCATCGTGGGGGCGAACAACGCACTGCCCTCCGTCGCGTTCGCGCCGATGGGAGGCGTCAAGCAGTCCGGGCTCGGGCGCGAGGGCGCCGCGGCCGGCCTCGAGGAGTTCCAGGACGTGCGCTACCTGGCCGTCGGCCTGTGACGGCGCACCGATGACCGCCGAGCTGGTCCTGCTGCCGCTGGGCGTCGCCGCCGGAGCGGTCACGCAGCGGGTCACCGGCATCGGCTTCGCCCTGGTCAGCGCGCCGCTGCTGGTCCTGGTCGCCGGACCGTTCGACGGCATCATCCTGTCGAACATCCTCGGCCTCGTCGTGAGCGCCGTCGTCCTCGCCAGCACGTGGCGGGACGTGCAGTGGAGGCGGGGGCTGATGCTGGTCCTGCCGGCGCTGGCCGCCATCCCGCTCGGCGCCCTGGTGGCCCGCGCCATGCCGGGACCCCTGCTGCTCGTGCTCGTCGGCTCGCTGGTCCTCGTCGCGCTCACGCTGGTCCAAGCCAGCCCGCGAGCCAGGGTGTTGCGAGGCCCCGGCGGGGCCGTCACGGCCGGCGCCGCAAGTGGTTTCATGAACGTCACCGCCGGCGTCGGTGGCCCGGCCATGGTGCTGTATGCCGTGAGCACGGCCTGGGAGCACCGGCGCTTCGTGGCGACCTTCCAGTTCTACTCGGTCATCGTCAACCTCGGCTCACTCCTGGCCAAGGGGCCGCCCGCCCTTCCCGCGCGGTCGCTTCTCGTCTCCCTGGCGGCCCTGGCCGTCGGGCTCGCCGGCGGCGAGCTCCTGTCGAGGCGCGTCCCGGCGGAGCGGGCCGGCCGCGCCGTGCTCGTGCTGGCCCTGGCCGGGGCGGCCGCGACGGTGGCCAAGGGACTCATCGCCCTCTGAGGACCTCAGGCCGCCGGTCATCACCCGCGTGGTGACCCGGTGCGTCAGCCGTTCGCCCGCGCCCGCCCGGAGCTCCCCTGACGGTGGCAGGCTTCGCCTGTGAACGCCTTCCCCGCACCCACCCTCACGGAGCACCTCGCCGCGGTGACCGCTGCCGCCGAGCGCCTCGCGTCGGCTGCCGCCGTGGCGGGACTCGAGACGGC
>Ga0247818_10000234_pt1 | contig 34357 bp, 27 predicted proteins | sample 13C_Glucose_Day1_FD_192424 | JGI IMG/M metagenome (GOLD analysis project Ga0247818, IMG submission 192424) | Soil microbial communities from agricultural site in Penn Yan, New York, United States - 13C_Glucose_Day1 | ecosystem: Environmental > Terrestrial > Soil > Agricultural land | place...
TTTCCTGGATGGTCGCCACCGAATGGCGGTGCTGGGTGATGCCCATCGCCCAGCACATGATGACGTTCTTGCCCTTGAGGTACATGCGCGCCGCTTGCTCGATTTCCACCAGGCTCAGGCCCGATTGTTCGACGATCTGCTCCCACGCGGTGTCATCGATGACGGCCAGGTAATCCAGCACGTTCACGCTGTGTTCATTGAGGAACGCGTGATCGAACACCGCCGGTGCACCGGCCTTTTGCGCATCGCGCTCCCATTGCAGCAGAAACTTCGCCATGCCGCGCATCACGGCCATGTCGCCGCCCAGCGCCGGGCGGAAGTACGCGGTGTTGGTTGGCTTGTCGCTGTTGGTGAGCATTTCGATCGGGTGTTGCGGGTGCTGGAAGCGTTCCAGGCCGCGTTCTTTCAATGGGTTGATACACACCACCTGCGCGCCGCGCTTCACTGCCTCACGCAGCGGCTCAAGCATCCGCGGGTGATTGGTGCCGGGGTTCTGGCCCCAGACGAAAATCGCATCGGCGTGTTCGAAGTCGTCGAAGGTCACGGTACCTTTACCGACGCCAACGCTTTGCGACAACGCGACGCCGCTGGCCTCGTGGCACATGTTCGAACAGTCGGGGAAGTTGTTGGTGCCGTAGGCGCGCACGAACAGCTGATAGAGATACGCTGCTTCGTTGCTGGCGCGACCCGAGGTATAGAACTCGGCCTGATCCGGGCTCGACAAGCCCTTCAGGTGTTTGGCGATCAGCGCAAACGCATCGTCCCAACTGATGGGCTGGTAACGATCGGTTTCGGCGTTGTAGCTCAACGGCTCGGTCAGGCGGCCTTGGTATTCAAGCCAGTAGTCGCTCTGCTCCAGCAAGGCCGTGACGCTGTGCTTGGCGAAGAATTTGCCATCCACGCGCCGTTTGGTCGCTTCCCAGTTCACCGCTTTGGCGCCGTTCTCGCAGAACGCCACCATGCCGGCTTCATTGGAGTCGCCCCAGGCGCAACCGGGGCAGTCGAAACCGCCGTTCTTGTTGGTCTTGAGCATCATGCGCAGGTTTTTCAGCGCGTTGTCGCTGGTCAACCAGGCTTGGGCGACGCTGATCAGTGCGCCCCAACCACCGGCCGGACCTTTGTAGGGTTTGTAACGAGGAACGGGTGTCTGGTCGGCTTGACGGTGTTGACTCACGCTTGGTTCTCCAAAGCCGGGCTGTAAACCCGTGGCGCATTTTTCTGGGGCAGATGGATGAGGTTGAGGTTGTGACGACGGGCCCATTGCACGGCAAGGCCTGTGGGCGACGACAGGCTGACCAGGGTCTGGATGCCGGCGCGTAACACTTTCTGGATCAGTTCGAGGCTGCAACGGCTGGTGACTATCACCAATCCGCCTGCGGTCGAAATGTTTTGGCGGACCAGGCCGCCGATCAGTTTGTCGAGGGCGTTGTGCCGGCCGATGTCTTCACGACCCAGTAGCAATTCGCCCTGGCCGTTCATGAACACCGCCGCATGCACCGCGCCGCTGTACTGGCCCAATGGCTGGAACGCGCCGATGCGTTGGCGCAAACCGTCGAGCCATTCGGCCGGTGGCAGTGGTGCGCCGGGCAAGACCTTGAGGTCTGGCAAGGCCTGTTCCACCGCCTCCACGCCGCAGAGCCCGCAACCGCTGGTGCCGGCCATTTGCCGACGCTGTTGCTTGAGGTTCCAGAATGCGCGGTTGGCGATGGTCACTTGCGCGTATTGCGCCGACCCGGAGCCGCTCAGTTGCAGATCATAAATGTCGGTGGCGTCTTGAATGATGCCGCTGCCCAGGCTGAAGCCAACGATAAAGTCTTCGAGGTCAGTAGGCGTGACCAGCATTACCGCCTGGCTGATGCCGTTGTAGGCAATCGCCAACGCCACTTCCTCGGCCAGCGCGGTGCCGTCCGATTCCGAGTGTTCAAGGTTGCTGTAGCTGTACGTCTGGCTGGCGGCGGGCGCGGGCGTTTCAAGGGCGGGCGCCGCGCAGGAGGGGCGCTTGGCGTTCATGGCATCACCGACGGATTGATCAGCTTTAAGACTAGGCGCGGCAAGTTGTCGCGTCTAATCGCTATTACTGATCTACCGATAGATGCCGTCGATCAAGCGCCCATCAGCGATTGTTGATAGATCGCAAAACACGCTTCGGCCAACGCCGACCGTGGCGCGCTGCGACGCATGATCAACCCCAGCCGGCCGAGCGTCTGGGCGTTTTCAATCGGTTGCAGGCGCAAGTGTTCGGTGAGGCCTTCGAGACCGCCCTCCAATGGCATCACGGCGCAACACAGGCCGCCGTGCACAGCTTGTAACAGTTGATGCACAGCATCTGTTTGCAACAAAGGCTGCGGAGTGAGGCCACGGCTGTGGAAATTGTGGTCGATGGACTGGCGAAAGTGCATGCCGCTGGTGAGCATGCCCAGCGGCAGTTCGATCAACGATTCCCAGCTCAATGGCGCATCGCCAAAAGTGAAGAAACGCTGATCGTAGAGCAAGCCCATGCGGGTTTCGCTGAAGGCCAGCGAGTCGAAGTGTTCGCCGTCCAGGCGCTCCAGATAGGACACCCCAAGATCCAGACGATTATTGGCCAGTTGTTCGAGGATCTGTTCCGAGCTGAGCGCCGATAATTCAAAGCGCAGGTTCGGGTGTTCGGCGTGCAAGCGTTGCAGCAGCGGCAGTGGATCGAAGCTCGACAGCGGCACCACACCCAAACGCAGGGTGCCGACCAGATTGCCGCGACAGGCTGCGGCCTCGGCGTACAGGCCGTCGTAGGCGGCCAGCACGGTACGCGCCCAGGCCAGTACGCGTTCGCCCGGCGCGGTGAAACCCTCGAAGCGTTGCCCGCGATTGACCAGTGGCAGGTCGAGTTCTTCTTCAAGGCTGCGCAGGCGCATGGACAGCGTCGGTTGGGTGATGTGGCAGCGCGCGGCGGCTTGCCCGAAGTGCCGGGTTTCATCCAGAGCGATGAGGAATTTCAGCTGCTTGATGTCCATCGTCGCTCCAGAGGTCGGGAAGGTTTGGATTCTATCGCAAGCGGGGTCATTGGTCGGGTTGGATTCGCAACTGTCGGCGGTGGTCTAGGCTTTTGCGTCTGGAACCTCAATCCCAAGGAGAGTGCACCATGAGTCTTTTGAGTTTTGTGAAAGAGGCGGGCGAAAAGCTGCTGGATTTGCTGACGCCGGGCAACGCTAATGCCAGTGAGCAGTTGAAGGACCACATCAGCAAAGTCGGCTTGGGTAACCCGAATGTGCAAGCGACGGTCGATGGCGACAAAGTGACCGTGACCGGCGAGGTGGCGAGCCAGGAAGAGAAGGAAAAAATCCTGTTGGCCGTGGGTAATATTGCCGGTGTTGGCAGCGTGGATGATCAGATCACAGTGACCGGGCCAGTAGCCGCGGCCGCGCGTTTCGTGGTCGTGAAGAAGGGCGACACGCTCAGCGCCATATCGTTGGCCGTGTATGGCAGCGCCAACCAGTACAATAAAATCTTCGAAGCCAACAAACCGATGTTGTCGCATCCGGACAAGATCTATCCGGGGCAGACATTGCGGATTCCCGAGTAATGCGAGGCCTGTAGGAGCTGCCGCAGGCTGCGATCTTTTGATCTTCGGTATTTCGATATCACCAAGATCAAAAGATCGCAGCCTGCGGCAGCTCCTACCGGTGATCAGAGGCCGGCAATCAAATCCCGATAATCATCAACCGCCGCAAACTCCGCTGTATCCCTCGGCCCTTGGCGGCTGTCCGGTTCTTTCACGGCCAGCAAATGCGCCACACCAAAGTCCCGCGCGCTGCGCAAAATCGACAAGGTGTCATCGATAAACAGACTGCGCGTCGGGTCGAAGCCGATGTCTGCCTGCAAGGCGTCCCAGAACTGCGGGTTTTCCTTGGGATAGCCGTAGTCGTGGGAACTGATCAAACGTTCGAAATATGGCGCCAGCTGGATTTTTTCCAGTTTCAATGACAGCGCATCCCGATGGGCGTTGGTGATGAGCACCACGCGTTTGCCGGCCTGTTTGATCGCCGCCAGGAACGTGTCCGCGTCCGGGCGCAGCGCGATCAGATGAGCGGTTTCCTGTTTCAGATCGCGTACCGACAGCTTCAGTTCGGCGCTCCAGAAATCCAGGCAGTACCACTGCAACTGGCCGGCGTTGCGCTCGAACAATGGATGCAGTTCCATTTCGGCCATGGCCCGGCTGACCCCGTGCAATTCGGCGTACCGCTGGGGCAAATGCTCCAGCCAGAAGTGGTTATCGAAATGCAGGTCCAGCAGTGTGCCATCCATATCCAGCAGAACGGTGTCGATGTCGCGCCAGGGCAGCAGGGACATAAAAAACTTCTCCAGCGCTAAAAAAGATATCCGAGGTAAACAATCAGGATAGGCCGGGTATAGTAACCCGCTATCGCCAAGGAGCCTCTTTATGCGCCAGAAACCCACCATCCTCGCCCGCGAGATTGTCGCCACCAGCCGTTTATTCTGCGTTGAAGAGCTGAAACTGCGCTTTTCCAATGGCGTGGAACGCACTTATGAGCGATTGGTCGGCAAGGGCGCAGGGTATGGCGCAGTGATGATCGTGGCGATGCTCGATGCCGATCACGCGGTGTTGGTCGAGGAATACTGCGGTGGCACCGACGCGTACGAATTGTCGCTGCCAAAAGGCTTGATTGAGCCGGGCGAAGACGTGCTGGCGGCGGCGGAGCGCGAACTCAAGGAAGAGGCCGGTTTTGGCGCACGGCAATTGGAGCATTTGACCGAGCTGTCGCTGTCGCCTGGTTACATGAGCCAGAAAATCCAGGTGGTGCTGGCCACCGACCTTTACGAAGAACGTCTGGAGGGCGACGAGCCCGAGCCGATGGGCCTGGGCAAGGTCAACCTGCGGGAGTTGTCGGCGCTGGCGCAAAACCCGCAATTCACCGAGGGCCGTGCCTTGGCGGCGCTGTATCTGGCCCGTGATCTGTTGACCCAGCGAGGGGTGTTTCTGCCATGAATTTCCCGCATCCCTTGATGGCGCCCGTGGTTGAACTGGCCTTGAAGGCCGGCGAAGCGATCCTGCCGTTCTGGCGTACCGGTACAGCGGTGACGGCTAAGTCCGACGACTCGCCCGTCACGGCGGCAGACCTGGCCGCGCATCACTTGATTCTGGCCGGGTTGACGGCGCTGGACCCAAGCATTCCGGTGCTGTCTGAAGAAGACGCCAACATCCCGCAAAACGTGCGTGCCGGATGGCAGCGCTGGTGGCTGGTGGACCCGCTGGACGGCACCAAAGAGTTCATTAGCGGCAGTGAAGAGTTCACCGTCAATATCGCCCTGATCGAAAATGGCCAAGTGGTATTCGGCGTGGTGTCCATGCCGACCAACGGCCGCTTCTATGTCGGTGGTGCCGGGATGGGCGCGTGGCGTGGCGATCAAGGTGGAACGCCGGTGGCGATTCAGGTGCGCGATGTTCTGGCCCCCGGTCAATCGTTCACCGTGGTTGCCAGTCGCCGCCATTCCAGCCCGGAGCAGGAGCGTTTGTTGGCCGGTTTGAGTGCCAGCCTTGGCGAACTGCAACTGGCCAATATCGGCAGCTCGCTGAAGTTTTGTTTGCTGGCTGAAGGGGCGGCGGATTGCTATCCGCGTCTGGCGCCGACTTCGCAGTGGGACACGGCGGCGGCGCAAGGTGTGCTCGAAGGCGCGGGCGGTGAGGTGCTGGATTTGAGCGGTGCGCCGTTCTGTTATCCGGCGCGGGAATCGCTGTTGAATGAGTTCTTTTTGGCGCTGCCAGCCAAGGCCGCGTGGCGGGAACAGTTGTTGACCTTGGCCCGAAGCTAAGCTTGAAAGATCGCAGCCTGCGGCAGCTCCTACACCGATCCCTATAGGAGCTGCCGCAGGCTGCGATTTTTTGCGTTAACGGTGCAACACATATTGCCCGGTAAACCGCACTGCGTCCTCATCACGACCCTCATTGACGACCCGAGTATGCAGCGTCAATCGCGCTCGGCTGTAGCGCTGGAACGTGGTCAGGAATTTCTTCCAGATCACCGGATCCGGCGCCTGGCAGATCGCGTTGGCATCGCCCGTTACCGGCAGCGGATAGCTGATCTGGCCTTCCTGAATCACGATGTGCCCGTCGGTGATACCTTCTTCTTTCAGGCGCAAATGCAACCAGCCCCAACCGGCCAGCACCGCGCCGCAATACAGGCTGCCGCCGAACATGGTGCTTTTGTGATTGACGTTGGCGTCCAGCGGCAAGTGCAGGCGCAGTTGCTGATCGTGCCAGTCGATCACCTTGAGGCCCATGTCCCGGGTGAGGGGGATGTCGTGGTGGAGGACGGATTCCAGTTGACGACTTTCGCGGCTCATTCAGGGCCTCTTATTGGCAGTTGATTTGGACGAGGCTCAATCGAGGTCGTCGGTGTGGCTGGCGGCACCGCTGTCGGCGAAGCTCAGGCCGTGTTTGCGCAGTTTGTCGTGCAAGGTCTTGCGCGGAATGCCGAGGGCTTCGGCGACGCTGCGCACTGAACTGTGCGAGCGCGCCAGCTCGGCGGCAATCAGGGTTTTCTCGAAGTTTTCCACTTGCTCGCTCAAGCCACCGCTGACCAGTTCCACCACGGTGCCGACTGCGCCTTGCGCCTCGTTGTTATCCAGTGCCAGTTCCAGGCCGAGGGCGAAACGCTCCGCCGCGTTTTGCAGTTCACGCACGTTGCCGGGCCAGGTGTGGCGCAGCAGCAGCGCGCGTTGCCCCGGTTGCAGTTCGTGGGGCGGCAAGCCGTGGCGGCCGCTGGCCTCATCGGCAAAATGCTGGAACAGCACCAGCGCATCTTCGCCGCGTTCGCGCAGCGGTGGAATGCGCAGCGGCGCGACGTTCAGGCGGTAGTACAAGTCGGCACGGAAACGGCCCTGATCGGCAGACTGGCGCAGGTCTTCCTTGGTGGCGGCGATGATGCGGATATCCAGCGGGATCAGTTGATTGCCGCCCAGGCGTTCGACCACACGTTCTTGCAGCAAACGCAGCAATTTCACCTGCACATCCAGGCTCATGCTCTCGATTTCATCGAGGAACAACGTGCCGCCGTTGGCGAATTCGAACTTGCCGATGCGGCGTTTTTGCGCACCGGTGAAGGCGCCCGGTTCATGGCCGAACAGTTCGCTTTCGACCACCGATTCGGCCAGCGCTCCGGCGTTGATCGCCACAAAGGGGCCGTTCCGCCGACTCGATAGATCATGCAGCGCCCGGGCCACCACTTCCTTACCGGCACCGGTTTCGCCGAGGATCAGCACGTCGGCCTTGGTCGCCGCCAAAGCGCCAATCTGTTCGCGCAGGCGCAGCATCGACGGTGATTGCCCGACCAGTCGCGTGCTCAGTTCATTGCGGTCACTCAGGGCCAGACGCAAGCTGCGGTTATCCAGCACCAGTCGACGCAGGGCCAGGGCGCGGCGCACGCTGTCGAGCAGGGCATCGCTGGCGAAGGGTTTTTCCAGAAAGTCATAGGCCCCGGCGCGCATGGCTTGCACCGCCAGCGGCACATCGCCGTGACCGGTAATCAGCAGCACCGGCAGCTCCGGGTCCTGGGCGTGCAGTTCGGTCAGCAGTTCGAGACCGTCCATGCCCGGCATGCGAATGTCGCTGACCACCACACCGGGCCAGTCACGCTCCAGCTGCCCGGCCAGGCCTTTGGCTTCGGCCAGCGGCAGAATTTTCAGGCCAGCCAGATCGAGGGTCTGGCTCAAGGCCTGGCGCAGGTGGGGATCGTCGTCGATCAACACGACCTGAATGCGATTGTCGATGGTCATGCACTTCGGTCCTCGGACGGTTGCAGGCTCACACCCGGTGCGCCTGCGCGTAGCTTCAGGGTAATCAGTGCGCCGCCCTCCTTGTGGTTGGCGAACGACAGTTCACCGCCGAAGGCGCGCATCAGGGTCTCGCAAATGGCCAGCCCCAAGCCAAGCCCCTGCGTGCGAGTCTTGGTGGTGTAGAAGGGCTCGCTGGCGCGACCAAGGGCTTCCATGCAAAAGCCGGGGCCGTTGTCGCGAATGTACAGGTTGACGCCATCGGCGGTGGTTTGGGCACTCAGCCAGAGTTTGCGTGGCGGGCCTTTTTCGGTGAGCGCGTCGAGGGCGTTGGCCAGCAGGTTGCCGAGCACCTGGCGCAGACGGGTTTCACCGGCTTCGACCCACAATGCGGCGGCGGGCAGGTCGCGGATCAACTCGACCTCCATGCTGCGCCGCCGCTTGGCCAGTAAGGCCAGCGCGTCGTCCAGTGCCGGTTGCAGGGCGACGCTTTCCGGCGCGTGACGATCGCGACGGGCAAAGGCCCGCAGGTGAGCGATGATCGACGCCATGCGCCCGGTCAGTTCGCTGATCAACTTGAGGTTGCCCCGGGCATCGTCGGTGCGTTGGTGGTCGAGCAACACTTCGGCGTTTTCCGCATAACTGCGAATGGCCGCCAGCGGTTGATTGAGTTCGTGGCTGATGCTCGCCGACATCGTCCCCAACGCCGAGAGCTTGCCGGCCTGCACCAGATCATCCTGGGCGCGCACCAGATCTTGCTGAGCCTGCTCGCGCTCCAGCACTTCCTGTTTGAGTCGACGGTTTAGGCCTTCCAGGTCGCTGGTCCGCTCGGCCACCCGGCCTTCCAGCTCACGCCGCGCCTTGGCTTCGAAGGCGATTCGCTCCAGGTAATGGCGACGCCGCTGCATCATCAAGCCAAGCAACAGCATCACCACCAACAGCATGGCACCACCGACGGCGACCACGGTCCGTACCGGGCGGTCGATCAGCGTGCGTGGGGCAAGGATGCTGACGTTCCAACCGGTTTCCGCGATCGGTTGGGTCTGGGTCAGCCAGGCGTTTGGATTGAGTTTCAACGGCCGTGGATCACGGGTCGGGTAGGGCTGGATCGCAATGATTGCCTTGCGCTCTTCATCGCTCAAGGTTCGGGTCGCGCGAAAGCGCCATTCGGGCCGCGACGTGAGGATGACCACGCCGTTGTGATCGGTCAGCAGCAGTTGCTCAGGGGTTTTGCCCCAGAGGCTTTCGGTGTGGTCGAGGTCGACCTTGACCACCAACACGCCAGTGATTTTCTCGCCGTTGCGCACCGCAGCGGCGAAGAAGTAACCGCGTTTGGCCGACGTAGTGCCCAACCCGAAGAAGCGTCCCAGACGCCCGGCCATGGCTTCGCTGAAGTACGGGCGAAAGGAAAAATTGCGCCCGACGAAGCTGTCGTGTTTGTCCCAATTGGATGCCGCCAGCGTCTTGCCCGTGGTGTCCATCAGGTACATGACTTCGGCGCCGGTCTGGGCGCTGATGTTTTTCAGCAGGCGGTTGGCGTTGCCTTGGGTGACGCTGTCGTCGGGAGCGCCGAGCACGGCGCGCAGGGCCGGCAGATCGCCCAGAATTTGCGGCAACACTTCGTAGCGATGCAAGGTGCCCAGCAGGTTGGCGACGTAGAGGTCGAGCGTCTGCCGGTTCTGCCCGGCCAGTTCGCTGCGGTAGTAGCGTTCGGCCAAATGCTCAAGCGGCCACAGCAACGGCGCCAGGCACAGTGCGAGCAGGGCCAGGCTGCGCCAACGGGGTCTGCGGGGGAGGGTCGGAGTCATGAGCATCGAGCGCCTGTGGATATCGACGCATTATGCCTAGGCAAAGACGTCGGCGTCCTTGAAGAGTACAGCGTTCTGATCCCTGGCCGACAGTTGTGGTGGGCTGTCCAGATGCCAATCAATGGCCAGGTCCGGATCGTCCCAGCGGATGCTGCGTTCGGCGGTCGGGTTGTAATAGTCGGTGGTCTTGTACAGGCACTCGGCACATTCACTCAACACCACAAACCCATGAGCAAAGCCTTCTGGTATCCACATTTGACGGCGGTTTTCAGCGGACAGGTGCACGGCGACCCACTTGCCGAAGTGCGGCGAACTGCGGCGGATGTCCACCGCCACGTCGAGCATTTCGCCTGAGATGACGCGCACCAGTTTGCCCTGAGTGTTTTGCAGTTGGTAATGCAGGCCCCGAAGCACGCCTTTTTTTGAGTGCGAATGATTGTCCTGGACGAACACCGGGCTCAGTCCCGTGGCTGCTTGGAAAGCCTTGGTATTGAAACTCTCGAAAAAAAAGCCACGTTCATCTCCCATGACGGTCGGTTCGATGATCAGCACCCCGGGCAGGTCGGTGGTGACGGCTTTCATGGCTTTCTCCAGCAGTGGGTGTAATGCCCGACATTCTTGCGCATGGGGCCGATCGAAGCGAGGGGTGGGGGTTGCGTATCGCCCGAAGCAGTGGCGATATAGGCGCCTGATAAAATTTCCGAGGTCGTTGTATGCCGCTCGCCACGCTGATTCATCGCGCCAGTTTGCCCAGCCCGCAAGTGTCTGCGGAGCAAGCGCTAGAGCTGCTGGAGGAACATTACGGGTTGAGCGCAAGGTTGCAGGCGCTTGGCAGTCAGCAGGACCTCAACTACCGCGTCGACAGCGATCAGGGGCGTTTTGTCCTGAAAATCTGTCGGGGTGATTATTCGGCGCTGGAGTTGCAAGCCCAGCATGCCGGACTCAAACATTTGGCACAGCACCCGGATGTGCACGTGCCACGGGTGATCACGGCGAAAAACGGTGCCGATCTGCTTTCCCTGGAAGTCGCAGGCCAAGCGGTGCATGTGCGCCTGCTGGATTACATTGAAGGTCAGTCGTTAACACACCTTGAGTACTTCAACCCCACCGTGGTGGCCGGTTTCGGTCGCTTGTGCGGCGAGATGGACCTGGCACTGGCGGATTTCGACCATGCGGGGCTGGCGCGCACGCTGCAATGGGATGCACGCCACGCGCAGGCGCTGATCGCGCATTTGCTGCCGGTCATTCAGGACGAAAACCAGCGTCGGCTGATTGCCGAAGCAGCCGATCAGGCCGAACGGCATCTGCAGCCCTTGGAAGCCAAGTTGCCGGTGCAGGCCATTCACATGGACATCACCGACGACAACGTGGTGTGGCAGCGTGACGCCCAACGTCATTGGCAGCTGCAAGGCGTGATCGATTTCGGCGACCTGGTGCGCACCTGGCGCATCACTGATTTGTCGGTGACCTGCGCTGCGCTGTTGCATCACGGTGAAGGCGATCCGTTTTGTATCTTGCCGGCGGTGCAGGCGTATCACGCGGTCAATCCACTGACCCATGAAGAGTTGCAGGCGCTGTGGCCGCTGATCGTCGCCCGTGCCGCAGTGCTGGTGCTCAGCGGTGAACAGCAGGTCAGCATCGACCCGGGCAACACTTACAGCCGCGACAACCTGGCCCATGAGTGGGAAATTTTCCGCGTAGCGACCTCGGTGCCGCTGGCGCTGATGGAAGCGGCCATCCTGACGGCGGTTGGCCAGGGCCTGCCGGATATTGGCAGCGAAGGCTTTGCGCCGTTGCTGCCGAGCCTGGTCGGACGGGAGTTTGCCCTGATTGACCTGGGTGTCCTCAGTCCGCACTTCGAGGCCGGTAACTGGGAGCAGGAAGGCACCGACCAGCGCTTGCTCGACGAAGCTGGCGCCGTGCACGGTCTGGCAGCCAGCCGCTACGGGCAATATCGGCTGTCGCGCACGCGCCCGGACAGCGCCGCCGAACCGGACACGTGCCCGCTGCACGTCGAGTTGCGGGTGCCCGACGGCACCACGGTCGAGGCGCCGTTTGCCGGCGTGGTTCATCAACCGTTGCCGGGTGTGTTGCAACTCGACGGCCCGCAACTGAGCGTGCGGCTGTGGGGCGTCTCGCCGTCACTGCATGCCGGTGCGGCGCTGGTCAAAGGCCAGGTGCTGGGCTCGGTCAGTGGACCGCTGATTGTGCAGTTGTGCCGAGGCGCTTCATTCAGTGCACCTCTGTTTTGTACCCCTTCACGCGCGCTTGCCTGGCAGGCGTTGTGCCCATCACCGGCTGCGTTACTGGGGCTGGCCTGCGATGCTGAAGCAGAGCTCGACTCAAAAACCTTGCTGGCTCGCCGTGACGCCAGTTTCGCCCGCACGCAAAAACACTATTACGTCGATCCGCCGCGCATCGAGCGTGGCTGGCGCAACCACTTGATCGACATGCAGGGCCGCTCTTACCTCGACATGCTCAACAACGTCGCGGTGCTCGGGCACGGTCATCCGCGCATGGCCGCCGTGACCAGTCGCCAGTGGTCGCTGCTCAACACCAACTCACGGTTCAACTATGCGGCGGTTGCCGAGTTCTCCGAGCGCTTGCTGAAACTGGCGCCGGACTCCATGGACCGGGTGTTCCTGGTCAACAGCGGCAGTGAGGCCAATGACTTGGCGATCCGCCTGGCATGGGCTTACAGCGGCGGACGCGACATGCTCAGCGTGCTGGAGGCTTATCACGGCTGGACCGTCGGCGCGGACGCGGTATCGACGTCGATTGCCGACAACCCCAAGGCCTTGAGCAGCCGCCCGGACTGGGTGCACCCGGTGACCGCGCCGAACACCTATCGCGGTGAGTTCCGTGGCCCGGACAGCGCGCCGGACTACGTGCGCAGCGTCGAACACAACCTGGCAAAAATCGCCGAACAGAAACGCCAATTGGCCGGTTTCATTTGCGAGCCGGTGTATGGCAATGCCGGCGGCATCTCGCTGCCGCCGGGTTACCTGAAGCAGGTGTATGCCGTGGTCCGCGCTCAGGGCGGCGTGTGCATTGCCGACGAAGTACAGGTCGGTTACGGGCGCATGGGCCATTTCTTCTGGGGTTTTGAAGAGCAGGGCGTGGTGCCGGACATCATCACCATGGCCAAGGGCATGGGCAACGGTCAGCCATTGGGCGCCGTGATCACTCGCCGCGAAATCGCCGAAGCCTTGGAGGCCGAGGGCTATTTCTTCTCGTCGGCTGGCGGCAGTCCGGTCAGTTGCCAAGTCGGCATGGCAGTGCTGGATGTGATGGAAGAAGAAAAACTCTGGGAGAACGCCCAGGTTGTTGGCGGGTACTTCAAGGAGCGCCTGGAAGCGCTGATCGATATTCATCCATTAGTCGGCGCGGTCCACGGTTCGGGCTTCTATCTGGGCGTTGAGTTGATCCGCAACCGCGAGACCCTGGAGCCGGCCACTGAAGAAACCACGGCGCTGTGCGATCGCTTGCGTGAGTTGGGGATTTTCATGCAGCCGACCGGTGATTACTTGAACGTGCTGAAGATCAAACCGCCGATGGTCACCTCGCGCCAGAGCGTGGATTTCTTCGTCGACATGCTTTCGAAGGTGCTCGACGAAGGCCTCTGATCCTCCCCTGTAGGAGCTGCCGCAGGCTGCGATCTTTTGATTTTTCTTTGCCATTCATGGCGCTGAAGATCAAAAGATCGCAGCCTTCGGCAGCTCCTACATTTTTGGGTGATAAATCGATTGTTATCGGGATTAAGTGCTTAAATTTAGACGAAAGGCATATCTATCGCTTTGAAAGCCGATTTTTATCGGCTATAAAGTCGCCACTGCCAGGGTGTGGATAACCACGCTCGCCCGTCAAAGCACTTGCCCGGAGATGATCCATGAGCCGTATCGTTACCGTCGCCGCCACTCAGATGGCCTGTTCCTGGGACCTTGAAGGCAACATCGAAGTGGCCGAAAGGCTGGTCCGTGAAGCCGCCGCCAAAGGCGCGCAGATCATCCTGATCCAGGAACTGTTCGAGGCGCCGTACTTCTGCCAGAAGCCGAACCCGGATTACCTCCAATTGGCCACGACGGTTGAAGACAACGTCGCCATCAAGCACTTCCAGAAAGTCGCCAGGGAACTGCAAGTTGTGCTGCCGATCAGCTTCTACGAGTTGGCCGGTCGCGCGCGTTTCAACAGCATTGCGATCATCGATGCCGACGGCAGCAACCTCGGGATTTATCGTAAAAGCCATATCCCGGACGGCCCTGGCTACCACGAAAAGTATTACTTCAACCCGGGCGACACCGGTTTCAAGGTGTGGAATACCCGTTACGCGAAAATCGGCGTGGGTATCTGTTGGGACCAGTGGTTCCCTGAAGCCGCGCGCAGCATGGCGCTGCAAGGTGCGGAAATCCTGTTCTACCCGACCGCCATCGGCAGTGAGCCGCACGACAAGACCATTTCGTCCCGTGACCACTGGCAGCGCGTGCAACAGGGCCATGCCGGCGCCAACCTGATGCCGCTGATCGCCAGCAACCGCATCGGCAACGAAGAGCAGGACGGTTACGACATTACCTTCTACGGTTCGTCGTTTATCGCCAACCAGTTCGGCGAGAAAGTGCAGGAACTCAACGAGACCGAAGAGGGCGTGCTCGTGCACAGCTTCGACCTCGACAAACTCGAACACACACGTAGCGCTTGGGGCTCCTTCCGCGATCGTCGCCCGAACCTGTATGGTGCTATCAAAACCCTCGACGGATCCCTGGAGTCCTGACTGCCATGACCACTTTGAACAGCACCCCTCGCGCAGACGGCTTTTACATGCCGGCCGAGTGGGCACCGCAAACCCAGACCTGGATGATCTGGCCAGAGCGCCCGGACAACTGGCGCCTGGGCGGCAAACCGGCGCAAGCCGCGCACGTGGCGGTGGCCAAGGCCATTGCTCGTTTCGAACCGGTGACCGTCGCGGTTTCCGCCGGCCAGTACGAAAACGCCCGTGCGCGCCTCGATGTGCCGAATATTCGCGTTGTCGAGATGTCCAGCGACGACGCCTGGGTTCGCGACACCGGCCCGACGTTCGTCATCAATAACAATGGCGAAGTCCGTGGCGTGAACTGGGATTTCAACGCCTGGGGCGGCTTTGACGGCGGCCTGTATTCGCCGTGGAACCGCGATTCGCAGGTGGGCGGCAAGATCTGCGAGATCGAACGCAGCCCGCGCTATCGCACCGAAGGTTTTGTGCTGGAAGGTGGTTCGATCCATGTCGACGGCGAAGGCACGCTGATCACCACCGAAGAATGCCTACTAAACCGCAACCGTAACCCGCACCTGAACCGCGCCGACATCGAAGCGGTGCTCAGCGCTAATCTGGCTGTGGATAAAATCATCTGGCTGCCGGACGGTTTGTTCAACGACGAAACCGATGGCCATGTGGATAACTTCTGCTGCTACGTGCGCCCGGGTGAAGTGCTGTTGGCCTGGACCGACGACCCGCAAGACCCGAACTACCCGCGCTGCCAGGCGGCCATGAAAGTGCTGCAAAGCAGCACCGACGCGAAAGGGCGCCCGTTCACAGTGCACAAAATGCCGATTCCGGGGCCGCTGTACGCGACCGAGGAAGAATGCGCCGGTGTCGATCCGGTGGATGGCACCCAGGAACGCAATCCGTCGGTGCGTCTGGCCGGCTCCTATGTGAACTTCCTGATCGTCAACGGCGGCATCATTGCACCGAGCTTCGACGACCCGTTTGATGGTCCGGCAAAAGAGATTTTGCAGAACCTGTTCCCACAGCACGAAGTCGTCATGGTGCCGGGCCGCGAACTGTTACTGGGTGGCGGCAATATCCACTGCCTTACCCAACAACAGCCGGCACCGCACAAAGAGTGAGTGCAGTTGTAACAGCTTGAGTTGATTGCAAAATCGGTAAGGCAAACGTTTTCGCGTGATGTCATGCCCCAAGCCCGCAGCCCTTAAGGACTGCGGGCTTTTTTGTATCCGCTTGTCGACAGTTCGGAAACATTGGCATAGCTCTTGTATCTCCACCGATGCATAACAGGGAGGGGAGAACTGCGATGTTCTGTCATAAACCTTGGATAAGTTAGCCGCTCACAAACCGGGAGAGAGCGCTGAAATGAACGCCGAAGTGAACGTTGTGAGCGAGCGGGCGTTGCATCCCCTGGCAGTAAATGGCGAATCGCTCCAGATCCTGGCGCACTGGTTCAAGTCCAATGGAACGCGTCCGATCAGTGAAAATGATCCGCGCCGGACGATGATCGAGCGCTACCCCGCTGGTCTATTCAGCGAAGCGGAACTGGATGCGTTGTGGGATGTGATCGAAGGATAAGAAGAAAAACAACGGATTGATAAGGAAAAAGCGCTGCCGGGAAGGCGGCGCTTTTTTTTCGCGTTTTTCATGGCCACTGAATTGTATATCGGGCGAGCCTGCGAAATTGAGTTGAGAAACACAGTTCGGTTGATTGTTTCTGCCACGCAAAGCATATTCTTAGACGATTTTCGCCTAATTACAGACGATTCATGAAATTGACACATGGTCGAGTGCGCAGCTACGATTCGGCCCAACGCCTGTGGCAAACCGCCATGTCCAAAAAATAAGAAAAAGGCCCGCCACGAGAACTCGTGTGCGGGCCTTTTTGTTTGCGGAACGAAAAAAGAGCGCGATAGTGCCGTTTCAGCCGTTCGACACAGCGCGTTTCAACCCGTAATAAGGAAAACAAAATGTTGAACAAGCGAATCAGTCTGATCGCTCTGGGGATTTTGAGCGCTACACAGGCTATGGCTAACGACCAGGCCGAATCCAAGGGATTTGTTGAAGACAGCAGCCTCAAAGTGCTGTTGCGCAATGCTTACATGAACCGTGACTACAAGAACGGTAACGACGACAAATCCGAGTGGGGCCAAGCGGCCATCGGTACGTTCTCGTCCGGTTTCACCCAAGGCACCGTCGGTGTGGGTGTGGATGCGTTCGGTCTGTACGCACTCAATCTGGAGCGCAATGAAGGTCGCAGCGGTGCTCAAGGCATCGACTTCTTCAAGCGTGGTTCAAGTGGCGAACCTGCCGACGACTTGTCCAAGGGCGGTGCGGCGGTCAAATTCCGTCTTTCCAGCACAACCCTGACCTACGGCGACCAGATGCCGGCGCTGCCGGTATTGAGCTACGACAACGTGCGTCTGCTGCCGGAAAGCTACACGGGGACCCTGATCACCTCCAAGGAGATCAAGGGCCTGGAATTGAACGCCGGTCGCTTCACCGCCGAATCGCGCAAAAGCGCTGAAGGCCGTGACAGCGGTGGCTTGAAGTCGATCAACGTGTTGGGCGGTAGCTACCAGTTCACCGAGCAATTCAAGGCTTCCTTGTACGCTTCCGACGTAGAAGACGTGCTGAAGAAGCAATACGTGAACGCGAACTACGTGTTCCCGATCGATAAGGATCAGTCCCTGACCCTGGACTTCAACGGCTACCGTACCAAGCTGGACAGTTCCTATGTCCGCGAAAATACCGTACCTGGCGAAAGCATCGTCACCGGCGACGACAACAAGATCTGGAGCCTGGCAGCCACCTTCGCCACCGGCGCGCACTCTTTCACGCTCGCGCACCAGCGCAGCACCGGCGACAGCAACCTGGGCTATGCCTACGGCGGCTACCAGAAAGACCAACACCGCGTCGGTGACGGTGGCAACACCATCTACCTGGCGAACTCCTACTGGTCCGACTTCAACGCCGAAGACGAACGCAGCTGGCAACTGGGCTACGGCCTGGACTTCAGCACCTTCGGTGTTCCAGGCCTGAGCTACAACTTCGCTTACGTGCGCGGTGACAACATCACCACCTCCACCAGCGAAGGCGGCACCGAGCGTGAAATCTTCAACCAGTTCAAATACGTCGTACAAAGCGGCCCGGCCAAAGACCTCAGCGTGAAACTGCGCAGCTCGATCCTGCGCGTGTCGCAGAAGTCGAGCGAGTACAACGTCAGCGGCAACGAAGTGCGCGTGTTTGTGGATTACCCGATCAATATTTTCTGATGATGGGTAACAAGGCCTGATGAAAGGCTAAGCAAAAAAGAAGCCCCGACTGGTTCGGGGCTTTTTTTGACTTTGAAAAAAGCTCATGTCGCCGAAACTCGATTTTGGGAACATGTGTTGAGAACGTGTCGTCGGCGGCGACATGTTCCAGAAACGTGTCGCAAAAATTGAAAAATTGCGACACGTTAAGGCCTCATGTCTACACTGGCGACATGAGTGAAGTCTTCATCTGCTCAAAAAACATACAATAAACTGGGAGCGTTTTCTACATAACGAAACCGATCTTGACCCTCTCGTGCGCATGGCCGTCGGGCACTATCAATTTGAGGCCATTCATCCGTTTGTCGACGGTAATGGTCGCACAGGGCGGGTCCTCAATACCCTGTTTTTGATTCAGGAAGGTCTGCTGAATTTGCCGATTCTTTACCTCAGTCGCTACATCATCGCCCGGCGCGCAGATTACTACCGACTCCTGTTGGAAGTGACAGCCAAACGGGCTTGGGAGCCATGGCTGTTATTCATGTTGAGTACCGTAGAAGAAACTGCGCGCTGGACGACTGCCAAGATTGCCACCATCCATGCTTTGGCTGAACACACCTTTATTCATCCTAAACTGATGCAGTTACTCATCCGCGACAGTAACGAATTCAAACATTACGCTGTCTGAAGAGCCTCTAACAAAAAACGCAGCCTAAGCAGGCTGCTTTTTTTGAGACGCTTGCTAGATATTGTCCACTCTCAAGCAAGGGAAAAGAGGTCTCACCCGAACGCTGATTTTCAGGTCACCAACGGGGTTCCTAACGCCGACTATTGCCACCTGAGGGCAGTCGGTTTCGCGCTCTTGTGGCGATTATCAGTTGAAGAAGGAGTGGCGGTTAATTCAAGCGTCATGAAGTATATTGATTACACAGCGTAACGAATGAAGTTCCCGTCTCCACCTTTATCCCCTCCAGCTAACTCCCTACATTGAGCTCCAACGCCTCTCCCATCATCCCGACGGGAAGGTCACTGGAGTTTCCCTCATGCCTTTCGTAAGCGTACGCATCACCCGCGATGGCGTTACCACTGAGCAGAAAGCTCAGGTGATTGCCGAGATCACTGAAACACTGGAGCGCGTGCTCAACAAACGCCCTGACCTGACCCACATCGTGATCGAGGAAGTCGACACCGATAACTGGGGTTACGCCGGGATCACCACCACTCAATACCGCAAGCAACTGGCGGAAGAGGGGCAGTCATGACGCCGTCGGTCACCGTCGATTTCGTCTCCGACGTAGTGTGCCCATGGTGCGCACTGGGGGCGACGGCACTGGAGCAGGCGATCGATAACGTCGCGGCTGAGGTATCGGTAGAGCTGACCTACAAGCCTTTCGAACTGAACCCGGGCATGCCGGCCGAAGGCGAGAAAGCCGTCGAGCACTTGATGCGCAAATACGGACGTACCGCCCAGGACGTCGCCAATGGCAAAGCGATGCAGATTGAACGCGGCAATGCCATCGGCTTCAAGTTTGACCTGGAGAAACGCACCCACTTCTACAACACCTTCGACGCTCACCGGTTGCTGTATTGGGCGCAGGTGGAAGGGCGTCAGGTGGCGCTGAAGAAGATCCTGCTCCGCGCTTACTTCAGCGAAGGCCAGAACCCGAGCGATCAGCCGACGCTGGTGCGGCTGGCGGGTGAAGCCGGGTTGGACGAGGCTCGTGCGCGTGAGGTGTTGGCGTCGGGTGCGTTTGCCGAAGAGGTGCGTGAATTGGAGGCGTTTTACCAACAGCACGGCATCAATTCGGTCCCGGCCATGGTGCTGAACGGTCGTCACCTGGTGTCTGGTTCGCAATCGGTCGAGTACTACGAACAGATGTTGAGACAAATGGCCCAGGCACCTGCCGAAGCCTGATTCACCAAAATTTCAAACCCCACTTTTGTTAGAGGTATTTATCATGAGCAATTCGAAAAAAGTCGTTGTGATCACCGGTGCATCCCAAGGTCTGGGCGATGGCATGGTCAAGGCCTTCCGCGCACTCGGCTACCAGGTTGTCGCCACCTCGCGTTCGATCAAGCCTTCGACCGATCCGGACATCCTGACCGTGGCCGGCGACATCGGCGAACCGGAAACCGCGCAAAGCGTCATCCGTGAAGCGATCGCCCGTTTTGGCCGCATCGACACCCTGGTCAACAACGCCGGCATCTTCGTCGCCAAGCCATTCACCGCGTATACCGCTGAAGACTACGCCAACGTGCTGTCGGTGAACCTCAACGGTTTCTTCTACATCACTCAACTGGCCATCAACGAGATGGAAAAACAGGGCAGCGGCCACATCGTCAACATCACCACCAGTCTGGTGGACCACGCGATCGACGGCGTGCCTTCGGTACTGGCTTCGCTGACCAAGGGCGGCTTGAACGCGGCGACCAAATCCCTGGCTATCGAATACGCCAAGCGTGGTATCCGGGTGAATGCGGTCAGCCCTGGCATCATCAAAACCCCAATGCACGGCGAAGAAACCCATGCTGCACTGGGCGCTCTGCATCCGGTCGGGCATATGGGCGAGATCGATGATATTTCACAAGCGGTCGTGTACCTGGACAACGCCAAGTTTGTCACCGGCGAAATCCTCCACGTCGATGGCGGCCAAAGCGCGGGTCACTAAGATCTGGTTATGCACAACGCAATGAAAGAAGCCCTCGTAGCAATACGAGGGCTTCTTTTTTTTGATGATGGGGAAAGGGCTTGTTTGTGATGATCAAAATGCGTGATTACGTTTATTTAAGGAAGCGTCTGACATACAGAGAGGCAAACTCTTGTAGATCATTGATTCTTTTCTGTGGCGCGGGGCTATGGAAAAGTCATTGAAGGATTTCAAGTGCATCGCGTTCAGATTCGCAGGGGGATGCCGCTCAACCTGCCAAGGGTCGCTTTCGATGTCGACCGCGTGTTCTGCATCTCATTGGGCGAGCGCAAAGACCGACGTGAGCTTTTCCGGCAAACCGTCTCACGTAACATTTCCAACCCGATTGAATTCTTCATCGCGCAGCGCTGTGATGATCCAGTCCGGGGTTGCTATGAGTCGCATCAAGCGCTGGCCAAAATGGTATTGGCTGAAGGTTGGCAGAGAATTCTGGTCTTCGAAGACGATGCGAAACCCTACACGCTTCGCGCTACTCAGGTGCGATGGGTGAACCGATTTGTTCGCAACAACGCCTTTCAAGCGCTGCACCTGGGCTACAGCATGGGGAGAACCTGGCTGACCTGGTTTCCATTCATCGCCCGTGGTGAGGTGGTGGCGTTGCACGCTTACATTATCTCGCGCGAAGGCTGCCAGGTTTTAGCCGGCACGCCGTATAGCGGAACGCCGGTCGATGTCCTGTTCAAGCAACAGATCAAACAACATTGCGTGTTCCCGATGCTTTTCCGCCAGCACGCGGCGACGCAAACAGGCAGTGATATCCAAACGGTTGCCATTAATGAGGACGAATGGTGGGAGGGCAACTGGAGAAAACACCAACGGTCATTGCTCAAGAACATTTGGCGAACGGTATTCAGGTTGAGGTTTTGATTTCGGGGATTCTTGAAGGTGGGTTAAGCGGAGCCTGTTGAGTCATGGATGACTCAGGCTTGTTGCGAACAGGGCGCTGGATCATTTAGCCCCTGAAACGACAAAGCCCCGCATTGCGGGGCTTTGAATATGGTGCGGCACCAGGAGTCGAATCAATGCCCTTGCCACTGAAAACAACAGAAAATTTCACATATAGAGTTTTTGGTACCTCTATTCGTATCTTCAGAATGCTCGCTGCCTTTGGATGTGCGTCAGCCTCCCGGCTTGGTCGAGTCTGCGGCAGCGTGAACTGATGAAGCTGACCTGGGAGCGTCTAGCTTTCTGGTCAGAGTCGATCTACTGCTTCGATAAATTCGAGTTTTTTGTGAAAAGAGTTAATGTTTAGCAGCGCGGTTCGAATTGCTTCATGTGTATACTCAATACATAGGCTAATAGCTTGTTGTTCATGTGCCGCTGGTGCTGAAGTTTTGTATTGTCCTTTTAGTCGATAGGCTTTTCGGATGATCTCGGCTATCTCAGCTCGCGACGACTCGTTATTAGATAGAACCAAACTTGTCCGCCTAGAGATTTTTGATTCTATTGGTTCTACCGAATGCCGTAAATATACTTCTTCCAGAGCTGAAAGCGCGTAGTGAAGACGTTCAATGGGGTCAATGACAGTGGATCCCTTGCTGTAAGTTATAATTGCTGATCGAATGGATTGTGCAAAGTTATTTAATTCGTCGGAGCAAATGAGATTTGCTGCTTTGGTGATGCCCATGCTTTCAAGGTCCAAAATATCCTGTTTTGAAATTCTCCAGCGATAAATATTGTTGGCTAAAATCCCGTCTGTCAGCGAGAAAGAGGTTTCTGACACTGTCATGATTTTTTTGTGTGGAAAAATCTCTGTGCCTAAGAGTGCTGTCGGGCAAAGCATATCTGATAGTGGTGCAGTAGGTGAAAAAAATCTAAGTATGTTCACCGCATCTTGAGCCAACGCCAAAGCTCTTTTTTCAGCTAATATGCTCTCCGCTTCGAGTGGTACTACCACTGCCGCGAGTCCTTGGAGTTCGTGACGTATTTTTTTAAAGAGGTCTGCGGTTTGATCGTTTTGACTTGGCGCTAAGTCCTTCGCCATGTCTTGAATGCTATCGATAAACTCCGATGTGATTGGTCTTATTTCCACCGGGCCCAAGTCTAATGGAACTTCCAATTCAAGATGTGCTATGGGGAGCCAGATTGTGTAGCTTTTAATCTGATCGATTGATCTCTCGGAAATTGATTTAGAGAATGGGACTATATTGAGTTTGTTGAAGCTTGATTGTGCCCAAGAAATGAATTCATTTTCAATAAATTGCCTGCTTATCCTTTGCTTTGCCCACGCTTCGTTTTGAAGTCTATCTATAATGCTTTCGATTTCATTGAAGTCATCTTGCGTTAACCCAAAATAGCTGTCGCCAGATTTTATAAATGCAATTGTTTGTTCGCCGTTGACATCTGGACCCGTGGAGATAGGTATTCCAAGCATTTCTTCATCAGTTATGGTAGCCGAAATTGGTCGTTGAGTTGGGAATGTATCGCCTGGCCGCTCAGGGAATATGATTTTTCGAATTCTGCTCAGAATTTTGTAACTAATGGTATCTACAGAATCAGATATGGCTGGAGTCAACTCAAGGTCTTCGGTTGGCGGGAGCAGGATGTTGGTATTTGAAGATGTTAGCTGAGGTTCTGTTCCTGCTGATGTACGGTCGGGATTGTTGTAGTATGAGTGTTGAAGCTTTGCCAGATTAACAAGATCTTCTTTATGGTGCTCGTTAAGCAGTAAGTCTAGCCAGGTATGAAATTCGTTGATGATTGTTAGGTATTCTTCGGCAAATTGGTGTATGTCAATATGTTCGCCGGCTTCTTCTATATACCTTTTTGCGGGAGCTGTCCATCTTGTATATTCAAGGAGGGATTTGGTATCAAACCGAATTCCAGTGGTAAATGTCATTCCACGCTTACTATCCGGATCATTGTTTCCGGATAAAAACATGTGGGAGTTGGGTAATCCTTTGTGCAGCATGTAATTTCGTAGATCATGGACAAACTTTGATACTGCGCTGTTTGAAAAGGTGCCTTCGACTTTCTTGTTGATTTTTTCTTGAATCTCTGTCTTGGCATAATTTTCTGTTATGAATACGCGCGTGTGGTCTACTAGTGTTTTAGAAGAGGCTACAAAATTATGTATGTGGCGGCTAAGCTCTCGGTGCGCCTGATCCCCGGCCTCTTGATTGTCGTGAGACATCAAAAAAAGGCCAACATCGGGGTCTCTAATTTTTTGTGTTTCCTCCATTAGATCGAGTGCGTTCATCTGAAATATATTTAGTGAGAAGCTGCGCATCTTTACTTGATTTAGGAAGCGCATTCCAGATGACTCCTGAATCTCTTGAAAAGTACTGTGAGGGACAATATCTGACGTATGCATAGTGTTCTCGCATTGAACTTGCCGTCTTTGATCTGACGGATTGTAGTAATCAACAATTTCCGGACAAAAAATTACGTATTTCTTCCGATACGACTGGCGGTATCCCAGTGCTGTGCTGATGCGATGGGGCTCCAAATCGATCTCGGGCGATCTCCTAGTTTCTTGTTCCTTTGCACTGGGGATACCGCGAGCACCCCCAGAACGACTTCCCAGCGTAAGGGCCTTTCTTCGCCTTACGCTTCACCATTGATGCACGGCATATAGGGCACGAGATGGTAGATGTTGGCCTGCCAGGAGTTGACCCCCTTTGCATGGTTGACGAAGGAGCGGAATGCGGCGGCGCAGTGGAGCGGGTCGTTGGGGCCGGTTTGGGCTTTGGTACGGACAAATTAAGAGGGCTGTGTGGTGGCGTCTTAATTCCCAAGGTGGCACAAATCTGTTCGGCTTGGGCACGATCAGCCAAGGCTTGCATCAGGGCAGGCTCTGGCATGCTTTTGTTGCTGATGAGTCTCGACGGAGCAGCTCGCAAGGCAGCTAACCCTGCCTGCAGTTTGCTCTGCATGGCGGCACGTTTGGATGCCGCCGCTGCACGAACAACATCTTCGGCCTGCCGATCTGATGGATCAGACATTGCGTTATATCGGAACTTCGCCTCGTGCTCACGACGCCAGTGGAGAAGCTTACCAGTCAGCGATTCTCCGAAACCAGGCACAGCCATCACTGCGTCGTAGCTGACGTCTGCCGCAGATTCGATGCCAAAAGAGGCCAATGTGGCCATTTTTTCAGGGCCGACTCCCGAAATCTTCACTCGACTTAGGAGGAATCGATCCAAGAACTGGTGACGCTGACGAGCTTCACGAGTAGCCTTCAAGCGTTCTAGCTCGTGGGCTAACGCCGCTTCGAGCTGTTGGTACTGCCCGATGGAATTCTCTAGCTCATTGCGCAAGTAGAGAAGTTCAACGAAGCCGACTCGCTGGAGGTGAGCAATAGAAGCCACATGAACCCGACTATCGGCATCTGCATAAGCATTCAGTAGTGGTGCGCGATCGACTTTCGCGGTCAACAAGCGGGATAAACCGAAAACACCTAAGCCGATCCAGAAAATCGCACCGCGCGGTGCGATTGCAAATCCAATAATGGCAGCCATTATGATCATGCCACCCAAAAACCGTTGGGTCGCTTGTCTACTTTTGGCCTCGCTGATAGCACTGGTCAAGGAGCCGGGATCACCCGTCCAAGTCGGAAGGATGTCTTCGGGGCGAGGGAAGGGAGCGGCCCGAATGGATGCCGTGACCTTGGCGAGATCGAAGGGTTCACCTCCTGAGGTGGGCAACGACGTTGTTCCAGTCGTAAAGACAGGGGGAAACATTTCAACGCCGGACTGGCTAGCGATCCGGCACCACACGCAGGTCGATGCCGCATGAGGGAAATAGTGCGTGGACGTTTTTGAGCACCGACGCAAGCTAGTTTCAAGTTCTTGAAGAAGCTTGACCCAGGTTGTAGGAGCGGGACGGGCTGCAGGGTCGATACCAAACGATGCCTCAAACGCCTCCGCGACTTGTTGTGGCAAGTCTGCGAGTTGGATCGCCCCAGGCGGCGGAGTAGTCTGCGTTGTGTTCCGTCTTACCGCCGAGTAAGCAAAGCGATGTTGCGCAATAGCCTGACCAAGAGAGAGGTCTGCTCCGCTATAGCGGCCGGAGTAAGGATGTTTACCCATTGCCAGCAATTGAAAGATCGCGACGGCGAGCCCAAAGTTGTCATGCGGACGCGTACGTTCAACTTGGTTTAGGTTCAGACCATGAAGCTCCGGTGGAGTAAAGTCCTCAGTTCCTACAACACATGGATAGGATTTGCCGTTCAAGGTGAACTGAAAGCTGTCGGCGTCGATTAGCGTCACAGTAGCATCGGGGGCAACCAAGACGCCAGAGTGGTTGAAATCTCCGATAACGCATCCGGTTTGATGAACCGTTGCTACAGCACGTGCGACGTTTTGTGCCACCCGAACCAGAAAGCGGTAATCGACCTCGGGAAATTGAATCTTTCGCGACTTGGGGCTATAGAGTTCATGGATTGGGCGGTATCCCGAAACCAAGCGCATGGTGAAACCGGCGAACACTCCCGAATTATCCGTCGCAATTTCAGACGGAAATGCGATCAGGTTGGTCTTGTTCGCTAGTTGGCTTTCCACCATGGCACGAACTTTAGATTCGCGTGAGCTCCGTAAATTGTCCTTGTAGACCTTGACTACTTGGTCTGAGCGACCTGCTAGGGCGTAGACGTCGCCTTCGCCACCCTTTCCCAGGCGCTTGCCAAGCTCCATGCTTATTCCATCGATGCGAATCGGAATATTGCTCATCGCCTTGAAATCAAGATCAAAGTTTTATCGTCATCTGTGCGTTCGCACAGCCGTTGGCTATCGAGGTAATGAGCAAGCGCTTCCGATAATCCGACGAGACGCCCTCCACCCTCGGCCCCGTCTATGGCTTTGATCATAGGATCAAAGAAACGGGCGTATGGCTGCTGTGTTGCCTGTTCTAATGCAACAGACTCAAGCCCATCGGAAAAAAGCGCAAAAGCATCGTACGTACATTGAGTACGGAAGAGGCGTAATCGTGGCTCGGGATCATCCGTGACGAAGTACGTAGTGGACGCGAACTCGCCATTCTCGGGCCAACATAAAGCCTCCCAAACTCCATTTTGGCGGCCCACAAGCGCGCTATCGCCGATCTGAAGAGTCAGGAGCTCATCTTTGAATACAACTAACATGACCAAAGTGGCAGCAAACTGGCGACGAGTGAGATCACGTCGCGCCGCCGCTGCGCTGAGCCGGTCACGTAATTCGTCAATCCAAAATCGAATTACTTCGTCTCCCGGTAGCTGATCGTGATCTGAGAACCAATCTCTGAAAGACAGGATAAGGTGACGACAGACCAACGATGCTCCTTCGCCGCCATGGCTGGCGCTGCCCGCACCGTCGGACACAACCGTACAAAGAGCACGCGGGCTGAGCCGGACGCCGTAGGCATCCTGCTTTCGAGTCCCTGATCGCTGGTGGGATGTGCCGATTCTTGAAGCTGCAGCCCAGCGCCACCGAGGATTAGCCGGCAACGGCCCACCCATCTGGAGCGGTAGGATTTGTCAACGGCACCGCATCTCCTGGGTTGGATTGCGATACCGCACTCAAGGAACTAGATAGCCATGCGAATAGCTCACGGAAGGCTAATCCCTTCAGCTTGAGGGGTTGCCGAGTCGCGAGCTGCGTTAGGGTAGATATATCAGCTCCCTCAACCCCGACGGCATAGAACATGAACTCTTTACGCTCCTCTCCAGAATGAACTCGCTGACGAGCTTCGTTCCAACTGTCCGTAGGAGCACCGTCCGTGATGAGGAATACCCATGGCCGGTAGTACTTGATGCCGTTAGCGCGGTAGCGATCTTTTCGTTCGCGCAAAAGATCTAAAGCGCGAACCACCGCTTCGCCCATAGGGGTTGTGCCGCTCGCCTCCAACATTTCGGGGTAGAACCCATCCACGGTAGTAAATTCCGTTCGGACAGAGACAGGGCCAAACGTCACCACAGCGAGCTCAACGCGTTTGGCCGCCATGGCATCGGCATGCAGGTCTTCTTTAAAGAACTGCAGAGCGTCATTCAGCTCTTGAATAGGGCGACCTTGCATTGATCCTGAGGTATCAAGCAATAGCACGCACGGACAGCGTTGCTCGGGATTCTCTGCAAACTCTGCATCTGCGAAAGGTAGTTGGTCGAAATTATCCATTTTCTCCTCGTCCGCTATTCGTAACGCCTGAGGCTTGGCTCAAATGGCGTGATATCTAACTGAAAGGCAGCCTCAAAGTCAGCGATGAGGGGCTAAGAACCCGCTTGTAAGCGAATTGATCTGCATGCCGCCTGCTCGGGTGTTATCACCAGTGGTGATTTGCTGTCGACAGGTTACTTAGCTTCCTAGAGTAGCTCATAGCCACTAATACTGTCCAAGCCGAGTAGATCTGCATCCTGCCGGGGGAGAACCAGTGTGACGAGGCAGGCAGCAATAGCCCTTTGGGCTACCTTCGATCAAGTGCGCCACGCATGTTCGGCGTCATGGCTGTGTCGGTTTGTATCAACTATTGCTCCGCCAGTCCGCGATAAGTCGGCGCTGCTTCATGAGCCCGCCACGCCAAACCTCAAAACTTTCCCCACGTCATCCCGCCAAGAATGTTGAGTGTTATCAGGGATCAAGGCCCCTGCGACCTGTGAGGGTTGTCCACTAACGCGGGACTGGCGGCTCTTTACGACCGGGAGCTTGGGCATCTCATGATCTGGCCTCCTGAACACTTCCGAGGAAGTGGGCGGGTGGGGGCTGCATAGGCTGACGAAACCAACGCCGCGAGATCCTGAGTCAGGTGAGGGCAGTGAAGCGATGACCGGGGCATGCCTGACTGTCAGTCAGGTGCAGTCCATTCCTTGGGCTGCGGCACCATCATCTGCATCGCTGTTGCTGGTGACTTCGGTGTTTGTCACGCCGATTGTCACGAGGGGAAATGCCGCAAAGCCGTGTACGAGTTGGGCTGCAGCAGCGGTAGGAGCGCCCGTCTCTTTCCGGAAGAAAGAGACGGGCGCAGGTTGGCGCACGGGAATGGCCAAGCGGATAGGTTGCTGCAGGGCAGCTATGAAAGGGATGAGTTGCCGCAGTGGACACACTGGTAAAAGTAGGCATCCATCACATCGCTGTGACCGTGCGAGCCACCGGACGCTAATCGCACTTTGGGAGAACCACCACCGTGTGGCGTAGCCTTAAAGGTTCTGGCTACCTGGGTTGCTGTCAACGACATCCCTTGCCCGATCTTTGCTTCACCTGTGAGTAATTCGAGCCAAAGCTCGAATTTTAGGAAGTTCTGCAGCTTTGGATGAAGTTATCCAGCGTTGGATATCTGTGGTTTAACGCGCCACCTTTTGCTTCAGGCATGTGGCGTTCGCTCCTGACGGTTAGCCGGGCACAATGGCAAAGAACCACGATTTCTGGCCTCCCTTACTCCAAATACCATTGCGGTTGACGTTTCCAGTCATCTGGAAATCCCATGAGTTTCAAATAACCCGGTTCCCGCTGATCCATGATTTCGGCCAGACGAAATTTCCACTGGCTATCTGGACTGATCAAGTCGGTTAGATAGGCCAGCATCGTCAATACGATAAATAGCCGCTGCTTTGGCTGGGGCCGGTCGTCTGGCGCATTTGGGATGATCCATTCCTTTGGTAAGGATGGTCGAATCGAGAGCTCTCGGTTCCATAGTCGTGAGTGGTGGGCACAGCAGTTTCGAATGAAGGTCAGGGTGTGGAGCCAGGAGGCCAATACTTCGAAGGGGAGATTGAATCTGCTAGCGATCGCTTTTTTGTCGACGCTTTTTCCTATGGCATTGAAGAGGGTCGATACCGTTCCAAGGCTAAGTTCTTCCAGAACAGCCCAGGCGGGCGGCAACTCAGGATGGGCATAGGTCGACCCGTAGAATCGAAAATAGTTATCGCGCATGCGATTTTCAATCCGCTGCTGCTGGACCTGATCAGCCTGACGGCTCTTTTTTATACGATCAATCTCACGTCCAAGTTTGTTCCGTTCCTTGGTCAGTTGATCTCGCAGGGGGCGTAATAAATCAGAATGTGAATATGACGAGGAGAAAACTGACGCCTCAGCTATCCAGTCAGGCCCATATTTAGGGCACATGTGATTGCTGATAGTCGCTCGTATGGCGACTTCGACACGTTCGATGGCATCCATGGTGATGCGTCGCAACAAACCATCGAAGCGGTAGATGTCGACGACTGCTTTCAGAGTGCTGCCGGGCTTGAAGGTGTGTTCAGGGTTTGGCTCCTGAAAAGGGCGCATGTAGGGGCTCAGGCGAAACAGCGTGACCACTTCGAGGAAACGCATGGCGCGGTCGTCATTAGCGACTTGCAGGCCGCGTTGCTTTAGCAGTTCCAATTGCTGTTCTACGCTGAGGGCCGGCTTGTCGAAGGGCCTCATGTAGTTTTCTCCAGGCAAAAAAAACCCGCACGATTTGAGCTTGCTGACTGGGTCAACCTAGGCTTGGCGGGTGTGTTGGGGTGCATTATAGGTAGGTGCAAGAGCCCGTCAATGTTGCGCTAATGCGAAATTGTAACGGGTGGAGGAGCGGGGGCAGAGCTTGGTCTGTCGATGGAGATAGGGCTTTGTTGGACTTATCGCAGCAATGTGCAAGCATCCAGGGAATTCCTGGATGCCAGAAACAACAAAGCCCTCGTATTTCTACGAGGGCTTTGTTTTGTATGGTGCCGGCACCAGGAATCGAACCCGGGACCTACTGATTACAAGTCAGTTGCTCTACCATCTGAGCTATACCGGCGTGTCAGGGCGACGATTATAGCGATTGGGCAGGTTCTGTAAACCCCTGAATTCTGACTATTTTTGCGCAGGCCTCTGTTGCGGATTTCTGGCGCAGGCGGGTGGTCATCGCGGGTTGTAAAACGTCGTCCCCGAAGGGATGTCTTTGTTGACGAATGACATGGCTCCGATCGTGACGTTGTCCCCGATGTTCAGGGTGTCGGCGATGATGCAGCTGTTGGCGCCGATGCTGACATTGTCACCGATCACCAGGTCGTAACTGTCCAGGCCCAGGGTCTTGATGCCGATGGTGGTGTTCTGGCGAATGAAAAAATTTCGGCCGATTTTGACGCTGCCGGTGATCACCACGCCGGGCAGGTGCCCGATGCGAAAGCCTGGACCGATCTGGGCATCGATGCTGATGTCGACGCCGTACTTGAGGTTGAGTTTGCGCTCCAGCCGTTTGGCGTAACAGCGGGCAAAACTGTTACCGGAATAGAAGTACTGGGCCAGACGGAACATGAACAAGTAGCGCAGCGTATTGTTCTTGCGAATACGCTTGAGGATATTGCTGATAAGGCCGGTGCGGCTGCCACGTTTTTTCTTGTTGGAAACTTCCGACTGCCAATGCTCTATCAAGGTATTGAGATTCAAAACGTGGCCTCTGCTGAATCATTTGCCTGTGAGGTCACCGATACTAGCTGGTTGCCACTAAGGTGCCTACGATCCCGGTTGCCTTGGTTCTCACTTCAATGAGTGAAAGCTTGCGCATATTCCGCCCAAGCCGCCCCGAATTTGGCGGTTATGTCCTTTTGATCGAATGCTTATGCACAATGGAATTTGAGTTGCACGCGATTAGGTGAAGATTTGTGGACTCGTTCTCATCTATTCGCAAATCCCTGTTTTTCAGGTTCTTTATTCCCCTGTTCAAAATCTGAACACTTTAGTTTCACCTCTGAAACAGCTGTAAATATTGGATCCACGATAATTTCATCAACAGAGTTATCCACAGGCTGGCGTTGCTTAAGGGCGCTCTGCCAGGAATAGGAAATTGCGCGGCGTGAGCGGGTTTTCACAGAATGTTCCGAGGCGTACGGTGTATCCCTGCTCTGTGAGGAAAAGTGCCCGATCTAGCACCAGCCACAGCTCCAATGGGCGTCGGAAAAGTCCACGGAGCAGCTCAAGATTGCGCACATACGCCAAGCGTTGCCAGCCACTGGCTTCGCGGGCTGACCAATCTTGCGTAGCGATTGTGGATAACTCTTTGAGTTGGGCCAAATGCTGGCAGTAATCGGCGAAGGGTTTATCCAGCCAGGCACTGGGCAAAGACGGGGTTGGCAGGTAATCGTCAATGCCGCGCAGCTCGCGTTGCAGCAGGTCGAAGCCCAGGCGCCGGGCCATGGATGTATCGCGCTGCCGTCGCACGCGAGCGCCGGCAGTGACGGTTTCGCTCATGGGCAACGCGAGATCATCGAGCGACAGTCGCAGGCCTGAACCTTGGGCGGCGGTAGACATCGGCGCGTAATTGGCCAGGCTGATCCGGTTGTAGCAGCAGGGGGCGATGGCGAGCTGCTTGCAGCCTGCCGCACTGGCCAGCCGTATCAGCCGTACGTGCAGATCACCGCAGGCGTGCAGCGCAACGGGCGTGTGTTCAGCTTTCAGCAGCCCAGCCGCGGTGGCGGCGAGCACATCTTGCTCAACATGTAGCGCATGCAAGTGATGGCGCTGGCTGAGGGCCTGGCCGCTGGCAACCAGCGCTGGGTCGTATTCCACACAGGTCAGCTGTTGGCCGGTTTGCAACAACCGGCGCCCAAGGTGTCCTTTGCCGGAGCACCAGTCCAGCCAGTGCCTGGGTGCATCGGCAAACTGCAAGCGACTGGCGAAGGCTTCGATCTGATGCCACTTGCGCCCAGGCACGTCGACGTTCAGTCGATGGCCCGCCGTTGGGAGCGCATGGGCTGGCAATTCACCCACGGCGCTCAGTGCAACGGACATTGCCGCTAATGAGGTGAAAGGCTCGGGGGCGTCCAGAAGAGCAGGTTGGTTGTGAGCGTTTTCCGCATCTTCCAGTGACCGCCCGCGTAGCCAGGCAGCCAGTTCCGGGTGGGAAGTTTCCCACGGCAGATGAAGATGCGTGAACGGTCGAGGCTTCCACAGCGCCTGATGCTCTGTAAGAAAAGTATCCAGCGCCGTGAAGCGGGCGAGTAGGGCCTCGCCCGTCAACACCTGGGATTCAACGCCCTTGGCAGGCATCGACGCGCAACCAGCGCTCCAGCAGCTTGAAGCCGCGCACCAGCACGTAAGCCATCACCAGATAGAACATGCCGGCGGCGAAGAAGATCTCCACAGGCAGGTAGGTCCGGGCAATGATGGTGCGAGCCATGCCGGTCAGCTCCAGCAGGGTCACGGTGCTGGCCAGTGCGCTGGCCTTGAGCATCAGGATCACTTCGTTGCTGTACGCCGGCAGACCGATGCGCGCGGCACGCGGCAGGATGATGTAAATCAGCGCCTTGGGTTTGGACATGCCCAAGGCTCGCGCTGCTTCGATCTCGCCCGGTGGAATCGCCTGAATGGCGCCGCGCAGGATCTCGGCGATGTAGGCCGCGGTGTGCAACGTCATGGTTGCCGTGGCGCACCAGAACGGGTCTCGCAGGTACGGCCACATCGAGCTGTTACGGATCACGTCGAACTGCGCGAGGCCGTAGTAGACCAGGAACAATTGAACCAGCAACGGCGTACCACGGAAAAAGAAGATGTAGCCGTAGGGGAATGCGCGGACCCACCAAAGCTTCGACGAGCGAGCGATACCCAGCGGGATCGCCAGCAGCAGGCCGGCGATCACGGCGATTGCGACCAGCTCCAGCGTCAGAGTCGCGCCCTGGGCCAGTTTCGGCAGCCACTTGATGATGACTTCCCAGTTCATTGTGTGCTCCTCGCGAAGCCGCGAGCGGCGCGTTTTTCCAGGAAGTGCATGCCGGTCATCGCCAGCACCGTCAAGCTCAGGTACATGAACGCAGCGACCATATAGAACGTGAACGGTTGCTTGGACACGGTCACGCCGATTTGCGCATGACGCATGATTTCTTCCAGGCCGATCACCGATACCAGCGCAGTGTCTTTCATCAGGATCATGAACAGGTTGCCCAGGCCGGGCAGGGCGATGCGCCACATCTGCGGCATGATCAACTTGGTGAAGATGCGCCATTTCGACAGGCCCAGGGCCACGCCGGCCTCACGATGGCCCTTGGGAATGGCGAGGATCGCGCCACGAAACACTTCCGTGGCGTAGGCGCCGAAGCACAGTCCCAGCGCAATCACACCCGCGGCGAAAGCATTGAGTTCAAGGTCGGGGTTGCCGAAGAACTCGCCCAAGGCACGCATCAGGTTGACCGTGCCGAAGTAGATCAACAGCACCCAGAGCAATTCAGGGATGCCGCGAACCAGGGTCGAATAAGTGCCGCCAAGCCATTGCAGCGGCTTGTACGGGGAAGTCTTGGCCAAGGCGCCGAGCAAACCGAGCACCAGCCCCAGGCACAGGGCCGAGAGTGCCAGTTTCACAGTCATCAGCGCGCCCGCGGCGAGCGCCGGGCCGAATCCGTAGAGGTCGATAATCATGGATTTCTTTTCAAATCGCGGCAGGCAATGCCGGGGACCGGCGCCCTCAGAGGAGGGCGCCGGTTCGGCAGGTCAGGATCAATAGATGCTGAACGGGAAGTACTTGTCGTTGATCTTCTTGTAGGTGCCGTCAGCAACGATTTCTTTCAGCGCGACGTTCAGCTTCTCGCGGATTGGATCGTTTTTACGCACGGCGATACCGATCTTGTCGCTTTCTTCTACCGGGTCACCTTTGAATTCATAGGATTTGCCGGCGTCGCTTTTCAGCCACTCGTAGTTGACGTATTTGTCGGCGAGGATGCCGTCCAGGCGACCGGAAGTCAGGTCGAGGTACGCGTTTTCCTGAGTGTCGTAGAGTTTGACTTCAACGCCTTCCATGTTGTCTTCAAGCCAGGTACCGGCGAGGGTTGCACGTTGTGCGCCGATCACTTTGCCTTGCAGCGCAGCCTTGTCGGTTTTGAAGTCGACGTTTTTCGGTGCGATGAATTGCAGCTTGTTGGAGTAGTACGGGTCGGTGAAATCTACCGCCTGCTTGCGCTCGTCGGTGATCGACATCGAGGAAATCAGGAAGTCGAACTTCTTGGCGTTCAGGGCCGGGATGATGCCGTCCCAGTCGGAGGTGACGACGGTGCACTCGACTTTCATCTTGGCGCACAAGGCGTCGCCGATCTCTTTGTCGAAGCCGACGACATTGCCACTGGCATCTTTATTGTTGAACGGCGGGTAAGCCGCTTCGATGCCCATCTTCAGGGTTTCGGCCATGGCACCGGCGCTGAACGCC
>Ga0247818_10000236_pt1 | contig 34277 bp, 31 predicted proteins | sample 13C_Glucose_Day1_FD_192424 | JGI IMG/M metagenome (GOLD analysis project Ga0247818, IMG submission 192424) | Soil microbial communities from agricultural site in Penn Yan, New York, United States - 13C_Glucose_Day1 | ecosystem: Environmental > Terrestrial > Soil > Agricultural land | place...
GATCCATACCCCTGGCATCTACGTCGACCGGGTCATTTGCGGCACGTTCGAGAAGCGCATCGAACAGCGCACCGTGCGTAAGTGATCCCCTGCCCCCGGACCGAATGAAGGAATGACAACAATGGCACTTTCCCGCGAACAAATGGCTCAACGCGTCGCCCGCGAAATGCAGGACGGCTTTTACGTGAACCTGGGCATCGGCATTCCGACCCTGGTCGCCAACTACATCCCCGAAGGCATGGAAGTCATGCTGCAGTCGGAAAACGGCCTGCTCGGCATGGGTCCCTTCCCCACTGAAGACACCATCTATGCCGACATGATCAACGCCGGCAAGCAAACCGTGACCGCACGCACCGGCGCGTCGATTTTCTCCTCCGCCGAGTCCTTCGCGATGATTCGCGGCGGTCATGTCGACCTGACCGTGCTCGGTGCGTTTGAAGTGGACGTGCAAGGCAACATTGCCTCGTGGATGATCCCCGGCAAGCTGGTCAAGGGCATGGGCGGCGCCATGGACCTGGTGGCCGGCGCAGACAACATCATCGTCATCATGACCCACGCGTCCAAGGACGGTGAGTCCAAGCTCCTGTCCAAATGCAGCCTGCCGCTGACCGGTGCCGGTTGCATCAAGCGTGTACTGACCGACCTGGCCTATCTTGAAATCGAAAACGGCGCGTTCATTCTCAAGGAACGTGCGCCGGGCGTCAGCGTCGAGGAAATCGTCGCCAAGACCGCCGGTAAACTGATCGTGCCCGAGCATGTGCCGGAAATGCAGTTCGCTGCCCAGTGAGGAATCTTTCCATGCAAGAAGTCGTCATTGTCGCCGCCACCCGTACCGCTGTCGGCAGTTTCCAGGGCGCCCTGGCCAACGTGTCCGCGGTTGACCTCGGGGCTGCGGTGATCCGTCAGTTGCTGGCGCAAACCGGCCTGGACGTTACCGAAGTCGATGAAGTGATCATGGGCCAGGTATTGACCGCCGGCGCCGGGCAGAACCCTGCGCGCCAATCCGCGATCAAAGCCGGCCTGCCGTTTACCGTGCCGGCGATGACCTTGAACAAGGTCTGCGGCTCGGGCCTCAAGGCCCTGCACCTGGCCACCCAGGCCATTCGCTGCGGCGATGCGGAGGTGATCATCGCCGGCGGCCAGGAAAACATGAGCCTGTCCAACTACGTCATGCCCGGTGCGCGCACCGGCTTGCGCATGGGTCACGCACAAATCGTCGACACCATGATCAGCGACGGCCTGTGGGATGCGTTCAACGATTACCACATGGGCATCACCGCCGAAAACCTGGCGCAAAAATACAACCTGACCCGCGAGCAACAGGATGCTTTCGCCGCCGCCTCCCAGCAGAAAGCCGTAGCCGCCATCGAAGCCGGGCGTTTTGCCGATGAGATCACGCCGATCCTGATTCCCCAGCGCAAGGGCGATCCGCTGTCTTTTGCCACCGATGAACAGCCACGGGCCGGCACCACCGCCGAAGCCCTGGGCAAGCTCAAGGCCGCCTTCAAGAAAGACGGTTCGGTGACTGCCGGTAACGCCTCGTCCCTGAACGACGGGGCCGCCGCCGTGATCCTGATGAGCGCGGAAAAAGCCAAGGCCCTGGGTTTGCCAGTGCTGGCGAAAATCGCCGCCTACGCCAACGCGGGCGTCGACCCGGCCATCATGGGCATCGGCCCGGTCTCGGCCACTCGCCGCTGCCTGGACAAGGCCGGCTGGTCGATCGAGCAACTGGACCTGATCGAAGCCAACGAAGCCTTCGCCGCGCAATCCCTGGCGGTGGCCAAGGACCTGGAATGGGACCTGGACAAGGTCAACGTCAACGGTGGCGCCATCGCCCTCGGTCACCCGATCGGTGCTTCGGGCTGCCGGGTGCTGGTGACCTTGCTGCACGAAATGATCAAGCGTGACGCCAAGAAAGGCCTCGCCACCCTGTGTATCGGCGGTGGTCAGGGCGTGGCACTGGCGATCGAGCGGGCGTAAAGCGTTCAACAGACTGCCCGGGGGCCCACGAAGAACCGTCGCAGTCTGGCAACACCCCCGGTGCGACTCACGTCGCACCGGGTCTTCCCCATTACCGGGCTGTGAACCCGTACCCCTGTAGGAGCTGGCTTGCCAGCGAAGGCGGTAGATCAGTCACCATCGTCGTTGGATATGAAATCGCCTTCGCTGCGGTGCGACGATTCGACAAGCCAGCTCCTACAGGGGTCCGTGACGAGATCACGGCCTTTGCATATCCAACTTTGTATACACTATCTCCCCATATATGAAGCAATCCTCTGCCCGCAATGCTAACGTTGCCCCTCACTCAGGTCGGAGATGCGTGCGTGTTGATCCTCAAACTGTTGGTAATTCCCGGATTTCTCTTGCTGATTTCCCTGGCCGGTAAACGCTGGGGTCCGAGCGTGGCCGGTTGGCTGTCGGGCTTGCCGGTGGTGGTCGGGCCGATTCTGTTTTTCCTCGCCATCGAGCAAGGTCAGGTGTTCGCCGCTCAATCGGCGACCGCTGCGTTGTCGGCGATGTTCGCCATGATTGCCTTCTGCGTGACCTATGCCCAGGTCGCACAACGGACGGGATGGCCGTGGGCGCTGGTCATTTCACTGTCGGTCTGGGCCTGCGCTGCCGTGGCGCTGTCCTTGATCCCGCCGTCGTTGACGTTGTCGGTGATCGCCGCCGCGATCGCCTTGCTGGCCGCGCCCTGGTTGTTCCCCAAGGTGCAGCCCGTCCTTGCGGGCCCGGCGCCAAAGTCCGACAAACTATTGTTGCGCATGATGGCCGGTGCCTTGCTGACCCTGGCTGTCACGCTGCTGGCCAGCACTGTCGGCGAACGCTGGAGCGGCCTGCTCGCGGTGTTCCCGGTCCTGGGCAGCGTGATGGCGGTGTTCTGCCAGCAAACCCGTGGACCGGCCTTTACGGCAGCCTTGCTGCGGGCCACCGCGACCGGGATGTATTCGTTTGCCGCGTTCTGTCTGGTCCTCGCCTTGACCTTGCCCGGCATGGGCCTGAGCGGATTCGGGCTCGCCGTCGCGGTGTCCGTGGCCATGCTCGGGGTCACCAAACGCCTGCTCGCAAAGCCGGCGAAACCAGTGCCCGAGGTGGGAGGGCCGGCAATCCGGCGCTAGCTGATCTACCGGCTGGCGGCCAAAGGCCGCTTGCCCGACGAGTTGCAGGAACCGACAGGTCCGCCGCGGAACCAGTTGTCGTAATCCTCCCCGACCATGCACGGCACAGTGTGAGTGCACCGGACTCTGTGGGATCATCGTCCGCCAAAGCGCGACCATCCCTGGAGATTTTGAATGTCATTGTTGAGTAAAAAAACCGTTGTCCTGTTGCTGATGGCGGTCGCCGGTTTCGTCGCGTTGAATGCACAGGCCGCCAAGGCGCCGGCCAGCGACAAGGCGCCGGTACAGAAGGTGTCGATGCTGGGCGGCAAGTTCAAGTTCACCTTGCCCAAGGGCTTTATCGCCACCCCATTGCCCGCCGGTGACGCCGCGACCGGTACCGCCGGGGCAACGGGCACCATGTACACCAACAACACCACCAAAACCGTGGTGATCGCCGCTGAAAACACCATTCCCGGCGGCGCCAACGTCAAGGACAACGACGGCCAGTTCCTTGACGCCGCAGTGTCCAACTTCGCCACCGAGCAAGGCGCCGCGCTGCCGGACTTCACCAAGCTCAGCGAGAAAAGCCTGACCCAGAAAGGCACGGGCCTGGGGCTGCGGCAGATCGACAGCACTGCCACCCAGGGCGGCGGCAAAACCCTCGACACCACGCTGATGGCCGCGTCCAGCAAGCGCATGGCGATCGTTCAGGTTATTTCCCGCCTCAGCGACAATGCCGGCCACGAGGCGCTGGTTAAACAGATCGTCACCGGCAAGTAGTGTCAGGGATTGAGACGCTGCAACCAGGCACTCAAATCCTGCATTTCGATAGCGCTGATGCTATGACCGACACCCGGGTAGGCATGGAACTCAGGCTTGAGTGACAGGCTCTGCAACAGGGCGTCAGCGTCAGTGCCGTCGTTGTACGGCAGGCGTTTGTCCGCCGTGCCATGACCGATGAAAATCGCCAGCGAGCGGCGTTTTTCATCGGGTTTGAGCTCGGACTTGAGCACCGGCAGAATCCGCCCGCTCAACGCTGCGATTCCGCCCACTGCCGCGGGCTGACGCAGCGCCATCTCGTAGGACATGATCGCCCCCTGGCTGAAGCCCACCAGGAACACCTTGTCTGGCTGGGTGTGATACTTCTTCGCGGCCTGTGCGACGAAATCCTGCAGCATCTTTGCGCTGGACTTCAGATCATCGGTTTCGCCGTTATAGGCGCCGGTGCCTTTTTCGCGAAACCACTTGTAACTACCCTCCTCCATCACCATCGGTGCCCGCACCGACAGGTAGTTGTATTGCTCGGGCAACGCCTCCTTGATGTCGAACAGGTCCTGTTCGTTACTGCCGTAACCGTGGAGGAAAATCACCAGGGGTTGGTCGCGGGATTCGGCGTGGGTCTGCTCCAGATACTTGAGCGGCAGATCGGTTTGCAGCGGGGTTTGAGCGTGGACCGCGGCGGACGCCAGCAGCGTCAGCAGGGCAAAAAACTTCAACATAAAGCTTCCTTCACAGGTGCAGGATTCGGGTAGAGCCTAACACTGTGAAACGGGAAGTCGATGATGGCCTGGGGATCGGCATCGCTATCTGAGCCATCTTCGGCGGCAAGCCGGTCTCGCTACATTTTCTGATCGCTGTCGTACATGGGCTTTGTGTGCGCCGCAAATCCCCTGTAGGAGCTGGCTTGCCAGCGAAGGCGATTTCACATTCAAAGATGATGTTGACTGATCCGCCGCCTTCGCTGGCAAGCCAGCTCCTACAAGGGCCCAGATTCGTTTGTGAAATCTGGTGCTGTAGTACCGTCTTCGCCGGCAAGCCGGTCTCGCTCCACAGGGATCTCACTTCAACGGTTGGACTATGGCAACCGCGTCAACGATTGCCAGTCTTTTGAACGGTCTGATCAATGGCCGTAAACGTCGAAGTCAAAGTATTTATCCTGCACCTGCTTGTACTTGCCGTTGGCGCGGATTTCGGTGATGGCGGTGTTGAATTTGTCTGCCAGCTCTTTGTCACCCTTGCGCACGGCGATACCGGCGCCGCCGCCGAAGTACTTGGCGTCTTCATAGGTCGGGCCGACAAAAGCGAAGCCCTTGCCCGCTTCGGTCTTCAGGAAACCGTCGTCGAGGTTGACCGAGTCGGCCAGCATCGCGTCGAGGCGACCGGAGACCATGTCCAGGTTGGCTTCCTGTTGGGAGCCGTAGCGCACCAGGGTAATGCCGGCCGGTTGCAGGACTTCGGTGGCGAAGCGGTCATGGGTACTGGCGCGCAGCACACCGACTTTCTTGCCCTTGAGTTCGGTCAGCGGGTCCTTGACGTCGGTGCCTTGCTTCATCACGAAGCGCGCCGGGGTGTGGTAGTACTTGATGGTGAAATCGACGTTCTTCTTACGGTCTTCGGTGATGGTCATGGACGACAGGATGGCGTCGATTTTGTTCACCTTCAGCGCCGGGATCAGGCCATCGAACTGTTGCTCGACCCAGGTGCATTTCACTTTCATCTGTTCGCACAGCGCATCGCCGATGTCCACATCGAAACCGGTGAGTTTGCCGTCGGGGGTTTTCATCGAGAATGGCGGGTACCCGGCTTCGATACCGATGCGGATCGGCTTGGCGTCATCGGCGACGGCGGTCAGGGACAACATCGACAGTGCCAGGGCACCGAACATCACTAGCTTCTTCATTTATAACTCCTGTGTGGAGGCTTTTATTGGCAGCTTTCGATTGGCGTTCGGGTGCTGATTGCGGTTGGAGAGCCCCCCGAAGTGGCCGGCAGTCTAGAGGGGCTTTCCCAGGGCAAATTATGTTTAAGCGACAATTACTTATAAAAAAATGATAGCCGGTTTAGAGACGCTTGAGGCTACAGCAACGTCCTCAAGGCTTACGCAACAAATAGGTATCCATGATCCACCCATTGGCCAGCCGCGCCGCCTTGCGCACCCGCTCGATCTCATCCGCCACCTCCCCTAGCTTGCCGCTGATGAGAATTTCATCCGGCGTTCCCAGGTAGGCCCCCCAGTAAATCTGCGTCTCCCGATCCGCCACCTGATGGTAGGAATCTTCCGCGTCGAGCATCACCACCAGGCTGTCGGCATCGCTCACCAGCCCCGCCGCCAGCCTCCGGCCGGTGGTGATTTCAATCGAGCGGCCGATGCGATTCAACGGCACCTTGTGTTGAGCCGCCAGGGCCTGGACGCTGGTGATGCCGGGGATCACTTCGAACTCGAACACGCAGCGCCCCGAGGCCAGAATCGCCTGCAGGATCCGAATAGTGCTGTCGTACAACGCCGGGTCGCCCCACACCAGGAAACCGGCGCACTGCTCGTCGGTCATTTCCTCATTGATCAACCGCTCAAAGGTCATTTGCTTGGCCAGGTTCAGGTCATCCACGCTGGTCTTGTAGTCCACATCACCCCGCTCACGCTCCGGGCTGGGGGCTTCGACGAAGCGATAGGTGCGATCGGTGATGTAGCGATCGCAGATCTCCCGGCGCAGGTCGATCAGTTTGTCTTTGCTCTGGCCCTTGTCCATGAGGAAAAACACGTCGACCTGGTTCAGCGCATTCACCGCTTGCATCGTGATGTAGTCGGGGTTGCCGGCACCGATGCCGATGACCAGAAGTTTTTTCATCATTGTGTTTCCTCAAGGTCAGTGCAAGTTAAACGCAAGCGCCAGCACCCATTGAACCGCAACTCGATGGCTGACAGCGGCTCGACATCGATCAGATTGAACGCCGCGGCATGCAGCGTTTGAGTCAGTGCGGCGCGAATGACAAATGGATGGGTGATGGCAACGATGTGCCCCGGCGTTGCCTCCAGTGTCGTCAGCCAGGCGGCCACCCGCGCACCGAGTTGCACCACCGATTCGCCGCCATGGGGGGCCGAATCAGGGTCGTCGAGCCAGGCCTGGAGCATTTCCGGTTCGGATTTATGCAAATCGTTGATCCGCGAGCCTTTCCACCGCCCGAAATCGCAGTCCCGCAGCGCCGGGACCACCTCCATGTCACGGCCGAACAATTCGGCGGTTTGCCGGGTTCGCAGTTCGGGGCCGCAGAGCAAACGCGTCGTGCCCGTGAACCAGGCGCGACGGGAATCCATCGCCAGTTGCCCGGCCATCTCCAGTGACTCATCTGTAGGAAAACGCCCAAGTTTCTGTGAGACAGTTCTAGCGTGGCACATCAACGTTAAACGGGTCGACTGCACGAATCATCACTCTGTTGAAAGGAACCAATGGCTTAACGCCGCCAATAACCGGGTAATTGTGCCGCAAGTCGCGCAATCGAGGGCGTTTCGTTTCAGCCTGTCCCACGGTGTGTCCCGCCTTAAAATCGGCTATCTCCGATACCTTTATAGGCGATGGCCTACAAGATATGTCGAGATCGCCGTAGCCCCCGGCATACGGGCATTTCGCCCGCTTTTCAGGTCCTGGAAACACCGTGAAAAATAAACTAGACAGGGAGCAGGCGATAAATAAATACTGCTTTCGACGATCAGCAACTGTACCCGACCACCCATCCAGCAGGAGCCCGGATGCCCTCTCGCAACGACCACGACAACCGTCTCGACTCCCCCTGCGCTCTGTTGCAAGTTCGATGGCTATTTCAACAAGAAAACAGTCGCCGGCACGGTGCTGCCCGACCCACTGACAACGGCTGATAAAAATAAGTGTGACGTCTGACAGTCATGCAGACGATCGCCCATTCAATGCGTGGAAACCGACAGTGATAGTCAGGTCCGGTGCCGACCGCCGGACCCATTGATACAGGAGTGCATCCATGCTGGTCTTACGCCCGGTCGAGTTAACCGACCTGCCCCAGTTACAGCGACTTGCCCGCGAAAGCATGGTGGGCGTCACGTCCTTGCCGGACGACACCGAGCGTTTGCGCCGCAGGATTCTCGATTCTGGCGCCTCATTCGCAAAAGACGTGCAGGGCAATGGGCCGGAAAATTACTTCTTCGTGCTGGAGGATCCTTTGACCCGACGTTTGGTGGGCTGCTCGGAAATCCTCGCCACCGCAGGCTTCAGCGAACCGTTCCACAGCCTGCGCAACCGGCACTTCACCAGCGCCTCGCGGGAGCTGAACATCGAGCATGGCGTACCCGCGCTGTCGTTATGCCACGACCTCAGTGGCCATACCTTGCTGCGGGGTTTTCATATCGATGCAGCGCTGGTGCGCACACCGGCATCGGAGTTGCTGTCACGGGCGCGGCTGTTGTTCATTGCCGCCCATTCGCGGCGCTTTGCCGACGCGGTGATTACCGAGATCGTCGGCTACAGCGACGATGAAGGCGGGTCGCCATTCTGGGATGCGCTGGGCAAGCATTTCTTCGACTTGCCCTACGCCGAGGCCGAGCGACTCTGCGGCCTGGATAGCCGGACCTTCCTCGCCGATCTGATGCCGCAATACCCGATCTATGTGCCGATGCTGCCGCAGGCCGCGCAGGATTGCATCGGCCGCGTCCACCCCGATGGCCAGGACGCCTTCGATATCCTCGAGCGCGAAGGATTCGAGACCAATAGCTACGTCGACCTGTTCGACGGCGGCCCGACGCTGTTTGCGCGCACCTCGAACATTCGCTCGATTGCACAGAGCAAGGTCGGTGTCGCGCAATCGGGCTTGCCCATCGACGCCCGTGGCAGCTATCTGGTGAGTAACGATTCACTCGAAAACTATCGTGCAATCGTTGCCGACCTGGACTATCGCCCGGGACAACCGGTGGCCTTGAATGCCCAAATGTGCTCGGCGCTGCAGGTGACGCAAGGCAACACGATCCGGCTGGTCGCCCTTTGAGCAGCCTCCGATCCCGCGCCCGACGACAACGCCCGAACAGGCGTGAACAAGGAACCGCATCATGATTGTCCGCCCGGTCAACGTCACCGACCTTCCCTCCTTGCTGGCCCTTGTGCGGCAGGCAGGCCCCGGCTTCACTTCCCTGCCTGCCAGCGAGGAACGTCTGGCCCACCGAGTGCGCTGGGCCCAGCGGACCTTCGCCGGGCAAGTCGAGCGCGCCGACGCCGATTACCTGTTCGTGCTCGAAGATGACGATCAACAGGTGGTGGGGGTCAGCGCCCTGACAGGCGCCGTGGGCCTGCGTGAGCCCTGGTACAACTACCGGGTCGGCCTGACGGTCAGCTCATCTCCGGACCTGGGTATCCAGCGGCAGATCCCGACCTTGTTCCTGAACAATGAAATGACCGGGCAATCGGAGATCTGTTCGCTGTTCCTGCATCCCGACCAACGCCAGGGCAACAATGGTCGATTGTTGTCATTGGGGCGCCTGTTGTTCGTCGCCGAGTTTGCGCACCTGTTCGGCGAAAAGCTCATCGCTGAATTGCGTGGCAGCACCGACGAACAAGGCAGCTCGCCGTTCTGGGACAGTCTGGGCCGGCACTTCTTCAAGATGGATTTCAGCCATGCCGATCACCTGTCCGGGCAGGGCAACAAAGCATTTATCGCCGAGCTGATGCCACGCCAGCCGCTCTACACCTGCCTGCTGACCGAACAGGCCCGGGCGGTGATCGGCAAAGCCCACCCGAACACCGAGCCTGCGATGAATATCCTCATCGCAGAAGGATTTTCCCATAAGGGTTATATCGACATTTTCGACGCCGGCCCGGTCGTCGAAGCACCGATTTCGAAAATCCGCACCGTGCGCGACAGCCAGCCACTGCTGCTGGCCATCGGCACGCCGGACGATGAAGCACCCGTCTGGCTGATTCATAATCGCCGCCTGGAAAACTGCCGCATCACCAGCGCTCGTGCGCGGCAGGTGGGCAACAGCCTGATCGTCGACCGCGTTACCGCCAAGCGCCTGCAACTGCAACCTGGCAACTCGGTGCGCGCCGTGCCGCTGCTCGATCGACAACCACAGGCGGTGGCGGCGTGATCGGGGTCTGGCACTGACACCGTGGCGAGGGGGCTTGCCACCTCGCCACACGCAAGCTCCCTTGCCACGGGATTGGCGTCATTGCGGGACGGCTTTCAAATTCGTCATCATTTCTCCCCCTTGCGCGTGATAGCCTTTCGTTTTCTCGGCGTTGACACTTTTGCTCAAGCCCTTCCATTCCATTGGTGGAACCCATATGTCCAGGCTTTCTCATCAAGATTTGCGGCGTAACTTTCGCCAGCTGCTCGCCTCCAATGCCTGTTATCACACCGCGTCAGTCTTCGACCCGATGTCAGCACGCATTGCCGCCGACCTGGGTTTTGAAGTGGGGATCCTCGGCGGTTCGGTTGCGTCGTTGCAGGTGCTGGGCGCCCCGGATTTTGCCTTGATCACCCTCAGCGAATTCGCCGAGCAGGCCACCCGCATCGGCCGCGTGGCCCAACTGCCGGTCATCGCCGACGCCGACCACGGTTACGGTAACGCGCTCAACGTGATGCGTACCATCGTCGAACTCGAGCGCGCCGGCGTGGCCGCGCTGACCATCGAAGACACCCTGCTGCCGGCGCAATTCGGCCGCAAATCCACCGACCTGATCACCGTCGCCGAAGGTGTCGGCAAGATTCGCGCGGCGCTGGAAGCCCGGGTCGATGCGCAGATGGCAATCATCGCCCGCACCAACGCAGGGATCCTGCCGATCCAGGAAATCATCAACCGCACCCGGCAGTACCAACAGGCCGGTGCGGACGGGATTTGCATGGTGGGGGTCAAGGATTTCGACCAGCTGGAGCAGATCGCCGAGCACCTGAGCGTGCCGCTGATGCTGGTCACCTACGGCAACCCGCTGCTGCGCGACGACAAACGTTTGGCCGAACTGGGGGTGCGGGTCACCATCGACGGCCATGGTGCGTACTTTGCCGCGATCAAGGCGACTTACGACAGCCTGCGGGAACAACGGCAGATTTTCACCCAGGCCTCGGATCTGAGCGCGACGGAGCTGACGCACACCTACACGCAGCCTGAGGAATATATTCGTTGGGCGGAGGAGTTCATGAGCGTCAAGGAGTGACAGTGCGGCAGGTAGAGCTGTATTGACTGACAGGACGCCTTCGCGGGCCCGACCTACGCTTAGCTTACTTCTTGGCCAACTCCATAATCATCCGCGACAACAGATAAATCCGCGGCGCCACGCTTTCCACTTCCGCGTATTCCTCCGGCGTATGAATATTGCCACCGACGATCCCGAATCCATCCAGGGTCGGCGTCCCCACGCCGGCCGAGAGGCTGGCATCCGCCGCGCCGCCACTGCCCTCCTCCGTCAACTTGCGGCCGATTTCACCGTAGATCCCCTGGGCCATGGCCATCAACCGATCCGATTCGGCCGTCTGCGGCATTGGCGGCAAGCCACGTTGAAGGGTGGTGGTGACTTCAGTCTCGGCAATCAGTTTGTCCTTGGACACCCGTGCCAGGTCCTTCTCGATCCGGTCGAACTCTTCCGGTACCGCAGCCCGCACGTCGGCCTTGGCGGTGGCCTGATCCGGGATCACGTTGGTGCGATCGCCGGCCTTGATCACGGTGAAGTTGATGGTGGTTTTCTTTTCCGCATCCCCCAGTTTGCCCAGTTGCAAAATCTGGTGCGCCGCTTCCATCGCTGCGTTGCGCCCCAACTCCGGCGCGACGCCGGCGTGGGCAGCCTTGCCTTTGACCTCGACCACCGCCGTGGCACTGCCTTTGCGCCACACCACCAGGCCATCCGCCGGGCGACCCGGCTCGAGGTTGAGGGTCACATCGTGGGCCTTGGCGGTTTTCTTGATCAGGTCGGTGGCGATGTCCGAGCCGGTTTCTTCGCTGGCGTCGAGCAGGAAGGTGATCTGGGCGTAGTCATTGAAGTCGAGGTTTTTCAGGACTTTCAGCGCATAAATGCCAGCGACGATGCCGCCCTTGTCGTCCATCACCCCCGGCCCGTAGGCGCGGCCGTCCTTGATGTGGAAGGGTCGCTGGGCCGCTGAGCCTTCCTTGAATACCGTGTCCATGTGCGCCATCAACAGGATTTTCGCCTTTCCGGTACCTTTGAGGGTCGCCAGCACATGGTTGCTTTTATCCGGGGTGTTCGGCACAAGTTCGATGGTAGCGCCGAGTTTTTTCAGCTCGTCGATAGCGATGTCACTGACCTGGGTAAGGCCCGGTTCATAACCGGAACCGGAGTCGATGTTCACCAGCCGCTCCAGCAGTTTCAGGGCTTCGCCCTTGTACTGTTCCGAATCGGCGAGGATCTGTTTGTGGGGTTCGGCGAACGCCACGGGGGCGAAGGCGCCGAAGGCGAGAGTCAAGCCGAGGCTGGTGGCGAGCAGGGAGCGAGGGAGATTGAGCGTCATGAATCGATCCTTGTTTCGTGTCGGGGGAGCTGAAACCCTACCTGACTGGCTCGCGCGGCTCCATACCGAATGCGACACATACGAACCTGAACAACCACCGATCCCCTGTAGGAGCTGGCTTGCCAGCGAAGGCGTCCGTTCAGGCGATAAATTTGTCGGCTGAAACACCGCCTTCGCTGGCAAGCCAGCTCCTACAGGGGGTCTGTGCAGGCCCTCAGACCGGGTCGAGCAACTCGCGCCGAGGCCTGCCATCGCCGCAGCAGATCACCCGGTTGCGACCCGTCGTCTTGGCCTCATACAGCGCCCGGTCGGCGTCGTTGAGCCAGAAGGTCGCGTCGGTGTGGGCCGGATTGAAGGCAGCCAGGCCGATACTCAGGCTGACTTTCAGCGCCGGGCTCTGCTCATAGCCCAGCGTGGCGAAGCGATCTCGTAGCGCATCCATGGCAGCGGCGGCGCTGGCGAGGGGCAGGTCCGGGAGGATCACGCAGAATTCATCGCCACCGTAACGACCGGCGAGGTCGGCTGCCCGCAGGTTCTGTTTGAGTATCTTGCTCAGCTGGCGCAACACGATATCCCCGGCGACATGGCCGTAGGTGTCGTTGATGGTCTTGAAATGGTCAATGTCGATCAGCGCAACCGCCCCGCCCTGATGCTGGCGTTGGCAGCGCTGGAATTCGACTTCCAGTTGATCCTTCCAGGCGCCATGGTTGAGCAGGCCGGTGAGGCTGTCAGTGCGGCTCAGGGCAAGCAACTCACGCTTGTGCCGGCCCAGCGTCGTGGCCTGACGGAAACAGATCCATCCCAGCGCCAACGGATAGAGACTCAGCAAAGGCAGACAGGCATATAACTGCAAAGGAGTGGTCTGCGCGATGAACAGCGGCGTGAAGATCAGCCAGCCCACGCCTATCCCCAGCACCTGCGCGACAGTCCCCACCAGCAGGAAACGCAGGCCCCCGATCGCCACATTGTTCATCGCCATCATCGACAGCGTCGCCGCGCTGGGCAGCGGATTGAACTGCATGGCGGCGACCCAGAAACCGCCGAGGAAGGCATCCATCAGGATGTTCCGGTGCTCGGCGTGGAAGGGCACCTTCGCCCGACGCGCCCATTGGTAGGCCACATGCGGCCACACAATGCCGTTGAGCAGCATCAATACCCAGACCCACGGGGCCGGATCGAGTGGGTACATTGCCGCGCCCACACACAACAGCCCAAGGCCCAGGCCCAGGGTTCGCGATGTATAAAGCCTCCTGGCCATTGAAAGTCCTTTTCCTCCCGTTTTTTCCATGGGGCCTCTATGCCGCTGACGGAACCTGAACACTCCAAGGTTACAGGTGTGGTGGAAGTCTATCAGGGCAACGTCAAATAGCCATCACCGGCTGGCGGCCTGAATATCGTCCCATTGAAAAAAACACATCTGCGTCTATCGAAGTTCGCCCCCGGGCGGAACGGACCTACACTGAAATGAGATCGCAGCCTGTCCTGATCAGATAGAAGGAAGACGCTGATGCTTTTGCTGGTTGTCGCAATCGCGGTTTTCGTAGCCTGGAGCTGGTTGAGCTACCCGGCCATCGGGCACTGGCTGTATGACCTGAACATGGCGGCGGAAGCCAAGCTGTATCGCCTGCACAAGATCGTGGTGCCCATCACTGAAATGACCGTCTCGACCTGGCAAGGCGGACCGTACGAGGCGTCCAGCAGCGTGCTGATGCTCCACGGCTTCAGCGCCGACAAGAACATCTGGCTGCGCTTCGCCCGCCACTTTGTCGGCAACTATCGGGTGATCATCCCCGACATTGCCGGTCACGGAGAAACCGGCTTCAAGGCGGGCGGCGGTTACGACATTGCGTTGCAGGCCAAGCGGATGATCCAGTTGCTCGACGTCTGCGGGGTCGAAAAGGTGCATGTGATCGGCAACGCCATGGGTGGCTACATGGCGGCGTGGCTGGCTGCCAACTATCCGGATCGCATTGTCTCATTGGCCCTGATCGACCCGGCCGGTGTCGCCGCGCCAGAGGTCAGTGACCTGGAGCGGCATCTGGCCAAGGGGCACAACCCGTTTCTGATTCACTCCAAGGAAGAATTCCAGCGTTTCTACGCCATGACCATGACCCAGCCGCCGTGGGTTCCCGGTGTGGTGCTGGACGCCATTGCCCAGCGCTACGAACAGGCTTGCGATGAACTGGAAGAAATCTTCAGGGAGTATCGCGCCAGTGCGCCGATGGAACCGCGGCTCCCGGACATCAAGTGCCCCGCGCTTTTGGTGTGGGGACGCAAGGACCGCTTGATCGATGTCAGCAGCGTGGCCATCTGGAGCAAAGGCATCGACGATTTGCGGGTGGAGATCCTGGAAGGCATCGGCCACCTGCCCATGGTCGAAGACCCTTCGCACACGGCACAGGTGTATCGGGAGTTTTTGGCATCCCAACGTTCGGAAAGCCCCCAGGATCAACGGCTGCACTGAACCAGCAGTCCTTCGAAGAATGAAGTTCGCAAGATTCTGGATCGCAGCCTGCGGCGGCTCCTGCAGGTCCACATACCCTGCAGGGACTGCCACAGGCTGCGATCCCGATCTTATTTCAGCGCCGCCAGAAGCGCCTCGGCAGCCCCCTCGGAAGACGCCGGGTTCTGCCCCGTCAGCAACAAGCCATCAGTTACCACGTAGCTCGCCCAATCAGCGCCCTTGGAATACAGACCCCCCTTCTCCTTGAGCATATCCTCCACCAGGAACGGCACGACATTCGTCAGCTGCACAGCGTCCTCCTCGGTGTTGGTGAAGCCCGTCACGCGCTTGCCCTTGACCAACGGCTGGCCATTCGCATCCTTGACGTGACGAAACACCCCCGGCGCATGGCAGACCGCCGCGACCGGTTTGCCGGCCTGGTACAGCGCCTCGATCAGCGCGATCGAATTCGGGTCTTCGGCCAGATCCCACAGAGGGCCATGGCCTCCCGGATAGAATACGGCGTCGTAATCTTCGGCTCTCACACTGCTCAACAAAGCGGTAGAGGCCAAGGCGGATTGAGCGGCGGAATCTTTGCGAAAACGCTCGGTGGCAGCGGTTTGCGCATCCGGCTCATCGCTTTTCGGGTCCAGGGGTGGCTGGCCGCCCTTGGGCGAGACCAGCGTCAACTGGGCGCCGGCATCCTTGAATAGGTAATACGGTGCGGCGAACTCTTCCAGCCAGAAGCCGGTTTTCTTGCCGGTGTCGCCCAATTGATCGTGGGATGTCAGAACCATCAGGATTTTCATGTCGCTCTCACTCCATTCCAGGGTTATTCCCACGCTGAACCGCGCACAGGGACCTGTGAGATGGACCCTTCACAGTGTCCATTTGTTTCACCAGTTGTTCGCGAGTTCTGAGTGATAGCGCATAGCCTTGATGGGCATCCGGCTGTGCAATGGCCTGGCCGTAAACAAGGTCTTTTACTGCTGCGCACCAAGGTCTTGAGTTGAGTTCGACAAACTGCACGATGCCGTACAACTTAAAGCGCATCTGCGCAAGACTCCTCAGAACAACTCTTTGAATGGGGTTGATCCGGCCAAAATATTTTGCAGCGCATTATCCAAACAATCGGCATAGCCATTAGTGCTGTATGGAAATGTATTCATCTGCAGGATCGGAAGAATCGATCGCCCAATAAAAATGGGCAACTATGACGGTCGCCCATTTTCAATGCTGGAACTTTTGACATCTGCTCCAGTGAAGGTGTTCGCCCAGTGTAGGGGCCTCGGCAATCCGTGCACTGGTAAAGAGCCCTGACACTGGGCGAACGGGAAGTATTTTAATACAACTTAAAGAATATGTCCGGGTATATAAACATTAAATTCTTTGTTAAATGTCGCCCTGAATATAATTACATTCACCTTAAACTCACCAGTTCGATCATTACCCGATTATTACAGAAAAGTTACACGGGCTAACTTAGAGTCAATACTCAATTCTCTTAACAACACTTACTCCTTTATGTTGGTGATAGACCGTCCTTCAGTTTCGTCTGAACCCCATTTTATGCGGACAAGCATTGACCTCGGCCTTCACGGAGTATTCGCTGTTTCCTGCGCAGTAGATTCGCCGCTGTCGGTGCCTTTACCACTGTCCTTGCGTCGAGTCGGATCGGTGGGGCGCAGGGCGTCGTTGTCGCGTTCGACTTCACCGGGTGGCCGTGGCTCGTCCGGGTGTTCTGTAGTTTCTGGCGCGGTGTGCTTCATGATGGTTTCCTCAGGCTTCGGGATCATCGACTTCCTGGGCGACGTTTACCGCAGGTGAATCTTTATGGGATTGATCGGCCTTGGCCTTCAACGCCTGCCACTGCTCGAGGTCGATGGCACCCTGCCCCAGCAGATCATCGGCCACTCGCAACAGCTCGGCGTAATGGGCATCGGGGGACTGCTGCCAGTAGGCCTTGTCTTCGAACAGGCGCTGCCACGACGCAAGGTCAGGTGGTTTCAGGTCGTCGCTCATAAGGGGCTCCAGCTTGGGCGTTCGTACGGTAGAGGGTTAGGCCGCGTCCGGAGTTCCGGTGGGATTGGGTCAAGATCAAGAGATCGCAGCCTCGCTTCGCTCGACAGCTCCTACCGGGACAACGCGATCTTTTTATTTTAGTAGCCGGTCATTTCAAGATAGCCCTGCCCTGCATGGCTACCACTCAATTGCACCGGCCCCTCCCAATAGGGAATGCGCAAATCCATCCAGGCCTTGGGGTTGAGGGCATCGAGGGTGATGTCGAGTTGCTTGCCGGGAATCTTGATCGACCAGCGCACGGGCATGGCACGGCCGGCGACTTTCGCCGTGTCCTGCGCAGTGAGGAGGATGTCGGCGGCGTGCAATGATTGCGACTGCCCTCGGGCGTCGATCCAGGTGCCGGTGAGGTACGGCTCGCCGTCTTTATGCCGCATGCGGTACAGCATGACCTGTTCGCCGCTGTCCAGGTGCAGGGAAAACCAGTCCCAGCCCGTTTGATTCGCGGTCAGCGGCTGACTGCTCCACTCACGATCGAGCCAGGCCGGGCCGCTGACCTGATAAACCTTGCCATCGATTTCGAGTGAGCCACTGGCCTGGAAAAACGGTTGGCTGTAATAGTAGGACGCCTGGCCCTGTTCGGATTTCTGACTGAACCCTTTGTCGCCCTGCAGCACCAACGGACGCGCCGAAGTCAGCCGCAGTTGGTAGTTGAACGCCTTGTCCCGGGCATTGAGTTGCATATCGGCCAGAGGATTGTCAGCGCTGGCCTGACTGCTGAAATGCCAATCGTCGATCCACGCGCTGAAAGGCGTCAGGTTCACCCCGGCCTGACCGACGCCACCCCGGGCATAACGCTCGGCAGCGTAGTGCGCCGTTGCCGACGTCACCGCGGCGTGCCCCAGCCAGATGATCGGGCTGCCCCAACCTGCTTGCTCGGGCGCGGCGTTCAACGCACTGCGAAACAATGTCCATTGCGCGCCGAACTCGTTGCCCTGATCGTCCTTGAGGTTGGCGGTGACATACCACCATTCGATGCGAAAACCGTCGTGGGGGCCGTGATCCGCCGGGAAACTGAAGACCCTGCCAGGCACCACCGGCTTGAACGCGGCAGCCTGATTGCCCAGCCCCGCGAAACCTTTCTGATCAGGCGCCGGGTTATCGCACCCGCCGAGCAACGCCAGCAACAACACAGCCACCTTAATCCTCATGGGCAAAGGTCCTCAGCAAATCCGCCGGTTGCGTGCGATACAGCGAATACAGCGGCCACGCCGACGCCAGCAAGGTCGCGAGCAGCGCCAATCCCAGCAACTGCAACAGCTGCAGCGGGAACACCTGCAGCGGCAGGCGCCAGCCGAAAGCCTGGACGTTGATCACGGCATTCAGGCACCAGGCCAGCGCGATGCCCAACGGCAATGCCAACACCAACGTCAGCACCGCCAGCAACCAGGTTTGCCCAAGGTTGAGCAGCATCAATTGCCGACGCGTCACACCCAGCGCCCACAGTGGCGCAAGCTGCCCGAGGCGACTCTGGCTCTGGGTCAACAGGCTGATGAACAACGCCACGCCCGCCACGCAGAGAGTCAGGCTGTTGAGCGCAGCGGTCGCGGCGAAGGTGCGTTCGAAGACTTGCGTGGACCAGCCCTTGAGTCGTGCCTGATCGACGATGCGGCTGTCATCCAGATTGAAGCGCACCTGCAGCGCCGTCAGGAATGCCGGGATCGACGGCGGGTCGATGCGCAGGTTGAAGCGGTTGGGGGTCAACTGCGGCCAGCCGCGCAGCAGGTGATCGGCGTTGAGCAGAATGTGGCCCTTGGGATTGCCGTAGTCGGCGTAGATCCCGACGATCTGTGGCGACCACGGCCCCCCCGGTGTCGGTATCGTCAGGTGATCGCCAAGGCGCACCTTCAAGCGCCGGGCCAGTTGCTCGCTGAGCATCAACGTATCGTCACTGGCCAGGCGATCCCAGGGTTTGTCGCCCAGGGCCTCCAGCAGCGGCCAGTGCTGGCGATAGGTCGGGTGATCGATGACGCCAAAGACATCCGCCGGCCAACCTTGCAACTGGACGGCTACCTGCCAGTTGGGCAGCACTGCGGTGAGCTGCGGCTGTTGTTTGAGCCAGGTGTGCAGTTCCCTGGCTTGCGCCGGGTTTTGCGGATTGAGGTAGAGCTCGGCGGTCAACCGTTGTTCGAGCCAGTCGCTGAAGGTCTGGCGGAAACCGGCGGTCATGCTGCCGGCACCGATGTTGGCCGCCAGGGCCAACAACAGCGCCATCAACGCCAGGCTCAGGGCCGGCAATTGCTGTCGGCAATCGGCGACAAACCATTGACCGAGCACTGAGCGACTGCGCCGCAACACCAGGCTCAGCATGCTATTGAGCACCACCGGCAGCGCCAGCGCGGCACCCAGCAATAGCGCGGCCATCAGCACGAAACCGCTGGCCAGGCTGTCGCCCCGCAGCAACGCCAGCAGCGCAATCACAGCGGCAGTCCCGGCCACCCAACCCTGACGTCGCAACCAGCGCGCGTGTGCCTGATGCCAGGCCTGCGGGTCGGCCAGGGCCAGCAATGGCAGACGCGCTGCCCGCCACAGACTGTTGGCACCTGCCAGCAAGGCACCGAGCAGGCTCAGGCCGACACCGCTGAGCCACCACCACGGACTGAGGCTCAACTGCCCCGCCACTTCGGCGCCATACAGTCCCCGCAGACTGGCCGCGACATCCGGCAACAGCACGCTGGCCAGCAAGGAGCCGCTGACCACTCCGGCGAGACCGCCGATCAGTGCCAGGCCACCCAGCTCCACGGTCAGACACGCAATCAACATCCGGGCACTGACGCCGCAGGCGCGCAGGGTTCGCAACAATCCCCGGCGCTGCTCCAACGCCAGGCCGATGGCGGCGTGAACGATGAACAGGCCGACCACGAATGACAGGAAACCCAGGGCATCGAGGTTCAGGTGAAAGCTTTCGGTCAGGCGCGCAAGATTGTTCTCTTCGGCGCTGCTCTTGAGTTGCAGCAGGCCTTTCAATGGATCGGGCAGCGTCGCACTGAAGTCCCTGGGCAGCAGCAGGCGCGACAGCTGATCCGGCAAGCCGAGGATCTGCTGGGCAAAGCCGATATCCACCAGCAACATACCCGGCGCCATATCGGCTTCAGCACGCAGCGGCGGCAACGCGGTGCCGCTCACGCTCACAGGCTGCTCGCCCTCGCGCAAGCCCAAAGCCTGCAAGGTCTGCGGCGAAATCCAGGTCCTGCCCGGCGGGCTGAAAAACTCGACGAGCTGCTCGATCGCCAGTGCTTGCCCGGCCACCGCGGAACCGGCTGGCAGCGACACCGGTTCGATGCCCATCAGCTGCAAGCGCTGGTCTTCATGGCCCTTGAGTGTCAGCCGACCCTGCAGCACCGGCGACACCGGCCAGCCTGCGCGACGCAAATCAACAAACACTTGTTGAGGGAAGGTTGCGCCGCCGGGGGTACCGAGACTTGCCTGTGGTTCACCGCCGATCAACTGGCTGGCCCGGGCATAGCTGTCCCGCGCATGGCTGTTCAGCGCCTGCACACCGGCCAGCAGGCTGGTGGCGAGCCACAGCCCGGTCAACACACTGAAAAATTGCACCGGATGCTGCCGCCAATGGCTGAGCAGCGCCCGCAGGGTTTCGCCGAAGACCCGCACCTCAGCGCTCGTCCGCGCCAGCCAGACGGCCACCCTGCAGTACCACTTTCTCTGCCAGTCGCGCCGCGACCCGGGGGCTGTGAGTGACCATCAACAAGGTCGTGGGGCTGTCATCGAGCAGTTCCAGCAACAACTTCAACACCTCGTCGCTGGTGGCCTCATCGAGGCTGCCGGTGGGTTCGTCGGCCAGCAGCAGTTTCGGTTGCGACGCCAGCGCCCGGCCCAGCGCCACCCGCTGCTGTTGCCCGCCGGACAACTGCTCCGGATAACGTCGCAGCAGGTCAGCCAACCCCAGACGCTGCACCAAGTGCGCCTGCCAACGCGGATCATGCCGCCCTGCCAGCCGCGCCTGGAACGCCAGATTGTCCTCCACCCGCAAGCTGCCGATCAGGTTGAACTGCTGGAACACCAGGCCGATTTCAGTCCGCCGCCAGTTCGCCAGTTGCCCTTCGCTCATCTGTTCCAGGCGATGCCCGCCGCTGACGATGCTGCCGCGATCGACCTTGTCCAACCCGGCGATCAAGTGCAGCAAGGTGCTTTTGCCACTGCCCGACTCGCCCATCAGCGCCAGGCTGCTGCCGGGTTTCAAGGTCAGGTCGACACCTTGCAATACGGGTAATGGACCCTGGGGAGTGGCGTAGCTTTTGAAGACGCCTTGGACCGACAGCATGGGGGCAGGCTCGTTGAGGTCAGTGGGGCTAGGATAGCGGACGGCACTGATACGGCGTTATCGTTCTTCGCGGCGGTGCGGCGGTGCGGCGATCCGACAAGCCACGCTCCCACATTTGATTTGTGTTTGAGCAAGTTTTGTGGCCGACACAAACCCCCTGTGGGAGCGGGCTTGCCCGCGAAGGCGGCGGTACATTCAACATCAATGCCAGCTGATCCACCGCTTTCGCGAGCAAGCTCGCTCCCACATTTGATTTGTGTTTGAGCGAGTTTTGTGACCGACGCAGATCCCCTGTGGGAGCGAGACCGGCTTGCCGGCGAAGGCGTCTGTGGCAGTTACACATAATTCAGCTCAGAAACTTACCCCTTTCACCCCCACCACCGTAAAACACAACGGCAACTGCGCCTTCTGCTGTTGATACCGGTCATAGAGTGCCTCGCGGTTGGAATGCGGAGACTCCTTGAAGTGCTGTCGCGTTCTTGTAATCCAGGCAGCGCAAACGCGTACCCCGTATGCCAGCTATAGTTAATGACCTTGGGGAAATGCGGGAATACCGATTTCGCAGGTGCAACCATGAACAAAACCGATCTGATGCTGGCGTTCGCTGTTTGCCTGACCACCGCCGCCCAGGCGGACGACCTGACCCCCACCACCGATTACAGCAGCGGGTTCAACTATTACGGCGAGAACCAACCCTTCGCCCATCCCGTTCCACTGTCCCTGAGCACCGTGCCGCCGCGGTCGTACATCCCCACGGCCCCGGGGACGTTCATCCCGATTGCGAGCCAGCATGTATTCCATGACTCAAGATTGCCAACCGTCGCGGATGCCACCGTGCGGGTGTTCATCCGCTCCTACGACGCCGAACGCGGCGTCTACGTCAACGAAGAAGTGCTCGACCCCTCCTGTATGCTCGCGTGCCTCAGCGGCCAGGAACAGCCTGCCCAGGTCTACCACTGACGTTTATCCGGGCGTGCGAGGCCGAGTTTTTCGATCCGATAACGCAGCATGTCGCGGCTCAGGCCCAGCAGCCGTGCGGACTTGGTGACGTTCCAGTCGGTCTTGTCGAGCATCTTGCGCACCATGTCGCGCTCCACTTCCGGCAGGTTCATCGACTCGGTGCCGTTATAGACTGGGCGCGGTTCGCTGTATTGGGGTTCCTGCTGGTACGCCAGCGGCTCGTCCACCAGGCTCAGGCACACGTTCAACTGGTGGGTGGCGATGGTGTCGCTCTGGGCCAGCAGCACGGTCTGCTCGAGCATGTTGCGCAACTCGCGCACATTGCCCGGCCAGCTGTAGTTGAGCAGCAACTCTTCGGCCTGATCGCTGAAATGCAGGTGCGGCTTGCCATAGCGTTTGCCATGGATCGCCAGGAAATGCCGGGCCAGCACCAGAATGTCTTCCCCACGGGCATACAGGCGCGGCATCTTGATGGAGATGATGCGCAAGCGGAAAAACAGGTCGCGGCGGAACTTGCCCTGCTGCACCATCTGTTCGAGGTTGCAGTTGGTGGCGCTGATCACCCGCAAATCGACTTTGCGCTCCTTCACCGAACCGACCCGGCGTATGGTCCGGTCTTCCAGCAGTTTGAGCAGTTTGGCTTGCAGCAGCAGGTCCATTTCTCCGACTTCATCGAGAAACAGCGTCCCGCCATCGGCCGCTTCCACCAGCCCGACGCGACGATCCTTGGCGTCGGTAAAGGCACCTTTCTCGTGACCGAACAACTCCGACTCCACCAGGTTTGAAGGAATCGACGCGCAGTTGAATTCTATGAACGGGCCTTTGCTGCGCGGGCCGTCGAAGTGCAGCGCCCGGGCCACCAGTTCCTTGCCGGTGCCGGTCTCGCCTTCGATAAGTACGGGCGGCAGATCGGTGTTGGCCATGCGCCGTTCGGCGTCGAGCAACTGCCCGATGGTGTTTTTCAGATGCTGCATGGGCGCCGAGTCGCCGATCAAAGCCTGTACCCCGGACTTCTGCGCTTCGCGTTCCTGATAAAACGACAGCGTGCGTTCCATCCGCTCGGTGGCCAGGGCCTTGTCCAGCAATAGCTTGAGCTCCGGCAGGGCCACCGGTTTGGTGACGTAATGGAACGCGCCCTCTTTCATCGCCGTCACGGCATCTTCGACGTTGCCGTAACCGGTCATCATGATCACTTTCAGGTCCGGCGCACTGATGCGCAGCTTCTGGATCAGGTCGTGACCGCTCATGCCCGGCAGCGAATTATCGGTGAGCACCACATCAGGTACGAACGTGCTCAATTGCTCCAGTGCATCCTCGGCCGAGTGGCAGACCGTCACCTCGAAGTCTTTGCGCTCCAGGTAGGTCTGAATATTCTCGGCAAGGAGTTCATCATCCTCGACCAGCAGTATGCTGCGCTCCATGTTCCCCTCCCGTTGCCACTTTAAAGTTGAGAATGACGCGGGTTCCTTCCTGCTCCTGGCTGGTCAGTACGACCGAGCCTTCGAAACGCTCCATTATTCGTTTGACCAGGGCCAGGCCTACGCCCAACCCGCCTTGTTTGGTGGTGAAAAACGGCTTGAACACCATTTGCTGTTGCTGCTGGCTCATGCCCTTGCCGGTGTCGCTCAGGGTCATGCAGACCCGCCCTGGCTGCGGCCATTCGATGTCGATACTGAGCACGCCGCCCTTGGGCATGGCTTCCAGGGCGTTGGCGAACAGGCTGTTGAGAATCTGCGTGAGCAAGACCCGTTGGCTGACAACCGACGGCCACGCCCGTGGGGTGAAACGCACCTCTACCCCGTAGCGCTTGATCAACCCGTCGAAGGCCCCCAGGGTGTCATCGATGGCCAGCACCAGGTCGACGGTTTCATCGTCATCATTCACCGGCCGCAACGACATCAGCAATTCCCGGACCCAGCGCGACATGCGGTCGACCTGGTTGATGATGTCGCCGATGTTTTTCTGCGCGCTCTGGCTGGCGATGTCATGGGCCAGTTCGGCGCTGGAGCGAATATTTGCCAGTGGATTGCGCAGGCTGTGGGCCACCGCCGAGGACATTTCCCCCAAGGCAACGAAGGTCTCGTTGCTGATCAACTGTTTCTGCTGGCTCTCGAGCAGTTTTGCCGCACGCCGCACTATCCAGAACAACGCCAGGTAAATCGCTGCGCCGCCCAGCACGGTCGCCAGCCAGATGGCCTTGAAACCGCGCTGGATGCGCGCCACCAGATCCACCGGTTCCTTGTAGATTTCCACCATGGCAATCACTTGGCTTTTGTCGGCATTGAACATCGGAATGTAATTCTCGATGAACAGGTATTCAGGCTCGCGCAGCAATCGTTGCTCGGGGCGTTCCTCGACGATCTCGTGGTAGCTGGTGGACACCGACTCCTTCATGGCAAAGGACTCATCCAGTTCGTCATCGCCTTCAATGCGCACACCGATCAACTCGGGATTGGTCGACCAGACGACGGTACGGTCCAGGGCATAGACCGTGGCCAGCAGCAGGTCGGGCAAACGCTCCACATGATCGAGAAACTCGATGCGCGCGGCGGCTCGGGTTGCCGGTTCGACGTCGGGATACGCATGGTCCTGACGCGGATCGAGCATTTCACCCATGGTTCGGTTGGGGCTGATCGCAGCATGGCGGACCTCGGCCTCACCCATGGCCTGAATGAACTGCGCGGTCAGCATGGAATCGCGTTCGACACTCTCAGTCACCACGAATCGCGTGGAGACGTAGCCCAGTCCCAGCGCTACGGCAGCGATGATGAAAAAACTGCCAAAGGAGAACCAGCGCAGTAAATTGAACTGTCCCCGCCAGCCCCTGCCGTCTGCTGCCACCGTTCGCGGCGCAGGTATTTTTTGTTGTTTTAGTCTCTGCATGGGTATGTCCTGGATGCGAATGCCAAGCCCTTTTCAGCCGTGTTTCGGTTCAGTGTAGGTGGCATTGACCGAGACCGACTGGCCCAATGACAGTATTTCTGCGCTAGCGCATTTGTCTTCGGCCCTGTGGCCCAACCGGTAGCGAAACGCTGGCGATAATGATGCTTAGCAATTACCTCGCCACTATTCAATCGCGGTTGCATTGAGGGATTATTCTTAAATTAAACAATGACTTATTCTGATTATCGGGCGAGCTGAAAAAGCAATATGGGGAATGTCACCCGCTAACGGGGCAACGATCGCACCCGGTCAGTTAACTCGCTGGAACGACAGGCTGACACAGGTGCCCTCGCCCTCGCGGCTGTCCAGGGATACCGCGCCGCCGAAACGTTCCATGATCCGCTTGACCAGGACCAGACCAACGCCGAGACCACCGCGCTTAGTGGTAAAAAACGGCCGGAAGGCCATGTCGCGATGTTCTTCGGTCATGCCTTTACCTGTGTCGCGCACTAACACGCTGACGCCGTGGGAATCGGTCGATTCCAGCGTGACGGTCAGCGTACCGCCCCTCTCCATGGCTTCCAGGGCATTGGCCAGCAAACTGTTGAGAATTTGCGTCAACTGCACGTGCTGGCTCAACACCATGGGCGTCTGCGTTGGCTCGAACACTACTTGCACAGCCGATTTGGCGATCTGTTGCTCGAAGGCCATCAAACTGTCGTGCAACGCCGCCACCAGATTCACCGGCTCCGCCTCGTCGTTGAGCGGGCGCAAGGATTGCAGCAACTCCCTGACCCATTTCGACATGCGATCGACCTGGCCGATGATGTCGTTGATGTTCTTGTGCGCCGCGCCGTTGTCGAATTCCAGCGCCAGTTCAGCGCTGGAGCGAATGGTCGCCAAAGGATTGCGCAAGCTATGGGCGACCGCCGACGACATCTCGCCCAGGGCGACGAAGGTTTCGTTGGTGATCAATTGCTGCTGTTGCGCCGCCAGCTGAATCGCGGCCCGGCGCACGATCCAGTACAGCCCCAGGTAAATCAGCCCGCCGCCCAGGGCGGTGGCCAGCCAGATCAATACCAGGCCGCGCTCCATGCGATTGATCAGGTCCTTGGGCTCCTTGTAGATCTCGACCATCGCGGTGACTTTGTCGCCGTCGGCATCGAACAGCGGAATATAGTTCTCGATGAAGATGTATTCAGGGGGTGTTACGAACTTCTGCTCCATGCGGCTGTGGTCGACGTCGTGATAGCTGGCCGACACCGGGGTCTTGGAGGCAAAGGCTTGATCCAGGTCGTCGTCGGTATGGATGGTGGTGCCCATCAACGCCGGGTTGGTCGACCAGATCACCATGCGGTCGGGGGCGTAGATATTGGCCAGGATCACATCCGGCAGGTGTTCGATGTGGTCGAGGAATTCACCACGGGCATTGGCCCGGGCCATGGGGTCGACGTCGGGAAAGTCTTTGTCCTTGCGGGGGTCGAGCAACTCGCCCATGGTCCGCACGTTGGGAATCGACACATGGCGCACCTCGGCCGAAGCAATCGCCTGGATGAACTGCGACGTCAGCAAGGCATCGCGCTGCACGCTCTCGGTAATCACAAACCGCGTGGACACCGACCCCAGCGCCACGGCAACCGTGCCGATCACCGCCATGCTGACGAGCGAAAACCAGCGCAACAGATTGAACGGCGGCTTGCGCGAATGCAGGCGGGTATCGGCCTCCTGCGACTGGAGCGCATTGGTAAGCATGTTCATGGACATTTGTTCCCGGCGTTTCCCCTATAGGGTTATAGCCCAATGCTGGCCGTTTGCCCGATGTCGGGGTTTGGACCAGCGCAGGAACGGGGAAAAATACCCAATGGGAAGCGGGATGAGTCTGCATGATTCGGCATTTTGTGGCGCAGGCCTCAGCACGCGAGGTGTTAGCAATAATCGACTGAAACACTATTGGCTAGATGAGCTTACTTGCGCAGCGCAGCAATTACGGAAAACTGCTTCAGGGGTATTCTTGCCTGGCATGCAACACGGCAACGATCTCTATCCGATCCGTCACTCGATAAACCACCAAGTAGTTGGGATGTACAACAATTTCCCGCGTTCCGGGAACACGGCCAAATCGATAGAGGTAGGGGTGTTGGGGAAGAGCTGATGTAGCCGCTTCAATGGCCTGGTGTAACTCGCTAGCCGCCACAAGGTGGCGATCGCCAATGTAATTCAGGATTTGCCACAGTTCGGCCCGTGCTTCGGGTCGCCACTCAACCAGCATCGCGCTTATTGCGCTTTGATTCGATAAGCGCTCGCATATCAGCCATCACCTGGTCATGAGGAATACTCGGGCGTGGGTCATCGAGCGAGGTTTGCACTTTGGCACGGAACCACCGGTCGTAGCTTGCGGCCTGCTCTTCAGTTTCAAACTCTGAAACGATTGGGGAAAGTTCGGCGCTCATAATGACCTCCGGGATCGATACGTAGCAGTCTAATCGGTATGTGGCTTGGTGTCGTCGCTGGAAGGATGAAGTGCATCTGTGCCAGTGCACCTTTTTCAGTGCCGGGATGACCGAATTCTCTGCCAGGAGCGACCACACTAAACCTCCCGCGTCCGACAGCCAACCCTAAAAGAATGTCAGACGTTTCCTCGATTTTTTGAAGCTTTTACATATTCCCTACGCTACTACGTCCCCGCCTTCCCCACCTACCCCCAATGCTGGGGACAATGGCCCGTTCGCTCGAGCGCCTGTCTGATAGCGATTGTCCGCCGCATGCCCGTGTTCCGGACCTCTCAAGAACGTTTTCGCCGGTTGGTATGGAAGTTGCCGGAACCCTCTCAACTGACCCACCTCAAGGGACAGGTACTCTGATAGAGGGATTAACTCATGCACCCTTTACTGTCCAAAACTGCGGCCACCCTGGTCGTGAGTGCTCTGGCCCAAGGCATCGCTCAGGCGGCGCTGTATGCCGTCGACCCCGGACCTTACCTTCCATCCAACGGCTCGTTCGCCGCCTGGTATCAGGACACCCACGGTCGAACCCTCGACCTGTGCCTGTCCAAGGCGGTCAGCTCCCGGGCTCCCGGAGCTCCCGGCGCGCCGTCGTACATGTGTACGTTGCTGCCGACCCCCGGCGTATTCGACGATGCACAACCCATCGCCTTCCCGACCAATTTCCCTGACGAAGCCTTCTGGTTCACCGCCGACGCGGCAATCGTCGACGCTGCCCGGGGCATCGACCTGTCGTTCGGTACCGCCATCGAAGCGGCCTTCGCCGCTGAAGAACCGGTCGAAGGCGACCAGATGAGTTTTGCCCGGGTACGTATCCGCGTCGATGTGCCCACCGCTGGCACCTACACCATCACCCACCCTTATGGGGTCGACATATTCGACGTGCCTGCCGGGGGCACCCGGGCGATCAACATGACCCGCGACATCGGCATCGGTTCGCCGAAAACCTACGACGGCGCCCTGCGCGGTGACGTCGGACCTTTCCTGCGCAGCGTCAATGGCCCCTACACCGAGACCAATCCGCTGACCGGTTCGGCCGAGCAATTCATCGGCGACCCGAACCTGGAAGAGGCCGTCACCGGCAGCCCGTTCAACACCAACTTCGTACGCATCGAAGGGCCCAACGGCCTGGATCTGCGCACCACGCTGTTCAGCATCTCCGGCAAGTTGTCGACGGTGGTGCGGCCGACGCCGATGATCGCCCAGCGCAGCACTTACTCGCGCAAAGCCGGTGAAAGCGCGCCGATCGCCCAGCAGGACGTGTTCGTCATGGCGCCTCCGCCGCCGGCGACTGCCACCGTGACCAGCAGCGACCCGGCGCTGAACATGAGCGAAGCCAACACCACCGGCAACTGGTACGCGCAGTCCGCGGCCAACCCGACCTTGCCGAGCACGGTGCAGGTGACCGCGGACAACCACCTGGCGATCCCCACCAGCACACCGACCAGCTTGTCCATGGCGCTGACCGACCTGGTGGTGATCCAGCGCGCGGAGTACAGCCTCAGCAGCGGGCAACTGACCCTCGTGGCCTCGACCAGTGATGAAACTTCGCCGCCAGTGCTCACCGCCTCATCCGCCAGCGGTGCCGCCATCGGCGCCCTCAGTGGCGAAGGCGCGGTGAAAACCCTGGCCACCGGGATCTCGCCGATTCCACCGGCCAGGGTTCGCGTGACGTCATCCAATGGCGGCAGCGACACCGAAGAAGTGGTCATCGTGCAATGAACGCTCACACGCCCAGATCCTCATCAGGAGGCATCATGAACAATTGGCCACGCCTGGCGCTCAACGCCCTGGGACTGACTCTATCGCTGTCCGGCAGCGCGTTCGCGCAACTCGCCGCCGTCGACCCCGGCCCTTACACCTTCGCCACGGGGAAATTCCCCATGTGGTATGAGGACAACAATCAATTGAAGCTGGAGCTGTGCCAGTCCCGGGCCGCGAGCTCGCGGGTGCCGGTCACCAACCCACCGTCCTTCATGTGCATCCTGGCGGCGGAACCGGGGGTCTACGACGACGCCCAGCCGATGGTCTTCCCCGACAACTGGCCCGGAGAAGCCTTCTGGTTCGCGGCGGAGACCGCGATCCCGCAAGTCGGTAACAGCGGGTATGAACTGGAAGTGTATGTGGCCGCGGTCGAGGCGGCATTCGGCGCCGAAACCCCGGTGGATGGTGATCAGGTCTCCTTCGCGCGGATTCGCCTGCGCGTCTCGGTGCCCACACCCGGGGTCTATACCATCACCCACCCTTACGGGGTGGAAACGATCAACGTCACCACCACGGGTCGGCGCGCCATCAACATGACCCGGGACATCGGCATCGGTGCGCCAGGTAACTTCAGCGGTGTGCTGAACGGCAACGTCGGCCCGTTCCTGCGCAGCGTCAACGGCCCCTACACCGAGATGAACCCGGACACCGGTACCGTCGAGACCTTCGTCGGCGATCCGAACCTCACCGAGCAGGTCACCGGCAGCCCCAACGACACCAACTTCGTGCGTATCCAGGGACCGGCCGGGACCATCGAGACCAACCTGTTCACCGTATCCGGCAAAGTCCTCGACAACCGTGCCCAGACCCCGGTGGAAATCGACCGCGCCACCTACCGGCGCACCGATACCGGTACGCGGGTCGAAGTCTTCGGCAAATCGGGCAACGCGTCGAGCCTGTGCTTCCGCGAAAGCATTGCCCTGGTACCCGGCCCACCGCTGTCGCCGTGCCTGATCAACATGACCGGCGACAACAATGGCTTGTTCTTCGGTCAGCGTCAGTTCACCGGCAACGTGCCGCCGGTCGTGGTGGTCACCGCCACCAACCCGACAGGTACCACCCGGCCGACGGCAGTGTCGAGCAAGCTCACCGACGTGGTGAAAGTCCAGACCGCTCGTTACAACTGGAGCAATCACAGCCTGCTGATCGAGGCGACCTCCACTGACGAAGTGGTGGTACCGGACATGGTCGCCCAGGGTTACGGACGTCTGTCGAAGACCGGCACCCTGCAACGCCTGACCGTTGCCGACCTGATGCAGCCACCGGCCACCGTGACGATCAAATCCGCCGCGGGCGGCAGCGATACCGAGCCGGTCGTGGTCGTTGGTTCGGCCCCGGATACCGGCGAAAACCAGGCGCCACTGGCCGTGGCCGACAGCGGCAGCACCAGCTTCGGGGTGCCGATCACCCTCAACCTGCTGGGCAACGACAGCGACCCGGACGGCGACACGCCACTGAGCATCACCGCGCTGACCCAACCGGCCGCCGACCAGGGCACCGTCGCCTTGAGCGGCACGGCAGCGGTGGTCTATACCCCACCGGCCGTCGTCAACGCACCGCTGACCACGACCTTCACCTACAAGGCGCAAGACGTCAAAGGCCTGGCCTCGACCGCTCCGGCGACCGTGACCATCACCGTAGCGCCTAACCAGCCTCCGGTGGCCGTCGTCGACAGCATCGCGACCCTGGGCGTGGCGGTACCGATCAACGTGCTGGCCAACGACACCGATCCGGAAGGCAACGTGCCGTTAACCGTCGCCATCCAAACCCAGCCAGCGACCGGTCGCGGCACCGTCAGCACTGACGGCACCGTGATCACCTACACCCCACCGGCCACGGTCACGACGGCCTTCACCACGACCTTCACCTACATCGCCAGGGACAGCTTCGGCGCCCAGTCGGCGCCGGCCACGGTCACGGTGCAAGTCTCGCCAAAACCGGCAGCGGAAACCTTCGCGGTGACCGCGGCCACGGTGACGGCCCGTTCCAACAACCGCTTCAACTGGGACTTCTCGGGCACCTCATCGGTGACCACCGGCAACACCATCACCGTCCAGGTGACCACCCCGACCGGGCTGGTAACCCTGGGTACCACCACGGTGCCGTTGACCGGACGCTGGCGGCTGACCGTGAGCAACAGCACCACGGTGATCCCGTCGGCGAACCCGACAGCGACCATCCGCTCCTCCCAGGGCACCGTGCGAACGGTCGCCGTCACCGTGCAGTAAGCCCTCGCCCCACCGATCTGGCCGATCGGTGGGGCAGGCCTCTTTCCCAAGGACACCGCCATGAAAAAATCGACCGCCACCCTGCTCTGCCTGCTTCTGCTTTGCAGCAGTGCGGGCGTGCGCGCCGATGATTTGATGGAGAACGACGACCTGGCGCCCGCAGCCGACCTCGGCGAGTGGCCAGCGCCGATCGGCCAGCAAGCGCTGATCGACCAGAACGGCCAGGCCAACGTCGCACTGCTGCAACAGAACGGCCAGTCGCTGCTGGGTCGCATTGTCCAGTCGGGGAGCAATCAGGAAGCGTTCATCCTGCAGCAAGGCAGCGACCTGATGGCCCTGATTACCCAGCAAGGTTCGGGCAACAACGCCGGGATCACGCAAAACGGCAGCCACAACCGCGCGCAGATTTCCCAGAACGGCAACAACAACGACGCCAGCATCGACCAGGCCGGCACGGGGCTTTCCAGCGCCGTGACCCAGTCGGGGAACGGCATGAGCGTTTCGGTCAAACAGTATCGCTAAAGCACTGCACCACTTGGAGGTTTCATCATGTTCAAACTGACGCCCCTTACCGCCGCCATCCTGGTCATTGTCAGTGCCCAGGCAATGGCCGACGACAGCCTTTCCACCCAGAACCAGGTCGGTACCGCCAACATCGCCGAGGTGACGCAAATCCAGGCCAGTTTCAGTACCGCCACCCAGACCCAACTCGGCGAAGGCAACGACGCGGCCGCCAGGCAAGAAGGTGCCACCGGCACCATTACCCAGGATCAGGTCGGTGACTTCAACGCCGGCTATGCCGAGCAGCTGTACGAAAACGGCAGCACCATCGTCCAGCAACAGGTCGGCGCCTTGAACACCACCCATGCCAGCCAGTCGGTAGGCGCACTTGGCGCCAACCACGCGTTGCAGCAACAGCAAGGCACCGGCAACTTTTCTTTCATTTACCAGGAAGGCCAGGACGGCAATACCGCCACCACTTCGCAGCTGGGTGACAGCAACGAAGCCAACGTCGAGCAAATCGTGTCCGGTACCGCCAACAACGCGACGGTCATTCAATACGGCACCGCCAACTACGGCACCGGCGAACAGATCGGCCACCTGGGCGGGCAGATCAACATCAACCAGGCGGGCGAAATCAACTACGCCTACGGCCACCAGACCAATGGTGACGGCGGCACCGTGACCATCAACCAGCTGGGCGACATGAACGGCAGCGAAGTCTGGCAAGACACTCAAATCGCCAGCCAGGCCAGCGTCGACCAGATCGGTACAGCCAACGAAACCATCGTCGACCAGAGCTTTGGCGACAACAACGTCGCCCAGGTTCTGCAAGTCGGCGAACTCAACGCGATCTACGCCGACCAGTACCAGTCCGTCGGCTCGACCCTGGCGCTGTACCAACAGGGCACCGGCAACGTGCACTTCACCTACCAGAGTGGCGACAGCCATGTGCTCAATGCCAACTCGGTGGGTAACGAAAACAAGGTCTACGCCAGCAACTGGAAAGGCGAGCAAACCGGTGGCCAGTTCGGCAGCAACCAGCGTGCGACCATCAACCAGGTCGGCAGCAACAACGTCGCCAACTTCACCCAAAACGGGGCCGGCAACATCGTGACCACCAACCAGACGGGTACTGGCAACCAGACCCGCATCAGCCAGGCCGACACCTACAACGAGCTGTACTTCGACCAGAACGGCAGCGACAACATCCTCATCGCCTCGCAACGCGGCCTCACCAACCTGGCCCAGGGCACCAGCACCGGTACCGGCAACAGCACCGAGTACGACCAGTCGGGCACAAGCAACCAGGCCTTCACTACACAATATGGGGATGATAACCAGATCGTTGTGAAACAGGCTGACAGCATGAACGTGGCGTATGTGACCCAGGGCGGGACGGGGAACATTGCCCGTGTTGACCAGAGCGGGATGACGCAGATGGCGACTGTTCAGCAGTATGGGACGGGTAACCAGGCGACTGTTTTGCAGCAATGATTGTAGGGTTGTGAAAAACCGCGAGCCTGGGTGCAGGATCGCGGTTTTTTTATGGCTGACGCGGTTCCGTAGGAGCGAGCGGTGCGACGATTCGACTTGCCCGCGAAGAACGATAACCCGGTCTACCTGACGATCTCTTGTAGTGAGTGTTTAGTCTTGGGGATCGAGATTATCCAGTGCCCGGTTGACTGCCAGATCAGCCAGCATGATGACCTGCTGGATGCCCAACACCATGCTGCGCTGCGGCCCATCTACAAAGGTCGCGAAGTCACTGGCCATGACACTCGCCGACGCCAGCGACTCACAGGCGTGTGCCAACAGGCTTTCGGTGTCGATGTCCGGGGCGATGATGAACATTGTGCTGGGTTTGTGGGGGGCGGATATGTTGATCATGGCGGGTTTGAGGTGAAGGTTGGAGGCGCGGGCGTCGGTAGTGCTTTCGCTTTGCGATTCTGGGGGATTAGGTGTCGGTTTGGACATGGTGAAGATCCTGTAGAAAAATGAAACCACCATGACCTGTCGCTAAACAAGCAAGGGTGGCGGCTGTACGAAGGTTAGCGAACCGGTACAGGTGAACCCGGCAGACCCGAAAGTCTCCGACGCACAGCCGCCATGATCAAATTGCAGACATAGAAGCCTGCAATGAGGACTGGAGCGCTGTTGCTCCCTGTAACTGTTCGGATCGCTAAACCCGATCGCTGAATTTGCAGCGACCCAGCAACGATAGAGTCAGGGCCCAGGGTGCACAAGCCGGCGGATTCTGGCGTAGTTGTAGGCAATGGC
>Ga0247818_10000237_pt1 | contig 34272 bp, 32 predicted proteins | sample 13C_Glucose_Day1_FD_192424 | JGI IMG/M metagenome (GOLD analysis project Ga0247818, IMG submission 192424) | Soil microbial communities from agricultural site in Penn Yan, New York, United States - 13C_Glucose_Day1 | ecosystem: Environmental > Terrestrial > Soil > Agricultural land | place...
GGCGAGCTCCTCGGCCCGGTTGCGGCTGGCGCCGATGTACACCGTCCCCAGGCCGAGCGACTCCGCGGCGACCGCGGCGTTCTGGGCGGCGAGTGCCGCGTCCAGGGACGACGTGAGGAAGGCGTCGAGGTGTTCGAGGACCTCCGCCCTGCCGCCGGCCTCGGTGGTGATCGCGTGGCTGCGTGAGAGATCCGCTATCCAGAGCAGGAAGACCGGCGCCTCGTTGATGTACGGGTTGCCCATGCCGATCGAGTGCATCCGTGTCGTCTCGGCGATCCGTGCCTTCAGCTCGGGATCGCTGACCGCCACCACGCTCCACTGGTGGAGGTTCGAGGACGTCGACGCCGACTGGGCCGCCGCGACCAGCGTCTCGACCGCACCCTCGGGCAGCGGGTCGGGCAGGTAGGCGCGTACGGACCGGTGCCGGAGGAGCCCTTCGATCTGTTCGTTCCACAGGATCTTGTCCGGGCCGTTGCCCTTGCCGTACCGCAGGTCCAGCAGTTCCTGTCGCTGTTCGTCCGTCGTCACAGCACGCCTCTTTCGCTTCGGTTCGCATGAATCGGGTTCAGGTCTCGCCAGGTCGGGCGAGGGTGAGCGGCCTCACCCGGGCATCAGTGGCACATCGATGACCATATGGCAGTGCCCAGCATAATGGCAGTCGACTGCCAGAATGGCGGCGGTAGAATACTTCGTGTGTCCACACTTCGAGACAGGCGACGACAGGCCACCGAGGCGGAGATCGAGGCAGCGGCGATCGACCTCTTCGAGGAAGCCGGCTACGAGGCGACGACCTGCGACGACATCGCCGCAGGGGCGGACGTCTCGGCCCGGACCTTCTACCGCTACGGGGTGAACAAGGAGGAAGCAGCCTTCAGGAGCGCGAAGCGGTTCGACGAACTCATCGGCGACGCGCTCTGCGAGCGCGCCTCGGGCGGGCCCCTCACACCCGGCGCCGTCGAGGACGCCATCGCCCACCTGCTGGCCGAGTCGTGCGGGGAGGCGTGGATGGTGCGGATGCTGCGTGTGCGACGCCTCACCTCCCACGACCCGGCCCTGCGCCGCATCGCGCAGCACTACGACGCCGAGTGCGTGGACCTGGTCGTGCGGCGCCTCTCCGAGCGCGACGGTGCCCGTCCCGAGGACCTGCTGCGGACCCGTGTGACGGTCGCGACGGCCCTCACCGTCTTCCGGGCCGCGCTGGACGAGTGGATCGCACGGGGCGCCGGCGACGGTGCCGCCCTGATCGCCCTGTACCGAAAGGCGTCCGCCTTCATGGCGGTGCGGTGACGCCGTGCGGTGGCGGCGTGCGGTGACGTCCGCCCCGGACGGGCGTACGCCCCCGTCGTACCGTCAGGAGGCGTCGTCCAGTACGGCCCGCACCTCGCGTACGACATCCGCCGCCGCCTCCACCGCCTCGGCGTCCAGGCCGCGCAGGGCCGCCGACACCCGGTCCGCGAAGTCCGACGGGGCGTCCGGCAGGGCTGCGGCGGCAGCGAGCGCGCCCTTCTCGTTCAGGCACCAGACGCGGTGGTGGGCGTGCAGGACCTGGGCGAGGATCCCGAAGGCCTTCGACAGGCAGAGCGCCACATGGAGCGTGTCCCCGGACGGCGCCGACTTGCGCGCGGAGGCCACGGAGAAGTCCGCCTCCCACACCGCCCCGGTCAGAGCGCGGCGCAGCGGTTCGGGGTAGCTGCGCACGGCCTCCTGAAGGGCGGTCAGCTCTCCCCGCGGGTCGTCGAGCACCTGGCCCAGCGCGACCTCTCCCACGTAGCAGGGCGACCAGAAGCCCAACGGGTGGCCGGGCTGCGTCCCCACCTCGAAGCGGCCGGCCCGGCAGTCCGACCACACCGACTCCACCCGGTCCAGGTCGCGCAGGATCCAGTCGACGGCGACACCGTCCACGGTCAGCCACGCCCCGCCGTTCACCCAGGGGCCCCAGCCACCCGGCCCCGCGACCTCGGCCGGCGCCCCCTGGGCCTCGGACGCCAGGGCGGTGAGGGCGGCCAGGTCCGGGGTGCCCCGGTAGTAGACGCCCAGATCCCAGTCGGAGTCGGGGCGGTGCGTGCCGCGGGCCCTGCTCCCGCCCAGGACGACGGCCTCGACCGAGGGCGACCGGGCCAGTCGGGAAGCCATCGCGCGGACGAGGGGAGAGGGTGCGCACGCGTCGTTCATCGTGCGAGAGGCTACCCGGGGGTCCGTCGTCCCCGCCCCCGAATATCCTGGGTCCCCCGGCCACCGGCTGACAAAGGAGTCCGAAGGTGCCATCGATGCTGGATGCAGTCGTCGTGGGTGCGGGCCCCAACGGGCTGACCGCCGCGGTCGAACTGGCCCGCCGCGGCTTCGCCGTGGAGTTGTTCGAGGCGGGGGAGACCGTCGGCGGCGGCGCGCGCACCGAGGAACTGACCCTGCCGGGCTTCCGCCACGACCCGTGTTCCGCCGTGCACCCACTGGCCGTCGGATCCCCCGCCTTCAGGGCGATGCCGCTCGCGCGGCACGGCCTCGAATGGCTCCAGCCGCAGCTGTCCCTCGCCCACCCGTTCCCGGACGGCACCGCCGCCGTGCTCACCCGGTCCGTCGGGGAGAGCGCCATGTCGCTGGGCCCCCAGGACGCGGGCGCCTACCGCAGACTGGTCTCGCCCTTCACCGGCCACTGGGACACCCTCGCCGAGGACTTCCTGCGCACTCCGTGGGACGGCCTGCCCCGGGACCCCTACCGCTGGGCCCGTTTCGGGCTGGACGCGATACAGCCCGCCGCGCTGCTCTCCCGTCGTTTCCGGGGGGAGAAGGCGCGCGGCCTGATCGCCGGCCTCGCCGCCCACGCCATCGCGCCCACCAGCGGCTTCGCCACCGGAGGGATCGCCCTCCTCTTCGCGCTCGCCGCGCACGAGAACGGCTGGCCGGTGCCGCGTGGCGGCTCACAGGCGATCTCCGACGCCCTCGCGTCGTTCCTGCGCGAGCAGGGCGGCACCATCCGCACGGGCATCGAGGTCAAGCGCCTCGACGAACTCCCGCCCGCCCGCGCCTACGTCTTCGACACCTCGCCCACGGCGCTCGCCCGGATCGCGGGTCTCGGCGGCGCGTACGACCACTACCGCTACGGCCCCTCCTGCTTCAAGATCGATTACGCCCTCTCGGGCCCCGTGCCCTGGACCGCCGAGGAGGCCCGGCGGGCCGGGACCGTCCACATCGGCCCCTCGGCCACCGAGATCGACGCGGCCCTGCGCGCGGCCGTGGCCGGGCGCGACCCGAGTGTCCCGTTCCTGATCACCGCGCAGCCCAGCCTCGTCGACCCGGGACGCGCCCCCGAAGGACGCCACGTCTTCTGGGCGTACGGGCACGTCCCGGCCGGCTGGGAGGGCGACGCCACCGAGGTCGTCGAGCGCCAGCTGGAGCGCTTCGCGCCCGGGTTCCGCGACCTGGTCCTGGCACGGGCGGTCGCCGGACCGCCCCGGCTCGCGGTGCGCAACGCCAACTACGTCGGCGGTGACATCGCCACCGGCGCGTTCGCCGGGCTCCAGACCGTGATCCGGCCCCGGCTCGCCCGCGTGCCCTACGCCACCGCGCACCCCGCGGTCTTCCTCTGCTCGTCGGCCACCCCGCCCGGCCCCGGTGTGCACGGCATGTCCGGGCACCACGCGGCCAAGGCGGTGTGGCGGCGCCTGCGGGGGGCGTGAGCGCTCAGCCCGTCGCGGCCAGCACCGCCGTACGCCCGCCCAGCACCCGGGAGAAGGTGTCCGTGACATGGGCCAGGGCCTCGGCCGTGCCGGGGGCGACGGCCAGCGTGCCGTCGTCGCCGGTGGTGATGTCCTTGTCGAGCGTGAACCAGCCCGGCACGATGTGCGCCGCGCCCATGGAGCTCAGAACCGGACGCAGCGCGTAGTCGATCGCCAGCACGTGCGCGGTGCTGCCCCCGGTGGCCAGCGGGAGCACGGTCTTGCCGGTCAGCGCGTACTGCGGGAGGAGATCCAGCAGTGTCTTCAGCAGCCCCGAGTACGCGGCCTTGTAGACGGGCGTGCCGATGACCACGCCGTCCGCGTCGCCGAAGAGCGCCGTGGCCTCGACGACGGCCGGATGCCCGAAGTCGGCGCCGAGCAGCGCGTCGGCGGGAAGGGTGCGCACGTCCAGGGGCGTCACGTCGTGACCGTGCTGCCGGAGCCGGTCGTCCAGGTGGCGCAGGAGACGTGCGGTGCGGGAGGTGGCTGAGGGGCTGCCGGAGAAGGACAGGATCTTTGCCATGGTGGACCTCTCTCTACGGGTCTCTACGGGTCTCTGCGGTCAGGAGGGGCGGCGGTGCCGGAGGCCGCCGGCGCCGGGAGTGCTCACCACGCGCTCGGACCGGCCGTGACCACCGGCACCAGTCCGTCGCGCAGGGTCTCCAGGAAGGTGACGATCTCCGCGGCCACGGAGGGGACGTACCGGGCCTCTTCGTCGACGACTCGGGGGACGAGCCGCAGGAGGTGCGGCTGCGGACCTCACCGGGCGACTACGTCTTCGTGCCGCCGTTCGTCCCGCACCGCGAGGAGAACCCGGACCCGGACGAGGAGGCCGTGGTCGTCATCGCCCGCAGCACCCAGGAGGCGATCGTGGTCAACCTGCCGCGCCTGTACGCCCTGGACCCGGGCGCGGCGAGCGACTGACCGGGCGGGCGCCCGGCTTCCGCCGCTGCGGCGGACCCGGGCGTGGCTCGGCGCGAAGCGCGGGATTACCTCAGCGGTAATCGACCCCCTGGGAGCCGTGCGGCACGCTGCCGGTGTGCAGGGCAGGGCGACGAGCGGCCGACGGACCGCCGTCGTCCGGCCGGGCCTCGCGCCGAGGAGGCGCGGAGCGCCGCCCTGCGGGGACGCCCCGCCCGGGTGCGCCCGTACCGACGAAAGGACACCGCCGTGACTCTCCACCAGGACGCGGTCGAGCGCTACTTCGCCGCCTGGAACGCCGCCACCCCCGAGGATCTCGTCAAGGCGGTCGCCTCGGCGTTCAGCGAGGACGGCACCTACACCGACCCGCTGGTCGAGGCCAGGGGCCACGACGGGATCACGGCGGCGATCACCGGCGCCCACCAGCAGTTCCCCGGATTCAGGTTCCAGCTCACCGGCACGCCGGACGCGCACCACGACCTCGTGCGCTTCACCTGGGACCTTGTCTCCACCGCCGACGGATCCTCTCCCGCGGCCGGCTTCGACGTGATCACGCTCGCCGAGGACGGCCGTATCAGCAGCGTCGCGGGCTTCCTGGACCGCCTGCCGGAGGCGTGAGCCCTCCCCTCAGTGCGCCGCCCGGAGCGCGGCGGCCGTCTCCGGGTCGGCGGGCAGGAACGTCTCGACGGCCAGCTCGGAGACGGTCACGTCCATCGGGGTGTTGAACGTCGTGGCCGTCGAGACGAACGACAGCACCCGCCCCCCTGCCTCGATGCGGAGCGGCAGGGCGAAGGGGTGAACAGCCGCTTCCTGCACGTACGTTCGGGCTTCCGGTCGCCCGTCCGGGCCGGTGCGGGGGTCGTCGGCGGGCGCCGGATAGGCGGCTACCTCCTCGTACAGGCCGCGCAGCGCGTCCGAGGAGCGCAACGTGGCCTGCCGGTCCATCCGTTCCAGCAGATGGGCGCGCCACTCGCCCAGATTGCGGATCCGCGGGGCCAGGCCCTCCGGGTGCAGGGTCAGGCGCATGGCGTTCAAGGGGGGCCGCAGCAGGTGACCGGCCACCCCGTCGAGCAGCATTCCGACGCCCTTGTTGGCGGCCACCACGTCGTACATCCCGTTCATCACCAGGGCGGGGAAGGGCTCGTAGGCCGTCAGCAGCTGATCCAGGCCGGCGCGGAGCGTCGTCATCTCCGGGGCGGTCAGGGACGTCTCCGGGTACGAGGGGGCGTGACCCGCCGCCATGAGGAGCGCGTTGCGCTCGCGCACGGGGACGTCGAGGTGCTCGGCCAGGTGCAGCACCATGGAACGGCTCGGCGTGGACCTGCCGGTCTCGATGAAGCTGATGTGGCGTGCGGAACTGTCGGCCCGCAGGGCCAGTTCGAGCTGGCTCAGCCCGCGCAGCTTGCGCCAGCCCCGCAGCAGGCTCCCCGCCTTCGGGTCATCGACCGTCCTGGTCATGGCAGTCGTCATGTTCAGGACGGTAGCCGATCCGGACGGCGGTACCCGTGGAATGCCGGGAGAGTGGTGCCCCGGTGGTCTCGCGACGGTCCCCCGGACACGACTGCGACGGATCCGCCGCCGGTGATGTGCGCCCCTGCCCACGGTCAGGGAACGCCGGGCAACCGTGCGCGCACCGGGGGTGCCACGTAGACCCGGTCGGCGGTCATCCCCGGAGCGAACGCGCTCGGAGCGAACGCGCTCCCGGGCTGTCGCCCCTGAAGTGCTGCCCCGCGGCGATCTCGTCGCCGATCACCGACCAGACGGTCTCGTCGTCCTGGAAGGGGAGCGGGTCGACGGCGCTCGTCTCCCGACGGACACGCTCGACCTCGCGGTCCAGGCGTTCGAAGCCGGCCTCCTCGTCGCTGTCGTCGTCGAAGCTGAACTCCTCCAGCAGGCGCTGGAACAGGAGACCGACCTGGACGAGGGAGGACACGTCCGCGTGGAGCTGCTGGACGGCCTCCTCGTCGGGGTCGAAGGCGTGGACCGCGCCGGAACCGGGGTCGAGGGCCAGATGGGCGTTGAGCAGCCAGCCGATGACGGGCCATGCGCCCGCACCCTCGGGGGCGTCCTCGACGTCCTCGACATGGATGACGTCCCCGACGAGCGGCAGCCCTCCGGTGTCGTGCTCACGCAGCCAGAGCGTCCCTGCGGGGACCCCGACGGCCTGCAGGAGACGGGCGCCCTCGGTGCCGGCGGCGGCGGGCGGAAAGGCGGTCGCCGGCAGGGTCACCAGCCGGTCCTCGCCGAAGACGTCGGCGAGTCCGCCGCGAGTGACGTCGAAAAGCACGGCGGGACCTCCGAACCCGGCGGTGCCACGCCCGCCGTGGGACTCGTGGTGGACGGGACCGGCCACCGCGACAGCCTCGCAGACCGCGGAGCCCGCGCAGAACCCGGGCTCCGCGGTGCGGGCGGTCCTACAGGGCGTCCGGCCCCCGCTCGCCCGTCCGGACCCGGACAACGGTCTCCACCGGCACCGCCCACACCTTGCCGTCGCCGATCTTGCCGGTGCGGGCGGCGCGGACCACCGCGTCCAGGACCGCCTCCGCGTCCGCGTCCTCGACCAGCACCTCCATACGGATCTTGGGGACCAGGTCCACCCGGTACTCGGCGCCCCGGTAGACCTCGGTGTGGCCGTGCTGGCGCCCGTACCCGCTGGCCTCCGTGACGGTCATCCCGTTCACGCCGAGTTCCTGCAGCGCGGTCTTCACCTCGTCGAGGCGGTGCGGCTTCACGACCGCGGTGATGAGCTTCATGGGGCGGTGCTCCTGTCCTGGAGGCGAAGTACGGAATGACCCGGCGTCTGCGCGGTGGCATGACCCAGGCCGCCGTGATCGTAGGCGCTCTCCGCGTGGACCGTCTGGTCGAGGCCCGTGAGCTCCTCCTCCTCGGAGGCCCGCACACCCATCATCCGGTCGATCACCTTGCCGATCCCGTAGGTCATCAGGAAGGTGTACGCGGCCACGGCGAGCACCGCGCCGGTCTGCCGGGCGAGTTGGCCCGCTCCGCCGCCGTAGAACAGACCGTCCGTGCCGCCGGTCATCGTGGACGTCGCGAACAGCCCGATGAGCAGGGTGCCCACGACGCCTCCCACGAAGTGCACACCGACGACGTCCAGGGAGTCGTCGTAGTCGAAGCGGAACTTCCAGGCGACCGCGTACGAGCAGACGACACCTGCCGCGAGTCCGACGACCGCGGCGCCGAGCACGCCCACGGTCCCGCAGGCGGGGGTGATCGCCACCAGGCCTGCGACGACGCCGGACGCCGCGCCGAAGGTGGTCGGGTGCCCGTCGCGCCGCTGCTCGACGAAGAGCCAGCCGAGCAGCCCGGTGCAGCCCGCGACGAGGGTGTTGAGGACGGAAGCGGCGGCCAGACCGTTGGCGCCGAGCGCCGAACCGCCGTTGAACCCGAGCCAGCCGAACCACAGCAGACCCGCGCCGAGCATCACCATCGGCAGGTTGTGCGGACGCATCGCGTCCTTCTTGAAGCCGATCCGGGGCCCGATCACGAGGGCGAGGGCCAGGCCCGAGGCTCCGCAGGTGATCTCCACGACGAGTCCGCCGGCGAAGTCCAGGGCGCCGAGCGAATCCTTGATCCACCCGCCGGGGCCCCAGACCCAGTGGGCGACGGGAACGTATACGAGGAGGGTCCACACCGGTACGAGGACCAGCCACGCCGCGAACTTCATGCGGTCCGCGATCGCCCCACTGATCAGCGCGGCCGTGAGGATCGCGAACGTGAGCTGGAACGTGGTGAACAGCAGCGTGGGTACGCTGCCGGTGAGATCGTCGGGACCGATGCCGACCATGCCGGCATGGCCGAGTCCGCCGATCAGCCCCGCGAACGCGTCGTCGCCGAACGCCAGCGAGTAGCCGGCGACCAGCCAGACGACCGTGACCAGCGCGATGGACACGAAGCTCATCATCAGCATGTTCAGGACGCTCTTGGTGCGGACCATGCCGCCGTAGAACAGGGCGAGGCCCGGCGTCATCAGCAGGACGAGAGCGGTGGCGGCCAGGAGCCAGGCGGTGTCGCCTGTGTCGAGGCCTGCCGAGGCCAGGGTCACGGGGGTCAAGAGGGGGTCCCTCCTCGGGGCGGCGTGGGGTCCGGCCCGGAGAGACTCGCGGGTGTGCGTTTCACGCAGGACGCCGTCGCGTTTCCGGCATGTTTCATTGCGTGGGGGTGACCGAAACCTCACCGTCCTGTCGCGAGGGGGGCGCCGGGCCCCCGCCGGTCCGCCCGGCCGGGGCGGAGGGACCGACGGGGACGCGGTGACCACGGACTCACTCCGTACGGCTACGGCGTCACCCTGGTGCCGCCGAAGGTGACGACGAGCGAGCCGTCGCCGGCGAAGGACCAGTCCATCGCGCCGGAGTACGCGGAGCACGCCGGTCCGTCGGAGCCGGTCCAGAACTGGTTGGAACTGTCCGCGTCACCCACGGTCTTGTCGTTGGAACCGTCGTCGGCGCGGCAGGAGACGTTGCCCCGGAACACCGAAGTGCCCTTGTCGAAGGAGAAGTTGCGCTCGGCGTTGTCGATACCGACGTTGTCCGACACCGTCATGGAGCCGGGGTTGCTGTTGTAGGTGAATCCGTGGTGGCCGTTGCCGTAGGCGATGTTGCGCCTGACGATGTGGTCGACCTCGATGCCGTCGCCGCCGAGCTTGTAGCCGTTGCGGTCGCCGTCGGAGTTCACGGTCCCGTCGGAGAGGGTGCCGTTGTCGTAGGAGAGGGAGTCCTCGATGGTCACCGGCCCGATGGGGCCCGTCTCCGACTTGGTGTAGAGATCCCAGCCGTCGTCGATGTTGTTGTGGGACACGGTGTACCGGAAGACGTTCCCGGGGCCTGACGTGAGCTTCGCGGCGAAGCCGTCCGCGTCCTCGCCGTCGGAGTCCGCGTTGTCGTGCGATTCCGAACTCAGGACGAGGTTGTTCGCCGGCCACTCGTCGTCGGGTGTGTCGGAGGCGATCCGCGAGATCTGCAGGCCCGAGTCGTGGTTGAAGCGCGTCACGACGTGCTCGATGACGTTGTTGCTGCCACCGACGAAGATCCCGTTGTCGCCCGCGTGCTGGACGACGACGCCGTCCACGTGCCAGTAGGCGCCGTTCACCGCCAGGCCCCGGTTCGCCGGGTCCTCACTCATGGCGGCGAAGTCCAGGACCGGGGTCTCGTCCGGATAGGCGGCGAGCGTAGTGCGGGCTGCCGGGGTGCCGTCGTTGCCCGGCGGGATGGTGACCGTCTCGGAGTACGCGTACGTCCCGCCGCGCAGGTAGATCGTCCCGCCCGGGGACACACGGCCGATCGCCGAGGAGAGGGTCGTCGGGTCGGACTGCGTACCGGCCGCGCCGTCGCTGCCGGACGGTGCCACGTACAGGGCGTCCGCAGCCACGGAGCCGGGGCCGGTGGGGGTGGCCAGGGCCATGGTGCCGGGCAGGGCGAGGAGCGATCCGGTCAGCAGGCCGACGCACGCGATGACTGGCTTCTTCAGCATGGGGGTGGCTCTTCCTGTCGGGGGCCGGTGCGCCAACCCGTCCGTTCGGGTGTCTGAACGAGCGAGCAGGCCGGCACCGCACCGAGTGGGGGGAAAGCGCTTTCTCCGACCGTAGAGTCACTGTCGTGAGCGCGTCAATGCCTAGGTACGTGATGCCAGTTCATCGATGTGAACAAGATGAGGCTCTCGGCGCCCGCGTGGCCGTACACACGAGTGAAGGGCGTACGCGCACGCGAGCCGGAGGTCCGCGCGAGGTCCATGTCGGATTTCCGCCAGCCGCCGGACCTCCCGGTGCCCGATGCTTGGACCATGCACAACGACACCGAGCGCTGCGTGCGGGCCGTCCGTTCGAAGGACGCCCGCTTCGACGGCTGGTTCTTCACCGCGGTCCTGACCACCCGGATCTACTGCAGGCCCAGCTGCCCGGTCGTGCCGCCCAAGGCCGCCAACATGACCTTCTACCCCAGCGCCGCCGCCTGCCAGCAGGCGGGATTCCGCGCCTGCAAGCGGTGCAGGCCCGACACCAGCCCCGGCTCCCCGGAGTGGAACGCCCGCGCCGACTCCGTCGCCCGGGCCATGCGCCTGATCCAGGACGGGGTCGTCGACCGCGAAGGTGTGCCGGGGCTCGCCGCCCGGCTCGGCTACTCCGCCCGGCAGGTCGAGCGACAGCTCCTCGCCGAGCTCGGCGCCGGACCGCTCGCGCTGGCCAGGTCCCAGCGCGCCCAGACCGCCCGGGTCCTCATCGAGACCACGGAACTCCCCATGGCCGAGGTCGCCTTCGCCGCCGGGTTCTCGTCGATCCGCACGTTCAACGACACCGTGCGGGAGGTCTTCGCCCTCGCTCCCGGCGAACTGCGGAGCCGCGCGGCACGAGGAGGCCGGACACCGGGGACCTCCGGGGCCATCTCCCTGCGGCTGCCGTACCGCGCCCCGCTCACCCCCGGAAACCTCTTCGGGCACCTCGCCGCGACCGCGGTGCCCGGGGTCGAGGAATGGCGTGACGGTGCCTACCGCCGCACCCTCACCCTCCCGCACGGACACGGCATCGTGGCCCTCACCCCCCAGTCCGGCCACATCGACTGCCGGCTCTCCCTGACCGATCCCCGTGACCTCACCCAGGCCATCAGCCGCTGCCGCAGACTCCTGGACCTGGACGCCGACCCGGTCGCCGTGGACGAGCAGCTGCGCTCCGATCCGCTGCTCGCGCCGCTGGTCGACGAAGGGCCGGGACGCAGGGTGCCGCGCACGGTCGACCCGGCGGAGTTCGCCGTGCGCGCGGTGCTCGGGCAGCAGGTCTCCACAGCCGCTGCCCGTACCCACGCGGCCCGGCTGGTGCGTGCCCACGGGATCCCGGTTGAGGACCCCGAAGGCGGTCTGACCCACCTCTTCCCGACCTCCGAGGCGCTGGCCGGCCTCGACCCGGAGGCGCTGGCCCTCCCGCGCAGCCGCCGCACCACCCTCACCACGCTCGTGGCCGCGCTCGCGGACGGATCCCTGCGGCTGGAGGAGGGCGCCGACTGGACGGACGTACGCACGGAACTGGCCGCACTGCCCGGATTCGGCCCCTGGACCGTCGAGGTCGTCGCCATGCGCGCCCTCGGGGACCCGGACGCCTTCCTCCCCACCGACCTCGGGATCCGCAGGGCGGCCGAACAGCTCGGCCTTCCGGCGACCCCCGCGGCCCTCACCGCGCGCGCCGATCGGTGGCGCCCCTGGCGGGCGTACGCCGTGCAGTACCTGTGGACCGTCGACGACCATCCCATCAACCATCTGCCCGCCTGAGGGCGTGAGGACGAACCATGAGCACCGCACCCACGACCCACGCACCCACGACGACCAGACGGCACACCGTCGTCGACAGCCCGTACGGGGCGCTCACCCTGGTGGCGACCGACGGCGTGCTGTCCGGGCTGTACATGACGGCGCAGCGGCACCGGCCGGCCGAGGAGACCTTCGGTGTACCCGACGCGCGGCCCTTCACCGAGACCGTCCGCCAGCTCGACGCCTACTTCGCGGGGGAGCTGACCGAGTTCGACCTGCCGCTGTCCCTGGCCGGCACCCCGTTCCAGCGGAGCGTCTGGGCCGAACTCGTGCGCATTCCGTACGGCGAGACCCGCTCCTACGGCGAGCTCGCCGAGAACCTCGGCAAACCGGGCGCCTCCCGCGCGGTGGGCCTCGCCAACGGCAGGAACCCGGTCGGGATCATCGTCCCCTGCCATCGCGTCGTCGGGGCCACGGGGAGCCTGACCGGGTACGGCGGTGGCCTGGACCGCAAGCAACGCCTGCTCGCCTTCGAGCGGGGCGCCGAGGACGAGGTGCCCGCCCTGTTCTGACCGTCGGTGGCCGGGTCCCCGCTCCTCCGGGCGCCGGTGGCCGGGTTCTCCGTGCGGCCCGCCGGGCCGGGCACCCTGCCCGGCCCGCACGGCTCAGCCCACGAAGATCTCGACGACCGACCAGATCGCCAGACCGAGCATGCACAGACCCCCGATGCGCTGCACGGTCTTCAGCGGCACCCGCTTGGCGATGAACCGGCCGGCGAGCAGCGCCAGCGCGGACACCGACATCAGGGCGACGGCCGAGCCGATGGCCGTGGACCAGGCACCGTTGCTCGCGGCGAGGTTCGCGGTGGTGATCTGGGTCAGGTCGCCCCACTCGCTGATGAACACCGCCATGAAGGCCGTCGAGTAGACAGGCCAGAACCCCGTGACGGTCTTGACCTCCTCGTCCTCCTCCTCGTCACCCGAACCGCTGCGCAGCAGCATGAACGCGCCGAACGCGAAGAGGGCGGCCGAGACCAGCTTGACGATCCAGTCGGGCAGCAGGCCGATCAGCCCACCCGCTCCGACGGCGATGGCGACGTGCACGATGAACGCGGACGAGGTGCCGAACCAGACGTAGAGCGGCCGCATACGGGTGCCCATGGCCAGTGAGGCGAACATCGTCTTGTCGGGGAGCTCCGCGAGGAAGATCAGGCCGAAGGCGGTGAGGATCGCCAGGAGGTCGAGATGCATTCCGGGTGGCTTTCTGTGTGAGCCGGGCCCCGGGGCCTTTCGCGAAGCGCCACTCGGGCTCCTACGGAGGACCACTCGGCCCGGCATGACGGCAGCGCCCGCAGGGCGCGGGCGTGTCATACCTGACCGAAGGTCTCGCCCACCCGTAAGGATCTACGAGCCCGGCCACCGGGAACCCGGGGGCTCCAGTGTGTCGACGACCGGTTTGCGGGGCTACTCCCCTTCGCAGCCGTCAACGATACCCCATCGGACCTGCGGCTGAGAGGGTCGGTACAGTCCTGGGGTGATCGTCCGCACCGTCCCCGGGAGTGCCCCCGCATGAGCCGCCGCCCCCGCAAGGCCGCCGGAACGGGGCCGTCCCGGCCCACGGTGAGTGTCTGCCGGGGCTGCTGCTGCGGCACCCCGAAGATCCCGGGCGTGGACCACGCCGGACAGCTCGCGCAGCTGCGCGGCGCGCTGGACGGCGCCGCCACCGTGCGGGCGGTGGAGTGCCTGGACGCCTGCGAGCACGGCAACGTCGTCGTCGTGCAGCCCTCGGCCGAGGGCCGCCGCGCCGGCGGCCGTCCCGTCTGGCTCGGGCTGGTCAACGATCCGCAGGCCGTCGCCGACATCGCCACGTGGGCCGGGCAGGGCGGGCCCGGCATCGTGGACCCGCCGGAGATCCTGGACCTGTACGCCTTCAGCCCGTCCCGCCGTATCCGGGCCGGACTGGAGGAGAAGGAGTCCTAGAGCCCCGGGCCGGCGCGTTCCGCTCCGCCCGACCGCGTCAGGACAGCCGTGCCAGCAGTGCGGGCAGCGCCGTCCCGATGGGCTCGCGGACCGTCTCCTCGGCCAGCTCGTCGTACGGCGTCGGCTCCGCGTTCATCACGACGAGCCGGGCCCCGTGTTCCACCGCGACACCCGCCAGCGAGGCCGCGGGCTGCACCTGGAGCGTCGTCCCCACCGCGATGAACACCTCGCTCGCCTTGGCGATCGCCATCGCCTCCGCCAGCACCCGGGGATCCAGGCGCTCGCCGAACATCACCGTCGCCGGCTTCAGGACGCCGCCGCAGACCGAGCAGGGAGGGTCCGCTTCCCCCGCCTCGACCCGGGCCAGCGCCTCCTCCATCTCCGACCGGGCGTGGCAGCGGGTGCAGACCACCTCGCGTGCCGTGCCGTGGAGTTCGACGACCTTACGGGCGGACAGCCCCGCCCGCTGGTGCAGTCCGTCGACGTTCTGCGTGATCACCCGGACCGGGGTGCCCGACCGTTCGAGCGCGGCCACCGCACGATGGGCGGCGTTCGGTTCGGCGTTCCACGCCCCGGCGTCGCGGCGCATCAGCCAGGAGCGGCGCCGGATGTCCGGATCGGCCATGTAGAAGTCGTACGTGACGAGCTTCTCCGCCTCCGGATCCTTCCGCCAGAGTCCCTGCGGACCGCGGTAGTCGGGAATGCCGGAGTCCGTGGAGACGCCGGCGCCGCTGAGGATGGCGACGAGAGTCATGGCCCGAGCCTACGGACGGGACCGTCCCGCCGCGATGACATTTCCGCCGGCACCCCATAAGGTCCGGCCCATGGCCAAGGTCAACGTCAGTCTGGACGCGGAACTCGTCGTGGAAGTCATGGTGCTCGCGGGCGTCGGCAGTCCGCAGGACGCCGTGGAGGCGGTCGTACGCGACTACATCGCGCGCGGACACCGCACCGAGGCGCGGGCCGCCGCGCAGGACGACGCGCGGAGGGAGGCCGACGCCAGGCCGCAGGACCCCCAGGGCTGACCCCTCACGCCGGGACCCGTGCGCCGTCCTCCAGTTCGACCGTTCCCTCGCCGGAGTCCAGTGCCTCCAGCGCCGCGGCGACACGCGGCCCCAGCCGGCCCGGCAGGAGTCCGGCGAGGTCGGCGCGGTCCACCAGCCGCCAGGAGAGGAGTTCGTCCTCCTGGATCCGGATGGCGTCGAACTGCGCCTGCTCCAGGACACCGCCGTCGTAGACGTAGGCGACGATCGGAGGACGTGCCGGACCGCGTGTCCAGTCGACCGCGAGCAGCCGGCCCGGCGCGAGGTCGAGGCCGATCTCCTCCGCCGTCTCCCGGCGCGCGGCCTGCCGGGGACTCTCGCCGTCACCCGACTCGATGGTCCCGCCGGGCAGCGCCCAGCCCTCCCGGTAGTTCGGCTCGACGAGCAGGACCCGCCCCCGCCCGTCGCGGAAGAGGGTGGCGGCCCCGGCCAGCACGCGGGGGAGTCCTGCGATGTAGGTGGCGTAGTCAGAGGTGGTCACAGGGGCAGCGTAGGGGCCCCGCACGTGGTTTCGGACAGCCATGGGCAGATCAGGGGTGGTCCCGATAGGGTCGGGGCGGCGCGACTGCCTGTTCGAGAGCAAGGGATGCAAGGTGACGGACGGAGCAGTGATGGAGACCCCCCACGTGCTCGTGGCGGCGGACAAGTTCAAGGGCTCGCTGACGGCCGTGCAGGTCGCGGAGCGGGTGACGGCCGGGCTGCGGCGCGTGGTACCCGGGGCGAGGGTGGAGACCCTGCCCGTCGCGGACGGCGGGGACGGCACGGTCGCCGCGGCGGTGGCAGCCGGGTTCGAGCGCCGGGAGGCGCGGGTGACCGGCCCGCTGGGGACCCCGGTCACGGCGGCGTACGCGGTGCGCGACACCACCGCGGTGGTGGAGATGGCCGAGGCCTCCGGCCTCCAGCACCTGCCCGCAGGGGAGTTCGCCCCGCTCACGGCGACGACGTACGGCTCCGGGGAACTGCTGGCCGCCGCCCTCGACGCGGGAGCCCGGACGATCGTCTTCGGTGTCGGCGGCAGCGCCACGACGGACGGTGGCGCGGGCATGCTCTCCGCGCTCGGGGCGCGGTTCCTGGACGTCGACGGCAAGCCCGTGGCCGCGGGTGGCGCCGCACTCGCGGAGCTGGCCGAGGCCGACCTGACGGGGCTCGACCCCCGGCTCGCGGACGTCGACCTGATCCTGGCCAGCGACGTGGACAACCCGCTCACCGGCCCCAAGGGCGCACCCGAGGTCTACGGACGCCAGAAGGGGGCCACCGAGGACGACATCGCGGTCCTCGACGCCGCACTCGTCCACTACGCCTCCGTGCTCGGACCCGGGACCGCGGAGCTGCCCGGAGCCGGCGCCGCCGGAGGGATCGGCTACGGCGCGCTGGTCGCGCTCGGCGCACGCTTCAGGCCCGGCATCGAGGTCATGCTCGACGTCCTGGGCTTCGCCCCCGCGCTGGCCCGCGCGACGCTCGTCGTGACCGGCGAGGGCTCGCTCGACGAACAGACACTGCACGGCAAGGCTCCGGCGGGCGTCGCCGCCGCGTCGCGCACCGCCGGAGTGGAGACCGTCGCCGTGTGCGGACGCCTCGCCCTGCCGCCGGAGGCCCTCGTCCGGGCCGGTATCAGCCGGGCCTACGCCCTCACGGATCTCGAACCGGACCCCGCCGTCTGCATGGCGCAGGCCGGGCCCCTGCTGGAACGCGCGGCCGAGGCGATCGCCCGCGACTTCCTTTCCTGACGCACCGTCACGAGGGGGAGTCCGCCGGGCTCCTCCTCACCGTGCGGCACCCAGCCCAGGAGTCGGCTTCGCGGGCTCACGGGTGCGGTGCCGTCAGCCTGAAGGCGTCCAGCGCCAGCATCATCTCGATCAGTTCCCGCGGCCGTGACAGCGACCTCGAGGTCAGCCGCTCCAGCCGCCGCAGGCGGTTGAGCACGGTGTTGCGGTGGCAGTACAGGCGCCCCGCCGCCCTCCCCGCCGAACCGCCGCACTCCAGCCACGCCTCCAGCGTCCGCACCAGCAGCGCCCGGTCCGCCGGGTCCAGCTCCAGCAACGGGCCGAAGACGTCCGCGACCAGCCGTGCCGACAGCTCCGGCTGGCTCACCACCAGCGCCGTGGGAAGCCTGTCCTCCAGCCGCACGATCTCCGTCGTCCCCGGCGGACACGTCAGCAGCGCCAGTTCGGCCAGCCGGCGCGCGGCCCCCACCTCCACCAGGCCGTCCGCCACCGGGCCGATGCCACCGGGCCCCGGGCAGCACCGCACCAACAGGGCCACGAGCGCCGCCGGATCCCGGTCGCCCAGGGCGACGACGACGCACTCGCGGTCCGCCCGCCTCCGCCGGAGGAACCGCAGACCGTCCGCCTCCATCGCCACACCCGCCGGCCCGCCCAGGCCCGCCCGCAGCACGGCGACCGCGTAACGGCCCCGCTCCGGCAGGTCCAGACCGCTCGCCGCACGTGCCGCGAGGCCCGGATCCGGCCGGCCCTCCAGCAGCGCGTCGAGCAGCGCTCCGCCCCGCTCGTCACCGCGCCGCATGTCGTCGCTCCCGTCCCGCAGCCGAGCCGTCCATGGCTGGTGAGGATGCCACCGGCCGCCCCGGGGACGGCGGCGCACCACCTCCCTCTGTGCACGCGCACAACGGGGCCCTTCGAACACTGGTCACCCGCAGCGAGTGCGCCCGGGGCCGTGGACGCGCGCCCCGCCCGCTGCTGGTCTGTGGCACCACGACGACCAGACGGAAGGAGGAGGACGCATGGCAACGCTCGAGATCCGCGAACTGTCCGTGGGCTACGGCCCGGTACGGGCCCTGCGCGACGTCTCCGTCGACGTGCCGGCCGGTGCGATCACCGCGGTGCTCGGCGGCAACGGCGCCGGCAAGACCACGCTGCTGCGGGCCGTGTCGCGGACCCTCGGCTTCCACCGCGGGACGGGCACGGGCACCATCCGCCTCGACGGCCGCCCCCTGGACGGGATGCGTCCCGCCGAGGTGGTGGCGGCCGGAGTGATCCAGGTACCGGAAGGCCGGCAGGTGTTCGCCCGGATGACGGTGGCGGACAACCTGCGGGCCGGCGCACTCGGGGCACGCGGCGGCCGCAGGGCCGCGGCCACCGCCCTGCACCGCGTCCACGAACTGTTCCCGGTGCTCGCCCAGCGCGCGCACCAGCGCGCCGGGCTGCTGTCCGGGGGCGAGCAGCAGATGCTGGCCATGGGCCGGGCCCTGATGGCCGCGCCCCGCCTGCTGCTCCTGGACGAGCCGTCCCTCGGCCTCGCCCCGCTGATGGCGGCCAGGATCGCCGAGACGATCCAGGAGATCAACGCCGGCGGCACCTCGGTGATGCTCGTCGAGCAGAACGCCGCCATCGCGCTGCGGCTCGCCTCCACGGCGTACGTCCTGGACGTCGGCGAGGTCGCGCTCGACGGCCCCGCCGACGAGCTCGCCGCCTCCGACGAGGTGCGCCGCCGCTATCTCGGCGTCGTCGACGAGACGGCCGCCGAGGACGCGGCACAGGCGGAAGGCATCACCCGCACGCTGAGCAGGTGGTCCGCGTGACGACCTCCCCGGCCCCTCTCACCGTGCGCGACGTGACCGTGCGCTTCGCCGGGCTCACCGCCCTCGACGCGGTGTCCTTCACCGTCGAACCGGGCAGTGTGCACGCCGTCATCGGACCCAACGGCGCCGGCAAGTCCACCACCTTCAACGTGCTCTCCGGCGTCTACCGCGCCACCTCGGGCAGCGTGCACCTCGGTGCCACCGAACTCACCGGACTCGCCCCGCACCGGATCGCCGGCCTCGGCGTGGCCCGCACCTTCCAGAACCTGGCCCTGCCGCCGCACGCCACCGTCGCCGAGAGCCTCATGCTCGGCCGGCACCGGCTCACCCGCGCCGGGTTCGTGGCCGCCGGGCTGAGGCTGCCCTCCGCGACCCGGGAGGCCCGGCGCCACCTCGAACGGGTCCGGGAGATCGCGGGGTTCATCGGCCTGGACAAGGAACTCGACTTTCCCGCGGGCGCCCTCCCGTACGGCAAGCAGAAGCTCGTCGAGCTCGGCCGCGCCCTGTGCATGGAGCCCGAGGTCCTGCTCCTGGACGAGCCCATCGCGGGCATGACCGCCGACGAGCGCCGCCGCACCGCGGCCGTCGTCGCCGGTGTGCGCGACAGCCTCGGCATCTCGATCGTCATGGTCGAGCACGACATGGGGGTGGTGATGCGGCTCGCGGACGCGGTGACCGTACTCGACTTCGGACGCAGGATCGCGGGTGGCACGCCCGCCGAGGTGCAGAACGACCCGGCCGTCGTGCAGGCCTACCTGGGGGCACAGGAATGACCACCTTCATCGAACTCCTCCTCGGCGGCCTGTCCATCGGATCGGTCTACGCACTGATCGCCCTGGGCTTCGTCGTCATCTTCAAGGCGACCGAGGTCGTCAACTTCGCCCACGCCTCACTGCTCCTGGCGGGCGGATACGTCACCGCCGTGCTCCACGACGACATCGGCTTCTGGCCCGCGCTCGGCGTCGGGATCGCGGGCGCGGCCGTCGTCGGTTCGGCGGTCGAGTTCCTCGTCATGCGCCGCTACCGGGGGAGCGACCAGAGCGTCCTGGCCATCGTCACCATCGGCGTGGACATCCTCCTCACCACCGAACTCGTCCGGCGCATGGGGACGGACGTCATGGCGCTGGGCGACCCGTGGGGCGACGACGTCGTCACCGTCGGGGGTGTGACCCTCGCCGAGACGAGGATCGCGGCGTTCCTCGTCGCGGGGCTGCTGATCACGGTGTTCCTGCTCGCCTTCCGCTTCACCTCGTGGGGCGTCTCCATGCGGGCCGCCGCCGAGAACCCGCAGACCGCCGCGCTGATGGGCATCCGCCTCGGCAGGGTCTCCCTCTCCGCCTGGGCGGTCGCCGGGGCACTCGCCGCCGTCGCCGCGCTCTTCCTCACCGTGTTCCCGACCCCGGGCCTGGAACGGGCCACCTCACTCGCCGCGCTCAAGGCGTTCCCCGCCGCGATCCTCGGCGGTCTCGACTCGACGACCGGGGCACTCGTCGGAGGACTCGTCGTCGGCGTCACCGAGTCACTCGCCACCGGCTACCAGAGCGACCTCTCCTTCCTCGGACGCGGCATCGGAGACCTCGCGCCGTACCTGGTGATGGTGGTCGTCCTGCTCGTCCGGCCGGCGGGACTCTTCGGTACGAAGGAGCTGTCCCGTGTCTGAAGCCACCAAGGACGCCACCGCGCCGGCCGCCACGGCCGGGGCACCCCCCGCGGCGGGGACGCCGTTCACCGGACGGCTGCGCCGGCCCGCCCCCTACCTCTGGCTCGCCGGCTCGGTCCTGCTGCTCCTGTTCCCCTTCTACCTGGACCGCTTCTGGCTCCAGGCCGGACTGTTCGCCATGGCCGCCGCGATCGGGGCGATCGGGCTCAACCTGCTCACCGGCTCCACCGGGCAGCTCTCCATGGGGCACGCCTTCTTCCTCGCGGTCGGGGCGTACGGCTACTGCGTCCTGGCGGGGGAGAGCAGCACGGAGAACGGCCACGCCCTCACCGGGCTGGGCCTGCCCAGCTGGCTCGCCGCCGTCCTCGCCGTGCTCCTGGCGGGCGCCGCCGGCGGGCTGTTCAGCCCCATCGCGGGCCGGCTCAGCGGTGCCTACCTCGGTATCGCCACCCTCGCGCTGATCTTCATCGGCCAGCACGTGCTGTTCAACGCGGGTTCGCTCACGGGCGGCTTCAACGGCCGCCCGGTGCCACCCCTCTCGCTCTTCGGGTTCACCTTCGACGACGCCGAGGTGGTCGTCGCCGCGGTGCCCTTCCAGTCGTCCGAGAAACTCTGGTACCTGGGCCTGGCAGCCCTTCTGGCCGGCGGGCTCTTCGCCCGCGGGGTGCTGCGCGGCAGGCCCGGCCGGGCGCTCAACGCCATCCGTGACCACCGGATCGCCGCCGGCGTGATGGGGGTGCCGGTGGCCAGGTACCGGGCGGGCGTGTTCGTCCTGTCCTCCATGTACGCGGGCCTCGCGGGCGTCCTGCTCGCGCTGGTCTTCCAGCGGACCGTGCCGGAGTACTTCGGCATGATCCTGTCCCTCGAATACCTCGCCATGATCGTCATCGGCGGGCTGGGCAGCGTCGCGGGAGCCGTCATCGGCGCCGCGTTCGTGTCGCTGCTCCCACAGGTGCTCACCCACTACAGCGACTCCCTCCCGCTGGTGTCCGCCCCCGGTACGGGCGGCATCGCACCGGGAGAGGCGTCCCGCTATCTGTACGGCGCCGCGGTCGTGGCGGTCGTCCTGTTCCTGCCCGGCGGCATCGCGCGTCTGAAGACTCCAGGGGAGAAGAAGAAATGAAGCCACGTGTTGTCGGAGCCGTCGCGGCGGCTCTCACCCTCACCCTCGCCCTCGCGGGATGCAGCGGGAAGGCCAAGTCCTCGGACGACGGCGCCGCCGACAAGAGCGGGGTGAAGACCGGCGAAGGCGTCACCGACTCGAAGATCACTCTCGGTGCCCTGACCGACATGACCGGGGTGTACGCCTCCCTGGGCAAGAGCGTCACCCAGGCCCAGCAGCTCTGGGCCGAGGAGACCAACAAGGCGGGCGGCATCTGCGGGCGGCAGATCGAACTGACCGTCCGCGACCACGGATACGACCCGCAGAAGGCGATCGGCGCCTACACCGAGCTCGAACCGGACGTGCTGGGCTTCACCCAGTTCATCGGCTCCCCGTTCGTCTCCGCGGTGGAGTCACGCATCGACGGCCAGGACAAGGGCATCGTCCTGCCCCAGGCATGGTCGGCGAACCTGGTCGGATCCAAGTACGTCCGCGTCATCGGCGCCACGTACGACGTCGAGACGATCAACCTGATCGACTTCCTCCTCGACGAGAAGCGCATCGCCGAGGGCGACAAGATCGGCCACGTCTACTTCGAGGGCGACTACGGCGAGAACGCCCTGGCCGGCTCCAAGCACGCGGCGAAGGAGGCGGGCCTCACGGTCGTCGAGCAGAAGATCAAGCCGACCGACAACGACATGACCGCCCAGGTCTCCGCGCTCAAGCAGGCCGGTGTGAAGGCGGTGATCGTCAGCGCGGGTCCGAGGCAGGCGGCCTCCCTGGTGGGGGTCGCCGCGGCCACCGGCTTCGCCGTCCCGGTCGTCGGCAACAACTCGGCGTACGCCCCGCAGCTGCTCGCCACCCAGGCCGGTGCGGCCCTGCAGAAGGACTACTACGTCGGTGCCTCCACCCTGCCCATCGGTGACGCCGGAGCCGGCCCGGCGAAACTGGCCGAGGCGTACACCGCCAAGTACCCCAAGGACGGCCTCGACAACGGCGTCATCGCCGGATACAACGCGGCGTCCGTCTTCGGCGAGGCGCTGAAGAAGGCCTGTGAGTCGAAGGACCTGACCCGTGAGGGCGTCGACAAGGCGCTGCTCACGATCAAGGACTTCGGTGCCGACTTCGGGATCTCGCACGACTTCACCGACCCGTCCGCGCCCTCCACCCGGCAGACGGTCGTCATGAAGCCCGACGCCAAGACCCCCGGCGGACTCAAGGTGGTCCGTCCGGCCGAGGTGGCCCCGGCCGCCGAGAGCTTCACGCCCGCGTCCTGACCCTCCCCGCACGGCGACGGGCCCGGCCTCGGCCGGGCCCGTCCGTGTGCGCGATCAGCTGGTGTAGGCCTCCAGTTCGGACAGCTGACCCGCCGGCCAGCCGGTGTTCGCGGTGAACGTCAGCCGCAGGTACCGCACCGGCGTCCCGGTGAGCGTCACCGTCGCGGTGTTGCCGCTCGACGGGTCGAAGGTGTACCCCGTCGGTGCCTTCAGTGAGCTGTACGCGGAGTTGTCGGTGCTGCCCGTCACGCCGATCGTCTGGGTGCGCGTCGCCCAGGCGGCGGCCGGGGGCAGTCTGAGCACCAGCCGCTTGAGCGCCTTGGCGGCACCGAGGTCCACGGTGACGGACTGCGGGAACGCGTTGTTGCGGCTCTCCCAGTAGCTGCCGGCGTTGCCGTCGACCGCGTTGCCCGCGCCGTACACATCGGCGTGGCCGGTCTCGGTGATCGGCCGCCCCTGGGCGAGGTTGCCCGTCTCCTCGGGCGGGTCCGTCGGGTCCGGGGGATCGGTCGGGTCCGTGGGACCGCCGCCCCCGGGGACACCGCCGTTGGTCCACACCGGGGCGGGCCAGACACCCGTGCAGGCCGGCGGGTTCGCGTACCAGCCCGAGTTGCCGGTGCCCTGGGTGATCTGGAAACCGCTTCCGACGCAGTTGTGGATCGGGTTGGACTGGGCGATGTGGGTGGCGACGACCTTGTTGAACGAGGCCGTGCCCGGAGCCTGGATCTGGAGCGCGTACGTGCCGGCCCCGTCGATCTTGATGTTGTCGAAGTGCAGCCCGTTGCTCGCGCCCTCGATCAGGTGGATCGCGGCGTAGGAGCTGTCCAGGATCTCGCTGTCCGTGATGTTGATCGTCGCACCGTTGATCGGCTCGTTGAGACCGCTGAACCAGATCGCACCGACGCCGAAGCGCCAGTTGAAGTCGTTGTTCCCGGTCCGGATCAGGGTGTTGCGGGCAGCTGTGTGCGTGCCCGAGACAGCCGTGCCCTGGCCCGAGTTGACACCCGGGTACCGGTTCGCGATGTGCAGTCCGCCACCGTTGGTGACGGTGTCCGACATGACGTTGTCGGAGATCGTGATGTCCCTGCCGCCGTACGTCACGATGTTGTTGGCCAGGATCGGCAGGATCACCGTGTTGAAGGTGAACTTGTTCTTCACGTTCGGGACGTTCTCCGCCCACATCGCCAGACCGTCGTCACCGGTGTTGCGGACGAAGGTGTTGGTCACCGTGGAGTTCGTGACCCCGTAGTGGAAGTTCACCCCGTCGGCGGTCTGGTCCAGGATCCGGCTGTTCCTGATGGTGAAGTCGTCCATCGGGCCGTCCATCCAGGCGCCGCACTTGGTGTGCTGCATCCAGACGTTGTCGACGACCGAGTGGGACATGGCCCCGCCGATGGCGTTGACCTGGTCGTTGTCCTCGCGCTCACGGATGTCGCCGATGATGGCGAAGTCCTTGAGGGTGACGTTGCTGCTGCCGCCCTGGGCCGAGTACTTCCCGTAGACCCCGACCGCCTTGCCGCGGTCCGTGGGGTGGCGGCCGGTCAGCACGCTGTACCAGGGGCCCGCGCCGCGCAGGGTCACCTTGTCGACGACGATGTGGTCCTGGACCTTGAAGGTGCCCTGCGGGATGTACACCTCCCTGCCCTGGGTGCGGCCCGCGTCGACCGCCGCCTGGATCTTCGCGGTGGAGTCCGCGGCGCCCGACGGGTCGGCCCCGAAGTCGCTCACCACGTCCAGCGCGCCCGACGGCTTGCCGACCGGTGCCGCCACCTGCTCGAAGTCCGCCAGGTCGATGGTGAACGACGGCGAGGCCGCGGTGGAGGTGACCTGGAGCCGGACCTTCGTACCGGCGGCCAGGGTCGACCCGAACATGGTCCGGGTCTCGTCGTAGAAGTGGTGCGGGTTGGTGTCACCGGGATTGTTGTTGAAGGGGTAACCCCCGTAGTACCAGCCGTACTTCGACGTCACCGGCACGCTCTTCAGCGAGGAGCCGTTGATACGGAGGTCGAGGGAGGCGTCCCGGCCCGTCCCCGCCGCGTTGTCCGGTAGCGAATAGCGGAACGTCATCGCGTTCGCCGGTGCGGTGAGCGTGAACTCCACGTACTCACCGGCGGAGTCGAGCGTGACCGCCTGCCGGCCCGACGCCTCGGAGGGCAGGGACCCGTAGAGACGGTCGGGGCCGATCAGGGAGCCGTTGGTGGCGGCGTACTCGGCTTCCTGCTCCTTGAACGGGACGGTGGCACCTCGGCCGGATATCCCGACGGGGGACGGTGCGGGTACCGCGGCGGCCTGTGCGGGGGGAGCGCCGGCCAGTACGACCGCGGCCGCGGTGCCCGCGGCGGCCAGCGCGAGGGAGAGGGAGGCGGACAGGGAGCGTCTGAGGAGACGCGGTCCAGCGGGTGGTGGGGTCACGTGTGGGTCGTCCTTGCGGCTCGTGGGGCTCTTCGGACGCCCCACAGGCTAGGAGCAGTCCAGTAAAGAAGTCCACGGTCGTGCGCAAGATTTCGTTCATATCGCTCAAATATGCGACTCCGCGTGGGAATAGTGAGCGGGTGGGGCGGGCATATGGCTTCAAGAGATGAAGGTTGTCATGTCCATTGACAGGCGTTCGGTCTTCCTGGCTTCATGTGAGCAACGGAATGGGAGCGCTCCCACCCATCTGCCCGCCTCACCGCCATGAAAGGCGACAACGGATGAAGCCATGGACGAGAAAGCGGCTCGGCTCGGCGCTGGCCGCCGCCGCGACCGCCACCGCACTGCTGATGACGGCGTCCGGCCCCGTCTCCGCGCGGCCGGCATCCGAGGCCCCCGCGGCACGGACCGCCGCGGCCGGGACGGACTGGCTGCACACCGAGGGCAACAGGATCGTCGACGAACAGGGGCGCGAGGTCTGGCTCACCGGGGCCAACTGGTTCGGTTTCAACGCCACCGAGCGCGTCTTCCACGGGCTCTGGTCGGCCAACCTGGACACGATCACCCGCCAGATGGCGGAGCGCGGCATCAACATCCTCCGCGTCCCGATCTCCACCCAGCTGCTGCTGGAGTGGAAGAACGGGCAGGCCGCGACCTCCAGCGCGGTCAACACCTGGGCCAACCCCGAACTCAAGGACAAGACCACCCTGCAGGTGTTCGACGCCTTTCTCGGGGTCGCGGAGAAGTACGGCATCAAGGTGATGCTGGACGTCCACAGTGCGGAGGCCGACAACTCCGGCCACATCCACCCCGTGTGGTGGAAGGGGGCGATCACCACCGAGCAGTTCTACTCCGCCTGGGAGTGGGTGACCGCCCGCTACCGGAACAACGACACGCTCGTCGCGATGGACGTCAAGAACGAGCCGCACGGCAAGCAGTCGGACAGTCCCCGTGCCAAGTGGGACGGTTCCACGGACCAGGACAACTTCAAGTACACCTGCGAGACGGCGGGCAAGCGCATCCTCGCCATCAATCCCCACGTCCTCGTGCTGTGCGAGGGCATCGAGATCTACCCCAAGGACGGGGCGAACTGGTCCTCCACCTCGGCGGCCGACTACCACGGCATGTGGTGGGGCGGAAACCTGCGTGGGGCGAGGAAGCACCCCGTACAACTCGGTTCACACCAGGACCAGTTGGTCTACTCCCCGCACGACTACGGCCCGCTCGTGTACCAGCAGCCCTGGTTCCAGGGAGAGTGGAGCCGCACCACGCTGGAGCGTGACGTCTGGGACCCCAACTGGCTCTATCTGCACAAGGACGGCATCGCACCGCTGTTCATCGGCGAGTGGGGCGGCCACCTCGACAACGGTCCCAACCAGAAGTGGATGACCGCCCTGCGCGATCTGATCGTGGAGAACGGCATCCACCAGACCTTCTGGTGCATCAACCCGAACTCCGGGGACACGGGCGGCCTGCTGGGCTACGACTGGGCGACCTGGGACGAGGCCAAGTACGCGCTGCTCAAGCCGGCCCTGTGGCAGTCCGGTGGGAAGTTCGTCAGCCTCGACCACGAGGTCAGGCTCGGCGGCCAGGGCAGCACCACAGGCATCAGCCTGGGTGACCTGTACGGCGGCTGAGCCCCCGATCGCCCTGGGGCGCCGATGAAACCCCACCGCCTCGGCGCCCCAGGGCTCTCCACCGCGACGGTGCCCCGGCCCACCTGCCCGGGCACGTTCAGCCCTCCTCCCGCAGAGCGTTGATGAGCAGCAGGGCGATGTCGTCGGTGCCCGGCGTCGCGCGCTTGGCGTACCGCACGAGCGTGTCGGCGACGGACTCCATGTCCTGGTCGAGAGCGAGGGCGAAGTGCGCGGCCAGGTCGGCGGTGGCGTCGTCGAAGGCCACCCCGGGCGCCTCCACGAGCCCGTCGGTGTACAGGGCGAGTGCCCCGCCGGGCGGCAGCGGGAACTCGGCCGTCGGATACCGGGACGCGGGGTCGATTCCCAGGAGGAGGCCGGGCGGCAGATCGAGGACCTCGGTCTGCCCGTCCGGCTGCCTCAGCAACGGCGGGGGATGGCCCGCGGTGGCCATGCGGGCGGTGTGCCCGGCGAGGTCGAGATGGACGTAGAGGCAGCTGGTGAAGAGACCGGGGTCGAGGTCGGTGAGCAGCCGGTTGGTCCGCGCCAGGACCTCGTCGGGCGGAGCGCCCGCGGACGCGTGCACGGCCGTGCGTACCTGCCCCATCAGCGCGGCGGCGTTCTCGTTGTGGCCCTGTACGTCGCCGATGGCGGCTGCGGCCGTGGTGCCGTCCAGCCGGATCAGGTCGTAGAAGTCTCCGCCGATGCCCATGCCCCGCGTCGACGGGAGGTAGCGGGCCGCCACGTCCAGCCCGGTGATCGCGGGCAGCATCTGGGGCAGCAGATGGGCCTGCAGGCTGTGCGCGAGCCGGTCCTTGGTGTCGTACAGCCGGGCACGGTCCAGCGCCTGGGCCAGCAGCCCCGCTATGGAGGTCAGCAGCGCGCGTTCCTCGGGTTCGAAGAAGCGGGGCCGGTCGTAGGCCAGGACCAGCGAACCGACCGGGTGCCCGGAGACGATCAGCGGCAGGAAGGCGCAGGCTGCCACCGCGTCGCGCAGGTCCGCCGAGGGGTAGGCGCGCTCCAGGTCGGCGAAGGTCGGGTAGAAGTCGGGGATCCCCGTCATCAGCACCTGTGCGGCGGGTGTGGCGGAGGTCAGCGGGGCACCGTCGAACTGTTCCATGAGCGCGGGACGGCTGCCCCTGGCGCCCTCCACCCTCAGCCGTCCTTCCGCCGACGTCATCACGACGAGCGTCTGTATCCGGAAGGCCGGCATGAGCTGGTCGGCGGTCAGCTCGATGACGTCCCGTGTGCCGACCGCCTCGGTCAGCGTGGCCGCCAGGTGCATCAGGTGGTAGAGAGCGGTCGCCCGGCTGGGCACCGAGGAGGAGGTGGGCAGTGCGGGCGCGGGGACGTCCTGGGGGCCGGGCCGCGAGGTGGGCACGATCCGGACGCTGATGCCGGTGTTGTTCGGGAACAGGTGGAAGTCCAGCCACCGGTCCGGTGGCCGCAGCACGGTGAAGGACGTCTGCTGGCGGCCGATGACGGCTGCGCGGTAGTGGTCCTCGACGGCGGGGTTGTCCAGCCAGGGGAGCGAGGCCCAGGGGAGGGTCCCCAGCACGTCCTCGGCGTGGGCTCCCAGGAGCCGTGCGGCGGCGTCGTTGACGAAGACGACCGTGCCGTCGATGGCCAGCGAGCAGCTCCCTCCCGGCAGCCGCCGGATGAACTCCGCGGCGGCCCTGGCCTCGGCCGGGTCCGGGAGCTCCGGCTCGGGCGGGGACAGCACCCGTGGCTGGGTGCCGGGCAGGACGGGGTAGCCGCTGCTCTCGGCCTGCTCCAGCAGCATGCCGATGCCGTGGCAGCCCCTGACGACGGCCTCACGCTCCTGGGGTGCCAGGTGGGGCGAGTGCGAACCGGGCCAGAGCAGCGTCAGTCCGCCCCGGGCCGTGGAGCCGGTGTGGACGGGCGCGGCGCCCAGGGCGAACTGGTACGGCAGGACGAGCGCGGGCCGGGGATAGCGGCGCGCGAGCTCCTCCTGGCTGCCGAGCCAGATGAGACAGCGCAGTCGTACGGCGTCGGCCACCGGGATCGGTGCGGACAGCGGCACCCGGGTCCAGGGAGTCGCGAGCTGGCCCGGCACCCCGGCGAGCACGGCCAGGTGCAGTGTGGCGTCGTCCGGCGACAGCAGGTACAGCATGGCCACGGACGCGCCGGTCTCGTGCACCACGTGGGCGACGGCGCTGTCCAGCAGCTCCGTGCCCGAACCCGTGGCGGAGACGGCGGCGGCATGGTCCTGCACGCCTTCCAGCGTCCCCCGGGACGGGCGGCCGCGCACCCGCTGACGGACACGACGCGCCCGGTTCGCGAGTACGCCGGGGAGCCGGACGCGGGTACCGAGGCCGGTGCCGCACGCACGAGGGCCCGGATGCTGGGGAGCATCCGGGCCCTCGTCGAAGCATCACGCGTGGTTACGGGTGCTGAGCCGCCCGTGCCTCGCGCCGGTTGTCACGGAAGGTGTTCACCCGCCGTGCCGTGGCGAAGAGCGGGATCACCGCCCCCAGGACCACCTGGAGCGCGCAGCCGGTCTGCAGGAGCAGCTGACCGCCGGGGGCGTCGAACGCCCACGCGGCGAGCAGCCCCATCGCTGCGACGATCCAGCTGAGCATGGCCACCGCGAGGACACCCCGCGGCTTCGGGTACTCGACCCGGCTGACCATCAGCCACGCCACTCCGATGATCGCGAGCAGCGTCGGCACGAAGGGCAGCTCCAGGAGCACGATCGAGACGACCGTGAGCGCTCCGAAGGGGCTCGGCATGCCCTGGAACATGCCGTCCTTCAAGGTCACGCAGGAGAACCGCGCAAGCCTGAGCACCACCGCCAGCAGCACCACGATCGCCGCGAGCGCCGACACCCGCTGGTGTGCGTCGTCCGCGACCATGCCGTACACCAGCACGAAGTACGCCGGGGCGAGGCCGAAGCTGATGAGGTCGGAGAGGTTGTCCAGCTCCGCACCCATCGGCGACGAACGCAGCTTGCGCGCCACGAGGCCGTCGAAGAGGTCGAACACCGCTGCCAGGAGCATGAGGATCACCGCGGTGGCGGCGGAGTGCCGGGCCATGCCCGACTCGTCGCTGCCGGTGAGGTGGGGGATGAGGATCCCCGTGGTGGTGAAGTACACCGCCATGAATCCGCACGTGGCGTTACCGAGGGTGAGGGTGTCCGCTATCGACAGCCGCATGGAGAGCGGCATGTCCTCCGCGTCGTCCTCCTCGTCGGCCTCCGGCACCCAGCCGGCCTGCGTCTCAGGATCAACTACGGTCAATTCGAGTCACCCCCGCGGTCGTGGCCTGGCCGACCTCGACCGCGACGTCGACACCTTCGGGAAGGTAGATGTCCACGCGCGAGCCGAAGCGGATCAGACCGATGCGTTCGCCCTGCTCCACCTTCGTGCCCTGCGGGATGTAGGGGACGATCCGACGGGCGACCGCTCCCGCGATCTGCACCATCTCGATGTCGCCGAGCTCGGTGTCGAAGTGCCAGACAACGCGTTCGTTGTTCTCGCTCTCCTTGTTGAACGCCGGGACGAAGCCGCCCGGGATGTGCTCGACCGAGGTCACGGTGCCGGCCAGCGGAGCCCGGTTGACGTGCACGTTCAGCGGGCTCATGAAGATCGCGACGCGGGTGCGCCCGTCCTTCCACGGCATGATGCTCTGCACCACGCCGTCGGCCGGCGAGATGACGCGACCCTGGGTGATCTCGCGCTCGGGGTCACGGAAGAACCACAGCATGCCCGCCGCGAGCGCGGTGGTGGGCACGGCCACGGCGGCCCAGCGTCCGGACTTGCGGGCCCGGGCGAGGCTGAGTGCCGCGGTGGCGACGGTCGGGAGGAGCCACGGCGATGCTCCACGGGCGAGGCGGACCCCGCCGCGCGTTGCAGGGATTTGGCTGTCGGGCATGGTTGACCTTCGTAGCGGATGATGCCGCGCTGGCAACGGGGGGACGGCGGCTTTCCGTCGATGCTATCGGGTGCGAGTGGCAACTGGGCAAGCCAGCAGCCGAGTCGGACAGCTGAAAGGCTCCGTACAGGGGTGACCGGGTGTGATGTTCTTCGCCACCAAATCACCTCGAAAGGTACATTTCAGCCCTCGAGTCGGTATTCCTCGAGCAGTCGGCGACCGATGATCATTTTCTGGATCTCGGCGGTACCTTCACCGATCAGCAGCATCGGGGCCTCGCGGTAGAGGCGCTCGATCTCGTACTCCTTGGAGAAGCCGTAGCCACCATGGATACGGAAGGCGTCCTCGACGACTTCCTTGCAGTACTCGGAGGCGAGGTACTTCGCCATCCCTGCCTCCAGGTCGTTCCGCTCCCCGGAGTCCTTCTTGCGTGCTGCATTGACCATCATCGCATGGGCGGCTTCGACCTTGGTGCCCATTTCGGCCAGTTTGAACTGGATCGCCTGGTGCTGGGCGATCGGCTTTCCGAAGGTCTCGCGCTGCTGGGCGTACGACACACCCAGTTCGAACGCACGTTGTGCGACGCCACAGCCACGCGCGGCGACATTCACCCGCCCGACCTCGACACCGTCCATCATTTGGTAAAAACCTCGGCCGGTCGTGCCACCCAGCACACGATTGGCCGGAATGCGTAGTCCGTCCATGATGAGCTCGGTCGTGTCGACGCCCTTGTAGCCCATCTTGTCGATCTTCCCCGGGATCGTGAGACCGGGGCGGACCTCGCCGAAGCCCGCCTCCTTCTCCACCAGGAAGGTCGTCATCGACTTGTGCGGAGCGGTCCCCTCGGGGTGTCCTTCGTCACTCCGGCACAGCACGGCCACCAAGGTGGACGAGCCGCCGTTCGTCAGCCACATCTTCTGGCCGTCGAGGACGTACTCGTCGCCTTCCCTGACGCCCTTGGACGAGATCGCGGAGACGTCCGAGCCGAGCGCCGGCTCGGACATCGAGAACGCGCCGCGCACCTCGCCCAGCGCCATCCGCGGGAGGAACGTGTCCTTCTGCTCCTGCGTCCCGTGCTGCTTGAGCATGTACGCCACGATGAAATGCGTGTTGATGATGCCCGACACGCTCATCCAGCCCCGCGCGATCTCCTCCACGCACAGCGCGTACGTGAGGAGCGACTCGCCCAGGCCGCCGTACTCCTCCGGGATCATCAGCCCGAACAGGCCGAGTTCCTTGAGGCCTTCGACGATATCCGTCGGATACTCGTCGCGGTGCTCCAGTCCGGTGGCGACAGGAATGATCTCCTTGTCGACGAAATTCCGGACCGTGGAGAGGATTTCCTGCTGGACATCCGTGAGGCCGGCGGTCCGTGCGAGTCGGCTCATGGCTACTTCTCCGCGTTCTTGCTCGTCGGCTGGACGATCTCGGGGCGACCGGGCTGCTCGCCGCCGCGCTCCTCGATGTACTTCTCGGTGGGGACCATCACCTTGCGGCGGAACACGCAGACCAGCGTGCCGTCCTGTTTGTAGCCCTTCGTCTCGACATGGACGATGCCGCGGTCGCTCTTCGACCGCGACGGGGTCGTGTCCAGGACGGTCGTCTCGCCGTAGATCGTGTCGCCGTGGAAGGTCGGCGCGACGTGCTTCAGCGACTCCACCTCCAGATTGGCGATGGCCTTCCCGGAGACGTCGGGAACCGACATGCCGAGCAGCAGTGAATAGATGTAGTTGCCGACGACGACGTTCTTCCTGAAATCCGTCGTCCGCTCGGCGTAGTTGCTGTCCATGTGCAGCGGGTGGTGATTCATGGTCAGCAGGCAGAACAGGTGGTCGTCGTATTCCGTGACCGTCTTCCCGGGCCAGTGCTTGTAGACAGCACCGACCTCGAACTCCTCAAATGTGCGGCCGAACTGCATGTCAGGCCTCCGGAGCTTCGAACTTGGAGGTGCGCTGCATGCCGGCGGCGCGGCCCTTGCCCGCCACGACCAGGGCCATCTTGCGGCTGGCCTCGTCGATCATCTCGTCGCCGAGCATCGCCGAGCCCTTCTTGCCGCCCTCCTCCGAGGTGCACCAGTCGTACGCGTCGAGGATGAGCTCGGCGTGGTCGTAGTCGTCCTGCGAGGGCGAGAACACCTCGTTCGCCGCGTCGACCTGGCCGGGGTGCAGCACCCACTTGCCGTCGAAGCCCAGCGCCGCCGCACGGCCCGCGACCTCGCGGTACGCGTCCACGTCACGGATCTGCAGGAACGGTCCGTCGATGGCCTGGAGGTCGTGCGTGCGGGCCGCCATCAGGATGCGCATCAGGATGTAGTGGTACGCGTCCGCCGGGTAGCCGGGCGGCTGCTGGCCGACGACCAGGGTCTTCATGTTGATCGAGGCCATGAAGTCGGCCGGGCCGAAGATCAGGGTCTCCACCCGCGGCGAGGCGGCTGCGATGTCGTCGATGTTCACCAGGCCCTTGGCGTTCTCGATCTGCGCCTCGATGCCGATGCGGCCGACCTCGAAGCCCATCGTCTTCTCGATCTGGGTCAGCAGCAGGTCCAGCGCGACGACCTGCTGCGCGTCCTGGACCTTCGGCAGCATGATGCAGTCGAGGTTCGGGCCCGCGCCCTCGACGACCGTGATGACGTCGCGGTACGTCCAGTGCGTCGTCCAGTCGTTCACGCGCACGACCCGGGTCTTGCCCGTCCAGTCGCCGTTGTTGAGCGCGTCCACGATGTGGTGCCGGGCGCCCTCCTTGGCGAGCGGCGCGCACGCGTCCTCCAGGTCCAGGAACACCTGGTCGGCCGGGAGGCCCTGGGCCTTCTCCAGGAACCGCGGGTTGGATCCGGGGACCGCCAGACAGGAGCGGCGCGGGCGCAGACGGTTCACAGGGGCAGTCATGCGGGGACCTCCAGAGGGTCGAGCTTGTTCGCTTTCCGGATCTCGTCGACGATACGGCCGATGATCTCGGTGATGCCGAAGTCCTTCGGGGTGAAGACGGCGGCGACGCCGGCTTCGATGAGGGCGCGGGCGTCGGCCTGCGGGATGATGCCGCCGGCGATCACCGGGATGTCCGGCGCGCCGGCGTCCCGCAACCGGTGCAGTACGTCCGGCACCAGCTCGGCGTGCGAGCCGGACAGGATGGACAGACCCACGCAGTGCACGTCCTCGGCCAGGGCGGCGTCGGTGATCTGCTCGGGCGTCAGCCTGATGCCCTGGTAGACCACCTCGAAGCCGGCGTCCCTCGCCCGTACGGCGATCTGTTCGGCCCCGTTGGAGTGCCCGTCCAGGCCCGGCTTGCCGACCAGCAGGCGCAGCCGCCCGACACCCAGGTCCCCGGCGGTGCGGGCGACCTTCTCGCGGACCGCTGCGAGCGGGGTCCCCGCCTCTGCGGCGACGGCCACCGGCGCGGAGGAGACGCCGGTCGGCGCCCGGAACTCACCGAACACGTCGCGCAGGGCCCAGGCCCACTCGCCCGTGGTGACGCCCGCCCGCGCGCACTCGACGGTCGCCTCCATCATGTTCTCGGTGCCCGCCGCGGCCTTCTTCAGGGCCGTCAGGGACTCGGTGGCCCGGGACTCGTCGCGGTTGTCGCGCCACTCGTGCAGCGCGGCGACGACCCGTGCCTCGTTCTCCGGGTCCACCGTCATGATCGCGGTGTCGAGGTCGGCGGTCAGCGGGTTCGGTTCGGTCGTCTCGTAGATGTTGACGCCGACGATCTTCTCCTCGCCGCCCTCGATCCGGGCCCGCCGCACCGCGTGCGAGGACACCAGCTCCGACTTGAGGTAGCCGGACTCCACGGCGGCCATCGCGCCGCCCATCTGCTGGATCCGGTCGATCTCGGTGAGCGATTCCGTGACAAGGTCG
>Ga0247818_10000239_pt1 | contig 34153 bp, 26 predicted proteins | sample 13C_Glucose_Day1_FD_192424 | JGI IMG/M metagenome (GOLD analysis project Ga0247818, IMG submission 192424) | Soil microbial communities from agricultural site in Penn Yan, New York, United States - 13C_Glucose_Day1 | ecosystem: Environmental > Terrestrial > Soil > Agricultural land | place...
GTGAGCAGCGCGCGCTGGACCCTCGCCCCCGTGCCCCGCTTCAGCACGTCCCCCAGCGCCTTCTCCGCCGCAGCGGCGTCACCGCTGTCCTCCAGGGCGTCCCGTACGTGTGCGAGCAGGGCCGCCAGCACGTCGGCGGCCGGCTCGGGGCGCATGGTCAGCGGATGGAGCAGCCGCCCCTCCACACCCGAGCGGGCGGCCTGCCAGCCGGCCATGCGCACCAGGCTCACCGGGACGGGCTGGGGCGGCTCACCGGCACGCCAGGCGCGCGCGGCCGTCTCGACCAGGCCGCGCACGAGCGTGGCCAGCAGCACCGTGTCGGCGGCGTCGAGGCAGACGTCCGCCACCCGGACCTCCACCGTGGGGTAGCGGTGCGAGAGCCGTGCGTCGAAGTAGATCATTCCCTCGTCCCGCAGCACGCCCGTCTCGACCAGCGCCCGGACCTGCGCGTGGTAGCCGTCGGCGGAACCGAACACCTCCGTCGGCCCTGCCGAGGGCCACCGGCCCCAGACCCTGCTGCGGTAGCTGTCGTACGAGCTGTCGCGGCCGTGCCAGAAGGGGGAGTTCGCGCTCAGCGCCAGCAGCACCGGCAGCCACGGGCGCACCCGGTCCAGGACGGCGACCCCCTCCTCGTCCGATTCCACCGACACGTGCACATGGCAGCCGCAGGTCAGCTGTTCCTGAGCCGTCAGCCCGAACCGCTCCGCCAGCCAGCGGTAACGCTCGCCCTCTCCGATGGAGGGGCTCACCGGCAGCGGCGAGGTCGCCAGGGCCGCCACGGCCGCGCCGGCGTCCGCCGCCCTGTTCGCCGCCTCGGCCCGCCACCGGAGGATCTCGTCCGCGAGTTCACCCATCGACGCACGCGGCTCGGTGGCGAACTCCAACTGATGATCATGGAGCTCCGACTCGAACACCGAGTCCCCGCCGGCCCGGCGCTCCGCCAGCGCGAGTACCGCCGTCGACAGGGCCTGGGGGTCACCGCTCTCCCCGTCGACCAGCAGGAGCTCTTCCTCGACACCAACAGTCCGCACGCTGCGTCCTCTCTGCCGGCTTCCGGCGTTCGGTGCACCCGTAGGAGGTGCTGACCGGCGCGTACCCGGGGAAGCGCCTTTCAGACCACCGTCACACGCGGTCGCGTACCGGTGGGTGCGGAGAGGGACGGAGGAGAACACCGGCCGGGAGGGGCGCGGGCCCGTCCGGCGGCGTCAGGCTCCCGCTATCTGGCCGCTCGCCGGCGGAACAGGAGGAAGCCGGCGCCGCAGAGCACCCCCGCCAGGAAGACTCCCAGCAGGGCCGCCCAGAGCGGCATCGTGACCTTGGGGATGATCACGCGGATGGTGACGTCCTGGGTGTTCACGCAGATGAAGACGATCGTGAGGATTGCCAGGGCGGTGACGGCGATCCGGGCGGGTGTGAACGCGCTGCTGCTGCCGGATCGGTCCTTGTGCGTCATGCTCGGCCCTTTCGCCGGGTCCTGGTGTCCGGGGCCGGGAACAGCCGTCCCCGGACCCCAGGATGCCTCCGTCCCGGGTCCGGGGAGCTGTGGAGCAGGGCTGTACGGGTGAGCGTCAGCCGACCACCGGGAGCTCCAGGACTCCGGTGTCCCGCGGTGCGCTGACCACGGTGACCGGCTTGATGCCGCGGTTGCCGAAGTACGCGCTGTCGCTCGCGGCGATCACGAACCGGAGCCGGTGCCCCGTCTCGTACCGGTGCACGATCCCCGGCAGCTCGACGGTGAAGGGGCGGGTGACGTCGGGCACGCGGACCGGTGCGACCAGCCGGTTGACCAGCTTCTGGGTCCCGTCCGGCGCCACGTCGTACACCTTCGTGAAAAGCACCAGCTTGTCCGCGGCGTCGGCGCTGTTCTGGGCCCGCTCCGCCTTCGGCGAGACCACCTTCAGGGTCGCCTTCGGCGCGCCGACGACATCGACCGGTGCGCTCAGCGGGGCGCTGGTCCAGCCGAGGTACGTGCCCTTGGTGTCGTACGGCGCCGGGTCCGGCAGTCCGATCAGCCCGGCGAGGGAGCTCTCCGAGTGGCTGCTCGGCAGCAGCCAGTTGGTGTACCTGCGGCTGCCCGGGGTGACCTCGGAGCGGCTGTCCACCAGGGCGCCGTCGCCCGAGAGGTACATCGTGCGCGAGAGGGCGGGCACCGCGTCCGCCGTGCCGTAGCCGCTCGCCCAGTCCCGGTAGTACGCGAACTCGGGGCCGGTGGCGGTTTCCTCCTCGTGGTGGAGGTAGCGGTCGAACCAGTCGAGGATCCGCCGCCCGACGTAGCTCGTCTCCAGATTGCCGCTGCCGAGGTCGAGTTCGCCGGGTACCTGGCCGCCGCTGTGGCCCCAGGACTGCCAGATCATCTTCGTCGTGGTGCCCTGCGCCTTCAGCGCCCGGTAGGTGGCGGTGGCCTCGTTGAGGTTGAACAGGCTGTCCGCCTGGCCCTGGACGAGCAGGGTGGGCGCCCTGACCCCGGAGAGGTAGGACACCGGCGAGACGCTCCGCGCGTACGCCAGCATCCGCTCGGTCTCGGCGGCGGGGTAGCGGCCGGAGTTCAGAAGGCGGACGGTGTCACAGGCCCGCGCGGCGAAGTGCAGGCAGGTGAGGCTGCCGAAGCGGGACGGGTCCAGGCTCGGGACGAGCAGCGGCTGCCCCTCCCCCATCAGGTAGAAGCCGTTGGTCCACTGCCACTTGAAGACGCCGGGGGTGCTGGAGGAGACGCCCTGCCGCGCTCCGGTGGCGTTCGGGGAGAGCGAGTGGGCGAGGTCGTTCCAGGTGATCAGCGGGACGAGCGCGTCGACCCGGCGGTCGGCGGACGCGGTCGCCAGCTGGACGGCGCCGCCGTACGAGCCGCCGATCATGCCGACCACCGGGTCGCCCGGGGCGTCCGCGGTGACGAAGTCCGCCTTGGTGCCGTCGTCCGCTGCGCGGGTGCCGCCGAGGAAGTCGACGAGTCCGGAGGCCGCCTTCCCGTCGACGGCCGGGTCGTCGAGGGTGATGAGGCAGCCCGACCTGCCGAAGCCCAGCCCGGAGTAGACGAGCCCGACGTAACCGCGTTCGGCGAAGGCCTTGCCGATGGCGTCGGTGGAGCCGTCGGACTTGCTGCCGCCGAATCCGTTGGTGGCGAGGACGGCCGGGGCGGGGTTCTGCGCGTCGACACCGGCAGGGCGGTAGAGGTCGGCGTCGACCGTGCAGGTCCGGTCGCCCGTCCGCACGGTGAACTCCAGCGCGGTGACGGTGTACCGGTCCGCCGCCGATGCCGGTGGCGCGCCGGTCAGGGTGAGCGGGGCGAGAAGTGCCGCCCCCGCGAGCAGGGTGAGGGGGCGACGGAATCGGGGCACAGCACGCGACACATGGACCTCCACGCCGAGGACACATTACCGACCGGTAAGTACCGGGCTAGGCCCATCGTGTGACACACGTCATAGCGGTGTCAACGCACGGGAGCCGGTTTCCCGCAGGGCCGGCCGGGCCCTCTCGGGGCCCGGCCGTTCAGAGGAGTGCGGGCACTTGGGCGGTGAGGGTGCACCGGCCGCCGTCCGCCGGCGCGTCGAGGACCGCCGGGACGCCGAGCGGGATGGTCAGCGCCGTGGGGCAGTGCCCGAATCCCAGCTCCTCGACGACCGGGACCCCGAGTCCGCCGAGCCGGTCCGCGAGCACCGCCCGCACCTGTTCGTACGGCCCGCAGCCGTCCCAGGAGCCGCACACCACGCCGGCTATCCCGTCCAGGGCTCCGATGCGCCTGAGCCGTGTCAGGGTCCCGTCGAGCCGGTACGGTTCCTCGCCGGTGTCCTCGACGACCAGCAGGCCGCCCTCGGCGGAGGTCCTCGCCCAGGGGGTTCCCGCGTCGGCGGCGAGCAGACTCGCGCAGCCGCCGTAGGTGACGCCCCGGGCGGTGCCGGGGACGAGCGCGGTGGCCGCCTCCAGGCCGAGTCGCTGCACCGACTCGGGCTCGAACAGGGTGGAACGCAGGGCCTGGCGGGTGGCCTCGTCCTCGAGGAAGACCTCGGTGGCCACCATCGGTCCGTGGAGGGTGGCGAAGCCGGCCCGCAGGGCGAAGGCCTCGTGCAGCACGGTGATGTCGCTGTATCCCACGAACGCCTTGGGACCCGCGGCCCGTAGCGCGGGCCAGTCCAGGAGATCGGCCATGCGGTGGGCGCCGTACCCTCCCCTGGCGCACAGGACCGCCTCCACCGACGGGTCGCACCAGGCTTCCTGGAGGTCCCGGGCGCGGTCGGCGTCCGTCGCGGCGAGGTAGTCCAGCTCGGGGTGCCCGTCCAGGACATGGGGGGCCACGACAGGGTCGAGGTCCCAGTCGCGCAGGAAGGCGAGTCCGCGTTCGAGCCGCTCGGGAGGCACGGGTCCGCTGGGGGCGACGACCGCGACCCGGGATCCGGGCCGCAACCGGGCAGCGCGGGCCAGAGGTTCCAGGGTCACCGCTTCAGCTCCAGCCGGGGAATGTCAGGACGATCGAATCCGAACGTCTGCGCATAGAGGGAGAGTTCGGCTTCCAGAGCTCTGCGGACGGTGTCTGCGCGGCGGAAGCCGTGGCCCTCCCCCTCGAAGGCGAGGTAGGCGTGCGGCACTCCCTTTCCCTCGATCTCCGCGAGGAAGCGCTCGCACTGGACGGGCGGGCAGATCGGGTCGTCGAGCCCCTGCAGCAGCACGAACGGGGCGGTGAGCCCGTCGGTGCGGTGGACGGGCGAGCGCTCCCGGTAGCGTTCGGGCACCTCGGCGTACGGGCCCACGAGCGACTCCAGGTACCGCGACTCGAAGTCGTGGGTCTCGCCCGTCGCCCACCCCTCCAGATCGAGGATCGGGTAGCTGATCGCTCCGCAGGCGTACACGTCCGTGTGTGTGAGGGAGGCCGCCGCGGTCCACCCCCCGGCGCTGCCGCCCCTGACGGCCAGCCGGGCCCGGTCCGCCGAACCCTCGTCGGCCAGCGCCAGGGCGACGGCCGCGCAGTCCTCGACGTCGACGACGCCCCACTGGCCGCGCAGCCGTTCACGGTAGGCGCGGCCGTAGCCGGTGGACCCGCCGTAGTTGACCTCGGCGACGCCGATGCCCCGCGAGGTGAAGTAGGCGACCTCCAGGTCGAGTACGAGCGGGGAGTGCCCGGTGGGGCCGCCGTGCGCCCAGATCACGTACGGAGGCGCCTCGCCCTCGGGGCCGGTGTGGTCGGGGTGGCGCGGCGGGTACACATGGGCGTGGATCTCCCGCCCGCCGGGCCCGCCGAAGGTGCGGACGAGCGGCTCGGGGTAGTAGGCCGGATCGACCGCGTCCTGGTGCGGTACGCCGATGACCCGGGTGTGCCCCGTGGCGGTGTCCAGCTCGACCACCTCGGCCGCGGAGCCGGGGCTCGCGGCGATGCCGATGATCCTGGTGTCCTGGACGGCCAGCGTCTCGGCCCACGCGGTCCAGGGACCGACGGCGTCGACGAGCTCACCGGTCTCCGGGTCGAGCACGCCGAGCGCGGTGGTGCCCCGGCCGTGGATGACGGCGATCAGCCCGTTGTCCAGGAGCTGGAACCAGCGCAGGCCGATCTTCCACAGCGGACCTCCGAACTCCTCACCGCGCCCGGAGCAGAGGCGGCTGCTCGGCACGACCGCCCCGGCGGCCGCGTCGGGCCTGAGCCGCTGGAGCTCCCACCAGCCGCCGACGTCGGACACGAAGAGCAGGGTGCCGTCCCGGTCCCACTCCACCTGGACGACCGACTCGTCGATGTCGCCGACGAGGGGCCGGACCCCCGTGAAGGTGCCCTCCGCGGTGACGTCGGCCATCATCACGACGGTGCCGTCCCACGGCATGGCCGGGTGGTCCCACGCGATCCAGGCAGCCCTGGAACCGTCGTACGACACCTTGGGTCCGGTCACGAACCGGTGCCTGTCGTCGCTCAGTTCGCGTACGGCCCCGCGGTCGCCGGAGGCCGAGCCATCCAGCGGGACGGAGGCGATCACACGCCGCACCTCGGTCGGGGAATCGCCGGTGAACTCCTCCAGCACACACCAGACCTCGCCGCGTTCGAGCCGCACCTGCGGTTCCACCCACCGCAGTCCGCCACCGACGTCCGACACGGGGGTGAGCGGCCACGGCTCGTCGGGCCCGTCCGGCGCGTACGCGTACAGCCGCTGGTCGGCGAAGTGGACGAACACGACCAGGGGGCCGCCCTCCGCGCGGGCCTGGCCGGCCCACGGCACACCGCCGTACTCGATGACCCTGCTGCGTGGGTTCCACGGTTCGGGGAGCACGGACCGGGTGGTGCCGTCCGGCAGCCGGCGTACGAGGGCGCGCCGGCCGCCCTCGGCGGGGCGCGGCTCCGTCCACCACACCTCGTCGCCGACGGTACCGACGAATTCCGGCCGGCCGTCGTGCGAGGCGGCGAGCGCCGCGTCGATCGGTGACGGCCAGGTGCCGTACGCCGCTGATGACACCATGGTCTGTTCCCCCTGCTCTCGGTCGGTCGGTCGGTGCGGGTGCGCCGGGCGGCGCGGTGCGTCAGGCGCCGCGCAGGAAGTGGTCCAGGACCCGGACGCCGAAGTGCAGTGCCTCGACCGGGACCCGTTCGTCGACGCCGTGGAACAGCGCCTGGTAGTCGAAACCGACAGGCAGCTTCAGCGGGGAGTAGCCGTAGCCGGTGATGCCGAGGCGGGAGAACTGCTTGGCGTCCGTGCCGCCCGACATGGAGTAGGGGACGACGCGGGCATCCGGGTCGAACAGTTCGACGGCCGCCCGCATCTTCGCGTACGTCGGCGAGTCGACCGGCGATTCGAGGGCGACCTCCCGGTGGTGGAACTCCCACTCGACCCCCGGGCCGGTCAGCCGGTCCAGCGTCGCGTGGAACTCCTCCTCGCCACCGGGCACCATGCGTCCGTCGACGAAGGCGGTGGCACGGCCCGGGATCACGTTGACCTTGTAACCCGCCTCCAGCATCGTCGGGTTGGTGCTGTTGCGGATGGTGGGCTCGATCAGCGCCGCGGCCGGGCCGAGCTTGCCGAGGAGTTCGTCCACGTCGAGCCCGGGGGCACCGGCATCGACACGGATGTGGTGGAGTGCGGCGATCTCCTCGATCGCCGCCCGCACGGTCGGGGTCAGGCGCACCGGCCACTCGTACGCGCCGATCCTGGCTACGGCGGCGGCCAGGGCGCTGACCGCGTTGGCCTTGTTGACCTTGGAGCCGTGACCGGCCTTGCCCTCGGCGGTCAGCTTCAGCCAGCCCGTTCCGCGCTCGCCCGCGGCGATGGGGTAGAGCGGCATGCCTGGTCCGGCGTGGAAGGTGAAGGCCCCGGACTCGCTGATGCCCTCCGTGCAGCCCTCGAACAGCTCGGGGTGGCGGTCGGCGAGGAACCCCGCGCCGTCGCTCGCGCTCGCCTCCTCGTCGGCCGTGTAGGCGATCACGATGTCGCGGCGCGGGCGGACGCCGGCGCGCGCCCAGGCCCGGACCACCGCGAGCACCATCGCGTCCATGTTCTTCATGTCGATGGCTCCGCGGCCCCACACGACCCCGTCGCGCACCTCTCCGGAGAAGGGGTGCACGGTCCAGTCGGCGGCCTCGGCGGGCACCACGTCCAGGTGCCCGTGCACGAGGAGGGCGTCGGCCGAGGGATCGGTGCCGCCGATCCGGGCGACCACGTTCGTACGTCCCGGTGTGCGCTCCAGGAGCGCGGGCTCCAGACCGGCCTCGGCAAGGCGCTCGGCGACGTACTCGGCTGCCGGGCGTTCCCGGCAGCTGCCGTCGCCCCGGTTGGTGGTGTCGATCCGGATCAGCTCGGACGTGAACGTCACCGATTCCCCGAGCGCACGCTCGTCCACCGGTCCGGTCGGCCTGCCCGCCTCAGCCATACTGCTCCTCCACGGCGGCCGACACGATCGTCGTCACCGCCTTGAACGTGCGGATACCTTCGTACATCGTCCCGCTGGTGTAGGCGACACGCCGTTCGCCGCTCGGCGCCACGCCGGGCACCACGGTCGCGGCCGCCGCCAGGTGCTCGGCGTCGAACTCGAGCTCCACCGTGAAGGAGCCGCCCGTCACCGGTGTGTGGCGGACCGCCAGCGCGATCGCCTCAGCCGCCGCTGCCCGGATGTCGGCGGCGGTGCGGGTGGGGGTGCGGCACACGGCCGCGTAACGCGAGACGTGGTCCTTCACCGCGACCTTGCGGGCCAGGGGGGCGTAACCGGTGGCGTCCTCGCAGGTCAGGTCGTCGCCGGTGACGAGGACGACAGGGACCCCGTACTCCGCCGCGACATGGGCGTTGAGCAGGCCCTCGCTCGCGCGGACACCGTTGAGCCAGACACCGGTGATGGAGTTGGCGAGGTAGGTGTGGGCGAGCACGCCCTCGGTGCCGGCACCGGTGTGATAGCCGACGAACGCCACCCCGTCGACGTCGCCGTGCTGGATGCCCTCGACCATGGAGAGGGATTTGTGTCTGCCCGTCAGCATCTGGACGCGTTCGTCCAGCCGTTCGAGGAGCAGGTTCCGCATGCTCCAGTGGGCCTCGTTGACGAGCACCTCGTCGGCGCCGCCGTCGTAGAAACCGAGCGCGGCGGCGTTCACGTCGGACGTGAACAGGGCCCGGCAGCGCTCCCACTGCGGGGTCCCCGGCAGCACATCGGCCGGCCAGGTCACTCCGGTGGCGCCCTCCATGTCGGCGCTGACGAGGATCTTCACGGCGCGGTCCCGTCCCTGGTCGGTTCGCTCCCCCGCCCGCACCGCGGGAAGAGGATCTTCGTGCCGCATCACGGTACGCGCCGGGACAGCACGGGGCCAGAGCCTTCGTGATCTGTCACTGGTCCAGTCCGGTGAAGCCGTCCGCTGTCCGCCGCCCGGGGGGCCGGGCGGCGGACGGTGCGGGGAGCGGCGCTCCGGGTCAGGCGCGGGCGGTGCCCTTGACCAGCTCGTCGATCCGGGCCAGCTCGTCCTCGCCGAACTCCAGGTTCGCGGCCGCCGCGACGCTGTTCTCCAGCTGCGCGACGCTGCTCGCGCCGACGACGGCGGAGGTGACCCGGCCGCCGCGCAGCACCCAGGCGAGGGCCATCTGCGCGAGGGACTGACCGCGTTCACGCGCCAGTTCGTTCAGTGCCGCCAAGCGGCTGACGAGGTCCGGGGTGACTGCCTCGGCAGACAGGAACGGGCTGCTCCCCGCCGCCCGCGACCCCTCCGGGACGCCGTTCAGATAGCGGTCGGAGAGGATGCCCTGCTCCAGCGGCGAGTACGCGATGGAGCCGGTGCCGAGCTCGTCCAGGGCGTCGAGCAGTCCGTCCTCGACCCAGCGGTCCAGCATGGAGTAGCGCGGCTGGTGGATGAGGAGCGGGGTGCCCAGCTCGTTCAGGATGCGGGCGGCCTCGCGGGTCTGTTCGGCGGAGTAGTTGGAGACACCGGCGTAGAGGGCCTTGCCCTGGCGCACCGCCGTGTCGAGGGCGCCCATCGTCTCCTCGAGCGGGGTGTCGGGGTCGAAGCGGTGCGAGTAGAAGATGTCGACGTAGTCGAGGCCGAGCCGGGTCAGGCTCTGGTCGAGCGAGGAGCGCAGGCTCTTGCGCGAGCCCCACTCCCCGTACGGGCCCTCCCACATGTGGTAGCCGGCCTTGGTGGAGATGACGATCTCGTCCCGGAGTCCGGCGAAGTCCGTACGGAGGGCCCGGCCCATGGCGATCTCGGCGGACCCGGGGGGCGGGCCGTAGTTGTTGGCCAGGTCGAAGTGCGTGATGCCCAGGTCGAAGGCCCGGCGCAGGATCGCGCCCTGGCTCTCGGGGGTCCGGTCGCCCCCGAAGTTGTGCCAGAGGCCGAGCGAGAGCGCGGGGAGCAGCAGACCGCTGCGCCCGGTGCGCCGGTAGGGCATGGCGGTGTAGCGGTCGGCGGACGGAAGGTACATACGGGCACTCCACGGGGCACGGTCCTGCGCGCCGGATCCGGTGCGCAGGCTCCAGACTGGCGGAGATGGATCCAGCGGTCCAACAGGAGATTCCGCTCGGATTCATCGCCTAGATTGCTCAATCATGGAACTGCGTCAGCTGGAGCACTTCGTCGCCGTCGCCGAGGAGCAGCACTTCACCCGGGCGGCCGAGCGTCTCGCCGTCTCCCAGTCCGGGCTGTCCGCGTCCGTCCGGGCGCTGGAGCACGAGCTGCGGACGCCGCTGTTCAGCCGTACGACACGCACGGTCCGGCTCACCGAGGCCGGGCAGGCCCTGCTGGTGGAGGCGGAGCGGACGCTGGCGGGGGCCAGGGCCGCGCGGGACGCCGTGGACGCCGTACGCGGACTGCTGCGCGGGACGCTGACGCTGGGGGTGGAGCAGTGCGTGGCCGGGGTCAGCCCGGCGCGGCTGCTCGCGGCCTTCCACCGGGACCATCCGCAGATGGAGATCAGGCTCCGCCAGGAGGGCACGTCCAGCCTGCTGGAGGGGGTGGCCGGCGGCCGGCTCGACCTCGCGTTCGCCGCCACCGTCAGTCCGCCCGAGTGGCGGGGCGGGCTCGTGCCGCTGGCGAGGGAGCCGATGGTGGTGCTGTGCGCGCCCGGCCACCGGCTCGCCTCGAAGGGAGCTCCGGTGGCGTGGAGCGGGCTCCAGGGCGAGTCCTTCATCGACTTCCATCCGGACTGGGGGCCTCGCCGGGCGGTGGACGAGGCGTTCGCCGCGGCGGGGGCGCGCCGCACGGTCGCGCTGGAGGTCAGCGACGTGCACAGCCTGCTGGAGCTCGTGCACGAGGGTCTCGGGATCGCGGTGGTGCCGCACCACTTCTCCCGCAAGCCGGAGGCGCGGGGGCTGGTGGCGGTGGAGCTCGACGGCGCGGAGCCGGCGGTGTACGAGAGTGTCGTCGTGCTGCCGCCGGCCGGGGCCATGAGCCCGGGGGCGAGGGCGCTGATGGCCCTGGTCCGGGAGGACCCCCTGCGCTGAACCCGGGTCGCCGGGGCCGTGAGCGGCAGACTCTCCCGGACGCTCAGCCGCCGAGGGCCTCGGCGAACGCCCCCGCTTCCTGGTCGACTCCGCTGCAGGTGTCCGACGCCGTCGTGGTGTCCTCGTCCGCGTCGCACTCCTGGTCGCGGAAGGAAGCCCACAGCGAGAGCGCGCCGACCCCCTGCCGGGTGGCGAAGGTGCGCAGGGAGGCGGCATCGTCGAGGGTGAAGGTCTCCCCCTCGACATCGTTGACCCCGATCATCACCGTGATGTGCAGCGCCTGCCAGGCCGCGTCCCGCGAGAGTCCCAGCACCTCCACGAGCTGGTCGTGGGCGGCCTGGGCGGCCTGCTCCGCGTAGTCGCCCATGTCGCCGGTGTCGGACGTGCTGTAGTTCATCGCCATGATGTTGACCGCCGAGAGGTCGACGCCCTGGTCCACGGCGTCCTCCAGGACGGCGGTCCCGCTCTCCTCCAGCCCGTCGGGCATGACGGGCAGCGTGTAGGTGACGTCGAGGTCGCGGTCCTCCTGGAGCAGGGCGAGGGCTTCGTTGCGGCGGGTGACGGACGCGGCGTCGGTGAGCGCGTCGCCCTCGATGTCGAAGTCGGCCTTGCCGGCGCCGACGGCGTCGAGGACCTCGGCGTAGGCGTCGGCCAGTTCCTCCGCGCTGTCGCAGGCGAGCGCGGCTTCGGTGCCCGCAGCGCCTCCGAAGGAGACCCGGATGTCCGCCCCGCTGCCGGTGAGCGCCTCCGCGCGGGCCGCGACCGCCTCGCTGCCGGCCGCGGTGGTGCCGCCCCAGAGCGGGGTGCAGCCCGACGCGCCGGAGGTGACGAAGGCGAGGTTGTACGTGTCGGGCGACCCGGCGCCGTCGGTGCCGGACGCGGTGGTGGCGCTCACGTACGGGGTGTAGGCGGTCTGTCGCGACGCCGCTGTCGGCGGGGGCGGGGCGGAGCCGTTCGCCTGGTCGGCGACGCCGCCCGTCGCGCAGGCCGAGCACGCGAGGCCGAGTGCGATCAGCCCCGCAACGGCCGAGGAAACGCGTGTGCGCCTTTGCATGACGTGTGTGCACCTGCTTTCGAGGAAGCGCCCGGAGCGGCAGCCGAGATGCTGCCGGGACACCACGAACCTCTCACACGGCAGGCTCGGGCGAAGACACAGCCAACTCATGGAAAGGGCCGTGGAGCCGCCGCCGCTCAGGGGCAACTCCCCTGCTGGAAAGGGTTCGAGGCGCGTCGAGGGCGAGGGGAGCACCCGGCGCACTCTCAGCGGCCCTACAGGTTCGCGGCCGTTTCACAGCGCGCGGCCAGGAAAGCTCCAGACTTCGCACATCAAGGTCGGCCACCATGCGCACATGCAATCCGACCCCGTCATCGAGAAAGACCCGGCGCCGCGCGGCCGGCGCCGGGCACACGCCGGACCGGCCCGCTCGGCGGAGCGGCGCCGTGCCGCCGCACGACCCCAGGAAGGGCCCGTCTTCGTGGACAGCTCCGGGCGCCGGGCCAAGCTGCTGCGCCGCGCGGGCATGCTGCTGGGCATCGTCTGCGTCGGTTACGCCGCCGTCCTGGGGCTCGCCTTCATGGGCGGCATCTCCCTGACCCCCTCCCAGCTGCTCCCCTTCGACGGCGGTCCGGCCGCCGAAGCCGGGCCCGGTGGCGGGGCCCGGCCCGGCTACGGCATGCCCCCGAGCGGCGCACCGAGCGGCATACCGGCGCCGCCCGCCTCCGGCGGGGCGACTCCGTCCGCCCGGGCCACCACGTCCGGCGAGGCCGGCTGATGGCCGCTCGCCGCCGCCGGCACGCCACGCCGGGCGTGATCGGCCGCGTCGGACGCCAGGCCGTCCCCAAGCCCCGTGTGGTCATGGCGCTGCTGCTGTTGCTGGCACTCGTCTCCGTGATGCTGCTGGACGGGTATCTGCGGGCCGAGGTCGGTGACGACCAGCGGGTGCGTACCGGCGCGTCCGCGGACACGGTGCCCAGCGAGGTCCTGGAGGGCGGACCGCTGCTGAGCTTCCCCGGCGGCACCGCACACACGCAGTCGGTCCCCGACAAGACGATCGTGCTGACCTTCGACGACGGCCCCGATCCCGAGTGGAGCGACAAGGTCATGGACATCCTGGAGGAGAACGACGTCCCGGGCACGTTCTTCCTCGTGGGCTCGATGATCTCGCGCTACCCGGACGTCGTACGCAGGATGGTCGACGAGGGCAACGAGGTGGGGGTCCACACCTTCACGCACGTCGACCTCTCCTACCAGAGCGAGGCCCGCGTCAAGCGGGAGATCGCGCAGACGCAGCTCGCCCTGGCGGGCGCCGCGGGCATCACCACGACCCTGTTCCGCGCCCCCTACTCCTCGAAGACCGACGCGATCGACGACTACAGCTGGCCCGTCTACGAGCGCCTCGGCGCTATGGGCTACACCAGCGTGTTCATCGACACCGACAGCGAGGACTGGCAGCAGCCCGGTGTCGACAAGATCGTCGAGTGGGCGACTCCGGAGGACGGGAAGGGCGCGTCGGTGCTCTTCCACGACGCCGGCGGCGACCGCTCCCAGACGCTGACCGCGCTGCCGAAGTACATCGAGAAGATGAAGGCGCAGGGCTACACCTTCACCACGGTGAGCGGCGCTCAGCAGCAGGACTCCGCGACCCTCGCGGAGGACGGGACCGAGCAGGCCGCAACGGCTCCGGCCGCCGGCCCCGGGCAGCCCGGCGCCGCGCAGGGCAACGCGGAACAGGCCGCCCACCGGAAGGCGGACACGGCGTCCGAGTGGGAGGGCCGCGCCCTGCTGGCGGCGGTCGCGGTGGCGGAGTGGACCGTGCCGGGACTGGCCGTGGTGCTGGGTGTGGTGGGCGTGGCCGTACTCGGCCGCTTCGGCATGATGCTGCTGCTCGCCCGGCGCCACTACCGGCAGCGCAACAGACGCAGGTTCACCTGGGGCCCCGAGGTGACGGAACCGGTGAGCGTGATCGTGCCCGCCTACAACGAGAAGGAGTGCATCGCCAGTACGCTCAACTCCCTTGCCGCCAGCACCCATCCGATCGAGATCGTGGTCGTCGACGACGGCTCGACCGACGGCACGGCGGAGATAGCCGAGGCGCTGGGGCTGCCCAATGTCCGGGTGATCCGGCAGGAGAACGCGGGCAAGTCGGCCGCCCTCAACAACGGTGTGCGCCAGGCGCGTCACGACATCGTCGTGATGATGGACGGGGACACCGTCTTCGAACCCGAGACGGTGGCGCGGCTCGTGCAGCCCTTCGCCGATCCGAGGGTCGGCGCCGTCGCGGGCAACGCGAAGGTCGGCAACCGGTCCACGATGATCGGCGCCTGGCAGCACATCGAGTACGTGATGGGCTTCAACCTCGACCGCAGGATGTACGACCTGCTCGGCTGCATGCCCACCATCCCCGGAGCCATCGGGGCGTTCCGCCGGGATGCCGTCCTGGAGGTCGGCGGCATGAGCGAGGACACGCTGGCCGAGGACACCGACATCACCATCGCCCTGCACCGCGCGGGCCGGCGGGTCGTGTACGCCGAGCACGCCCGCGCCTGGACCGAGGCACCGGCGTCCCTGGGGCAGTTGTGGCGTCAGCGCTACCGATGGAGCTACGGCACCATGCAGGCGCTGTGGAAGCACCGCCGGTCCGTCACCGACCGGGGGCCCTCCGGGCGCTTCGGCCGGGTCGGGATGCCGCTGGTCGTCCTCTTCCAGATCGTCACACCGGTCTTCGCGCCGCTCATCGACGTCTTCACGGTCTACGCGATGATCTTCGTGGACTTCCGTGCCTCGCTGCTCGCGTGGCTGGCGGTCCTGGCCGTGCAGTTGTTCTGTGCGGCGTACGCCTTCCGGCTCGACCGGGAGAAATACAGATATCTGCTGATGCTGCCCCTCCAGCAGCTCGCCTACCGGCAGTTGATGTACCTCGTGCTGATCCACTCCTGCGTCACCGCCGCGACCGGAGGCCGGCTGCGCTGGCAGAAGCTGAAGCGCACCGGCGAAGTGGGCACGCCCGGCGTGGGGGCCTCGTAGTGGGGGGCGCGCACCGCAGGACGGCGCTCGCGCCGTCCCCCGCTGCCGTCACGGGCACCGGCCGTGACCGGTCCTTCGACGTGCTGCGTGCCGTCGCCCTCGTACGGGTGGTGACCTACCACACCTTCGAGTGGCCCTGGCTGGGCTTCGTCTTCCCGTCCATGGGCGTGATGTTCGCCCTCGCCGGCTCGCTCATGGCCCGCTCCCTGGAGCGGCCCGCCTTCGGGGTGCTGCGGAGCCGGCTGCGGAGGCTGCTGATCCCTGTGTGGTTCTTCGGTCTGCTGCTCGGCGTGGCGATGCTGCTGCACGGGTGGGTGCCGGGACCGGACGTCCTGTACTGGGTGCTGCCGATCGGTGATCCGCCCGGTGGCGAGTGGGGCGAGCAGGCCTGGGCGGTGCTCTGGTACCTGCGCGCGTACCTGTGGTTCGTACTGCTCTCGCCGCTGCTCCTGCGGCTGTTCCGGCTCGCCCCTGTCCCGGTGCTCGCGCTGTCGCTGGTGCCCGTCGTGGTCCTGGAGACGGTGTCGGGCGTGCCGGACGGGCGGCTGGGGAGCGCGCTCAGCGACGGGGCGGTGTTCCTGTTCTGCTGGCTGCTGGGTTTCGCGCACCGTGACGGGGTGCTCGACCGGCTGCGCGGGGCGGGGACCCTTGCCGCCGCGGTGCCGCTGATGGCGGTGGGCGCCTGGTGGGCGGTGGGCCACCAGGTGGACGGCAAGGCCGACCTGGACGACATCCCGCTCGCCCAGGCGCTGTGGTCGGCGGGCTTCGTGCTGCTCCTGCTGCGCTTCCGGCCGCGCTTCGACGGGCTCGCACGCCATCGGGTGGCGGACCGGGTCGTCACGGTGTTCAACGCCCGGGCGGTCACGGTCTACCTCTGGCACGAGGTGGCGCTGATGGCCGCCGTACCGCTGATCGACCTGATGTGGGAGGTGCCGGCGATGGAGCGCCATCTGCCGCTCGACAGCCTGTGGTGGCAGTTCGGCGTCGCGTGGGTGCTGATCGCCGCGGCCGTGGCGTGCTTCGGCTGGGTCGAGGACGTCGCGGCGAGACGCGGACCCCGCCTGCTGCCCTGAGCGCGGGCGGGGGGCCGGCCTGTCGCGGGCGCCCGCCCCCGGCCTGTCGCGGGCGCGTGCCCCGGCCGGTCGCCGTCGGTGGTTCCCGGCCCGTCGCCGGGCGAGTGCCCCCGGCCGGTCGACGGCGGCGGTTCCCGGGCGAGTGTCCCCGGCATGGGCCGCCCAGCCCGTCCCGGCCCTCACGGCGCCGCGGTGGGCGTGCGGGGTGCCGCACGCCCGCCGCGTCGCCGTGAGGCTCAGTCCTCGTGGCCCAGTTGGAGATCGCGCTCGGTCCGCCCCCCGCCGGGGAGCTGGAGCACGGTGGCGACCGGCGGATAGCCGGCGGCGATCACGGTGTACTCGCCGGTCGACAGGTCCACGAACCGGAAGGCGCCGTCGGGGCCGGTGGTCAGGGTGTCGACCACGTTGCCCGCCGCGTCCAGGAGGGTGACCCTGGCGTCCTCCACGGCCCGGCCGCCGGGGGCGCGTACGATCCCGCGCAGCACGGCCCCGCCGGCCAGCTCGATGTCCTGCCGGGTCTCCCGTGCGGCCTGCACGCTGACCGGGAGGGCGGCGGGCCGGTAGGCGGGGGCGCTGGCCGCGAGGGTGTACTCCCCGGCCACGAGCTCGCTGATGACATAGGCCCCCTCACGCCCGGTGCGGGTGCTCGCGACCACTTCGCCCCGTACGTCGGTGAGGGTGACCGCGGCGTCCCGGACGGGGGCGCCGTCCGGGGTGAGGACCGCGCCGGCGAGCCGGCCGGCCCCGCCGAGCACCACGTCGAGTTCCACCGGCCGTTCGCCCACCGTGACACTGACGGCCTGCGGCTGGTGGCCGCCGGCCGCGGCGATCAGCACGTACGCCCCCGCCCCGGGCGCGCTCAGCGCGTACCGCCCGTCGTCGCCGCTGGCGCTCCGCCCGACCTGCTGTCCCTGGACGTCGATCAGGGTGAGCGCGGCCCGTGCCACCGTCGTGCCGTCGGGATGCTGGACGCATCCGCGCACCGGAACCCCGGAGAGTGCGCCCGGCCGGGGCGGACTTGGCTCGGTCCGGGCGACGGGGATCGTGGACTGCGTCACGGCCGGATCGGCCGCCGTCTGCGGGGTGTGGTGGGACACCAGCGGTTTCTCCTTGAGGAAGAAGGCGAGGAGCAGGCCGAGCAGGAGCACCGGCACGAGGTAGAGGAAGATGCGGGGCATCGCGTCGGCGTAGGCCTGGATGTACGCGTCCCGCAGCGCGGGCTCCATGGTATGGACCAGCTGGGGAGTGATCGACTCGGCGTCGGGCAGGTCGGCGCCGGACGGGAGGCGCACCCCGAGCGCGTCGGTGAGCCGGCCCGCGAACAGGGTCCCGAAGATCGCGGCACCGACACTGCCGCCGATCTGCCGGAAGTAGTTGTGGGCGCTGGTGGCGGTACCGAGGTCGGAAGGGCGTACGGAGTTCTGCACGGCCAGCACCAGGATCGACATCACCAGACCGATCCCGACGCCCAGGACCGCCTGCCAGATGCCGTACTCCAGCGCCGAGGTCTCGGTGTCGAGGAGGGAGAGCAGCCACATCCCCACGACCGAGACGGCTCCGCCCGCCAGCGGATAGACCCGGTAGCGGCCGGTGCGCGACACCAGCTGCCCGGAGACCACGGAGGCGATGACGATGCCGCCCATCATGGGCAGCATCAGCAGCCCCGACTCGGTGGCGGACACCCCCTCGACCATCTGGAGGTACGTCGGCAGATAGCTGGCCGCCCCGAAGAGTGCGACCCCGACGACCGCGCCCACGAGTGAGGTGACGTTGAAGACCGAGTCACGGAACAGCCGCAGCGGGATGACGGGTTCGGCCGCGCGGTGCTCGACGACGATGAACAGCAGCGTCGTTCCGGCGGCTCCGGCGGCGAGCCCCAGGATGGTCCGCGAGCCCCAGGCGTACTCCGTGCCGCCCCAGCTGGTGAGCAGCACCAGGCACGTCGAGGCGGCGGCGAGCAGCAGCGCCCCCAGCACGTCGAGGCGGGGACGGACGGCCGGCTTGGGCAGCTTCAGTACGAGCGCGATGACGGCGAGGGTGACGATGCCGAACGGCACGTTGATGTAGAAGCACCAGCGCCAGGAGGCGTGGTCGGTGAAGAAGCCGCCGAGGAGCGGCCCGGCCACGGACGCGAGGCCGAAGACCGCCCCGATGAGGCCCATGTAGCGTCCGCGCTCCCTGGGCGGGACGATGTCGGCGATGATCGCCTGGACGCCGATCATGAGGCCGCCGCCGCCGATGCCCTGGACGGCCCGGAAGGCGATGAGCTCGTCCATCGTGCGCGACCAGCCGGCGAGGGCGGACCCGATGACGAAGACGACGATCGCGAACTGGAAGACGCCCTTGCGGCCGAAGAGGTCGCCGAGCTTGCCGTAGATCGGGAGGCCGATCGTGGAGGCGAGCAGATAGGCGGTGACCGCCCAGGACATCTTGTCGAGGCCGTGCAGCTCGCCGACGATCTTCGGCAGGGCGGTGGCGACGATCATCTGGTCGAGCGCCGCGAGCAGCAGGGTGAGCATCAGCCCGAAGAAGACCAGGCGGATCCGGCGCGGGCCGATCGCGTCGGGTGTCGTGGTGGCCCCGGCGGCCGGGGGCGGAGGCGGCGCGTGCCCGGCCGCTCGTCCGGGCGGCCCGTACTCGGTGCCTCCCGGCTCGTCCTTCACCAGAGTGATCCCACCCATGTGACGCTCCCCTCGTCGCAGCTGCGCCGCCCATTTCTCGCATCAGGCGGCAAGGCGGGGCAAACGCGACCGGGCGCACGTACGGCGCGCATGGAGGGCTTATGCGCCGGTGGGAGGCGCTACGGCGCACAACCGGCCACCCCGGAAAACCACCCGTTCCGGTGAGGCCGGCCGTGACGCCAACAGCGCGGGGAACAGGCCTACTTCTCGACCTCGGCGGCGAGGTTCTGCAGCAGCTCGTCGTAGATCCGGCCGAGCCCCTTGGGCGCGAACGTCTTCTCGAAGAAGCCGCCGATGCCACCGGCGCCGTTCCACACGGTCGAGACGACGGCCCGCGACTTCCCCTCGCCCGCCGGGGTGACGGTCCAGGTGGTGACCATCGAGGAGTTGCGGTCCTTCTCGATCAGCTGACCGTCGGTCGGCTCGGTGACCTCGAGCAGGCAGTCGCGGACCCGCTTGCTGGTGGCCTGGAGCTTCCAGTGGACGAGGGTGCCTTCGCCGTCGCCGCCCTCGCGCACCTCGTACTCGCTGAAGTGCCCGGTCAGCACCTTGCCCCGGACCTCCTTGTAGTCGGCCAGCGCATCGAACACCGTCTCTGCGTCCGCCGCGATGATCCGCTCTGTCGTGGCCTCGACCTGCGCCATGCCTGTTCCTCCAGCACTCGGTTGTTCGGGGTGCTGCTGAGCCAACCACCTCGGGTACGGCCCCTCAAAATCGGGCCTCCCGTGCCGCCGCGCACGATCAAGGGAACACATGTTCTATTCTCTGCGGAGTGCTACCAAGGAGGCGTCCATGCGCTGGGACAATCTGGCAGAGAACACCGCAAAGGCGGGTAACGGCGCGCTCTTCGCCGCGGACGCGGTCACCACGCGCACCTTCGACACGCCTGAGTTCCGGGGAATCACCTTCCACGAGATACGGGCACGCTCGATCGTCAACCGGGTTCCCGGGGCCTCCCGCATGCCGTTCGAATGGACCGTGAACCCGTACCGGGGCTGTTCCCACGCCTGCGTCTACTGCTTCGCCCGCAAGACCCACAGCTATCTGGACCTGGACACCGGTCTCGGCTTCGACTCCCAGATCGTCGTGAAGGTCAACGCCGCCGAACTGCTGAGCAGGCACCTGGCCTCCCGCCAGTGGCAGGGCCAGCACATCGCGATGGGCACGAACGTCGACTGCTACCAGCGCGCCGAGGGCCGCTACCGGCTGATGCCCGGCATCATCGGGGCGCTGCGCGACCACGCCAACCCCTTCTCGATCCTCACGAAGGGCACGCTGATCCTGCGCGACCTCGAACTGCTGCGGCAGGCCGCCGAGGTGACCGAGGTCGGCGTGTCCGTCTCCGTCGGCTTCACGGACCAGGACCTGTGGCGCACGGTCGAGCCGGGCACCCCCTCCCCCCAGCGGCGCCTGGACGTCGTACGCGCCATGGCCGACAACGGGATCGGCTGCGGGGTCCTGATGGCCCCGGTCATCCCTTTCCTCGGCGACCACCCCGACCAGCTGCGCGCCACGGTCCGCGCCGTCGCCGCCGCCGGGGCGACCTCGGTGACGCCCCTCGTCCTCCATCTGCGGCCCGGCGCCCGCGAGTGGTTCATGCAGTGGCTCACCCGGCACCACCCGCACCTGGTGCCACGGTACGAACGGATGTACGCGGACGGGGCCTACGCGCCGACCTGGTACCAGCGCGGCATCACCCGCCGGGTGCACGAGCTGGCGGCCGAGTACGGGATCGGCCCCGCCGACCGGGGCGGCGCCCGCCGCATTCCACCGGAGACTCCGGAGCCCCTCGTCGGGGGGCCCACCCAGCTGAGCCTGCTCTGACCGCGCGGGCCGGGCTCATCAAACGGGTCAACTCTCCGAAGAACATGTCCTCCCGCCCCCGGATCCGGGGAGCATGCCGCGGGGGCTGTGCCATCCACAGCCGTGTTCCCCACCACGGGAGGCCATATGACGAAACGTGCAGGAATCCTGGTCGCCGTCGGCGCCACGGTCGCGGGTCTGGTGACCGCCGCGCCGTCCACCGCGTCCGCCGGACCGGTCACGGCCGGCCCGGGGGCCGCCGCGCCGCTCACGTGGAAGGGCTGCGGCACCAAGTCCTATCCCGCCCTCCAGTGCGCGACGGTGCGCGCCCCGCTCGACCATGACGACCCGTCGGGCAGACAGATCACCCTCGCCCTCTCCCGTGTCCCGCACACGGCGAAGACCTCACAGGGGCCGCTGCTGGTCAACCCCGGCGGCCCCGGGGGCAGCGGGCTCTCGATGGCGGGCTTCGTCGCCGCCTCCCTGCCCGCGAAGGTCGCAGCGCAGTACGACGTGATCGGGTTCGACCCGCGCGGGGTCGGGAAGAGCAGGCCCGCTCTGGACTGCGTACCGAAGTACTTCGCGCCCGTACGCCCCGACACCGTGCCGGACTCCTACGAGGCCGAGAAGACCGCACGGAACAGGGCCGCCTCCTTCGCCGCGGCGTGCGGGGAGAAGCACGGCGACCTGCTGCCCTTCATGGACACCGTCAGCGCCGCGAAGGACCTCGACGTCGTCCGCCGGGCCCTCGGCGCGGACCGGATCAATTACTTCGGCTACTCCTACGGCACCTACCTGGGCGCGGTGTACGCCAAGCTCTTCCCCGAGCGCGTCCGCCGCCTGGTCCTGGACTCGATCGTCGACCCGGACGGTGTCTGGTACGAGGACAACCTCGGCCAGGACCACGCGTTCGACGCCCGCCACAAGGCCTTCGCCGCCTGGGTGGCCAGGAACGACGCGACCTACGGGCTCGGCGGCGACCCCGCCGAGGTCGAGGCGGCGTGGTACCGGATGCGGGACGCGGTCAAGAAGCATCCCGCGGCCGGCAAGGTCGGACCGGGCGAGCTCGAGGACACCTTCATGCCGGGCGGCTACTACAACGGCTACTGGCCGCGCCTCGCCGAGACGTTCGCCGCGTACGTGAACGAGGGGGACCAGGAGGCGCTCGCCACCGCGTACGAGGACTTCGGCGCCGTCGACAGGAGCGGTGACAACGGGTACTCCGTCTACGCGGCGGTGCAGTGCCGCGACGCCGCCTGGCCCCGGACCTGGAGCAGCTGGCGCAACGACACCTGGCAGGCACACCGCAAAGCGCCGTTCATGTCCTGGAACAACACCTGGTACAACGCCCCGTGCGCGACCTGGCCGGTGGAGCCGCTGGAGCCCGTGCGGGTCACCAACGACGCGATCCCGCCCGCGCTGCTCTTCCAGGCCACCGACGACGCGGCCACCCCGTACGAGGGCGGTGTCACCATGAGCCGCCGCCTCAAGGGCTCGGCCCTGGTCGTCGAACAGGGCGGCGGCAACCACGGCATCTCGCTGAGCGGCAACGACTGCCTGGACGCGTACCTGGTGGACTACCTCACCGACGGCACCCTCCCGGGCGGCAGCAGCGGCGGCAGCGCGGACGCGGTCTGCGAGGCCCTCCCCGAGCCGAAGCCCACACCGGCCACGAAGGCGGGCGCGAACACGAAGGGCAGCACCCTGCACGGGCTGCTGGGCTTCCGCGGCTGACGAGCGGCTGAGAAATACCGGGCCCCACGCCGGTGGCGTACGCCAGGATGGGCCGCATGACCACACGGCCCACTCCCGCGTACGCCCCCGGCGTGCGTGTGCGCACCATGGCCCTCGACGACTGCGCGGCCGTGGCGGAGATTCGCGTACGCGGCTGGCAGACGGCGTACGCCGGGGTGATCCCGCAGGCGTATCTGGACGCGATGGACGCGGCGCAGGACGCGGAACGGCGCCGGGCGCAGCTCACGGCCGGAGGCCGGACCGTGCACCTGGTCGCCGAGGCGCCGGACGCCACGGTGACCGGCTGGGCGTGTCACGGCCCCTGTCGCGACCAGCCGGGGCTGCCGGGGCGGGGCGAGCTGTACGCCATCTACGTGCACCCCTCCCGGACCGGCAGAGGCACGGGCCGCGCGCTCCTGGCCGAGGCGAGCACCCGCGCGTCGGCGGACGGATTCGGCGAGCTGGCGCTCTGGGTGCTGAAGGAGAACGCGGGGGCACGACGCTTCTACGAACGGGAGGGCTTCCTGCCGGACGGCGCGGAGGAGGCGTTCGAGGCCGGTGGCGCCCTGGTGCCGGAGGTCCGCTACGTGCGCGGCCTCACCCCTCCGGCAGCCGGCTGAGCGCCTCCGCCGCCGCCGCGCCGAGGCGGGGGTGCGGCAGCGCCGCCTCCAGGACCGGGCGGGCCCTGGGGTCCCCCAGGCTGCCCAGTCCCTCGACACAGGCCAGGGCGACGCGCCAGTGCGGCTCGTCCGGGATGAGCAGCCGGTGCAGGGTGCTGACCAGCGCGGGCACCGACTCGGGGGCGCGCAGGGCGGTGAGCAGCCGTACGGGGTGCAGGGCGTAGGCCGTACGCAGGCCGTTGGTGGCCAGGGCCGCCGCCGCCCGGGGCGTCCGGGGGTCACCGAGGAGCCGCAGGGCGTGGGCGGCCGACACGCAGCGTTCGGGATCACGGTGGTTGAGCAGGAGGACCAGCGCCTCGAAGGCCCGTGGGTCACCTCCGCAGCCGAGCCGGAAGGCCGCTATCTCCCGGGCCCAGAGCGGGCGTTCGCGCTCCACGAGGACGGCGGCCAGCTCCTCGTCGTCCTCGGTGGCGAGCAGCCGCCGGAAGACCTCCGGCTCACCGGCCTCGGCGCCGAGCCTGTCCGTAAGCGAGCGGAACTCCTCATCCATGACGCTGAGTTTAGGGTGACGAACGCACCGTGTTCGCGGAACTGTGTGCCAGCGCACAGACGGCCAGGGCTGGCGCGCTCGTTACTCGCCGGTTAATCTCAAGTGAGCGGGACACACACCCGCCGGCTCCGGTGGCCTGGTGACGCAGCCACCCGGAGTGCTTGTCGGTTCGGCAGTTCGTGAGACGTGGCTCGGGACAGAGCCCGTCACCTTCCCCCCGGTGTGCCGAGTGCCCCGGGACCGTGCACCACGACACGCAATTCCCGCACACCGAGCGCCCGTTGGTTCCCCACTCGCGCGCCGCCGTGCTCCTCACAGTCGTCACTCACCCTGGAGTCCCGTGATGGACACCCCGCTCAGCACCATTGCCGTCGTCGGCCTCGGCACGATGGGAACCGGCATCGCCGAGGTCCTGACCCGTGCGGGCCGCGAGGTCATCGGCATCGACGTCAGCGAAGCCGCGGCCCGCCAGGCCGTCGCCTCCCTGGAGGCCTCCACCGCCCGTGCCGTGCTCCGTGAACGGATCACGGAGCAGGAGCGGCGCGACATCCTCGCCCGGTTCCGCACCTTCTCCGATCTCCAGGCCGCCGCGGACGCGGAGCTGGTCATCGAGGTGGTGCCGGAGAACTACGAGATCAAGCAGCAGGTCTTCCGGGAGCTCGACGCGGTGGTCTCCCCCACGGCGATCCTCGCGACGGGTACCAACGCCCTGTCCGTGACCCGGCTGGCCGCCGAGTCGCAGCACCCGGAGCGGGTCCTCGGCCTGCACTTCTTCAATCCGGCACCGGCGATGAAGCTGGTCGAGGTGGTCTCCTCCGTCCTGACGGCCCCGCCCGCCGTGGAGAGCGTCACCCGGCTCGCCCGTGAGCTGGGCAAGGAGCCGGTCGCGGTGGGCGACCGGCCCGGTTTCGTCGCCGACGGACTGCTCTTCGGCTACCTCAACCAGGCCGCCGCGATGTACGAGGCGAACTACGCCTCCCGCGAGGACATCGACGCCGCCATGAAGCTGGGCTGCGGGCTGCCGATGGGTCCCCTGGCCCTGCTCGACCTGATCGGCATCGACACGGCACGGACGGTTCTGGAGGCCATGTACGCGGCGTCCCACGACCGCCTGCACGCCCCCGCCCCGGTGCTGGGACAGCTCAGCGAGGCCGGGCTGACCGGCCGGAAGGCCGGCCGTGGCTTCTACACCTACGACGCCCCCGGCAGCCCGGCCACGGTGCCGGACGCGCTGACGCCGGTGGACAGCGCGGGCACGGTCGCCGGGCGCGCGGTCTCCTCGGTCGGCGTGGCCGGGTCGGGGACGATGGCCTCGGGAATCGCCGAGGTCTTCGCGAAGGCCGGGTACGCGGTGGTGCTGGCCGCACGCAGCCAGGAGAAGGCGGACACCGCCAAGGCGCGGATCGCCAAGTCGCTGGGGCGTTCGGTCTCCAAGGGGCGGCTGACGGAGGAGGCGCGGGACGAGACGCTCGCCCGGATCACGGCGGCGGGCTCCCTGGACTCCTTCGCGGACGTCGATCTCGCGGTCGAGGCGGTGGCCGAGGACCTGGAGATCAAGCGGGAGCTCTTCGCCACCCTGGACAAGGTCTGCAAGCCGGGTGCGGTGCTCGCCACCACCACCTCGTCGCTGCCGGTCGTGGCCGTCGCCCGGGTGACCTCGCGCCCCCAGGACGTCATCGGGATGCACTTCTTCAACCCGGCGCCCGCGATGAAGCTGGTCGAGGTGGTCCGCACGGTGCTGACCGCCGACGATGTGCACGCCACTGTCCGCGAGGTCTGCGTGAAGGTGCGCAAGCACCCGGTGGACTGTGGCGACCGGGCCGGGTTCATCGTGAACGCGCTGCTGTTCCCCTACCTCAACAACGCGATCAAGATGGTCGAGGAGCACTACGCAACGCTCGACGACATCGACGCGGCGATGAAGCTGGGGGGCGGCTACCCCATGGGCCCGTTCGAACTCCTGGACGTGGTCGGCCTGGACGTCTCGCTCGCCATCGAGAAGGTTCTGCACAGCGAGTTCCGCGACCCGGGTCTGGCTCCGGCGCCGCTGCTCGAACACCTGGTGGCCGCCGGCTGCCTCGGCCGTAAGACGGGGCGCGGCTTCCGCGAATATGCCCGCCGCTGACCCGGGGGCCGGGTGGGGCGGGTTGCTGGGGCCCTCGGGCGACCCGCCCCCACAGGCGCACTCCCCCGCACCGATGGGTTACGTTCACCTCATGGTCCAAGCCGCCAAGTCCCCCCGTTCCTCCGCCGCGACGGACGCCCCGGAGAGTGCCGCAGGCACCCGGGCCGCCGCCCAGCGGCTCAAGATGCGCCGCGAGCTGGCGGCGGCGGCGATGGAACTCTTCGCCACCAAGGGATACGAGGCGACGACGGTCGACGAGATCGCCGGTGCCGCGGGGGTCGCCCGGCGCACGTTCTTCCGCCACTTCCGCTCCAAGGAAGAGGCCATCTTCCCGGACCACGACGACACCCTCGTCAGGGCCGAGGCCGTCCTCAACGCCGCACCGGCGCACGAGCACCCGCTCGACACCGTGTGCCGCGGCATCAAGGAAGTCATGAAGATGTACGCGGCGAAGCCGGCGGTGTCCGTGGCGCGGTACAAGCTGACCCGCGAGGTACCCACGCTCCGGGAGGCCGAGATCGCTTCGGTGGCCCGCTACGAACGGCTCTTCACGCGCTATCTGCTGGGCCATTTCGACGAGCGCGACCACCATGTGGGCAACGACGACCCGCTTCTCGCCGAGGTGGCCGCCTCCGCGGTGGTGACCGCGCACAACCACGTGCTGCGGCGCTGGCTGCGGGCCGACGGGCACGGCGACGTGGAGGCCCAGCTCGACCACGCCTTCGCGATCGTCCGGGAGACCTTCGGCACCGGGATCGGGGCCGGCCGGACCGCGGGCTCCGAGCCCGCGGCGGCCCCCGCGGCGTCGGTGTCCACGGAGGGCGAGGTCCTGGTCGCGGTGGCCCGTACGGACGCGCCCCTGGACGAAGTCATGCGGACGATCCAGCGGGCTCTGAAGGAGCACTGAGGAGCACCGGGCCCGGCGGGCCCTGAAGGAGCACCGGGCGCGGCGAGCAGGACCCCCCGCCGGTCAGCCTTCGGCCGGCTGTACGGTCGCTTCCGCGTACCAGGGCGGGGGCGCGGCCCCCTCGCTCCACGCGGTGAGCTCGTCGAGAGCGACACAGATGATGCCGCACTGCTCGGCGTACTCCAGCGCCGGTTCGGTGAAGTCCCCCGTGGTCACCACGACGGCGGCCTCGGCACCGTGGACCGCGTAGCAGGTGCCGCCGAACCGCTGGAGATCCTGCGATCCGACCTTGTTGCCGTCCGTGTACCTCTTGCACTGCACGACCAGCCGGCGTCCGTCCGGGGTGGTGGCGACCACGTCCGCGCCCAGGTCGCCCGCGCCTCCGACGACCTCGGCGTCCGGGCAGCCGTCGCGGCGGCAGAGCGCGGCCACGGCCTCCTCGAAGTCGTACGGGTCCATGGCCGCGTAGTCGACCGGACGGACAGGCTCGGGCGCCGGGCCTGTGCCCTCGGTGTCGATGCGGCCGGCACCGGCAGGCTCCTCCAGTGCGGGCTCCTCCAGGGCGGCGTCCACGACCTCGTACGCCGCTGCTACCGCTGCCGCCGCCGCCTCGGCCGCGGCCCTGCGCCCCCGCCGCACACGCAGGAGCGCGACCACCCCGGCCACGAGCGCGGCGAGGGAGAGCCCGGCAAGCACCGGATGCCGCTCGGCGGTCGCCAGGGCGGCGCGGACGGCCAGACCGGCACCGCAGACCAGGAGGGCGAGGAAGACGAAGCCCACGGCCGTACGCCGTAGGTCGAACGAGCGCCCACGGACCCTGCGCCCGCCTCTGCGTATGCGTGTACCCATCCCGCGCCCACCCCTGTTCCGTCGAACGGCTACTTCAAGATCACTTTCGTGTGCCCCGGGCCGGGCCGTTGACGCGCCGGACGAACCGGTGAGCTCCGCGCGGGCGCCTGCCGGGCGATGACCGCCCACGGGGCACGACGACGCCGTACGTGTATCGCACCGCGCCATCGCCTGCGCGGAAGTGGGATCAACACGGCATACCACCCATGATGTTGCTCATGCGTGCCTACGAGATGACAACTGAGAGAAATTGTTGGCACTGGGTGCCTTGCCACCTGTCACGCAGTGCCATACGTTGAAGGTGTCCGGGCGGCCGGCGTGCAGAGATCTCTCGTACGCCGGCTGTCCCCGCGAACCACGTGTCCGCGCGCCCGGGCGCCTGCGTCACAGGCAAACCCTTCTGCTCCACCGAGCAGGCCCCAGCACCACCCGCCGAACCGACGGCACACCTCCACACCGCACCGCACCCCTGCCCACAGGGGTACTTCGAGCGTTCCCTCGACGCCGGAAACCCGATCTGCCGGAGGCATCACCGTGAAGGAAATCCTGGACGCGATCCAATCGCAGGACAGCACGGCCGCTGATTTCGCGGCCCTGTCCATCCCCGAGTCGTACCGCGCGGTGACCGTGCACAAGGACGAGGCCGAGATGTTCACCGGCCTCGCCAGCCGCGACAAGGACCCCCGCAAGTCGCTGCACCTCGACGAGGTGCCCGTTCCCGAGCTCGGCCCCGGCGAGGCGCTCGTCGCCGTGATGGCCAGCTCGGTGAACTACAACTCCGTCTGGACCTCGATCTTCGAGCCGGTCTCGACCTTCGGCTTCCTGGAGCGCTACGGCAGGCTCAGCGAGCTCACCAAGCGCCACGACCTGCCGTACCACGCCATCGGGTCCGACCTCGCGGGCGTCGTCCTGCGCACCGGCCCGGGCGTCAACGCCTGGGCCCCGGGCGACGAGGTCGTCGCGCACTGCCTCTCGGTCGAGCTGGAGTCCTCCGACGGCCACAACGACACGATGCTCGACCCCGAGCAGCGGATCTGGGGCTTCGAGACGAACTTCGGCGGCCTGGCGGAGATCGCACTCGTCAAGTCCAACCAGCTGATGCCGAAGCCGAAGCACCTCAGCTGGGAGGAGGCCGCGGCTCCGGGCCTGGTCAACTCGACCGCCTACCGCCAGCTCGTCTCACGCAACGGCGCGGGCATGAAGCAGGGCGACAACGTCCTGATCTGGGGCGCGAGCGGTGGGCTCGGTTCCTACGCCACGCAGTTCGCCCTGGCCGGCGGCGCCAACCCGATCTGTGTCGTCTCCAGCCCCGAGAAGGCCGACATCTGCCGGTCGATGGGCGCCGAGGCGGTCATCGACCGCAACGCGGACGGCTACAAGTTCTGGAAGGACGAGCGCACCCAGGACCCGAAGGAGTGGAAGCGCTTCGGCAAGCGCATCCGCGAGTTCACCGGCGGCGAGGACATCGACATCGTCTTCGAGCACCCGGGCCGCGAGACCTTCGGCGCCTCGGTCTACGTCACCCGCAAGGGCGGCACCATCACCACCTGCGCCTCGACCTCGGGCTACATGCACGAGTACGACAACCGCTACCTGTGGATGTCGCTCAAGCGGATCATCGGCTCGCACTTCGCCAACTACCGCGAGGCGTGGGAGGCCAACCGCCTGATCGCCAAGGGCAAGATCCACCCGACGCTCTCCAAGGTCTACTCCCTCGAGGACACCGGCCAGGCCGCGTACGACGTCCACCGCAACCTCCACCAGGGCAAGGTCGGCGTCCTCGCCCTCGCCCCCCGTGAGGGCATGGGCGTGCGCGACACGGAGCTCCGCGAGCAGCACATCGACGCCATCAACCGCTTCCGCAACGTCTGAGGTCCACGATGACCGAACGTCAGAAGGACCGTCCGTGGCTCATGCGGACGTACGCCGGTCACTCGACGGCCGAGGCGTCCAACGAGCTCTACCGGCGCAACCTCGCCAAGGGCCAGACGGGTCTGTCGGTCGCCTTCGATCTGCCCACGCAGACGGGCTACGACCCGGACCACGTCCTCGCCCGCGGCGAGGTGGGCCGGGTCGGCGTGCCCGTCTCGCACCTCGGTGACATGCGGCGGCTGTTCCAGGACATCCCCCTGGAGCAGATGAACACGTCGATGACGATCAACGCGACCGCGATGTGGCTTCTGGCGCTGTACCAGGTGGTCGCCGAGGAGCAGGGCGCCGACCCCGGCAAGCTCCAGGGCACGACGCAGAACGACATCGTGAAGGAGTACCTGTCGCGGGGTACGCACGTCTTCCCGCCGGGCCCGTCGCTGCGCCTGACGACCGACATGATCACGTACACGGTCAACCGCATCCCGAAGTGGAACCCGATCAACATCTGCAGCTACCACCTGCAGGAGGCGGGAGCGACTCCGGTCCAGGAGATCGCGTACGCCATGTCGACGGCCGTGGCGGTGCTCGACGCCGTACGCGACTCGGGGCAGGTGCCCGAGGAGCGGTTCGGGGATGTCGTCGCCCGCATCTCGTTCTTCGTGAACGCGGGTGTCCGCTTCATCGAGGAGATGTGCAAGATGCGCGCCTTCGGGCGCATCTGGGACCAGGTCACACGTGAGCGGTACGGGATCGAGAACCCCAAGCAGCGCCGTTTCCGCTACGGCGTGCAGGTCAACTCCCTGGGGCTGACCGAGGCGCAGCCGGAGAACAACGTCCAGCGCATCGTGCTGGAGATGCTGGCCGTCACCCTCTCCAAGGACGCCCGCGCCCGCGCCGTGCAGCTGCCCGCCTGGAACGAGGCGCTCGGGCTGCCGCGCCCGTGGGACCAGCAGTGGTCGCTGCGCATACAGCAGGTACTGGCGCACGAGAGCGATCTGCTGGAGTACGAGGACATCTTCGCCGGCTCCCACGTCATCGAGGCCAAGGTCGACGAGCTGGTCACCGACTCGCTCGCCGAGATCGACCGGATCCAGCAGATGGGCGGCGCGATGGCGGCCGTCGAGTCCGGCTACCTCAAGTCGGAACTCGTCTCCTCGCACGCCGCCCGGCGGGCCAGGATCGAGGGCGGCGACGAGAAGATCGTCGGCGTCAACATCTACGAGACGACCGAACCGAACCCGCTGACCGCTGATCTCGACGCCGCGATCATGACGGTGGACCCGGAGAACGAGGCCCGGGTCGTCGCCGCGCTGCACGAGTGGCGCGACAACCGCGACGAGGCGCGCGCCTCCGAGGCGCTGGCGGCCCTGAAGAAGGCCGCCGCGGGGACCGAGAACATGATGGAGGCGACCGTCGAGTGCGCCCGGGCGGGCGTCACCACGGGCGAGTGGGCCTGGGCCCTGCGCGACGTGTTCGGCGAGTTCCGGGCCCCGACGGGCGTCTCGTCCGCGCCGGTGGCGGTCGCCGCCGAGCCCGGCACCCCGCTCGCCCTGGTACGGGAGAAGGTGGCCCGCACCGCCGGGGACCTGGGCGTGGGACGGCTGCGTCTGCTGGTCGGCAAGCCCGGCCTGGACGGGCACTCCAACGGTGCCGAGCAGATCGCCGTACGCGCGCGTGACGCCGGCTTCGAGGTGGTCTACCAGGGGATCAGGCTGACTCCCGAACAGATCACCGATGCCGCGCTGGCCGAGGACGTGCACTGCGTCGGCCTGTCCATCCTGTCCGGCTCGCACGCCGAGCTGGTGCCGGACGTGCTCAACCGGCTGCGTGACGCCGGTGCGCCGGACATTCCCGTCATCGCGGGAGGCATCATTCCGCCGGCCGACGCGCACGCCCTCATCACCGCCGGTGTCGCCGCCGTCTTCACCCCGAAGGACTTCGGCATCACGGAAATCATCGGCCGTATCGTCGACGAGATCCGGAAAGCGAACAAGCTCGACCCTCTGGAGGTCCCCGCATGACCACGCCCAGCCCGTCGCCCGCCTCCACCCCGATTTCGGGCGGCTCCGCCGCGGCCCACTCGGCCCCTGTGAACCGGCTCCGTCCGCGCCGCTCGTGCCTGGCGGTCCCCGGCTCCAACCCGCGCTTCCTGGAGAAGGCCCAGGGCCTCCCGGCCGACCAGGTCTTCCTGGACCTGGAGGACGCCTGCGCGCCGCTCGCCAAGGAGGGCGCCCGGCACCACATCGTCGACGCGCTCAACAACGGCGACTGGACGGGGAAGACCCGGGTCGTGCGGGTCAACGACTGGACGACGCACTGGACGTACCGCGACGTCATCACGGTCGTCGAGGGCGCCGGCCCCAACCTCGACTGCATCATGCTGCCGAAGGTCCAGGACGCCCAGCAGGTCGTCGCGCTGGACCTGCTGCTGACCCAGATCGAGAAGACGATGGGCTTCGAGGTGGGCCGGATCGGCATCGAGGCGCAGATCGAGAACGCCAAGGGCCTGGTGAACATCGACGACATCGCCGCCGCCTCGCCGCGGCTGGAGACGCTGATCTTCGGCCCCGCCGACTTCATGGCCTCGATCAACATGAAGACCCTGGTCGTCGGCCAGCAGCCGCCCGGCTACCCGGCGGACGCGTACCACTACATCCTCATGCGCATCCTGATGGCCGCCCGTACCCACGACCTCCAGGCGATCGACGGCCCGTTCCTCCAGATCCGCGACGTGGACGCGTACCGCGAGGTCGCCGGCCGCGCGGCGGCGCTCGGCTTCGACGGCAAGTGGGTCCTGCACCCCGGTCAGGTGGACGCCGCGAACGAGGTGTTCTCGCCCTCGCAGGAGGACTACGACCACGCCGAGCTCATCCTGGACGCCTACGACTGGTGCACCTCGGAGGAGGGCGGCAAGAAGGGCTCGGCGATGCTCGGCGACGAGATGATCGACGAGGCGAGCCGCAAGATGGCCCTGGTCATCGCGGGCAAGGGCCGCGCGGCCGGGATGCAGCGCACCTCCAAGTTCGAAGCCCCGGAGGCCTGACATGCAGTTCGGACGCACCTATGAGGAGTTCGAGGTCGGTGCTGTCTACAAGCACTGGCCCGGGAAGACGGTCACGGAGTACGACGACCACCTCTTCTGCCTGCTGACCATGAATCATCACCCGCTGCACATGGACAGCAACTACGCCGAGAGCACGACCGATTTCGGAAAGAACGTCGTCGTCGGCAACTACATCTATTCGCTGCTGCTCGGCATGTCGGTGCCGGACGTCTCCGGAAAGGCGATCGCCAATCTGGAGGTGGAATCGCTGAAGCACGTGGCGCCGACCTTCCACGGCGACACGATCTACGGCGAGACGACCGTGCTCGACAAGACGCCGTCGAGGTCGAAGAACGACCGCGGCATCGTTCACGTGGAGACAAAGGGCTACAAGCAGGACGGCACGCTGGTCTGCGTGTTCCGCCGCAAGGTGATGGTCCCCACCGAGACGTACATCAAGGAGCGCGGCGGAGAGCAGCCCGGCCGCCCGGAGCTGAACCAGCCGTCGAGCAAGAACGGGGAGAAGTAGCCATGAGCCGACTCGCGCAGACCGCCGGCCTGACCGACATCCAGCGGGAAATCCTCTCGACGGTCCGGGATTTCGTCGACAAGGAGATCATTCCCGTCGCGACCCAGCTGGAGCACCGCGACGAATACCCGACGGACATCGTCGAAGGGCTCAAGGAACTCGGCCTGTTCGGGCTGATGATTCCCGAGGAGTACGGCGGTCTGGGCGAGTCGCTCCTGACGTACGCGCTGTGCGTCGAGGAGATCGCCCGGGGCTGGATGAGCGTGTCCGGCATCATCAACACGCACTTCATCGTGGCCTACATGCTCAAGCAGCACGGCACGCAGGAGCAGAAGGACACGTTCCTGCCGAGGATGGCCCTGGGCGAGGTCCGGGGCGCCTTCTCCATGTCCGAGCCGGCCCTGGGCTCCGACGTCTCCGCGATCAGCTCCAAGGGCGTGAAGGACGGCGACGAGTACGTCCTGAACGGCCAGAAGATGTGGCTGACGAACGGCGGGTCGTCCACCCTGGTGGCCGTGCTGTGCCGGAGTGACGAAGGACACCCCGAGGGAACGGCACCCCACAAGTCGATGACCACCTTCCTCGTGGAGAAGGAGGCGGGCTTCGGCGAGGTCCGCCCCGGTCTCACGATCCCGGGGAAGATCGACAAGATGGGCTACAAGGGCGTCGACACGACCGAGCTCATCATGGACGGACTGCGCATTCCGGCCAATCGTGTACTGGGCGGCACGACCGGCCGTGGTTTTTACCAAATGATGGACGGTGTCGAGGTAGGACGCGTGAATGTCGCCGCACGTGGCTGCGGCGTCGCACAGCGTGCGTTCGAACTGGGCGTTTCGTACGCCCAGCAGCGCCAGACCTTCGGAAAGCCGATCGCCCAGCACCAGGCGATCCAGTTCAAACTGGCTGAAATGGCCACCAAGGTCGAAGCCGCCCATGCGATGATGGTGAACGCAGCACGCAAAAAGGACTCCGGGGAGCGGAACGACCTGGAGGCAGGGATGGCGAAGTACCTCGCCTCCGAGTACTGCAAGGAAGTCGTCGAGGACGCCTTCCGTATCCACGGCGGCTACGGCTTCTCCAAGGAGTACGAGATCGAGCGCCTCTACCGTGAGGCCCCGATGCTGCTGATCGGTGAAGGTACCGCCGAGATCCAGAAAATGATCATCGGTCGCCGGCTGCTCGAGGAGTACCGGCTCCAGGGCTGAATGTCCCTTTCGGGGTGATTTGGTGGCGAAGAACATCACACCGAGTCATCCCCGTCCGGAGCCTTTCAGCTGTCCGACTCGGCTGCTGGCTTGCCCAGTTGCCGCTCTCACCCGATAGCATCGCCGGAAAGCCGCCGTCCCCCCGTTGCCAGCGCGGCATCATCCGCTACGAAGGTCATCCATGCCCGACAGCCAAATCCCTGCAACGCGCGGCGGGGTCCGCCTCGCCCGCGGAGCATCGCCGTGGCTCCTCCCGACCG